>Ga0209648_10000423_pt1 | contig 32342 bp, 25 predicted proteins | sample GraSoi2013_115cm_FD_185830 | JGI IMG/M metagenome (GOLD analysis project Ga0209648, IMG submission 185830) | Grasslands soil microbial communities from the Angelo Coastal Reserve, California, USA - Sample 9_17_2013_115cm (SPAdes) (version 2) | ecosystem: Environmental > Terrestrial > Soil >...
CAGCTACTCCAATCCGGGCACGCTCGATGCCCATCATTCAATTTGTGATCAACTCGAAGGCTGTAGGCATCGAGCGTGCCCGGATTGGAGTAGCTGCCGTTGAACTGCGCTATGCCTTGATGATTGCCTGTCGCATCCAAAACCTCTGGACCATTCGGTAGCGGGAATGCGTTCATGTAAGGCAGGAGCGCAGTCGTTGCAAATTGCCGCGAATAGGGATCCCCGGGATTGGTATCCGGGACGAGTGTGAGAGCAGTCTGCGGCAGTCGCAGTCGAAGCCCTTCGTAGGAAAAGAAAAAGAAGGTCTTACCCTTGACAATGGGGCCACTGAATGTCCCTCCGAAGTCGTTCTGGCGTTCTCTCGGCTTGGGCAAGCCCGCGTGGTCTGCAAACCAATCATTCGCATCGAACACGTCATTTCGGAGATAGTCGAACGCCGTGCCGTGAAATTGATTCGTTCCTGAGCGAGTAACGATAGAAATCTGCCCCCCCGGCGTTCGACCAAATTCCGGCGCATAGGTCGAAGTCAGGATGCGAAATTCCTGGAGCGCATCCACGGACACTAGGCTGTTCGTACCGCCAAACACGCTAGACGAGCCGAGAGTACCCGCCAGCCCGCTTCCTGGAGTAGCGCTTGCGCTGATGCCGATATTTGCACTCACTCCGTCCACCATCCAGTAATTTGCGTTTGCTCGTTGTCCGTTGACACTGAACTGGCCCGTGTCCACCCCATTATTTGCCGTAAGCACCACCCCCGGCGTAAGCTGGATCAACGATTGAAAGCTTCGGCCATTCAGCGGCAAATTCTCGGCAAACTGACGGTCCACGACCGTGCTGACCGAGGCGTCGGTCGTGTTCACCAGCGGGGCACCAGCTTCCACAGTGATGGTCTCCATGACGGAGCCCACCTGGAGGGCGAAGTTGATTGAGAGCTGGTCCTGGACGTGCAGTTCGATGTCTGCTTTGACGATGCTCTTGAAACCATCCTTTGACACATTTGCCCGGTAGATCCCCGGCTGCAAGCCGTTAAGTCGGTAGATTCCTTCGCTGTTGGTTTTGGTCTGGTACGCGATCCCCGTGTTCACGTTGGTTAGTACAATTGCCGTGTCCACAACCGCGCGTCCTTGCGGATCGGTGACCAGCCCGCTGACTGTGGCGTTTGTATCCGCGTAGACGCTGGCGTGCACCAGGAGAATGCCCGCGATAAACAGAGAAGCCAAGGCACGACGGCGACAGAACATGGAATTCATAGTTCCTCCGACTGATCGCTCCTAAAATAGACATTTGTCGGAAGAGCAGAAAATGTTCTCAATCTTGATTGAGAATTTCGGCACGAATCAGATTCCCGGCCGAAGGGATTTGAAGGAATATCCACTAAGGATGGTTCGGCGCTCCGCTCAAATTGGCATACAGAAGGCGCCGGCCTTGAGGATAAGGACTGCCGTCGGCTGGTTCGAGAGTCACAAATACGGCGTCAATGTGCTCCAAGACTCGCGGGTTGTTTACCTTGAGCACCCAACGATCGAGCGACGCATCGTCCACGTAGAAGAGCCCGAGATTTGCCGGCTTGCTGCTGCTTGCTTCGCGGTATCCCCATGCCTGGAACCCGGCAGCAGTGCGGTTGTGGCGCTTATCCTTAAGATCGAAAGCATAAAAAATCAGGAGTTTCTTCTCGACGTAGTAGACGCGACCGAAAGTACGGCGGGTTTTCCCGTTACCCTCTACGTCGTAAACATCCACAATGTGCAGATCACGGGCGCCAAAGAGTCCTTTCGCTTCAGCGTCTTCGACCGGCGGCGCGTGTGGAACACTTGCTGCCTCCTCCCCCCGCTCGACTTTGCGCCGGAGGTCAGCCACTAGTTGTTGCTGTTCCTGCAGCCGCTCAGTCGCGCGCTCCAGGTTTACCTGGAGTTCGCCTGCTAGCTCTTCTTCATTTGTTTGCTTTGCCTTTGCGACATTCAGGTCGTTGCCGAGTTGCTCGGCACGAGCATTGGCTGCGGCAACCGCCGCCTGCAAGGTCTTCTGCTGGGCGACGAGATTGGCATATTGGTTTTTTGCCTCTTCCAGAGACTTCTGTAACGCCTCCCGTTGGGCTTGGCTTTCTTCGAGCAGCTTGGCCGCAAAGCCTTCTTTAGTTGTTTTGGTCTCAGCTCGATTCTTCCAGAACGCTAGCCGCGACTCCAGGTCAACCAGCCTTTTGTTCTGCTGCAAATCCCTGAATCTGTACTCACCTACAGCGGCTGCCAGCAACAGCGCTAAGACTCCGTACGCCAGCGCGGGCCTCCGCAGTGATCGCCACATCGCAACTCCTCGAGAGCGGACGCTGTGTCTGGCAATGTGGGTCGGAGAACACACTCTCGGGGTCTCAACCGCTTGCTCGTGGCGCGCACGCGACAGAATTCGACCCAGCAACTCTGGTTCATCAAGAGGACCTGAGCTATCGTCACTGCTCTGTTCAGCCCGCCCCTGAACGGCAACCAAGCCGATATCGTCTGCGGAAATGCGGCAAAAATCGGCATAGAGATGACGACAATGCGTGCAGCCGGCAAGATGTTCCTGCAGGTCGTGAAACTCCGCCGCGGCCACTTCACCAATAGCGGCGAGCGCGCAGAGTTCCTCGAACCACTCGTGATTTGGGTTACTCGGATTCAAGATGGTATGCATTTCTTTCGTCCCAAGCTTGCTTCCTGCTTTGCGGTCTGGCTCTCGGCCGTAATTTCCAGATACACCCGCAGCGCTTTCAGCCCTCTGTAGTAATAGTTTCTTGTATTGGGCAAAGATTCTCTCAATATGTCTGCGACTTCCTTCAAGGTGCGGCCCTCAAAGTGCACCATTTCGATGGTTTGTCGCTGTCGGGAATTCAATTTACCGATGCCGCTCTCAACGAAACGAGTCCACTCGCTTCGGTTCATGCCTGCTATGCTCTCGGATGAGCCCACTCGAATGTGCTGGCCCTCCACGACTTCTTCCTGTTTGTAGAAGTTGCGAACGCGCAGATAGCGGCGTCGCAAAAGTGACCTAAAATACGCAAACTGTAGAATCCAGGTTTTGACGGAACCCTTGGCGGGATCAAAGCGCTCGCGCTGAAGGAAGATGGCCAGGAACACTTCCTGCAGAATGTCTTCGGCCTCCGACCGTTCGCGGAGGATCTTGAAAGCCAGCGCAAAGACCTGCCGGAAATAACGATGAAAAAGCAGCGCAAAGCATTCTTCGCAGCCGTCGCCGACGCCCTGCAGCAGCGCATCGTCTGAGAACCCGTCGCGATGATCGTGGGTCAACATCCGAAGGGCGAATTATAGGAAGGCTCCAAAGAGGAAACAAGGGGAGCCGGACGAACATTATTTTTCGCTGGCACTGAGACAAATTGGCTGTCTCAAGCAATACGGGAGCCCGGACTTCCGCCGTTTCAATCCGCCTCTCTGAACTGATCCACTTGAACCTAAAAAGGCCTGGTAGCTACCAAAAGCATAGCAGGCATGTCTTACACGACTTCGAAAATCAGCTTCGGAAAGGAGCAATTGGAGTCCCGCCGCTCCAAAGCATCGAAACTCAAGGGGTTGGACTGCTGACCCCCTGGTCTCGCAAGCAACGCATCCGATGAGACTTAAGTCATTGAAAGAAATGGTCGGGGAGAGAGGATTTGAACCTCCGACCCCCTGGTCCCGAACCAGGTGCTCTACCAGGCTGAGCCACTCCCCGACGAATGTTCCTGTGCGCAAGTTGGGCCGCACAAGAGCGAAGAAACTAGGTCAGAATTATAACATCGCGACGAGCGGCGCCCGTTTCAGCAGGGCATCTGCAATTCGCGGGGGAGTTCGCAAAATAAGGAAGAGGTTTCGTCTTCCTGCGAACATCAGTTACGGCGCCTCGCGTGTCCGCTTCGATTAAAACTTTAGTGGGATGTGGGAAATCTTTTCCAAAAGTGCTATATATCAGTAAGCAACTCTAACCGGCGACGTCACGTTGATACATTTATTTAGAACAAACATTTTCAGTCAATGATCGCGTTCACTTCCAAAGCGCTGTATACACCTCTGGACAAGATTGACCGGCCTGTCGTGGTGGTCGAGGGCGGATCAGTCGCAAGTGTTGGATCACGCGATGACGTGGAAACGCCGCCAGGTGCGAGTGTTACAGATTTTGGAGATTGCATACTGGCTCCCGGACTGGTGGATATTCACATCCACGGCGCCGCCGGTCACGATCTCATGCAGGCAAATAGCACCGACCAGAATAAGATCGAGCAGTTTCTGGCGCGTTATGGAGTCACGAGTTACTATCCGACAACGGTTACTGCGCCTCTTGACGCGATCCAAGCTGCTCTAGAGCGCTTGGCTGACGCCATTGAGTCTGCAAAGAAGGACGGTGTTGGCCGCAACGACCGCGCTCAGCCACTGGGCATTCATCTGGAAGGCCCTTTTCTGAGTCACGCGCGTCGCGGCGTGCATCCCCCTGAGAACTTGCTTCCTGCGGGCATTAATACTTTTGACAAGTTCTGGCAGGCCGCGCGAGGACACATACGTCTGATGACGATCGCGCCGGAGTTGGACGGTGCGCGGGAAGTCATCGCTGAGGCCAGCAGGCGCGGAGTCTGTGTGAGCCTGGGACATTCCGATGCGAAGCTTGAGTCAGCGCGGGAAGGCGTAGCTGCCGGGGCGCGGCACGCGACCCATACCTTCAATGCCATGCGCCCGCTCGATCATCGCGAACCGGGGATCCTCGGCGAGATACTTACAAACCGGCATCTCACTGCGGATGTGATTGCTGATGGTGTGCACGTCGATCCAACCATGATCGATCTGCTTCTGCGAGCAAAGGGTCCGGAGAACACGGTCCTCATCACAGACGCGATTTCCGCTACAGGTATGCCTGACGGGCGCTATCGGTTGGGATCGCTTGAGGTGGAACTGCGAGATGGTAAATGTTTGTTTGAGGGGAACCTTGCGGGCAGCGTCCTCACCCTGGATCGCGCCATCCGCAACGTCATGAAATTCGCTCGGTGGGACTTGCAGCAGACACTTCGTGCCGCGACGTTGAATCCGGCAAGAGTGGCAGCCGCGAACAAGAAGGGAATTCTTGAGCGGGGAGCCGACGCTGATTTTGTGGTTCTAACACCCGACGGAGATGTTCGCGCGACGATCATAAAAGGCACAGTTATTCAGTAGCCAATCGAAGGAGATACATGCCAGAAAAAGGCGGATTTCCCCATTTCATGCTCAAAGAGATTTTCGAGCAGCCGAAGGCGCTCGAGGATACGATCGCTCCTCGCGTTTCGCTTGAAGATGCGGAGGTGCGGCTTGCGGAAGAAGTCCACATCAGCACCGAAGAATTGCGCGCGCTGCGACGCATCAATATTGTCGCTTCAGGGACAAGCCGGCATGCCGGTATGGCGGGGCAATACATGTTTCAGGAATTGGTGCAGCTTCCCGTCGAAGTGGATTACGCGAGCGAGTTCGAATATCGCAATCCCCTGATTGGAGGGGGGGAGATCACGATTGTGATCACCCAATCCGGCGAGACCGCCGATACCACGGCGGCGCAGCGTGAGGCCAAGAGGAAAGGTTCGCGCACCATTGCCATCTCCAATGTGGTGGACTCAACCATCGCCCGCGAGGCTGACGGTGTTCTCTACACCCATGCCGGTCCCGAAATTAGCATCGCTTCCACGAAGGCTTTTACTGCCCAGATGGCAGTGTTGTTTGTGTTTGCCGCCTATCTCGCGCAAGTACGGGAAGCATTGCCCAAAGGTGTTCTCCGCAAGTGGATTGGGGAACTGCTTGCGCTTCCCAAGAAAATTGAAGCTGTCCTCAAATCTTCCGCTCAGTGTCAGCGGCTCGCGGACCGTTTTCACAAGTTTGAGGATTTTCTTTTTCTCGGACGAGCCATCCACTATCCCATCGCCATGGACGGCGCATTGAAACTAAAAGAAGTCTCTTACATTCATGCGGAAGGCTATCCCACCGGAGAGACCAAACATGGTCCTAACGCGCTAATTGATGAGCATCTGCCGGTCGTGATCATCGCCACGTGTGACCGCAACGATGCGGGATCAGTTCTGCGTTATGAAAAGAACGTCGCCAATGTACGCGGATTCAAGCAGCAGTCAGCGCAAGTGATCGCAATCGCTACAGAAGGCAATACCGAAGTGCAAGAGCTTGCCGATCACACCATTTTCATCCCGCAAGCGCCAGAGTTGCTGTCGCCAATTCTCGAGATAGTTCCACTGCAATTGTTCGCTTACTATATGGCGGTCGGGAAAGGGCTCGACGTGGATCGGCCGAGAAACCTGGTGAAATCTGTCATGTTGGAATAGAGCTTGGGATCTAGTTTGGCTTGCGATTTTTCGCGTCCGCGTAATGGCGCAATACCGCGGCATCCGTCATTGATTTGTACTTTTCAATAAACGAACCGTCTCTGGCACTCTGAAGTTTGGAAGAGCTCGGCTGTGAGCGGTCTTCACCTTCTGAATCAGTGGTCATGACCTGGACATAAAACCACAAGAAGTGGCGCATCTGGTCGAGGGTTGACTTCAGCACTTCCAGGGACTCGATTTCCGGCAGTTGGGCCAGGGCTTCCATCAACTCCGGGTCGCCGGGCGCTTGCATCGCGGCGCAGTTGAGTTCCCGCTGAATCACGCGCAAATCTTCCGTCACTCGCAGCATGCGCACATGAACGTCGTCGAGGTAGTCTTCTTTGGGCATTCTCCACTGCTTTCTGGACGATTCAACATCTCATTCAGCATGGAAAGCTAGAAGATGTCCCATGTGCATGCGCTTTCGTAATTCGAGGGCGCGAGGAGTGGATTCAATCTCGGTCAGGGAAGAACGCACCGGCACGAATCTGTGGCACTTCGAACAAACACGCGCCAATACTGGGGTTTTCGACGGCAGAGACCAGAGTACCAATCATTTGCGAAAGCGTTACAAGCCCGAGCCGTTGGGCTCCCGCACGGGTTGCTGGAATCCGTTCAGCAAGCCAGCACATCGGTAACAAGACGTAAGGCCAGCAATGCCTGCGCCCAAGAACGTACGACGGCCGGACAATGGTAACGTTCATCCCACTGTCACCGAGAGCTCTTTCGCAGCGGGTACTATTTGCCTGCGTAGCTGACGCGCCAAATCGACCCTGAACCGTCATCGCTAACCAGTAACGATCCATCGTTCGCCACTGCGATTCCGACCGGCCGTCCCCAAACCTGCCCATCGGCGGTGACGAACCCAGTCAGGAAATCCTGATATTCGCCGCTCGCTTTGCCCTGCCGGTGAAGCGGAACCCGAACGACTTCGTAGCCGGTTCGCGCCGCCCGGTTCCAGGAGCCATGCAGCGCAAGGAACATGTCGCCTTTGTAATCTCCGGGAAATTGTCCGCCAACGTAAAACGCGAAACCCAGCGGCGCGCTGTGCGGCTGAATCAGGACGTCAGGGGTTATCATCTTCGCGCGCAAGTCCGGATGACTGTCTTTCAAGCGCGGGTCCTGGTGGCCGCCCATGTAGTACCAGGGCCATCCGTAAAAGCCACCGTCCTGCACATGCGTGGTGTAGTCGGGGACAAGATTGTCGCCGAGCGAGTCACGTTCATTGGTCGCGGTCCAGAGTTCGCCCGTTTTGGGCTCAATCGCCAGCCCTACTGGATTCCGAATGCCGGAAGCGAAGACGCGCAAGCCAGAACCGTCCGGGTTGAACTGAAGAATATTTGCGCGGTGAAATTCGTACCGGTGTTCATCCGGATCGTCGACGTTGGATTGGGAGCCGACCGATATGTACATCTTCTTACCATCCGGAGAGAAGGCTACATCGCGTGTCCAATGGCCGTGAGCATTATGCGCGCCGGGAAATATTTCGTTGACAATCGTCTCTGCTTTCCCCCGCGCCTTGAGATCGCCGTTGTGATAAGGAAAGCGCACTATGGAGTCTGTGTCAGCCACATAGATCCATTCCGGATTTGCACCCGGCGGGTAGAGAGCTATGCCGAAGGGCTGTCTTAGTCCGGTCACAAAGGTCTCAGTCTGCTGGGGTTTGCCGTCTTTGGTAATCCCGCGAAAGACTTTGATTTCTCCCTTATCACTCTCGGCGAGGAAGACGTCGCCATTGGGCGCAGTGCGCAACTCGCGCGGTTCATCGAACCCGGTGGCAAACAAATCTACCTTGAAGCCCGGCAGCGTCTTGGGGACAGCGTCCGCGGGTCGCGGATAAGGTTCCGGCGAGTTGTTTGCTGACTTAGTCGCATTGGGTGCGGGCAAATCGTTGACAGTTATCTTGTGGACGGTGCCGGGACTCTCCGACTTGTAGTCATAGAATGGCGAAACGCCATTCTGCGCATACTGCATGGCGCAAAGAGAAGCGAGAATACCGATCAGCAAGAAAAGAATTGTGCTGCTTTGTTTCATGTGTCACCTTGCAGTCAAGTTTGCCTCGCGACTAAAAATCAGACACTTTGGGCGGGCAGGCCTCGCGGTACCAACGGCATAGATCGCAGCCGAATTCCGGTTGCGTTGAAAATCGCATTACCGACGGCTGGAGCGATTCCAGTAAGCGGCGTCTCGCCCGCGCCTGCCGATGGCTGGTCCTTGCGATCTACCAGCACGACATCAATCTGAGGAAGATCACTGAAACGCGGGACGCGATACTCCGCCAGATGAGGATTCAGTATGTGTCCATTTTCGAAGTGAATGGCCTCGAACAGCGCTCCACCGAGCCCCTGAACGATTGCCCCTGTAATCTGATTTCTCAATCCTTGCGGATTGATCACTGCCCCACAGTCGAAGGCCTCGACCACCCGGACGACCTTCACCACTTCGAGATTAATCGAGACTTCCGCGCAGGTCGCTACGTAACCGCCTTTTTCGATTCCACCCGCAATCCCGAAGCCCAAAGTTGGAGAACTCTTCGGTTTGCCCCATCCGAACTTGTCCGCAGCCGCTTGAAAGACCTCGCGCAAGCGCTCGTTTGCGATGTTTTTCAGGCGGAACTCGAGCGGATCGATTTTCAGCTCATGCGCGAGCTCATCCATGTGAGACTCGCGGGCAAAATGATTAGCAGCGGCAGCTAGAGATCGATAGGAGCCTTGGCGCAACGGGGTGTCCGTCGGATGAAATGCAATCCGCTGGTTCTTGACTTCATAAGGAGTGCGGATCGCGGCTGGACCAGAATTGTAGTTATCGCACTCCCAGAAAGCGAGCATGCCGTCGGCTTTGGCCCCGCTTTTTATATCAATCACTCCGGCGGGGCGGAAGTAGGCCCATGTGAACTCCTCTTCGCGCGTCCACACCAGCTTCACAGGCTTTCCCGCTGCTTTCGCCAGGCGCGCCGCTTCGACTGCGGCTTCCCCTGTATGCTTTCCGCCATAGGCAGAACCGGTGTCGGGAACAATCACCCGAACGCTGCTCTCCGGAACGTGAAACGCCGCCGCAAGTTCGTCACGGACAGCGAACGGACGCTGGCTCCCAGTCCAGACTGTGAGTTTGCCGTCCTTCCATTCCGCAACTGCCGCGCGCGGTTCGAGAGGAACATGAGCTATATAGGCAACAGTGTAAGTGTGCTGAATGGCTTTGGCGGCTTCTGCACGGGCCTGCTCTACTGAACCGCTGACGAACTGGTCACTGCGCTCGGCTGGCCGCTCGACCGGATGAGTTTTTAGATAGGAAAAGAGCTGGTCGTTCGATGGCTGCGGAGGCGCGTCCCACTGCGCGCGTACCGCTGATGCGGCGCGATCTGCGGTGGTCGTGTCCGGCGCCGAAACGCCGATAAAGTCTCCATCGCGAAGTACTCTGGCTTCCTGGATCCTTTCTGCTTGTGAGGTATCGCAAGAAACCAACTTCGCATGGAACGCATTCGGTCTCACCACTTTCCCGTACAGCATCCCAGGAAGACGCATATCGGACGTGTATTTGTGTGCCCCAGAGACGAAGTCGCGGCCATCTTTCTTGGGAACGGGAGTTCCCGCGATCCTCCACTTCTCGGCGGGAGTGAGCGGGGGATCCTCCGGGATTACCTTCATCAGCTTCCGTCCGTGAGTTAGCTCGGCGTAGGAAACCGTTCGCCCTGACTTTGGATCGCGAATGGTCCCATTGTCGGCGGTCAAGTTTGCGGCATACATACGCCAGCGTTCCGCGGCCATTTGGATCAATACAGCGCGAGCGCTGGAAGCCACCTTCCGCAACTGGAGACCCATTGTAGGAGTAGTGCGACTTCCGAATGTGCCCATGTCGTACGGAGTCAGGTCAGTGTCTCCCATGACCAGGCGCACGGAAGAAAAGGAAATACGGAGCTCTTCTGCAACCTGCTGACTGAGAGAGGTGCGAATGTTTTGTCCGATTTCGACCTTCCCAGTGAAAGCCGTGATTTTTCCGTCTTCATCAATGTGAAGCCAGGAATCGAGCGTCGCGGGCAAGTCATCCTCGTTGGAACGAGGGCTGCCCGATTCTTGGGCGGCGGCGTGACCTGCCGCAACGCAAACCAGCAGGCCTCCTCCCATGACTTTGAAAAAATTGCGGCGATCTAGCTCAAAACAGTGCGGCAGCCTTGGGACTCCGTCATGCTGCTGCAGTTCTGATTCAGTGGGCAGACTCTGCATTATTCTTACTCCCGCGTAGCAACGCGGCTAGATGCACAGCTTCCAAAATTCGTTTGTAAATTCCGCAGCGGCAGACATTGCCATCCATGTGACGAACGATTTCCGTTTCGCTGGGATTCGGATTGCGTTCAAGCAGCGCAACTGCGGACAGGACCATCCCAGGCGTGCAGTAGCCGCACTGAAATGCTTCGGTCTCAAGGAAGGCCTGTTGTACCGGATGCAGCCTTTCGCCTTGCGCCAACCCTTCGATGGTGGTGATTTTCTTTCCTGCGGCGGAACTCACCTGCATCCTGCAAGAACGGACTGGCGAGCCTTCAATTAGCACTGTGCAAGCGCCACACTGGCCTTCGCCGCAACCGTACTTGGTTCCGGTGAGTTCAAGCTTCTCGCGCAATACGCTGAGCAGAGTGTTCTCTGGAGAGACATCCACGCTACGTTCAGCGCCGTTGACCAACAAAGTGAAGGCCATCGCGTCTCCGCATCGTCCTTAGGCCGCGTCTTCGTCCGGATCGGGTATAGAGGATGGCGGATCGCTGGCCGGAAAACTGTCCTCGATGGTTCTGTCGAGGGTCTCCTCGTTCGTGTTGTCCTTATGGTTATTCTTGTTAGGTTGGTGATGCCCAGGCTTCGAGCTTTTTGCTTTTGACGCACGCGGTTGCTTCTTCATGTTAGCTACCTCTCTTTGTTGCAAAGGGATTTCAGGGATTAGATGGTTTTGGGGAGAAATTGGTCAACCAATAAATGCTGGGATAAAAAATGTGGCCTGTCCCTGGGTAGAGACGGCCCCATGAACTTGAACATACACCTTCGCGAAAAGAGAAAAATTAGCTCTTTACTTCAGGCTTGTCGGAAGGCGGTGTCGAAGGCGGATTGACGGCCTGGTCCGCAGGCTTATCTTTCATGCCTTCTTTGAGGGCGCGGAAGCCCTCGCCGATTCCTTTCCCTAATTCTGGCAGCTTCTTCGGCCCGAAGACCAGCAAGGCAATAAAGAAGATGACCAGCAAATGCATGGGTTGAAATAGGCCTTCCATGGGGAACCTCCGCGAACAGCGCTGCTAAAACCTTACTGGAGTCATAGACCTACGTCAACCAGTCGGACCGGGGTAACCTGCCGGTTCTGGCCGGTTTCGCTATTGTGGCTGTACCGTTTTCTTAACTCTTTATTACTTACGTGACCTAGCCGTGATTACCTTGGCCCGCTATGTTGCTGGGAGCAGATGAGTTCCGGCAGACCTGGCCGGTAATGGAGTTCCCCAGTGCGTAGTAAAGCCCTCATTCTTCTCGTCCTTATATTGCCGGCCGTTTCTTTGTGCCATGCCTCAGATTCTGCGCCTTTGGATTGCACCCACCTGCTGGCGTGGATAGCGGGAGGCACTCCCAGTGACAGCCTGATCAGGATCGTGGAGAAACGAGGAACGGCGTCAGCTCTGAGCCAGAGTGCCGAAATCGAACTCCGTTCAGCGGGCGCGACGCTGAACTTGCTGGCAACGTTGAGCCGCCTCAGACCAGTGCATGCTGATAAAAGTTCCTGCCCTGCATCCATGGCGAAAGCTGCCGCTCTCGCCCACCAGAAGCAGTACGAACAGGCCGGAGAGATTATTAGCACTCTGCTGGAAAACGATCCTCGTAACGGAGGGTTGCACTTTGCTCTGGGATATGTCCGACAGCAGCAGGGTGATTGGGACGGCGCCTTCGACGAATACAGCAACTCCAAAGAGGTCGAGCCTAACTTTCCAGAGGTCCACAATCGCCTGGCCCTGGTCTTTTACCGGGGTGATGATGGCGACAATGCGATTGGAGAAGCGCGCACCGCATTGAGCATGGATTTTCAGGACCCCGAAGCCTACCGGATGCTCGGACTGGGACACTATGTTAACGAGCAGTACGCCGCGGCCATGAATGCTTTTGAAGAATCCTTGGCCAGAGACCCGGGTAACGCAGAAGTGTATTACGAGATGGGTATGGTGGCTCGTGATCAGAAATCAGACGAGCAGGCAATCCAGTTTTTCCGGAAATCGCTGCAATTGAACTCGCAGCTTTGGCAGGTCCACAGCACTCTAGGCGCGCTACTGGGGCACCAAAAGCACTTTGGAGACGCGGTCGCAGAACTGAACACTGCCAAACGCCTTGCGCCCGGTGAACCTTCGGTTCGCGAGAATCTTGCAAACGTTTTCTACGGCAAGGGCGAATATGACGCCGCTATTGCGGAATACCGCGAACTCTTCCAGCTGAATCCGGGATGGCGTCGCGGTCATGACTCGCTTGCACGTGCGTATATGGCAAAAAACGAGTACTCGTCAGCGATTGCCGAGCTCAAGCTTGCGGTCCAGCAGGACCCTAGCAGTCCGGCACAGCACCGGGCGCTCGGGCAGCTTCTTCTGGCTTCTGCCCAACAGCAAGATGCAATTCGGGAGTTGCAAATCGCGGTGGAGCTTGATCCGGACTCTGCATCCTCGCACTACTACCTGGGCACCGCGTTGCTGCAGAGACGGCAACTGGTCCCCGCGCTTAAGGAATTCCAGGAGACGGTCCGGTTAGAGCCTACCGCAGAGCACCATTACGCCCTGGCTGCCTGTTTGATGAGTTTAGGCCGGGACCACGAAGCACTGGCTGAGATGCAGGTAGCAACCCGGCTGGATCCGGAGAAAGCCTTGTATCACGCCAGGGAAGAGGAGTTGCTCCAGCTTATGCGTTCGGCGAGCGCTCGGTAGATGCACGACCGTTCATGGACTTACGTCAGGCCGAGTTTCTGGTAGGCCGCACTAGAATCAATTTGCTGGGAGATTAGGAAATATGGGCAGCTTGAATCAATCCACGGGCTCGGCGAGCGGACACGGTACCGCAGCAGCTCCGGCGCGTCGCGTTGAAAATTTTCAAACAGATTCTCTTGTTCCCAAGCACTGCGGATATGGCCTGCCTTGCACTAATTGCAAGACCTATTACGCATCCGATCTTCCGGCGTGTCCGGTTTGCAAGAATCCGCACCGAGTTTCCCCGATGGAACCGTTGGCAACGTTTGCTCCGGCCGAACAGTTGCCAGATCCTGAACAACTGGACGAAGAGCGCGAGCGATTCCTGCGTGAGTTCAATTCACAGGTGCTGGCATCACCGTTGCCTCCGGAGTCGCCAACTCCGGCTCTGCATTGTAACCGGCAGGAGAACCACACTAGTGCCCCCGAGCTGGCAACCATTTGCCAGAATTGTTTCGACCAGCTTCAGGAGCGTGTGGATGTGCTGGAAGCCGCCATGCACATGGATATCCGCGAGGCCGCGCAGATCGTTTACGACGCAGTTTGGGCTGACCCATCCGACCCTAGCAAGACCTACCAGAACGCGGCGCAGGCTTTACTCATCGAGCTGCGGCACCGCTCAGCTATTCCCCATATCTTCGGACAGTTCCAGCCCCCGACGAACTAATTTCCACAATTCCAAACTACGCGACCCTTCTTTTCGCTTCAACGTGACGAAAAGGTTAAAACAGGGTAGCATTCGCTATATAGCACTCAGCGACGGTGCGATAGGTAAAATTCCGCTCATTTGGAGCCTTATTTGCCCCGGAATCGCAACGGAATACCGGCATATCAGAAAATCCAAAGTGCGGTTCAGCGCCGGATTGAATCTGGACGCCTCAAGCCGGGGGATGCGGTAGATTCAGAAAGAGAACTGGCGCGGCTCCATCGCGTGAGTCTGATGACGGCCCGCCATGCGCTGTCGATGCTGGAAAGAGAAGGCATGGTGCAGCGCCGTCGTGGCGCCGGTACCTTTGTTGCTCCTCCCAAAATTCATTTCAACAAGCTAATGAGTTTCACCGAGCAGATGGGCGGGAGAAATCTGGCGGCTCACTCGAAGGTCCTGCATTGCGGGCCCACCGATGGGGAACCTGAGGTCGCGGCAAAACTGGGACTCCCCTCCGATGCACAGCTGCTGAAAATCGAGCGTCTGCGGCTGGGTGCGGATGACCCGTTTGCCATAGAGACCTGCTATCTGTCGGCGGCCGAGTTTTCCGGACTAACCCGGGCGCAGCTTGAACGCGGCTCTTTGTTCTCGCTCCTGCAGCAGGATTACGCGATCCAGCTTTCGTATGCGGACGAGGAGATCGATGCCACAGCGGCAGATGCGAGGACGGCCCAGTTGCTTCGCGTGGCTCGTGATTTACCGTTGCTACGCATGCGCCAGGTTCTCTACTCGTCTAAGGCAAAGCCAGTACTTTACGTAACGGGACTCTATCCCTCGGACCGGCACAAGCTTCTGATTCGCAGATACCGCTGACCGAGGAGTTGTCGCGCGACCATTTGACTGCGGAGGAACCATGCCTCTCACCTTAACTGACTGGATAGTCATTATCGGTTACCTGCTGGTGAACCTCGCCATCGGCATTTATTACCGCCGTCGCGCGAGCGGCAATACTGAAGAGTTTTTCGTCTCCGGCCGCGATGTTTCCTGGTGGTTGGCGGGTACCTCGATGGTCGCCACGACTTTCGCGGCCGATACTCCGTTGTTCGTCTGCGGAGTGGTCGCCCGGCAAGGAATCGCTGGTAACTGGATCTGGTGGGGATTTTGCATTGGAGGCATGCTCACGGTCTTTTTCTTTGCGCGCTACTGGCGACGGGCGGAGATCCTTACCGATGTGCAATTCGTCGAAATCCGCTATGGGGGAAAGCCCGCGGCTTTTCTACGCGGATTCAAAGCAATCTATCTGGGGCTGTTCATGAACTGCTTCATCCTGGGCTGGGTTACAAAAGCAATGGTCAACATCATTGCGGTGCTGCTTGGCCCGGTTATTGCGGAAGGCCGTGTACTCGACCTGGGAATTCTCGGCCAGCACACGCTAGGCGATCCTCAAAATACCGCCCTCGCAATTTGCGTTTTTGTGCTGATTCCATTTACCGGCATTTACACATTCATCGGTGGTTTGTGGGGAGTGTTGGTCACTGACCTGTTCCAGTTCGCTCTCAAGATGACGATGATTATCGTGCTGGCCTGGGTTGCCGTCGCAAAGATCGGCGGGATGCATGCTCTGGAAACTCATCTACAGATGATTGAGAATAACGTACAATCCACTGGAGTTACTACTTCGAATCCAACCGCGTTTCTTCCTGACTTCCATCTCGGACTAACAAGCGACGCAATTTGGACTCTGCCGGTTTTGACTTTCATCGTCTATCTCGGAATGCAGTGGTGGCTGGCGTGGTATCCCGGCGCGGAACCGGGCGGCGGCGGCTATGTGGCGCAGCGCATGTTTAGCGCGAGAGACGAAAAGAACTCACTCGGCGCAACTCTGTGGTTCAATATCGCGCACTACGCTCTTCGTCCCTGGCCGTGGATCATTACTGCGCTGGTGGCAATCGTAGTTTACTCTCCAAATGGCGGGATTCATCCCAGCGCCGCTTTCGTGCAAAATCCCGAGCAGGGATACGTGATGGTGTTGCGGGACTATTTGCCTCCAGCCCTTCGCGGATTGATGGTCGCGGCGTTTCTCGCTGCCTACATGTCCACGGTCGGAACTCAGTTGAACTGGGGTTGTTCGTACCTGGTGAATGATCTGTACAAACGCTTTATGGTACGAAACTCCACGGAGCGGCATTACGTTCTGGTCGGCAGGCTGCTCACAATATTGCTGGTGCTAGCGAGCGGTTACACAGCGGCACAACTGAAATCGATTGGAGCAGGATGGGAGCTGGTGCTCGGTGTCGGTTTCGGAACGGGTGCGGTTTACATCCTGCGCTGGTACTGGTCGCGCATCAATGCATGGAGCGAGATTTCCGCCATGCTTGCTGCCGCTGCAGTGACGATTGGACTGAACGGCGTCTCATTCTCCGGCAACGACGCTCTGACCTACGCGAAGAGAACTCTAATCACCGGTGGAATTACCACTGTCGCATGGCTGATCGCGACTTTCATAACCCCAGCCGAGTCAGATCAAACATTGATCGCCTTCTACAGACGCGTACATCCCACAGTTTATGGCTGGAAACGTATCGCCAGACTCGTCCCCGAAATGCCCGAAGTCCGCGACGTGGCAGGCAATGCATTCAACTGGCTGATGGGTGTAGTTCTCGTTTATGGATGCCTGTTCGGTATTGGCAAAATTATCTTTGGGCAGTCGGGACAAGGCGTGCTGCTATTGGCGCTCGCTGGAGTCGCCGGATATTTGATCTTCTGGGACCTCTCCCGCCGGGGCTGGGCAACATTTTCGGGCCGGGAAATCTCTGCGTCTCGGAGATAATGAATTCCGGAAGCCCAATTCTAGCGTTTCTTGCGAGAGAGCAACGGACCTCGTAAAAAGTGCCTCTCTTTCCGTCACGCCTGGCCGTTACCTTCGTACACAGACTTGCGGTGTTTGCTTGGGGGATGATTTTGCATGCTCATGCGAGCTCCTTGGCGCCTGATCGCGCCACTGCTTTTGGTGTGCGTTCTTGCGGGATGTAAGCACTCCCAGGAGCGGCGCCTCTCGTTGTCTGAGATTGTAAAGGCGGACAATGATGCCTCGGCGCGCGGTCAGCGTGTTCGCACGACTGCCGTCGTCACTTATAGCGACCCTGAGTGGCGGATCCTATTTGTCCAAGACCAACAAATCGGAATGTACCTGGGACTGCCCCCCAACTCAGAGGTGCAGGCTGGCGATCGCGTGGAAATTACGGGAACGACTTCTTCTCTGGGAGAAGGCCTTGCGAGTCCCAGCTTTTCAGTTTTGAGCAGAAACAATCCGCTACCGCCGCCGATTCGCGTAACTGATTATTCGACCCTGACCGGCTGGTTGTCCCAGTTCGTCGAAGTCGAGGGCACTGTGCGATGGGCGGAAATGAAGAACGGGCGTCCCGCACTTCAGCTTTCCGCCGGCGAAAAGTTGCTGGAGGTCTACCTGCGCGAGGCGGCTGTTGAAGATCTACCGTCGCCCGGGTCGGAGGTGAGTGTCGCCGGGGTCTCGGCTGCCGATGTGGACAGCGGTAATCATGTTCTACCGAGCGCACATCTATTCACTCCTTCAACGCAGTACATCAAGGTCCTCAAAGCGGGGCCGGCAGATCCGTTTTCGCTGCCGCTCAAACGACTCTCAGAGCTGAAGACCGTTCACGCTGATGTTCTGGTGCATGTCAACGGCCGCCTTCCACAGGGTCAAGAAGGACTCTCCATCACAGATGGAAAGATGTCCTTGCCGATCGGTTTTCAAGAATCCATGCGCGGGACTTCTGAGACTTCAGACGTAGCCGGCTTCTGGAACGGGCACAGTCTTGAAGCAGCGATCACGCGGCCGTTGAGCAACCACTTGGCGGGCAACGGCGGTATCGTTCATCTTTCCGACTCAAGCGCCTCGGCGAGGCTGCGGCGGCCCGTCGGTGGGTCACGGTGCGGGCGGTGGTCACCTACTTCGATCCCATGGGGACTGCTGTTTGTGCAAGATGACACGGCGGCGGCTTATGTGGATTCTCACAACCTGAAACTTCGCTTGCAACCCGGCGATGTCGTGGATGTCTCCGGCGTATCCGGGGCAGGTGGATATGCTCCAATAATTAATGAGCCAAAGGTCGGATATGTGCGAAGAGGGCATCTTCCGGCGCCAGTCAGCATTGATCTGATTCTTGGGAACGTGGCTGCGGGGGACTCGAGATGGTGCAGCTTTCGCGGTGTCGTGCACACCAGCAGCGAGCAGGACGGTCACACCATTCTAAAAATTGGGAACGGCCAGACCGAGATGAACATAGAGCGTCCCATGCTCATTCACGGCGCTGACCTGGTTGACCAGGAGGTTCTCGCTACGGGCGTCTTCGGAGTGTTGTTCAATGAGCGCAAACAGGCGATTGGTCATCAGATCGTCCCTTCATTCGCATTTCTTAGAGTAGTGGCCCTTAGCCTCGTCCTCGAGAAACGTCTTGCGGTCTGCTTCATCTTCGTTTCGTTCTTCAAGGCGACGCCCGCTGGCACTCAAGCCGGTAAAGGTGATCGTAAGCTTGCCTTCAATATCCCCCGTCTCTGACAGCGCCAAATCTGCGGTGCGAATAACCCGCGAGGCAGAGCCCTCCGGCATCGTGGTTCTCACCCAGGCTCCGCCCTCCTTGTCGAGCTTGAGACCAGGCACTCCTGTTTCCGGCCACGGCAGAAGCCCAAATGGGGTGAATGCAGTTCCGGGATCAAGATAGAGGTCCTTTCCTTTCAGTTTGACCAGCACAACGGTATCGTTCAGTCGATGGCTATCTGGAAGCTGAGGGGTGAAAAAATATTCGTCGCGGCGCGACACGAATACGGGGTATGCCTCAAATCCTGCTGCCCTCACTAGCGCTAGGTAAAGCCATGTGATGTCGCCGCCATCGCCGTATCCGCGCTTCCAGACATCTTCAACGTTGTTAATTTGTTTCAGTTTCTCGCGTCGCTCTTCCTGCGCAGTCTTTTCCGTTTCGTACGAGAGATTTCGGATCTGCTGCGCACGGGCATAGAGTTTCTTCAGTTTCATCTCTGGTGGATCAGCAGGACTCACGATCTGTGAAGCCGCTTGTTCTATACCCTTGCGTTTCCCTGCAAAGTTCTCGACACTTTCGTACAAGCTTTTACCGACCTTCTTCCAGTACTTGGTGGGGTCCTTCTCATCGTCGTTGCTGTAAATGAAATCCACACGCGCTTTGAGTTCGTTCTCTGGAGGCATGTAATCCTCAGTCTCGAAACCTGGGATGTTCTGGGCATCGAGGCGGATTACCCCTTTCTCAATGTTTGGGGTACCGGTGCCGGGTGGTAAGTCTCGCCAAGTCCAGCGCACCGCGAAACAACTGTTAGGTCTCAGCGAAAACTTAGCGTGTTTAGTAAAGAGATCTTCATTCAGGATCCAGTGGGAATCAAAAACGAGGTAACAGCCAAATGGACCCCATTCATAGACATAGCTGTACTCAATGATGCTTCCAACCTGCACGTCAGGCATGGTAAAAGTTTTCGCAAGATAGCGAACTCCCTTCGCCTTTACAAGGGTCTTGTCGTACGGCTTTCCTTCAAAGTTAACGATACTGCCGTCCGGTCGGATGGTTCGAGCTTTGATGTCGTGAATGTTGCTTTGGTCCTTCACATACTCAAGTTCGACGTTCGCGCGCTCTCGTCCCTCCTCTTTCAATATCTTGATTCGCACATAGTTATACTGGCGCGACTGTATGTCATCACGGTCCACTTGTCGGTACACGATAATCGCTGGCGCTCCCGGCGCCAGAGGCTCGGCAGTCATCTTCAGTTCGTCAGGTGTGACCGGCGGCCAATCTGCAGCCAGGGATTTTGTTATCAGAAGAAAGGGAAGAGTGGACAGAATCACAGCCGAACGCGCAAATTTCATCGGAAGGTCTCCCCGCAAAGCATCGTAAATAGATGAAAGCTTAACTGAACACACATCCAGCTACTTACGCGGGGAAGTTTGTCGAAGATAGTACGGGGTGAGTCCGCAGTCAATAGAACATTTCTCCGAATCCCAGGAAGGGTGTGAGAGAGCCAAGCTCAAGTTTTGGTCAGACGAGGTGCGATTAGGAGTTTCTCGATCTTTACTACTACCTAGTCGGCGGCAACCTGGTTCTTGGCGGTTTCGGGTGGCCTACGGACCCGGTTCGGAGGCAGGCCGGCGTCACGAATCTTGTACAGCAGTGCCCGGTAACTGATGTTCAGTGTTTTTGCTGCTTCCTTGCGGTTCCAGTGATGGTTGTGCAGCACTTTCAGGATGATCTTGCGCTCCAAAGCCCGAGTCGCCTGGCGGGTCACCTTCTTGAGTGAAATCGGGCCATCAAAATTGATTTCCGCAGCCAGCAGATCGGCATCGCGCGGCTGAAGGTCGCTGCTGATGACTTCCTCGCTGCCAAGAATCACGTACCGCTTGATCAGGTTTTCCAGTTCGCGGATATTTCCTGGCCAGTGATACTTTTGTAGAACTTCCACCAGTTCGGCAGAAAGCGGCCGCGCTTTGCAGTTGTATTTGCGGTTGTAGTAGTCGAGGAAATAGCTGGCTAACCCTACGATATCCGACCGCCGCTCGCGAAGCGGTGGCATGAATAGATTGACCACGTTGATGCGGTAAAACAGGTCCTGGCGAAAGGTCCCATTCTCGATCTCTTCTTCCAGTCTGCGGTTAGTCGCGCAGACGATCCGCACTTCCACCTTTTTGTCGGCTTGGGCGCCAATGCGGCAAAACTGGCCATCTTGCAAGAGTTGGAGCAGTTTCGATTGCAGCGACATGTCCAGTTCCGAGATTTCGTCGAGGAATAGGGTGCCGCGATGGGCCATTTCCACGCGCCCAGGTTTCATACCGTAGGCCCCGGTGAATGCGCCACGCTCATATCCAAAAAGTTCGCTCTCGAGCAAGGTGCCGGGAATCGCCGGGCAGTTCACTTTGACGAACGGACCCGATTTCCATGGGGATAGAGCGTGAACCATTCTCGCAATGATGTCTTTGCCGGTACCGCTTTCGCCGTGGATTAAGACGGGGACGTTAGCTGCAGCCACCTTGTCGAGGCGTGTCCGAAGCGCCTGCATGGTGTCAGATTCACCGAAAACAACGGCCTCTGGAGGGATCTCACCCAGAGATTGGACAAGGGAACTGACAGTTGCGCTGGACATTTGGCGGTTGCGGCTCCTCTGCTGGAAGCTTAAGTGTGCACCCCAGAAGCCAAACTCCGGCCTAACTTTGCCATTGTGCGAAACATGATCTTAACTGGCGTGAGGACAGAGACTTACCTCAGATTAAAGACGATAGTCAAAGCTGGTAACTCTTACGTGGGGTTACTCAAAAGCCCGGAACAACTATAGGAAAAAACTTTCACACTGAAGAAGCAACTTTCCTCTGCGAGGCTGCCCGGCTCATGACTCGGCTCAACAGAGGTTGGGAGAATTTCAGCCCCAATAGATGGTAACCGTCGGCATGAGTTACCCTAACGATTTTCGCACGGAAATTACGTGAATTTTTCGGTACCGGCGCAGATGCCGCCAAGGGTGCGCTCGGAATTTCCAGTGAAACCTGCGCCGCTGGCCGTAAAGCCCGATGCACCGCAACCAGTGCTCCGCCAGCCGAGATGTTCAGGGCGGTGGCAAACTCGAGGAAGTCTTTCCCGTTCTGGTCACGACTGCGAACAAACACGGGGACCGCGAGCGGCAACCGCACCCATTCGCGGCGTTCCAATTCCGGCTTGCGACGATCCAATGCCCGAGCGCCTTTTTGCAAGATGACCTTACTACCGCACCTTAGGTGCCAAACAAATAGGGCTAAAACCGCTGAATTCCAGGTTCCGATTCGATACCCATTCGTTATTTCGGGGAAAGAAGGCGTTTTTAGCGTGGAATTCAGGCTTTTGGCCGGTGTTTTGGTAGTTATACTGGAGTTTTGAACCGAGTCGATTGGAAAGGATTTACCGAAAGTGACCAATCTTTTGCATTTTTCGTTGACTTCCGCCGGTCTTGTGCCCTAGCATTCTCCAAGCGGTATTCAGCCCCTAGCCAGTCTGACTGCCGTCCCCCTCCCCCTTTAGTATCACCGAGTCCAATATGCCGGAAGTGTCCTCAATGTCCAAAGAAGCACGCGCGCCTGCGAAAGCCAGCCCAGCCTCTACGGCGGAAGCGGCTTCCCCGAACGCGCCCGAGCTCCAAGAGTATTCCCAACTCCGCGAACGTTACCTACGTACAGCCAACGCACTGGCTTCGGCTGCGCACGATCTGAAGACTCCGCTGGCGATACTGAATGGGTACGTTGAGGTTTTGCAAAGCGAAAAACTGGGCGGACTAAATGAACGCCAGCGCGAAGTGTTGCGCGACATGCGTTCCAATGGCCAGCGGCTCCAGCGGTATATCCAGGATTTTCTGAGTTTCAGTGTGCTCGAGACCGGGGAACTCAGAATGAGATTTGAGGCAGGCAATATCAATGCCTGTCTTTCCGAAGTCTGCCGCCTGTGGTCTCCGCGGTTTCAGGAAAGAGGTCTGGCCCTTTATTTCCTGGCCAATGACAAAGTCCAGGAGTTTCCTTTCGACGCGCCAAAAATTGAGAGAATCGTTTCGAATCTACTGGAAAACGCATCGAAGTTTACTCCTGCTGGAGGGACTGTCTGGCTGCACGCGGAGCCGTACATGTGGGAGCGGCGCACGATCAGTAAGCCGGCACTCGGCCAGGAGCGCCGCCGGCGTCCTGTATCACAACCGAATTCTGTGAAAATCAGTGTCTCCGATACCGGCCCGGGCGTCCCTCCCGAATACCATCTGGAAATCTTCGACGACTTTTTCCGCCTGCCGACCACCGAGAAATCAGAAGGCATGGGGCTAGGGCTGGCCATTGCCCGAAGGTTAGTTCAAGGCATGGGCGGCAAGATCTGGGTAGAGAGCGAACTCGGAGCAGGCTGTAAGTTTTCTTTCATCATTCCAATGAAGCCTCCAACAGGCGATTCTGAGGGAAAAAGGTAAAAGTAATGACCGACAAGGCCAAGATCTTATTAGTGGACGACGAACCCGGGATGTTGCGTTATATCCGGACGCTGCTCGAGGTAGATGATCACAACGTTCAGACCGCGTCCACGGGCGAGGAGGCCCTCGATCTTGTACAGAAAGGTTTGGCCCCGAACCTCGTTCTGCTTGATCTCCTGATGCCTGGCATTGATGGACTGGAAACCCTCGAGGGTTTGCGCAAGCTGCAGCCCAACATCAAGGTGGTGATACTTTCCTGCGTCAATGACACTAAGAAAGTGGTGCAGGCGATTCGCCTCGGAGCGGCCGACTACATTACTAAACCTTTCCAAAAAGCTGAACTTGATGCAGTCATAGACCAGTGCCTCGGCACCAATCAGCAAAATTACGCCGGTGAAGTCGAAGACATCGGTGACGAGACTTTCTTCGTCGCTGCCAGTCCCATCATGCGCAAGCTGCGGTCGCAAGCCGCGCTGGTTGCCAATGTTGACATTCCGGTGCTCATGCTGGGCGAGAGTGGTACCGGCAAGGAAGTAATGGCCCGGCTCATCCATAAGCTCTCACCGCGCGCTCACCGCACATTTTTGAAAGTTAACTGTGCCGCCGTTCCTGCGGACTTGCTGGAGAGTGAATTGTTCGGTTATGAGGCCGGGGCCTTCACCGGCGCTAATCACGCCAAGCCGGGAAAATTTGAACTCTGCAACAAAGGCACGATCCTGCTGGATGAAATCGGCGAGATGCCGCCTTCATTGCAAGCGAAACTGCTGCACGTTCTACAGGACCAGCAGTTCTCGCGCCTGGGCAGCCGCTCGGTCATACAAGTGGATGTCCGCATTCTGGCCGCAACCAACATCAATATTCCAGAAGCGCTGGCTTCGAAACGCCTGCGGGAAGATCTTTATTACCGCTTGAATGCGTTCACCTTGATGATTCCGCCGCTGCGCGAACGCAAGGAAGAGATTCCGATTCTACTGAAGCACTTCATGACGCAGCTTTCAGAGCAGTACGCTCGTCCGCCGCTTCCATGTTCGCCTGAGCTGCTGCTGGCCTGTGCGACTTATCCGTGGCCGGGAAATCTTCGCGAGCTCGGCAACTTTGTAAAAAGATACCTGGTATTGGGCGACGAGAAACTTGCCATCAATGAATTGCAGCCACGCACCGACGGTACGGGTGCGCATTTTCAGCCCGCCGTCCCCCGCAACGGATCAGAGCCCGCCGGCGGACTCAAGGGCCTTGCTCGCAGCGCAAAAGACGAAGCCGAAGCTGAGGCGATCGCCAAAGCGCTCGAGGAAACCAACTGGAATCGCAAGCAGGCAGCGGTATTGCTGCAGATCAGCTACAAAGCTCTGCTCTACAAGATCCGCCAGTACGGGATAGCCCAGCAGAACAAGAATGCGCACAAATTGTCAGCCGGTGCGTAACGTCTGCGATAAACGAACATTTCTCTAAATCACCTAGAACCGTGTCTAGGTGAGTCCCTTCGGCTTCGACTAAGAGCCTCTAACGAAACCTCTGATGACGTTGCGGAAGCCGTCTGACGATTGGGGTTCGCAAGGTCCCGACTTCCCGCATGTCACATCCCGCGCACCAATTCAAGCACCGTAATCTCCGGCCGGGCACCCAAGCGGATCGGGGGGCCGGTGGTTCCGATGCCGCGGTTGACGTAGAGCTGGCTGCCAGGTTTTTCGTACCATCCGCTGACGTAGGGAGTCTCCGGGCGTACGAGCGCGAGGCCCCGGTTGATGAACGAGAGCGCCAACTGGCCGCCGTGGCTGTGCCCGGCCAGCGTCAAGTCGATGCCCAACTCGGCGGCGCGATCAAAGCTGTTTGGGTTGTGGCTCAAAAGGATGTTGACCATGTCCGGCATCACCAGTCTTTCGCTTCCCTCGAGATACCGGTCAACAAGGTGCCCGTCATGATCTCTGGAGAACCGCAATTGCTGGTAGTCAACGCCGATCAGGTTCAGCACTTCGCCGTGCGATTGGTCGTGTGATTGAATGAGTGCCCGCTCTTGACGGAAGGATGCGTTGTGACGCCCAGGGGGCCAACGCTTGTCGCCAAGCCATTCGCGTCTACGGTAGCAATTGACGGGTTGGTTGAGGACCACTTGCTAGAGGAGTTTGCGATAGTCTGCGCGGTACGGTTGCTGTACCAGCCCTGAATCTGAAACTGAATCGTGCTGCTCGGAGCGATGTAAAAGCTTGTGTTATGGGCAAGGTTGGGATCGGCAGGATAGATCTGGATACTCAAGAGACGTACATCGCTGCCGCAGCTATTGGCTAGCAGCATTGCGCCAAGAACGGCGAGTATCGACAACTTTACGAACTGACATCTAGCCTCCTTCGCGAAGCAAAAAACAGGTTCCTGGCCCGACCTAGTTGAAAGTAGCTGTAACCGCACGATTTGCAGTCAAGCTGTTTATATTGCACTGGGTCAGCCCAGGCCCAGAAATTGAGTCGCAGACTCCCCAGCCTACAAACACGGAGCTGCCAGTCGGCGTAGCCGTCAATTGGATCGGAATACCACTGACAAAGCTCGCGCTGCATGGTCCGGCAGTCGATGGACAGGTAAGGCCCGCGGGAAAACTGGTTACGTTTCCGGTGCCGGTGCCTGGGAAGGTCACCGTCAGTATCGGCCCTGTGGTGCTCAGGCAGGCGACGTTTGCGGTCATAGAACTGCTTATGATTGCCCCTGACGAGGACCGATTCCCGACGCTATGATTGGTTGTTATAGTTGCTGAAACCAGAGCGTTTCCGCAAGCGAAACCGGCGGGAGACAGCAGGCCCGTAGAGGTGACTATCACCATGTTTGGAGTATCCGAGGCCCAGGTAACTTGATCTGTAATGTCCTTGCTCACTGGCGGATGGATGTAGTTACCAATCGCTCTGAGTTGGACGTTCAGCGTCGGGTCTGCAGAGCCGAAATTCTCAACCTCGGGTCTGATCGTGATGCCCACTAACTGTTGGTCATGGGCGCAACTCAACATTGCGACTAGAGAAAAAACAAGCGCCAGAGCGCCCACGCTCCGCAAAAAGAAACCCTTCATTGATCTACCCCTCCGCATTGAGGCAGGATTTTACCATTCTTGGTTCCAAGAACAAATAACGAAAGCTTCGTTGCGTGTTCCGCAAGACAATACTTGAACGTTTATGATTGCATTCGGAATTCCAATCTAGTCTCTGGTTTGGCGCTGATGCGGCAAGACTTACGCCGGTTTGAACAGTGCGCTTTGCAAACGCGTGCGCTTTGTTTACAAGGTGTGGTCTGGGCTGACAACAAATGTATTCACAGCAAGGGTATGGGAGAGAAGACCTTGGTTCCGGGCAGCGTTTGCAACGCTTGTGGAAACCGCCTCAGCATACGTAGACCAGCAAGGCGTGCTCCGCCCAAAATCTGGCTCGGCGCAAATTTTTCCGGAGCTCGCCTACGACCTCAATTGCGCGAGCTGCTTTCTAACGTCGTCCGCATCGCTGTACTTCGGATCAATTTTGAGCACGCGTTCCAGGTGTTGCTTGGCCAACGCCGGCTGTGCCGCCTTGGCGTAAGCCAATCCGAGGTGATAGTGATAGGTGGCGCTGTCCGGCTCTTTGTTCTTCGCCGAAAGTTTGATTGCCTCCTGAAACAAATCAATCGCCGACTGGTAGACGCCCTTCTGGTAAAAGGCCCAACCCAGAGTGTCGGCAACATTTGAAGACTGAGGCAAGGCGCGCCGCGCGGTTTGCGCATAGTGCAAGGCCATGTCCGGGTTACCGCCGGTTTCGAGCAGAACGTAGGCGAGGTTGTTGCAGGCGGAGGGATCGTCCGGCTTGAGCTGCAGCGCAGCCTGATATGCAGACTTCGCCTTCTCGAGCTCGTGCTTGTCTCTGTAAAGCCCGCCGATCAGGATGTCAAACGCGGCTTCCTTGGGATTGTCGATTAAAGCCCGGTTATAAGTTGCCAAAGCCTCGTCGACTGCGCCGCTGTTGACTTGGGCTTGGCCAAGTTGCAGATACGCACTGGTATTGTTTTTGTTGAGTTCAACCGCCTTCTTGAGCGCCGCTTGCGCTCCGCTGTAATCTTTCTTGCCTAGCAGCACTCCTCCGAGCAGATTATAGAAAGCGCTGTTGTTCGGCGAAATGGCGATTTGAGCGTTGGCGGCAGCAATTGCCTTGTCGGTTTGCTTTTGTACTAGATCGATGTTGATAATTCCTCGCAAGGCATCGTAGGAATTGGGATCGCGGCTGAGCGTCTGCTTGTACCAGCTTTCGGCTTCGGAATATTTCCGCTCCAGTCCGCTCAGGTTTCCCATTTGCACATAACCCAGCGGCGACTGGGGTGCCACTTCTATTGCCTTGCGGGCGTCTTGCTCGGCGGCTGCGAACTGTTGTCGCGCCATCAACGAGAACGAGCGCAGGGCATACCCTTCGGGAGAAGCCGGCTGCAGGCTGATGATCTTGGTGGCGGCCTGCTCAAGACCCGCCATATCACCCTTCTGCAGTGAGAACCTGGCGATTGCTTGATGGACGTCAAGCATGTTGGGTTGCAGTCGCGCGGCTTGCCCCCATTCGGCGTCGGCGCGATCAAGATCTGAAAGCTGGTTGAGAGCAAGGCCAAGCTGATAGTGCGCTATTGCACTGCCCGGGTTGCTGGCGACTACGGACTGCAAGGTGTCCGAAGCCTCCTTGGGTTTGCCTTGCCGTAGCTGTATTTCGCCACGGTAGATCAGCGCTTCGTCGTCTTTGGCCCTCGACTTCAGAATCCGCTCATTGATCTTGTTAGCTTCATCCAGCCGGTTCTTGAGAATCAGCAGTTGAACATAATTCTTTTCAACCTGTAAGTCCTTGGGATGGTCGTTGTGAAGGGATTCGTACTCGGAGGTCGCCTTGTCGAGATCGCCGATTGCGAAATAAAAGTCGCCGAGCATGCGGTAAGCGGCTGGACTGTCGGGCAGGTCCTGCTTCACTTGCTTCAGAAACGTCTCTGCCTCAGCTTTTTTCCCTTCGGCCATATAGAGCTTGGCCAGCGAAGAGCGGGAATCCGTGTCCTTGGGATCGGCCGCGATCACGATCTGGACTTGTTGTTCGGCTTCGGGATAACGTCCGCGCGATTGATAGAAGGCGGCCAGCGCCAGGTGGGGATTGGCGGCAGTGGCTTTAAAGTCAATCGCCTTTTTGTAGTTTGTCTCGGCGGCTTCGGGCTGGTTGCTCTTGGTTTGAAGCAGCGCCAGGTTCAAATAAAAATCGCCGCGATCAGGGGACAGTGCGATCGCCTTCTGAGTTTCTGCAATAGCCTGGTCATACTTCTGTTCGGCCGCCAAAAGATTGGCGACCACCAGATGGGTGTCCGGATCGCTGGGCTGCTTCTCTAGGAGCAAGTCGGTATGCTCCTGAGCTGCCTTCAGTTGGCCGCCAGCTATCAGAAGATTCGCCATATCCACATGCGCCTTGTAGTTGTTGGGTTGCAGCTCTATCGTGCGGTTTAGCTCGGTGTAGGCATGTTGCCAGTCCTGCAGCTTTACGTAGCTCTGTGCGAGCTGGTAATGGGCCGCGGCGAAAGTGCTGTCCACTTCGGTGGCGTTGCGGAACTGGATGACCGCCTCCCGGTACTTGCTTTTTGCGAAGTATCGCTGTCCGCTCTCGAAGTACTTCTGCTTGCGAACGTTAGGATCGCGCGAACACGCAGTCAGAAAAACGGCCAAAGACCCAAGCACTAAGACTAGACGGAAAAAAGAAGAACGCCTCATTACACTCTCCACGTGGCGCGCACTGCGCCTGCTCGCATCCATTTCAGTGAGATTTCAGTGAACTGACAAAAATACTGCATTGCAAGATTACTCGAAAGTTACTAGCGTCACACGCGCAATGCGGGTGTTCTCGGACTCGACAAACGTCAGCGGGGCACATAAGTGTTTATTAATGGAACCAGATTAGCGGAGAGAGAGAGCAGACGCTGCTGCGCCGAGTCGATGTTTTCCCCCGGAGCAAGTCTGGTAGTGACCCGAATCAGAGAACCATCGCTGCGGTGCATGCGGATTGAATCCGCCACCAGGTAAAGCTTGGCTGAATACTCACTAGCCACCGCCCGATTGTGTGCCCAGTACCAGTACAGTACCAACTGCCGGTCCTCTCCTTTGGCGATCAAGTACCGGTTCGCCGGAAACGGATCTCGTCCTGGCAGCATCATTGTGATTCTGTCGGACTGTACCGGTGCCCATCCGGCCCCGGGCAGACAGTTCTTTGGGGAATGGATCGTATCCCCGGAGCGCTGGCTTGGAAAGTAAGCAATAAAAAGATCCACAACTGAATTACTGGACTGGTTTCGGTAATCGCGGAGCAGAAAATCACCTGGCCCGAGGACGTCCAGAACGTCCTGGGGAATCGAAAAATCTGTCGAAGTCCAATCCTGAAGGGTTTTGGGAAAAGAACTCAGGGCGGGCCGCGCGACAATGACCTCGCCGCTGTTGCGTGCATGCAAGAGTAGGGCGGTGCCCCCCAGCAATAACGCCGCCATTAGAAAGCGCCATTGCGACCTCATGCTGTAGCCTCTTTGGGGCGGGAGAAAAACCTTAAGCTCTGGTGCAGGGCAAAGAGCATCAGTAGCGAAACGACGAAGATGAGCCATCCCGAGAACAGATGAAAAAAGCCTTCGGCTTTGTCGGGGTCCCAGTACTGGACCAGAAGACCGGTGCCCACAATCCGCAATCCATTCGCCGCAACCGCGATAGGTATAGAAGCCAGGGCCAGTGCCACGCGAATCACCGGCCGCTTCTCCATTAAATAACCGTACATGATCGCCAGAGTAGTCAGCGACAGCAAAGAGCGAATGCCGCTGCACGCCTGGGCCACTTCCAAAGGCATAGCTGGCAGATTAATCACGTTTCCTTCGCGGAACACCGGCACACCGCAAACCGGAAGGATGGTGGCGGACAGCTTCGAAGCGAGAATTTGCAATGGAAAGGTAATCTGGCTGAAAACAATAGCCGGAATAGGGACCATCAAAATCATGAAAAGCAGAGGGAAAAGCACCCCGCGCAACATTCCCCACCCCCAAAAGAAGACGATCATCCCGGCAATCAGCATTATCAGTGACACGCGGGAGAGAAAGAGCTCGGCGCCGAAGACCCCCAGAATCAGCACAGACATGGAGAACAAGATGATTGGGAGTCCCCAAGTCGATGGGGTCCGGCGGATCGTGGCTAGCCGTAAACGGTCCTGCCACACCACAAACAACGAAAAGGCAGGGACAAAAAAGCCATGAGAGAAATTAGGATCAGACCACCACTGTTGCGCCAATCGCATAAGGATCGACGCATAAAGCCAACCGCCTAAGCCGAGCAGTATTCCGGTTTGCCAGAGAACCAACCTTCTCCCGGCTGGCTTGGGAGCAGCCGCCTGCTTGGAGAATGAAACGGCCTGTGCCAGATCTGCCATATTGGTGGGCGCAAGACTCCCCAAAGGATAGGCCAAACCAAACTTGGTTGCAATTTTAGAGCCGAGGCTTGGCAATGTTTGCCCCGATACCAGGCTCGATTTGAGTCCAAACCGTTGATCCTTGGGTGAGCATGACCAGGTTCCGGTTTATCCTAGCCCCACCTTCGCAGTTGCGGACATATTCCGGCTTTTTTGCAATGAAGTTTATTGCTAAGTCGCGTGTTTCCTTCGTTGCTCTCTGAAAAAGCGGTAGAGTGGAGACCAAGTATCTTCCCTTCGACATCGGACTCTGGCAATCTGCAGTCGGGATGTTTCTACGCAGCAATAATCGCAAAAAAGACGGCAAGGATCATCGCTACTTCAGCATCGTAGAAAACCATCGCCTGGCTTCCAACAAAACGGTGCAGCGAACCGTTCTCTATCTCGGCGAGATCAACGATCAACAACAAGCGACGTGGCGTAAGACGCTAGCGGTGTTTGACGAAGAGCAGCAAGAGTATGCGAACTTGAGTTTGTTTCCCGACGACCGCGAGATCCCCGCCGATGCGGTCGACAGTCTGCAAGTAAAAGTGAGTGGCCTGGAACTGCGGCGGCCTCGTGTCTTTGGTAGTTGCTGGATGGGGTGCGAGTTGTGGCGCCAACTGGGCTTGCAGGAGTTTTGGGACTCTCGTCTTGCCGGATCACGGGAAGAGGTCGCTTGGGAAAAAGTGTTGCAACTCCTGGTGGTGAACCGGCTGCTGGATCCAGGCAGCGAGTTTCGGGTGCATCGCCAGTGGTATCTGTCCACCGCCATGGATGCACTTCTGGGAACGAACTTCGCCGTGGCCGAGAAGGATCGCTTGTATCGCTGTCTCGATCGGGTACTGGAACATAAGCAGGAACTGTTTCTGTGGCTGCACCAGAAGTGGGCCGATCTGTTCCAAGCAGACTTCGAAATCCTGCTCTACGACCTGACCAGCACGTACTTTGAAGGCCAGATGGAAGAGAACCCCAAAGCCAAGTACGGTCACAGTCGGGATAAACGAACGGATTGTTTGCAGGTGGTGATTGCGCTGGTGATCACGCCCGATGGTTTTCCGTTGGCCTACGAAGTTATGGATGGCAATACCAGTGATCGCACCACGCTGCGCGGTTTTCTAGACCAGATCGAGAAGGCCTACGGGAAAGCAAAACGCATGTGGGTGATGGATCGCGGCATTCCGACGGAAGAGATTTTGCAGGAGATGCGGGATCCGGCACGCGAGATTTTTTATCTGGTGGGAACCCCAAAAGGCAAGATCCAACAGTGCGAAAAGAAGTGGTTGGATCTGCCCTGGCAGAAGGTGCGCGAGTCGGTGGACGTGAAGCTGTTTGAACAGGAAGGCGAACTCTATGTGTTGGCCAAGAGTGAAGGCAGACAAGCTAAAGAGACGGCCATGCGCCGCAAGCGTCTGGCCCGCTTGCTCAAAAAGCTGCGTGCCATGCGCCGGAGCTTGCCTTCCCTGGTCCAGCTGCTGATGCGTTTGGGCGCCGCGAAATCGGCAGCGGGCCGCGCCTTCCAGTTCGTTCACCTGCAAGTGCCCGTCGAAGGCCAGGCGGTAACGCGGGAAACGTTCCAGTTTCGTATGGACAAGAAAAAACTCCAAGCGGCGGAAGGGCGGGACGGACACTACTTACTGCGCTCCAACCTGACCGCCGGAGATCCCAGTGTCCTGTGGGCGCGCTACGTGCAGCTGACGCAGATCGAATCGGTCTTCCGATCTCTCAAGAGTGAACTCGGCATACGCCCCATTTACCATCAACTGGAGCACCGCGCCGACGCGCACATTCTGATTGCCTTTCTCGCCTACTGCCTGCAGATCACGCTGAAGCAGCGTCTTTTGTTGCACGCCCCGGGATTGACGCCGACGGCGGTGCTGGAGAAGTTGGCAGAAATCCAAATGATCGACATCTGGATTCCTACTGTCGATCAACGCTGGT
>Ga0209648_10000424_pt1 | contig 32277 bp, 25 predicted proteins | sample GraSoi2013_115cm_FD_185830 | JGI IMG/M metagenome (GOLD analysis project Ga0209648, IMG submission 185830) | Grasslands soil microbial communities from the Angelo Coastal Reserve, California, USA - Sample 9_17_2013_115cm (SPAdes) (version 2) | ecosystem: Environmental > Terrestrial > Soil >...
AGCGGTCCCGTCGCAAGCAGCACGCCGCGCTCGATCGCGTGGTCCAGTTCGCGAACGTTGCCCGGCCACGGATGTTCGTGAAGCACCTGCGCCGCGACGGGATCGAAGCCACTAATCGTTTTGCGATAGCGTTGCGAATAGCCGCGCAGAAAATGGTGCGCGAGCAGGTCGATGTCTTCCTTGCGCTCGCGCAACGGCGGCAAATGAATTTCGATGGTGTTGAGCCGAAAAAGCAGGTCTTGCCGAAAGCGTCCGGCCGCCGCCTCCGCGGTTACGTCCACGTTGGTCGCGGCAATCACGCGCACGTCCACGCGGCGCGTGCTGGACGAGCCGACACGCTCCAGCTCGCCAGTCTCCAGAACGCGTAGGAGCTTGGCTTGCAGCTTAAGCGGCACATTCGCAATTTCATCCAGGAATAAAGTTCCGTTGTCGGCCAGCTCGAAGCGCCCTACACGATCGACACGCGCATCGGTGAACGCGCCCTTCACATGTCCGAACAATTCGCTCTCGAAAACACCTTCCGATAAACCGCCGGCATTCACCGTCACCATCGGCGTATTGGTCCGCGGAGATAGCGCGTGCAACGTCTGCGCAATAACTTCCTTTCCGGTGCCGTGCTCTCCAGTAATAAGCACGTTGGCATCCGAGGGACCAATGCGGCCAATGATATCCAGCACCGGACGCATGGCAGCCGATTCGGCAATCATCGTTGGGCGCGATTCGGCTCGCAGCAGACGGTTCTCCGCTTCGAGCCGCGAAGCCTGGCGCAGCGCTTGCCGCAAATCGATCTGCGTGCGCAGCACGGTAATCAACCGGTTGTTTTCCCACGGCTTGGGAATAAAATCGCGCGCCCCGCGCCGCATCGCTTCCACCGCAACCTCGACGCTGCTCCACGCAGTCATCACAATTACCGGAAGCGTGCTGTCCATCATCTGAATCCGCGGCAGCAGGTCCAGCCCTTCCTGACCGGAAGTGGTATCACGCGCATAATTCAAATCCATCAGCACGGCGTCAAATTCGCGCGCCTCCAGCGCAGCCAAAGCCTCGCTAGGCGAGGCAGCCCCGTGGATTTCGTAACCTTCGCGCCTCAGCAGCAGACGCAGCGCGTCCCGGATGTCAGACTGATCGTCCGCCACAAGCACGCGGTGAGGATGTGAGTTAGTCGGTTTCATCCCATTCTTAATTCAGAGTCTATATAGTCCTCCACGAACACCGCAAGCGCGACGCTTGTGATTCCTCTCTGACTTTAGAAACGAGGGAAGGGCAGGAGGCGTTTCCGCTTTGTTTTCCGTTAGCCGACGCGCGCAGCGGCTTTATCCTCGCTGACCACCCAGCCATCCTTTAGCTGGATGATGCGGTTGCCGAAGGTGGCATTGCGCTCGGAGTGCGTGACCTGAATGATGGTAGTGCCGGCGTCGTTCAGGCGTTTGAAGAGCTGCATGATCTCTTCGCCTTGCGCGGAGTGAAGATTTCCCGTCGGCTCGTCGGCGAGGATCAGTTTGGGATTCTGAATCACCGCGCGGGCGACGCCCACAAGCTGCTGCTGGCCGCCGGAAAGCTGGTTCGGGAACAGGTCCTTCTTGCCAACAATGTTGAAGCGGTCCAGGACGTCGCAAACCAGGCTGACGCGCTCCTTATGCGGAACATTTTTGTAGGAGAGCGGAATCTCGAGATTTTCGAAGACAGTGAGATTGTCAATCAGGTGATAGCTCTGAAAGACGAAGCCGATGTTGGCCTTGTGCAGCTCATTGCGTTTCTTGACGTTGAGTTTGTGAACCGGCTGATCGAGAAAGTAGTATTCGCCGCCCCACGCGCTGTCGAGCATGCCGATGATGCTGAGCAGCGTCGATTTTCCCGCCCCCGAAGGTCCCATGAACGTGACGAATTCGCCGGGAAGAATGTCCAGTGTGATGCGGCGCAGAACGAAGAACTTGCTGCCACCAGCCTCGAAAACCTTCTCAAGATTTCGCAACTGAATCAACGGTTCCACAAACTCTCCTAATCATCCGCCAAAGCAGGGTCTAGTGTACCTAGCACAGGCCATCTCCATCTACTCGTAGCGCAGCGCTCTTAGGGGATCGAGGTGCGCGGCACGGCGGGCAGGAAGATAGCACGCCAGAGCCGCGACTCCCGCGAGCAGTAGCGGCAAACCGATGAAGGGCCACGGGTCGGTGGCCTCGACACCGAACAGGAGCGCGGCAAGCGAGCGGGCCAGCGCGAACGCAACAGGCAAGCCAATCGCGAGTCCCAGCACGGTCAGCGTCATGCCGCTGCGGAGCACCATGCGCAAAATGTCTGTAGTTTGCGCGCCCAAGGACAAGCGAATACCGATTTCATGCGCGCGTTCGCTCACGGAATAAGACATCACGCCGAACACGCCGACCGACGCAAGCACCAGCGCAATCACGCCGAGCACGGCCATCATCGCCGCGACGTATGCGATGCCGACAATCGATTCCGTAATGATCCGATCCATGGGCTTGATGTTGTAGAGCGGCAAATTCGGGTCGACGCCGGCAATTTGGCTCCGCACCGCGGATACAAATTGCAGCGGGTCGTGCGGCGTCCTCAGCATGATGGTCGTGTAGTACGGCGGAGCCTGTCGGAACGACCGGTAAATCGTGGGGAACTCTTCCTTAACGATCCACATGTAGTGGACGTCGCTTACGATGCCCACGACGGTCATCCATGGATGATCCGAGTCTTTCCCGACCTTGATTTGTTTGCCGAGCGGATTCTCGCCGGGGAAGAAGCGGCGCCCGAGACTCGCGCTGATGACCGCGACGGGAGTAGCCTCGGCGCCATCTGCATCCGTTAACAAACGGCCCTCGCGAAGCGCAATGTTCAAGGTGCCGAAATAATTGGGCGTGATCGTTTCCACTATCGCTTCCACCCGTTCACCGCGTTGCGCGGGCGGGCGTCCTTGAATCGAAAAATCACGCGTCGGAAGACCGCCTCCATTGGAGTAAGGAACATCGCTGACGAGGGAAGCGGACTGCACTCCCGGTGCGGATCTCAAGCCATCCAGCACCTCCTCGTAGAAGGCGACCCGCTGGGCCGGCGCGGTGTACTGGGTGTCACGGAGCGCCAGGTTCATGGTCAAAAGTGTTTGCGGAGCGTAGCTTTCGTTTACGTTAAGCAAACCCTGGAAGTTTTTCACAAGCAAGCCTGCGCCTACCAGCAGCACCAATGCCAGCGAAATTTCCGCCACAACCAGCGCTCCGCGCAAGCGTCCGCGTGTACGGCTCACCGAACCACGACCGCTTTCCTTCAGAGATTCGCTGACACTTGTTCTCGACGTGAGCAGGGAAGGAGCAATTCCGGAGATTATGCCGCTTGCAACGGCAATGGCCAGCGTAAAGAGGAACGCGTTGGCGTCCAGGCTTATGGTTTTCCATCCGGCGACAAACTTGGCGACGTCGGCCGGCATGTGCGAAAGAATCAGGGAAAGAGCCCACTGCGCGATGAACAAGCCAAGCACTGCGCCGCCCAGTGAAAGCAATATGCTCTCGGTGAGCAATTGCCGCATGATGCGCCACCGGCTCCCGCCCAATGCAGTGCGCACGGCAAATTCATTGGCACGCCCAGTCATCCGCGCGAACTGCACGTTAGCCACATCGGCGCAGGCGATTAGTAGGACGAACCCTACCGCTCCGAGCAACAGCAAGGTGTAATCCTTCGTCAGGCTGCCGGTGACGAAATCGGCTAAATGCAAGGGACGCAGCTGCCAACCCTTGTTCGTATCGGGGTAGAGTTCCGATTGCCGCTGCGCTATGCCTTGCATCTCGGCAGCCGCTTGCGTGTACGAGACGCCTGGCTTCAAGCGCCCGAGAACAAATAACCAGCGGTCACTGCGACTCAAATTCGCCTTCACATCCAGAGCCAACGGAACCCACGCCTCAGCCGGTAGCGGGAAATCGAATCCTTTCGGCATGACACCAACTACGGTGTAAGCTTTGCCATCTACTTTGATATTTTTGCCGACCATGTCCGGGTTGGAAGCGTATCGCTGCTCCCACAGCGCATGCCCAAGAATAATTTCTTGTTCCTTGCCGGGGACTTCCTCTTCGTTCAGAAAGGCGCGTCCGATTTGTGGTTTAACGCCGAGCATCCCAAAAAAGTTTGCCGATACTCTGAAGGTCTGGACTTTTTGCGGCACCCCATCACCGGTGAGATTCACTTCCCTCCAGGCGTAGCTAGCAAATTGATCAAAGGAATGCGCCTGCTGCTTCCACTCGAAATAGGTGGCCGGCGCGACCGGCGTCATATCGATGTTCTGTCCCGGCCGCGAATCGATTAACGCCACGATGCGATCGGCATTTTCGATGGGCACGGGATGTAACAGGAATGCCTCTGCCATGCTGAACATCGCGGTGTTGGCCCCGATCCCGAGTGCCAGCGCGACGACAGAGACGAGCGTCGCCAACCGATGCTTCATCAGCATGCGAAATCCGAAGCGCACATCCTGCACGATGGAGAACATAGCAACTCCTAAGACCAAACTTCGGCGCAGACCCATCCTTCAGTTCCGGCAGTCCAGACCGGCGCAACGCGAACTCGCGATTTGGCCAGAGCTAGTTCGCGCCGACGCGGGCTTCCCGGGTTTCTTCCACGATGCGGCCGTCGAACAGGTGAATGGTGCGCTCGGCGAAATTAGCGTAGCGCTGGTCGTGCGTGACCATGCAGATGGTGGCGCCGTTGCGGTGCAAGTCGCGCAGCAGCTCCATCACCGCTTCGCCGTTTTTCGAGTCCAAGTTTCCCGTGGGCTCGTCGGCCATCAGGATGAGCGGGTCGCCGACCAGTGCGCGAGCCACAGCTACACGTTGCTGCTGACCTCCCGAGAGCTGAGAGGGATAGTGCCGCAGCCGGTGGGCCATCCCCACGCGCTCGAGCGCGTTCTGCACCTTTTGCTTGCGCTCACTGGAGCTGGTGCCGCGATAGGTCAGCGGGAGCTCAACGTTTTCGTACACGGTGAGGTCGCCGATAAGGTTGAACGCCTGAAAGATGAAGCCGATCTCGCGGTTGCGAATCCGCGTGCGCTCGCTGATACTGAGTTTGCCCACGGGCTGGCCGTTCAACTCGTAATTGCCTTCCGTCGGGGAATCGAGCAAGCCGAGGATGGACAGCAAGGTCGACTTGCCGCAGCCCGAAGGCCCGGCAATCGATATATACGTCCCTTTCTTGATCTCGAGGTGAATCTCCTCAAGTGCGTGGGTTTCCACTTCATCCGTGAAGAAAACTTTCTTCACGCCTTCCATCTTAATGAGCGTGCCGTTTGCGTCCGCCATGACCTCTCCTTTGCATCAGTTCGTGTTCCAGAAACTCGATTCCATCACCCCAGGGCTTCAAATCATTCGCATCATTCGTACCGCAACGCCACCAACGGATCGACCCGGGTCGCCCGCCGCGCCGGAATGTAGCATGCGGCCAAAGCGATCAGCGCAATCAATCCCAAACCCAGTGCATAGACCGTGGGATCGCTCGCGCGCACACCGAACAGCAACGATTCGCTGAAGCGCGCAAGTCCATAAGCCAACGGCAAGCCGACAGCGACGCCCAGCACCACCATCGTGCCCACTTCTTTTACGATGAGAAATCGCACGTGCGCCGTCTCCGCGCCAAGCGCCATGCGAATTCCAATTTCACGTGTCCGCTGTACCACAAGATATGCCAACACACCGTAAATGCCCATAGCTGCAAGCAGCGCCGCTAGCGTGCCGAAGGTGGCGGAAAGTGCGGCCACCATGCGCGCGCCGAACAAATCTTCGTCGACCACGCGCTCCATCGTCTTGATGCCGAAGATCGGAAGATTGGCGTCCAGTTCCCGCACCGTGCTGCGCAGGGCGGACACGGCAAGCAGAGGATCCTGCTGCGTGTAAGTGTAAAAACTCACTTCGCGGATGGTGGACCGCTGCGCATAAGGCAGATAAATAAAGGGAACATCCGCAGTGCGCACGTGATCTTGTTTTACGTCTTTCACCACGCCGACGATCTCGATATCCGGCTTGGCGTCTGCGCGGGAGCTGAACGCAAAATGCAAGCCCACCGGATTGCGTCCCACAAAATATTTCTTGGCCATGGCTTCGCTGATGATCGCCACTTTCGTCTTGCCTGGGCCGTCGCCGTCATTGAACTCGCGCCCGGAAAGTAAGGGAACGCCAAGAGTCGAGAAGTAGCCAGGACTGATCGGATCGTAATTGATATGCAAGTCCTCGTCCGAAAGATCCTTGTTACCTTCGATGGTAACGCTGCTGCCCATATCCGTGCCGTTTAGAATGCCGAGCTCGGAAGTGCCCACCGCGCGCACGCCAGGTACCGCGGCCATACGCGCGCGCAATTGATCGATTAAGGCGATAGTGCGGGGCGCATCGTACCCGTTGAGAATCGGCGAAATCGCAAAAGTGACTACGTTTTCCGTGCGCACTCCAAGATTTTGCCTGCGCAGATTCCACAGGGTCCGCGTGAACAGAAAAGCGCCGGCGAGCAGCAGCAGCGTGAATGCCACCTGTCCTGCAACGAGCATCTTGCGCGCGCCGACGTGCGAAGTTCCTACCGAAGTGTTTGTGGCTTGCTCCTTCAACGTCTGTGCCACGGCCGTACGCGTCACGCGCCACGCCGGAATAACCCCGAAGAAAATTCCGGAGACGAGCGTCGCGGCCACCGCAAAACTCAGAACACCCAGGTCCAAACTGGTGTTCAAGCCTTTGATCGTCAGGTTCGACGCGACGATGGGCATCAGCAAGTTCATGAGCCACACGCCAATCAGCAAGCCGAGCGCGCCCCCTGCCAGCGCGCAGAGCAGACTTTCCGCCAACAATTGCTGAATCATTCGTCCGCGGCTGGCGCCCATGGCCGAGCGGATGGCCAACTCGCGCTGGCGCGCCGCACCCTGCGCAAGAAGCAGATTCGCGACATTGGTGCACGCTATCAGCAATACCAGCGCGACCATCACGAACAATGCGGTTAACGCGTTCCCGGAATCAGTCTGCAGCGTAGTCCGTCCCTTGGCCCCGGGAATCAGTAAAACTTTCTTGTCCAAAAATCTTTGCCGCTTTTGCTGGTCCCAACCGTTGATTTGAGCCAGTTGCTCCTGAAGCAGAGGGCGGTAGACGGCGTTGATTCCCGCCTCCGTCTGCGCCATCGAGACGCCCGGTTTGCGGCGCGCGAGAATAGCCAGCCAATAGTTGTCCCATTCTTCCAATCCGTTGTGCTCCGGCGTCATCTGCCCTTTCATCATCAGGGGCACAAAGATATCCGCGGATTGGCCGACCTGGATGCCGGTGAAGCCTGCCTGCGCAACCCCGACGATAGTAAGTTCGGTATTGTTGACGAGCAGAGATTGATTCAAGACGCCCGGGTCGCCACCGAAGCGGCGGGTCCAATACGCGTGGCTTAGGACCACAACCGGCTGAGCACCCGGCACTTTGTCGTCGTCCAAAGTAAAGAGCCGCCCCAAAGCCGGCTGCACGCCGAGCACCTCGAAATAGTTCCCGGAAACCAACTCGCCGCCGCCGCGCTCGGTCTGCCCGCGAGAGGCGATGCTGGCCGGAATGGCAAAGCGCGCCAGCATGCCGGAAAACACCGTGTTCGCGTCGCGAAGCCCCTTGTACATCGGGTAGGAGAAGGATTGTGCGTCGTCGCCGTCGCTCCAGAGGTACCCCCTCACCGGCCCGGGAGAGCGCAAGATGACCAATTCATTGGGATTTTGCACCGGCAAGCGCGCGAGCAGCACCTGCTTAACCAGGGAGAAGATCGCGGTGTTCGCCCCAATGCCGAGCGCCAAGGTCAGCACCGCAATGGCGGTGAAGCCAGGATGCTTCGCCAGCATCCGCGCCCCGAATCGAATGTCCTGCCAGATCGCCCGCATCAAGATTTCCCCGGCACGGCAGCCCGCAAGCACACTGCGGACGCCGTGAATACCTCTCTGGAATGCGTATACGCCACGAAGGCCAACATTGTTCCACTGCAACGACTTGCAGGTCTGATCCAGACCAAGCCCGTCATCAGGAACCCTCCGTGGACCAACACAACCCCTGTTGACTGAGACGTTTTAGCCCGCACCACCGTCTTGCGGAAACCGTCAAAAATTCTCAGAATCCCTGTGCGCCCCGCCCCAGCCGCCACTTATTTCAGCCGAATACGGTCGACGTTGTCCCACTGCGACATGTCGGACAGAATCACCTTGTCGCCCACCTGCAGACCGCCAAGTATCTCCATGGTGGTCACCGAACTGCGCCCCAGCTTTACATTGACCCGCGAGGCCTCCGAGCCGTCCGGCGTAATCTTGAACAAGCTGATCGTGCTATCGGCCTGACCATGCACCGGCCGCCCCACGTAGAGCACGTCCTTAAGGTTTTCCAGTTCGATGGTGCCGTCCACGCTGAGATCCGCCCGCGCGCCCGGCGGCAACGGCTCATCAAACACAGCGTCCACCGTTACCGTGCCGTTCTGAACGGAAGGATCGATGCGCGAGACGTGCCCAATGACCACGCCGTTGCGCGTATCGATGGTTGCTTTCTGCCCAATAGCAATATCCTTGGCCTGCGTCTCGGCAATCTTGATTTCAGCCTTCAGTTTCTTGGGATCGGCCACCCGCGCCACGTTCGTCCCTACCGCCACGTTTTGCCCTTCTTCGACGGGAACCAGTTGCAATACGCCCGTGATGCCGGCGCGAACCCGCAGCCAATGCGATTGATTGGTGCGCAACTCATACGTCGCCTTTGCCTGGTCCACCTGGGCCTTTGCCGCGAGCAGCCGCGACTGGGCCGAATCCACAGAAATCTTCGTCCGCTCGCTTTCTAGCTGTAGGCGAATGGCAAGCTGGTCTTCCTTCACCTTGGCCAGATTTCGGATATGGTCGGAGTAAATCCCTTCTTTGAATAGCTTTTCGTCGACATCGTGCTCCATATGCGCCTGCTCGAAGTCGCTGCGCACCGCCGCTTCCTGAGACTTTTGGTTCATCAGATCGCTGTCCACTTGTACCTTCAGGGCGGCGTAATTTGCCTCGGCGGCCTTAAGCGCATACTGTGCATCGAGCAAGTCGCGCTGCAGTTCCGGATTGCTCATTTCCAGAATCACGGTATCGGGCTGCACCAGGTGCCCGGGGCGAATTACGATTTTGTCCACGCGCGCGGCGGTCAGCGCCGGAATCCAGTGAATGTCCTCAGGCACCAGCGTGCCCAGGCCGCGCACCTCACGCAGCATCGGTCCGCGCTTCACGGTGTCCGGCCAGATGGTGGAGGCGTCCACCGAGGGCGCCGCCGGCTTCAGCCGCGACAGTGCCAGCGTTACTCCGGCACAGAGCAGCACGGCGAGGGTCACATATACGATTCGTTTGATTTTCTTGGCGCGGGCGTTCGATGGTCTTTGGATGTCCATAGGTCTCTGTTAGCGTTTGCTCACCTTGAAAATCGCACGCAGCCTGCCCTCGCGCATCGCGTGTAAGACACGTTTATTCAGTAGTTTACACTCAAACGGTAGGGTGGGGAATAGCCCATCTTGACCGGAAATGGGAATTTTCGTCCCACGAGCGAACATCCTTCACAGACGTCTAACTTCCTGCATTCGTCAGAGTACTTAAATCCGTCGGGCACGTGCCGCCGACACCGTCTGCGGGAACTTTGTGCCTTTGCGGCGGGAAATCAAGATGAATGTTTGTAGTGGAAGAAAGTCTGTACCGCAAGGGAGTTGGTTCGCACCCAATGGGAAAGAAACCGTGCGCTATGCGGGCGCGTATAACAGATAGCGCGTCCTGAAAAGAGTGAAATGAGACCTGACTTGAAGATTTTCGCTATTGCTATTTTCTTGCTCGCCATTCCTGTTCTGATGGCTCTTCCGCAATCCCTTCTTGTGTCCGACGTCGCTTTCAAGCAAGACGCCCCTTCCCATCAGAAAGTTCAGGGCTCCCAGGGCGACGAGCAGCGCATGCCCTTGTTCGGCAAGATCACCGCGATTCATAGTTCCTCGCTGCAGATTTCCAATCCGAATGGCGAGACAGTGACCGTCAACATTACGCCGCAAACCGAATTTCGCAAGGATCGCCAGCCGGCCAAGCGCAGCGACTTCAAGGTCGGCGATGTGATTGCCGTGCGCGGCCAGGAAAATCCCGATCACACTTGGACGGCGCAGACGATTGGCGCGCGTTCCGCCAATGGCGAGGGCCGCGGTCCGAACATGCAGGCCGGTACGCTGGGCAAAGACTATGTCGTCGGCGAAGTGAAGTCCATCGACGCACCCAAAATTTCCGTCTTGCGCACCGACAACGTGACGCAAACCATCGAGCTGAACGAAGATACGTCGCTGCGCAAGGGCCGCGACGCGATCACCATGGCCGATGTGCAGGTGGGCGACCACCTTATGGCGCGCGGCGCCCTGCAAGACAACGTCTTTGTGCCCAAGTTTGTTATGGTTATCGGACCGGAACAATGGAAACGTATGCAGGAAATGGGTGGAATGCGGGCAGGCGGGCAGGGAAGCTCCGCATCGGGCGCTGCCTCGCAAAAATCTGCGGAGCCGCCCCATTGAAGTTGCGCACCCAGGTCCTGCTTTTTCTTCTATGTGTTTTTTCGGCTCATCCGTTACGCGCGCAAGACCCGGCGCCTGCCCCCGACGCCGGTTCGTCGCACGCCCCGGCGGCAACTGCTGAGACTCCGGCCCAACCATCGCCGCCGCCGGCACCAGTCTCATTTCAGATCACCGGGATTGTGCGTGCCGGAAAGACTCCGCTGCCCGGCGTAACGGTCACCGCCTCCAACACCCTAACCGGCAAGAAATTTTCCGTGGCTACCGCTGCCAATGGAACCTACACGTTTGTCGGCCTGCCGCGCGGCCGTTACGTAGTGCGCGTCGATTTCATGGGCTTTGCGCCGCAAACCCAGGAAGTCGTGCTCAAGCCGGAGACTCCCGCCGGAAAATTTGATGCGGAAATGATTCTCGCATCGCGGCAGCAGGACCAGGGCGGCTTGGGGAATCTGGCCTCGCTGGTCACCGCGGGCCGCGGATTCCAGAGTCTCGCGCTGGACAACACGCTTTCTGCGTTGGCGGGCGGCGGGAGCGCCGGAATGCTCGGCGGCGGCCAAAATGGTGGCGGCGACCCTTCTTCGCTGCCACTTAACGGCGCCGGGGCGGAAGGCCCGACGGAATCGGTAAGCATTACCGGAGCGCAAGGGCGCACGCAGGACTTTGGCAGCGGCAGCGAAGGCGATCTGCAGGATCGCATTCAGGAATTTCGCGACCGCGCGCAACGTGAAGGCGGGAATTTGCAAGGCGGCGGCTCGGGTGGCGGTGGTTTCGGTGGCATGGGTGGCGGACCGGTCATGATTTCGCGCCTGCCGCGCAATTTGAATATCAATCAGCCGCATGGAATGCTTTACGCCTCCGACGACGCCTCTACGCTCGATGCGAAATCCTATGCCTTGACGGGGCTGGGGACTCCGAAGGCCAGCTACAGCCTGTCACGCTATGGTGCTGTCCTTGGTGGCCCTCTGAACATTCCCAAAATTTTCAACGGCGGCAACAAGTGGTTTTTCTTCGCAAACTGGAACGCAAACCGCGGCAGCACCCCCTATGACGCCTATTCCACCGTCCCCACCCTCGCCGAACGCTCCGGAGATTTCTCTGCTGCGACCTATAGAGACGGCAGCCCCGTACAGATCTTCGATCGATCGACCGGACAGCAATATCAAAGCAACGGCCAGCTCAATGTCATCAACCCTTCGCTTATCAGCCCGGCTGCGCAAGCGCTGCTCGCCTATATTCCATTGCCCAACCTGAATAGCCCGACGCAGAATTTTCACTACGTGACCTCGGACAGCAGCAGCAGCGACTCGGTCAACCTTCGCTTGATTCACAACTTTGGCTCAGGTGGCGGCCCTGGTTTCGGTTTCGGACCTTTCGGCGGGGGCGGGGGAGGCGGTGGGCGCAACCGCGCGCAAAATAACATCAACTTCGGCTTGAACTGGACCCGTAACTCCACCGCGATAGTGAATCCGTTTCCCTCTCTCGATGGTGGCAACAGCTTGCAAGGGCTGAATGCCAGCGCCGGTTGGACGTACGGGCGCGGCCGCGCAACAAACATGTTCCGCGTGAACTACAACCATAATCATGTTGCCACCACAAACCTATACTCGAATTTTCAGAACGTCGCCGGGGATGCGGGCATCGGCGGCGTCTCCCCGAACCCTTTCGATTGGGGGCTTCCTGGAATCAGCTTCACCACGTTTGGGGGACTTACAGACCCCACGCCCCGCCGCGAACTCGATCAGACGTATACATTCTCCGACACCCTCTCCTGGAGCCGAGGCAAGCACAATTGGCGCTTTGGCGGGGACTACCGACGCATCCTGCAAAGTTTCCGCTCCGCCAAGAATGCCGAGGGCAGCTTCGTCTTCACCGGCTTTGCGACTTCGCAGCTCGCCAGCGGTGTGCCCGTCGCGAATACCGGATACGACTTCGCCGATTTCTTGCTCGGCCTGCCGCAGCAGAGCACGTTGCAATCCGGGACCAATTCCTACGATTTCCGCGCCAACGCTTTTGACGTTTACGCGCAAGACGATTTCCGCTTCCGCCCCAGCCTCTCCTTCAATCTCGGCTTGCGCTACGAATACAACGGGCCATACACCGAACTTAACAACCAAATTGCTAACCTGAACGTCGGCCCCGGTTTCACTGGCGCGCAGCTAGTCCTTCCCGGTAGCTCTTCCACGCCATCCCTGATCCACCCCGACCGCAACAATTTTGCGCCGCGCATCGGGATCGCCTGGAAGCCGATGAAACAAACCGTCGTGCGCGCCGGATACGGCATCAACTACAACCTCGCGCAGTACGGCAACATCATTCAAAATTTTGCCTTTCAGCCGCCGTTCGCTATGACCTCCACGAATGTCAGCTCGCTAGTGAACCCGCTCACTCTGCAAGCGGGTTTTCCGGCCACCACCGCCTCCGTCACCAATAATTTTGCTGTCGACCCGAACTATCGCCTCGGCTACGTGCAAATCTGGAATCTCGACGTTCAGCGGCAGCTCCCCGGAGGCCTGGTGATGAATGTCGGCTACAACGGTTCGAAAGGCACGCGGCTCGACGTGGAGCGCGCCATCACCATCCCCGGCGTGCAGCCCTTCATCTATGAATCCTCGGCCGGCAATTCCATTTATCATGCAGGCTCGATTCGTCTGCGCAGGCGCATGGCGCACGGTCTGGCGATCTCAGGGACCTACACGTACTCCAAATCCATCGATGACGCTTCCTCGATCGGCGGTGGCGGCACCGTTGTCGCGCAAAATCCTTTCGATATCTCCGCCGACCGCGGCCTCTCCAGTTTTGACCAGCGCCACAAATTCACTGGCAACTGGATTTACGAATTGCCCTTTGGCGAGAATCACCGCTTCGCGCAGCGCGGAGCGCTCTCGCACGTTCTGGACGGCTGGCAATGGAGCGGCGATTTCACCATCGGCTCCGGCCTCTACTTCACGCCGCGCGTGCTGGGCAATTCGCTGGACATCGGCCGAGGCGTGAGCGGCTCGCTGCGCGCCAACGCTACCGGCGCGCCAATCGCACTCAGCAATCCAACCACGCTCGAATGGTTCAACACTGCGGCGTTTTGTTCGCCAACCTCTTCCCTTGGCTCCAGCACGCCCGGCTCCAGCAGCACCTGCGCGAACCTCACCGGAAGTTCCTTCGGCGATGCCGGGCGCAACACCATCGAAGGCCCCGGGCAGTTCGTGTTTGACATGAACCTCGGCAAAATCATCACGATAAAAGAATCCCGCGCGTTGGAGCTTCGCATTCAAGCCGCCAACGTTTTCAACACCGTGCATTACACAGCCATCAACACCGTCGTGAATTCGCTGACCTTCGGCGAGATAACTTCGGCCGGCAACATGCGGCGCATCACCATGCTGGCGCGGTTTCGCTTCTGAACATGAAAATGTCGATATTTATAAAAACACGAGCGTTCCTGGCGGCGTTGCTTCTTTTTCTAAACGGCTCGTTCTCTGTCTTCGCGCAAGACGCGCCGCAAACTCCGCAATCGCAGCAGCCGCAATATCGCATGCAGGTCACCTCGGAACTGGTTCTAGTCAACGTGGTCGTCCGCGACAAAAAGGGCAACCTTGTCCGCGACCTGAAAAAAGACGACTTCACACTTCTCGAAGACGGCAAGCGCCAGGCAATCTCCACGTTCGACTTTGAAAATGTCGATGAGGTGGCCACTGCTGGCGCCGCCGAAGCCACCGTTTCCGGCGCAGCGCCGGACGGCGCGCTTCTACGCCCGTCAGACAAGCCTGCCGCGCTGAACGCGCGCGACCGCCGCTTGATGCTGCTCTTCTTCGATTTTTCCGGCATGGACCCCGAGCAGATCGAGCGCTCCGTGGACGCCGCCAGGAAATTCGTGCAAACGCGCATGCAGCCGGCGGACTTGATCGCGCTCGTCTCGCTCGCCACCAACATGCGAATCGATCTCGATTTCACCGATGACAAAACGAAGGTGCTCAGCGCGCTGACCGCGTACACCTCCGGCCAGGGCCAGGGCTTTGACACCGGCGCCACCGGCAGTTCCGAAGGCACGGCGGAAACCGGCGGCGCGTTTACCGCCGATGACACCGACTACAACACGTTCAACGCCGATCGCAAGCTGCTTGCGCTGCAAGCCATCATGCAGACGCTGGGCAAAATCTCGCAGAAGAAAGCCATCATTTATTTCAGCAACGGCATCAGCCAGAACGGTGTGGACAATCAATCCGCATTGCGCGCCGCCACGGCTTCCGCTGTGAAAGCCAACGTCTCTATCTATCCTGTCGATATCCGCGGCTTGCAGGCGTTTCCTCCCGGCGGCGAAGCGCAGAACGCCAGCTTGCACGGCCAATCCGCTTACAACGGCGCCGCCGTGCTGAACGACCTCAACAACAATGGAGCGACGCAGGACACGCTGTCCACGCTCGCTTCGGACACCGGCGGCAAGGCCTTCTTCGACTCCAACGATTTCGGCGCCGTCTTTTCGCAAGTGCAAAAAGACAGCTCCGCCTATTACGTTTTGGGTTTCACCAGCACGAACGGCCTCAAAGATGGAAAGTTCCGGCGCTTGAAAGTGCAGCTGAATCGCCCGGACCTCAAGCTCGACTATCGCTCCGGCTATTACGCCGGCCGCGACTTCGAGCACCTCAATCGCGCGGACCGCGAGCAGCAGATACAAGACGAACTCGCCTCGGAGTTGTCGCAGACCGACGTTGCGGTTTACGCCGGCGCGTCCTATTTCCGGCAGGACGATTCGCACTACTATCTTTCGGTTTCGCTCGTCATCCCCGGCTCGCAAATTCCCTTTGTGCAAGAAAAAGACAAAGACAACGCCACCATCGATATCATTGGCGAGGTGCGCGTGGACGGGAAGTTTGCCGTCGGGCACCAGCGCGACACCGTGAAGCTCGCGCTGGATAGCGCGCAGCAGGTCCGCCGCAAGAACGTGCAGTACAACACCGGTTTTCTCCTCGCGCCGGGGAGCTATCACCTGAAATTTATCGTGCGCGAAAATCAGAGCGGGCGCATGGGGTCCTTCGAAACCGATGTGCAGATTCCCGATTTGCGCAAGACGCCGCTGCGCATGAGTTCCGTCGTGCTCAGCAGCCAGCGCGTTCCGGCCGGCGCGAAAAAGATTAGCGGCCCGCACCCCCTGGTCCAGGATCAGACCGAGCTGGTGCCCAACATCACCCACGTTTTCACGCAGGACCAGCACCTCTATCTGCAATACGAGGTGTATGACGCCGCGCGCGGCAAAAATCCTGTTCCCGCCGCTGCTGTAAATACGGCGGCGAATGGCGGCGCGGCTAACGGCGGCCCAAATGCCGCAGCGGCCGAGGCTCCGAAGGCTCCGTCGCTGAAACCGGCGAAAGATAGCGTGCGCGTCTTCACCAGTATCGAATTCTTGCAAGGCAACGCGAAGATCTACGAATCGAAGCCTATCGTCGCCAATGAAGTGACCGCGCCGGATCGCAAAGCCGTGATTTTTCAAATCGATCTGCCGCTGCAATCGCTGAAGCCCGGCTACTACGTTTGCCAGGTCAACGTTGTCGACGACGTTGCCGGAAATTTTGCCTTCCCGCGCTCCCCCATCTTGGTGAAAGAGCCTGCCCAGCTTAATCCGACGTCGAGTCCCGCTGGCAAATAGCTCGCTGTAATGCTGCACCAGGCGCGCCCTTTTTCATGATGTGTGCAAAAAACTGGCCAGCTCCTGCGTGAAACGCTCGTGCTGCTCGACGTTCGACAAATGCGCCGCATCAAGCTCCACATAACGCGCTCCGGCAATTTGTTTCGCCAGGAATTTGCCATCCGCCGGCGGCGTGCCCGGATCGTGCGTGCCGGAGATGACCAAAGTCGGCGTGCGGATTGCGGTGATGCTCTCCCGGAAGTCCGCTTCGCGCAAAGCTTCGCAGCACGCGATAAAACCCTCGGCGCTTGTGCATTCCACCATGCGCCGGATACGCTCCACCGTTTGCGGCTCGCGCTCTCGGAATCGTGTGGTGAACCAGCGCTCCATCGTCGCCGCCGCAATCGATTTCGTTCCGCCCTTGCGCACCGCATCAATTCTCGCGTTCCATGTTTCGGCATTGCCGATCTTCGCCGCCGTGCTGCACAGCGCGAGTTTGTGCAGGCGTTTGCCGGCATGGATGCCGAGCCACATGCCTGTCACGCCGCCCATCGACAATCCGCAGAACGAAAAGTGGCCGATGTCCAGAGCGTCCGCCAGCGCTAGCACGTCGCGGCCTAGTTGCTCGAACAAGTATGGCCCGGGCGTCACTTCGCTCTGCCCGTGTCCGCGCGTGTCGTAGCGCAGCACGCGGAAATTCTTCCGCAGCTCCGCCACCTGCGCATCCCACATGGAAAAATTCGTGCCCAGCGAATTGGAGAGCACCAGCGCCGGCGCGTTCTCAGGCCCAGCGATTTCGTAGTGAATGTGGCAACCGTTCACCTGTGTCAAAGGCATGTTGATTACACCCGCTCGAGAAGCACAGCGATTCCTTGCCCGACTCCGATGCACATCGTGCAGAGCGCATACTGAGTCTTCGTGCGCAGCAGTTGGTACATGGCCGTGGTTACCAGGCGCGCGCCGCTCGCTCCCAGCGGATGGCCCAGCGCGATCGCGCCGCCATTTGGATTTACGTGCGCAGCATCGTCGGGAATGCCCAGCTCGCGCAGCACGGCCAGAGCTTGCGAGGCGAAGGCTTCGTTCAATTCGATGACGCTCATTTGATCGAGCGACAGATTCGCCTTCGCCAATACTTTTCGCGTCGCGGGCACAGGCCCCATTCCCATCACGCGGGGCGCAACGCCTGCCGCCGCGGCAGCAACCACGCGCGCTCTGGGCGTGAGCCCATGCTTCCGCGCCGCCGATTCCGAAGCGAGCAGCAGCGCGCAAGCGCCGTCGTTCACGCCCGATGCGTTGCCCGCTGTAATCGTTCCGCCGGGCTTCACGATTGGTTTCAATTTCGCGAGCGCTTCGAGCGTTGTATCCGGCCGCGGATGTTCGTCCACGGAAAATAAAGTTGTGTCTCCCTTTTTGCCCGCTATGGGTACGGCGACAATCTCTTTTCCCATGCGGCAGCTTCGGATCGCATCCGCCGCGCGAAGCTGGCTGCGCAGAGCGAAAGCATCCTGATCCTCGCGCGATATGTGAAATTCCTCAGCAACGATCTCTCCCGTTTCCGGCATGGAATCCGTGCCGTACTTCGCTTTCATCAGCGGGTTGACGAAACGCCAGCCAATCGTCGTGTCTTCCAACTTCATCGAACGCGAAAACGCTGCATCCGCCTTGCCCACCACAAACGGCGCTCGCGACATGCTTTCCACGCCGCCGGCGATCACTAACTCTGCCTCGCCGCTCTTGATCGCGCGCGCCGCGCTGGCCACCGCGTCCATGCTCGAGCCGCAAAGCCGGTTCACCGTAGACCCCGGCACTTCCTTCGGCAACCCCGCCAGCAACAGCGCCATGCGAGCCACGTTGCGATTATCTTCGCCAGCCTGGTTCGCGCAGCCGAGAATCACGTCATCAAGCGCGCCCCAATCCACCGTGGCGTTGCGCGAGACGAGCGCCGCGATCGGAATCGCCGCAAGATCGTCCGCGCGCACGGAGGCAAGCGCCCCGCCGTAACGTCCGATCGGCGTCCGAATCGCGTCGCAAATGTAAGCGTCAGTCATGGCTCAGTGCCGCTCGTCGCTATCTTAGCGTAAGCCGCCTTTCTGCGCTGGAGCGTCCCACCCCGCTTGTCATCCCGAACCCGCTCGCGCCGTTTGCGAGCGGGGTGAGGGACCTGCTTTTCTCCTCGTCAGGGGCGCGGTTCCCACCTCAGCCCCATTTCTCTGTGCCCCACGCAAGGCGAGGAGTCACGGATGCCCCCTCCCCAATGGATTCCGTAACCTACTAACTCTGCAAGCTAATAGCGCATGAATCTAATGGAATTGCGTGCGAGTATGCCGATTTTATGCCCAAAGTGCGCCCATCCAGTCCCGCCGCGAATCTACTATGCCGGTAAAAGAAGGGCTTGACTCTGGACTACGCTCCAGGGTTTACCATTCACAGTAGGAGTGTGGCCATGCACATAGGCCGTGTTGCAAAGAAGATTGGCCTGACACCTGATGCGATCCGTTTCTACGAACGCAATGCGTTGCTCCCGCGACCGCCACGAACGGCGGGTGGATTTCGCCAATATGCTGACGCGGACGTAGAAACGCTCGGCTTTATCCAGCAGGCGCAAGGCTTGGGGTTCACGCTCAAGGAAGTACGGGAACTTTTGAAGCTGCGCCACGAACGATTGCAACCCTGTGCTCCGGTAAGAAGGCGATTGCAACAGAAACTTTCCGACGTGCGGAACAAACTCGCGGATCTTGAAGAGCTAAAGCGTGAATTGGAAGCGGCCCTGCGTGCTTGCAACCGAGAATTAAGCAAGAGGCATACGCGGTGCCCGCTCCTGTCATCCCCGAAACCGAGGAACGGAAAATGAGAGTTGAAATCTTGTATGTGGCGGATTGCCCATCTCATCCCGCCGCTGTCAAGCTCGTAAAAGATGTGTTGGCCAAAGAAGGTGTCATCGCGCAGGTCCACGAGGTTCTTGTCAGCGATGAACAGACGGCGGGCAAGCTAAAGTTTCTCGGCTCTCCAACGATCCGCATCAATGGCCGTGACGTAGCGGACGACGAGAGAACAACATTCGCACTCAGCTGCCGTTTCTATCCCGGCTCAAAGCAAGTTGGCCTTCCACCCGCAGAATTGGTCCATCGCGCCATCATCGAGGCCCGAGGTAATACATGAAACAGGGCACGGGAGTATCGGCATCGTTGACCGCGATCATGGCGGCGGTCGCAACAATTAGCTGTTGTCTCCCACTCGGATTTGCGGGCGCTGTTGGAGTAGGACTTGCCAGCGCATTTTTCACAACTGCCCGGCCTTGGCTGTTAGGTCTATCCGTCCTGTTGATTGGCTTGGGATTTTGGCAGCAGCATCGCGCCAAACGATGCGCCGTTCGGGGCCGATGGATAGGCAATGTATTGCTGTGGACCGCACTTATTGTAGTGGTTGGAATGATTCTGTTTCCGCAGCAAATCGCGGGTGTCATCGCTGACAGGTTTGGGAAATGAAGAGAATCGCAATCGTTGGGGCCATCGCGTTCGTTTTACTCGTGGCCGCGTTGTATCTATGGGGTCCCTCCTCGGTTCCGCAAGGCCAAGAACAACTTGTCACGCTTTCGGATTCAAACTTCAAAGAATTTGAGAAGGCATTCGACGCTGACTCGAACGTTCCTCGTCTCGTGTTACTCCTCTCACCCACATGACCAACGTGTTTGCGGGGGTCCTCCGCAACCGAAGAGCTCCTGTCGCGACACCCAAATCAGAAGGTGCGCGTGCTTGTCGTTTGGGAGCCGATCTTGCCTACGGATTGGAGTGCGCCTAACGGGAGCACGCTGGGCCGAATATCAGACCGACGGGTAAAACAGTTTTACGATCCGAATCATGTCGTATCAAGGAAGTTAAAAGAAATTTCGGCAAAGCATCCGCCACAGCCCGAGCCGCACTGTTGTGTGCGGAAAGGATTCTACTGGGACGATGCCATTCTTTACGCACCTCAAGCCCACTGGACTGATGCGCCCGCGTCGACGTTTTGGGATGGTCCGGTTGTAAAAATCATTCCGGCATTGGAGAAAAATATCAGCCAATGAACAAGCAGGTGGTTCTTTACAGCCAACCAGGATGAATGTTTTGCGCCAAAGTGAAAGAGTTTCTTTCGCAAAACAAGATCGATTATACCGACCGCAACATCGCTGCCGATGAAAGCGCTTTGGCTGAACTGGAAAGACTCGGCTACATGACAACGCCAGTCACCGTTGTGGATGGCGAAGTAGTGATAGGTTTCGACCGGGCCAGGCTGGAGAAGGTACTCAGAAACGATAAGCAGCCGTAAACCGACACCCTTTTTATTTCGCCCGCCCTGATTCATCCGTCTTTTCGATCTACGTAACTCCGCTGATAGCCCAACCGTTTCCTACAATTCCCAAAACGGGACAAAAATTCTCTTGACAGCAGATAACCAAATGGTATAATTTACCATGAAATATCCAGTCAGCCGCCTAACTCCTTTCCTTCCCGCATTTCCGGGAAAAATCGCCCGTAAAAAGATCGAACGCCCGAAAAATTGTGCAAGAGCGCCCACGATTCCGCTATCCCCCTTTAAAATCAACACTTGTAAAAGTGTGTGAAAACAAAGGACTTTAACTCCCTCTAGAATGAACACTTATGCAAAACCGGGGGGGAGGGGGGGCCTGACGCCCGCTCCACCCTGTCATCCCGAACCCGCTCGCGCCTTTTGCGAGCGGTGTGAGGGATCTGCTTTTCTCCGGGCGGCGCTAGGCTGAAGCCCCCCACTACGTAACGGCGAAGAGGGATTCTCCGCTCGCAACGACCGCGACGCGGAAGTTACGTAGCGGCCATCTTCAGATGGGCGCACCCTGGCTGCGCCAGGGTGGGGACCACGTTTCGTGTGGCGGCGCGGACCTTGGTCCCGCGCCTGTCAATGAGCCGCACCAAGGGTAATCGTTGACTCGGGCGCACAGGCCGGCACGGACGGGATTCATCCAGATGTACCAGGCGACGAGGTCGGGCGGGTCGCTGGAGCGGAGGGCGTGATCGTACGATTTTTTCTGCCAGAGTTGCTGCCTGGTTTCCTGTTTGTAGGCGAAGCCGGTTTTCTTCTTTAGGGCCGTCAAGAATCGGAGAAGGTCACTGGTTGGCGCGAGGCCTTCAGAGAGAAGGTGCACGTGATCGGGCATTACGCAGTAGGCGTGAATTGCGAGGGCGTGGGCGAGCAACTCCGTGCGCAGGTTGTCGAGGAACGATTGCGCGCGGGTTGGGTCGAGGAAGATTTTCTTTCGGTGTTCGCAACAGAAGGTGACGAAGAACCAGGCGGTGCCAACGTAGCGATCGAGTGGGAGGCGGATGTTTTTGTGGCGGAACATGCGTGGCGGTGGCGGGGATTGTAATGCAGGTTGCCAACAATCGCGGAGTGCGATTTGTCGGCGATGGTCGGAATTTTTGTTCTCACCCCTGGCTGCGCCAGGTGCGCCCATCTGAAGATGGCCGCTACGTAACGGCCGCCCATCTGGCGATGGCCGGCGCGGCTACTCGTAGCGGAGGGCTTCTACTGGGTTTAGGCGGGCGGCGCGGGCGGCTGGGTATAGGCCGGCGATTAGGCTGACTATGACGGCGAAGACTATGGCGCTTGCGGCTAGCCACCAGGGGACGTAGGAGATTTTTACGGCGGGCAGATCCTGGCGGCGGAGATAAATTGTTGTGCCCCAGGTTAGGGCTTGGCCGATTAGCCAGCCGAGAGTTACGCCAAAGAGGCCGCCGAGGAGGCCCATGGCGCCGGCTTCGGCGAAAAATAGGCTGCGCACGTCGCCGTCGGTTGCGCCTAGCGCTTTCAGTACGCCGATTTCGCGGCGGCGCTCGAGAATGGCCATGACCAGCGTGTTGATGATGCCGAGCGAAGCGACGGTGAGCGCGAGGCTGCCGAAGAGTCCGAGGAAGAGATCGAAGACGGTGAAGACGAGGCGCAAGCTGCGCGCGGCGTCGAGCAAGGAAAACGCGTTGAAGCCTAATTTTTTGATGGCGTCTTCGACTTGCAGGACGTCTTTGGGATTTTTCACGCGAATGGTGAGCGCGGCGTAGGTGGGCTTGCCGGAGCCGCCGCCGCGGACGAAATCCTGCACGTCGTTGGCTTGCGCGGCGTGAAGCTGCTCGGCGACGCGGATGGGCAGGAAGACGCGGCCGCCGCCGAAACCGCCGATGCCGGCGGAAGGATCGGACTCGATAACGCCAACGATGCGAAGCTTTTTCTCGCGCGACACGATGGAGATGCCGCCGGACATCATGGCATCGAGCTGGGCATCGATGTCTTTTTCCTTGGCGATTTCGTCGGAGGAGAGCGTGCGGCGCTCGGCGTAGCGCAGAGTGATCTCCTTCCCGACGAGAGACGCCGGCTGAGGCGAGAGGTCCTTGGCGAAATCCATCTGGAGGATGGCTTCTTCGGCGGTGGGGGAAGAAAAATATTGGCCGGTGATGCCGCTGAAGGCGCTCATGGAACGAGAGGACTCGGGGACGCCGAGGACGTTGGTGGCGTGCGTGTTGCCGTCGAAGCGGACGTCGGTGAAGAAGCGGATTTGCGGGTAGACGTCGACGACGTTGGGCAAGGCGGCGAAATGCTGGCGCGCGTCGTCGTCGAGCGGCTTCGGATTTTCCTTGGTCGCGCCGGCCGACGGCTTCGCCGGAGGGCCGCTGCCAGGGCCGCGAAACTCGCGTCGCGAGGTGACGAAAATGGCGTCGAAGAGGCCGGACTTGGTGAGGCGATCGGAGGCCAGCGTTTGCAGGCCGACGCCGAGAGAAAGCATGGCGACGAGCGAAGCGACACCGACGGCCACGCCGAGCGTCGTGAGGGAATTGCGCAGGATGGCTTCGCGGAGATTGCGCGCGGCTAGTTCGCTCAGGTCGCGTAGCTTCATGCGCGCGCTCCGGCTTGCATCGCAAATTGATCGATTAGCTTGCCGTCGGATAAGACGGCGATGCGGTTCGCGAAGCGCTCGGCGAGCGGGCGCTCGTGCGTGACCATGATGATGGTCATGCCCAGGGTGTCCTGGATTTCGCGGAGCAGCAGGAGGATTTGCTCGCCGGTCGAGCTGTCCAGATTGCCGGTTGGCTCGTCGGCGAAAAGAATCGCCGGCTGATTCACCAGCGCGCGAGCCAAAGCACCGCGCTGCTGTTCGCCGCCGGAAAGCTCACTCGGGCGATGCTTGCTGCGTGCGCCGAGCCGGACGCGTTCGAGGGCCTCCGCCACGCGGCGGCTGCGCTCACCTCGATCAATTTCGGCTAAGCGGAGCGGGAGCTCGACATTTTCTTCCAACGTCATGCGCGGGAGCAGGTTGAAGGATTGAAACACCATGCCTACGGTTTCGCGGCGATAGCGCGCCAGACCCTGCGAATCCAGCGCGGCGAGATTCTTTCCTTGCACATGGATTGCGCCGGAGGTCGGCCGATCCAGTCCGGCCATAAGATTCAGCAAAGTGGACTTGCCGGAGCCCGAACTCCCCAGCAGTGCGAGAAATTCGCCGCTGCCAATTTCCAGCGAAAGGTCGTTCACTGCGCGGATGACCGTTTCGCCCAAGCGGTAGTCGCGGGAAACATGCTCCGCATGAATCAGGGTTTGCGTAGATGGCATCGTCGAGGTACCCACCATAGTAATACGGTTGCGAGCGCCCACAAATTTCCGGGCAGCGGGTTTGATTTGGCAACGGAGTGGAGCAGTTGCCTGGAATGGCTCTACCGTTCGAGCGGGCAGGCAGGGCGGGAAACGGCGGATGGCCATAAATTGGCCGTGCTGCCAGTTTCGCGGGGAGTCGCGAGGCGCTACGCTTGCCGTGAACCTGTCAAAGGCAAACTTATGAGCGAAATGAACGATTGGTTCCAGAATAACTGGATTGATCTGGCGCGCTTATGCGTGCAAGGCGCCATTCTGGTTGCTGTGGTGCGCTACGGCCGCAAGCTGCTGGCGACGCTGCGCGCTTCGCAGGAGCAAGTGGGCGCCCTGCTGAAATTATCGGTGTCCGATACGGTCGAGGAGCGGCCCGCGCCAGCTACCGAGCCGGCCAGGCAATTCGAGCCGCCACCGGCGCGTGTAGCACAGCCTGAACCAGAGCCGGAACCGGAGCCTGAACCAGCGTTTGCGGGGACTTTTGCGCGCACTAGCTATGAGCGCACGAGCTATGCAGACGAGCGCGAACACACCCTCGGTGGGCGAGTGATTGGATCGCAAGCACCCACTTTCGCGACGCCGACTCAACGCGCGGAGAGTCCATCGCTCACGCCGTGGGTTTCCGCGCCGACTAGCGCGCCGGAGCCGCTGCATACGCAAGCAACTTCCATCCCCGCACCCAGCGCATCTACGTGGGTGCAACCTCCCGTACGCCGCAGTGGGGCAAGCCCGTGGCGCAAAATGGTGCGCTGGCTGCAGGCCCCAGTCCGAAGCTGAGTCGCTCACCGGCAAAAGAAAAACTGGCAAAAAGAAAACGGCAAAAGAAAAACCCTGCGTAACTTGCGTTACGCAGGGTAAGAAACTACGCCAATGAACTTAATACGTTAGCGTGTCTATTCGGCCGAGCGCTTCGGCTTGATTTCCAGCGGGTCTACCAACTTGAAAGTAATTGGAGTTTCCGCTGGAAGCGTGATGTCGCGATTGCCGGTAAGTCCAGCGCCGCCGGTTCCCGCAGCCGCGCCAATGAGTCCGCCGATCAGCGCGCCTTTGCCGCCGCCGGCCAGTCCGCCGATTAGCGCGCCGCCGCCAGCGCCGCCGCCAACCATCGCGGCCGTGCGCTTGCCCTTGCCCTTGCTGGTTTCTTCCGGGGACGTGGTGTGTACTTCGTAACTCGCGCCGTGCACCTCGATGCTCGCGAGCGTCAGCTCAAGTTGCGCGCCGCCCTTGAAACGGCCGGCAGGCTTGGCATCTCTTACGATGCCGGTGGCGCGAGCGCCCTTGGGAATGGCAACTTTGCCGTCCACCGCGACTGGCTGGCTCACGGTGGCGGTAAATTGCTGGCCTGAAGTGCTGATTTTGGAGCCGACCGGCTCATCCAGGACCACGGAGATCACTGTTTCCGCGGGAACGACAATCGGCCTTGGCCGCGGGGGAGCTTCTCTCACCGCGGACCTGCTGGAACTTGCGGGGGCACCGGAGTCCGGCGTTGCTGAATTCGGTGCTGAATTCGAATCGGGTGCGGCCGCTTCCTGGTCCGCTTTTTTCTGGCATCCCGCCAACGCGAGCAGCAGGCAGAGCGCAGGTAGAGATGCAGTGGCGAAACGACGATTCATGAACTACCTCCATTGGAGAGTGGGCGTATAAAACGATACTACGAACCAGCGTGAAGTCAATTTAGGGATGACTCGCTGCGTCCGAAAAAGCACCCTTTATTGCAGCACCCATTGCCCAAGTTTCTCGACAAATCGGAAGGCATAGCGCGGGTAGGGAGTATCCGTGGATTCGGAGCGAACCACACGCGCTTTGCCGACAAGTTGCTCACCGCCGCTGAGCAGGAAAACGTTAACGACGGAATCGGTGTTCAGCGATGCGGTGCAGCCGCAAAAAAACGCGCTCAAGCTGACATTCTCCGTGTGAGTGCGCTCTTCAAAGGGCTTTCCGTTCGAATCGACGCCGGACAGCTTCAGGGGCGCGCGCAATTTTACACGGACCTCGCTTCGCCGCTCGGGGCGTTTGGCGCTCAGAACCTCGGCGAGACGGGAACGCAAGAGGTCAAAATCGATAGGTTTTTCGAAATATGCGGTAGCTCCAAGCTCCTTGCAAAGCGATTTGGTGGTCGACCCGGCTTCGCCGCTGACGATAAAAACGGGAGTCAATTGCGTTGAGGTCAGCGCGGTGAAAGTGCGGCACAGTTCGAAGCCGGAAAATCTTGGCATGCGGAGATCCAACAGAATGGCGGAAGGCTTGTTTTGCATCGCCAGCGCCAAACCTTGTTCGGGGTCTCCGGTATCGATAATTTCATACGAGTCGGAAAGATTGACTCGCAACAAGCGACGCATGGGCTCTTCGTCGTCGATTACCAGCAGTTTTTGCATCGCGTCTAGTCTCCTGTGATCTCGGGTTTCCTATGAGCTCGGGCCTGGGTCGGTTCCAGCAAGGACCGGAGCAGAAGTGGAGGCCGGCGTTTTTTTCTCGGCGGCATCGCGCTTGGCATCCAAAACGTCGCGAACCTTGCGGGTGAGAGTTTCTTGGGTGAATGGCTTGTGGAGCAACTGCGTGCCAGGTTCGAGTACACCGTGGCCGGCTATGAAGCTATCGGTGTAGCCGGACATGTAAAGCACTTTCATTCCAGGTTGACTGGGGGCCAGGCGTTCACCAAGAACGCGGCCATTCATTCCAGGCATGACGACATCGGTGAGCAGCAGGTGGATCGGTCCGAAATGCTGCCGCGCGACTTGCAGCGCTTGCTGCCCATCGGGGGCACTGAGAATGCGGTAGCCGCTCTCCTTCAGGAACATCTCGGCAAGCTTGCGCAAGGGGTCGGCGTCTTCCACCAGCAAGATGGTTTCTGTGCCGCGGGTGTTCGCGGGGGTAGCCGTCAAGGGCACGGTAGCCTGGGTGGCCGGTTGTTCAAGCCGAGGCAGGTAAACTGAGAACGATGCACCTTTTCCTTTTTCCGAATCTACCGCGATGTATCCTCCGCTTTGCTTGACAATGCCGTAGACAGTAGACAAACCGAGGCCGGTACCCTTATCTCGCTCCTTCGTAGTGAAAAAAGGCTCGAATATCTGCGACTGGATTTCGGGGTCTATGCCCGTGCCGGTGTCGGTGACTCGAAGCATTACGTAGGAGCCCGGCCGAGAACCCGGGTGATTGTAAGCGTAGGCAGTATCGAGATCTGCGTTGGCGGTCTGGATCAGGAGTTTGCCTCCGTCCGGCATGGCGTCTCGCGCGTTGACAGCGAGGTTTAGTAGGACCTGTTCAATTTGACTTGGGTCGGCCTTCACCTGCGAAAGAGAAGCATCAAGGTCCAACTTCAACGCAATGTCTTCGCCGATGAGACGCGGCAGCATCTTTTCCATGTCCGAAACCAAGGTGTTGAGGTTCAAGACAACGGGTTCCAGGACCTGTTGACGGCTGAAGGCCAAAAGTTGGCGCGTCAGCGACACGGCGCGCTGGCCGGCCTTTTCGATTTCCTGGGCATGTTCAAAGGAAGCGTGCTCGGGTCCGAGGTTGCGCTTCAGCACCTGACTGTAGCCGATAATTACGCCGAGCAGATTGTTGAAATCGTGCGCGATTCCTCCGGACAGGCGCCCGACCGCTTCCATTTTCTGCGCCATGCGGAGCTGCCGTTCCAAGGTGCGCCGTTCCGTGACGTCCTCGGCAAAGACCTCGACATAAGCGACCGCGCCCGTCTCATCTTTTATCGGACAACCGCTGCATCGCACGGTGAGAAGAGCGCCATCTTTGCGCTTCCATTGGACTTCAATGTCCTTGAAACTCTCCTGATGCAAAAGCGTTTCGTTGAGCTTCTGATGTTCCGCCGGATAGCGATAGATGCCGCTGGCGAGATTTGTCTGCAGAAGCTCTTCTTCCGAAGAGTAACCAAGCATTTTTTCGAGCGCGGAATTGACGAGAACTAATTCACCAGACAAGCCGGCGCGATAAATGCCGTAAGGAGCGTCTTCAACTACGGAGCGGAAGCTGGCTTCCGACTGCCGCAACGCTTCGGCCGAGCGTCTACGTTCCGTTATGTCTCGATTGACGATGACTAAATTTTCCGGATCGCCTTTGGAATCGCGTATTACGCTTGCTGTGGATTCCAGCACGCGCCATGTCCCATCTTTATGGCGTATACGGTATTCAAGAGGTTTGCCCACTCCGGTGTGGCGCGCCTCTTCAGCCGCTTGCGTTACTTTCTCGCGATCTTCCGGGTGGATCTGCTCAAACGAGGATGACTTCTGCAACTCCTCCAAAGAATAGCCGAGGACTTTCTCATAGGAAAAACTATTGAAGACGCGTTTGCCTTCCATGTCTACGACGGCGATCATGTCCGCGGCATTCTCAGAGATGAGGCGGAAGAGCTGCTCACCTCGAATGAGCTTGCGCCGCATGCGGTGAATCTGGAGCTGCTGATAGAGGGTGTAGATGTCAAAAATCAAGACCAGGCCGATAAGCCCGCGCACAGCTTGCGGAAAGTCCGAAAGGGGATCGTCTTCGCGCAGCAAGAAGGACGCCAGCCCAAAGGTCAGCAACAAGGTGACAACAACCGCAGCGGTCCAAAGAAACCATTCGCGCCTTTCGATGCGGCCGATACTCGTTCCAATTGTCTCGGTTGGCATGCTGGTCCTATCTCAACTCGCGGCCTTCTCCCACTGCGTGGCATGGAAGTCAGTGCGCGCGGCGAGGCCAAAACCTAACCTATCGCCGCCGATGATTTTGTTGATGGAGGCGTTTTGCGAGCCTGCGCTGATCAGTTGCCAAGCGTCTTCATCAACCGCAAGGAAGGCGTCCACTATTTCCGGACAGAACAGTTCTCCACGTTTGCTGAGAATTACGCTTCGTGCTGCGTGCGAGGAGAGAGCCGAACGGTACGGGCGATCCGAGGTCATGGCATCGAAGCTGTCTGCAACAGCGAAAATCCGCGCGCAGATGGGAATATCTTTGCCGCTCAAGCCGCGAGGATAGCCGCTGCCATTGTGGCGCTCGTGGTGGGCAAGGATCACTTCCGCGGCTTCCGCGAGGAACGGTATTCCTCTTACTAGGTCGTAACCAATTTCGACATGTCGCTCCATGATTTGGCGCTCTTGCTCGTTGAGTGCTCCGGGCTTGAGGAGAATGGAGTCTGGGATGGCCAGCTTTCCGATATCGTGCAACCAAGCTCCCATCGCCAGAGTTCTTAGCTGGCTTTCCAGGCCGCCGAGTTTCTCGGCTATTTTCATCGAATACAGAAGGACGCGCCTGGAATGCCCGGCCGTTGGACCGTCGCGCAAATCAATGGCGCAGCCGAGAGCTTCGAGCGTGGCCGAATGGCTGTGCTCCAGTTCCGTCATAGCCGCTTGCAGCTCTTGGGTCCGCTGGGAAACCATCTCCTCAAGATGCTGGCGATAATTTTCTACTTCACGTTCGAGGTGTTTGCGTTCCAGGGCGCGTTGCAGGCTAGCAAGGACCACATCAATATCGAAGGGCTTCAGCAAATAGTCGTTGGCGCCCTCCTTCATCGCGTGCACTCCCACGCGCACATCGTCTACGCCCGTGGCCATCAAGAACGCGATATTTGGATAATGCGTGCGCACCTCGCGCAAGAGATCAAAACCGGAAGAGGCGCCCATGCGCAGGTCAGAGATGATAGCTTCAAAGCTGGTTTTCTCGAGCATGGTTAAGGCTTGGTGAGGATTAGCCGCGGCGCTGCAGGAAACGCCGGCCTGCACGAGCAAAGTCGTTAAGAGTTTACGAACGGAAGGCTCATCGTCCACGATCAATACTCGAGCAGCGGAGAGATCGGCCGACGCGGGTTGTTCGCATAGTGTGCGCATGCGCCCGAAGACTTGATAGCAAGATGAAGGCCAGGGCTGGGGTTGCCCTTCCCGCAAGGAGCACAGATTCAGCGACTTAGGAGGCAAATAGGAATGAGCGCGGCGCGACGGAGTGCGTTGCGTTCCAAACGAGTACAGCGTGGTCGCATTAGTGTCGTAGTGGAACAGTCCGGTAGGCCTGCCACCGCCAGTATTGTTTCGCCGATTTGATTAACGACGGTACTTGACATGTTTGTACATACAGGCCACACTCTCCACACCCCCTTCCAAATTTTGCTGTCCGAGTGTGCTGATGCGCATCCTTGTCGCGGAAGATGACGCGCCGTTCGCTGACTTTCTACGTCAGCGACTGGTGCAGGAGCAGTTTGCTGTGCAGTTGGCGTCTGATGGAATCGAGGCACAAAGGTTGGCCGCAAACCAGGCGTTCGACTTGGTGATTTTGGATTTAAATCTGCCAGGCATTGCGGGGTTGGATGTACTGAGAAACATCCGTTCTCGAAAGCCGGATTTGCCGGTGATGGTGGTGACCGGCTCTTCCATGGTCGAAGAGCGCGTGCGCGGGCTGGACGCGGGAGCGGACGACTACGTTGCAAAGCCGTTTGCGTTTGCGGAGCTGGCTGCGCGGATAAGGGCAGTTTTGAGGCGCAGAAACCGGCCGGCAAACGCGGTGCTGACGGTGGAAGATCTCGCGGTGGACCGCGTGAATCACACGGTGCAGCGTGGCGGGCACAATATCGAGCTCAGCCCAAAGGAGTTTGCGCTGCTGGAATTTCTGATGCAGCATGCGGGACAGCCAGTGACGCGGACGGCCATCGTCGAGCAAGTGTGGAAGCTGAATTTCGATACGACGACGAACGTGGTCGACGTATACATCAATTACTTGCGTCGGAAGGTCGATACTGGCCATGACCCCGCGCTGATCCGCACAGTGCGAGGGGTGGGCTATCAGATTGGCGGGAATGGCGCCGCCGCACAGCGGGGCTGGGCGGAGCGCGCGCGGAAGGTGCCGGACTGAAGCCCGCCGTTACGTAGGCTTGCGAGAGAGCGCACATGCAAGGTCAAAGAATTGAGGGCAGGGGAAAGGGCAGGTCCAGTCTGCCTCGGGCTACTGTTGAGGTTTGTGTGCGCCCGAAATCGCTGAGCCGCTCAGGCTGCCGTCCGCGGTACGCGCGTCAGTCTCGTAGGCGGGCAGACCTTCGGTAGCGGAGGCCGCGACTACCACCTGGGATGGCAGGTCGCGGACATCGGCGCGGTTCCATTCGCGGCCTGCGTCTTTGGAAACATACCGGCCGGAGTTGGAAGTGATGAGCAAATTGGAGTCGTCCAGGCGACGCACGCGCAGGTTTCCGGCGGAAGCAAAGGCAAGCTCCTTCGCGCTCCAATGCGCGCCGCCATCAGCGGAGTAGAGGAGGTTGCGCTGTGCGATGGCCCAGATGTGCGAGCCGTCCGCAGAAGCATCGAGCGATTGCGCGGATTGCTTGGCGGATTCGTCCTTGCCGGCCGGCATCCAGGAAGTACCGCGATCGCGCGAAACCAGCACTCCTGCACTGGTTGCGGCATACCAGGCGTTATTGGTAAAGGTCAGATCGTTGACTTGCGAAGCGAGAAGCTGAGGTGCTTTGGAAGTGCTTAGCGGGTGCTTGGCGGCGTCTTTATTTTTCGCGTCGAGCAGGGAATCGTCGTAGAAAAGTCCGCACCTCACCCACTGCGCGCTGGTTTCCTGATACCTCATCAAGCCGCCCTTGTTGAGGGAGGCCCACCAACCGATCGGGGAAGCGTAGACGTGTTTCAGATCGGTGCGCTTGAGGCCCGGTCCTAGCGGCGCCCACGTGCTGCCACCATCCTTGGTGGCTAGAAAGGCGTTGATATCGGAGGCGAGCACGACGAGTTTGCGCTCTGGGCGTTCGCGGTCGACGGCGACGTCCAGAACGACTTTGCCGCCTGGAGGTTCGATTTGGCGGCTTGTTTGTCCCGTTGCCGCTGTCGCTGCAGCCAGTGCCAGCGCTGCCGCTCCCAACCAGTTCCTACGCATGCATTCTCCCGGAGCGCAGAGCTGCTCACAGGGGGCTAAGTGTAGGGGATATGGCGAAGATTTGCGCCTGTTCTAATGTCCGGATTTCGGGCCAGTTGCTCAGAGTACTAATGAGGTGCCCGCAGTACTAGCACTTCTGGTGGGAGGAGCACGGGACGTCTTAGAATGAGAATCAGCCTAGCAACTTAATTGCGTTAGCTGTGTTCTACATCATGGGAGTGTCAGCCAGTTACAACCCACTAAACCGGATATACTCCCAATCGGCCATGCTTAGAAGACGGGGGCCGAAGACAGGGGACGAACATGAAGGCCACTTTCGCGGGTAAAAGCACGCCGTTCCTGCTCATGTGCTTAGCCGGCCTTTTTCTCTTTATCGCACCGAAGGCGCGAGCGGACGAAAACGATCCGCCGTCGCGCGTCGCGCGCATCAGCTATCTGGATGGCAATGTGTCCTTCCAGCCGTCCGGGACCGAGGATTGGGCGGCGGCGGCGAAGAATCGCCCCGTTACGGTCGGCGATAAGCTGTGGACGGACCAGGATTCGCGAGTGGAGCTGCAGGCCGGACAAGCTTCGCTGCATCTCGGCAGCATGACCGCTTTGTCCTTCTTGAATTTGGACGAAGGCATTACGCAAGTGCGCATCGCGGAAGG
>Ga0209648_10000425_pt1 | contig 32249 bp, 34 predicted proteins | sample GraSoi2013_115cm_FD_185830 | JGI IMG/M metagenome (GOLD analysis project Ga0209648, IMG submission 185830) | Grasslands soil microbial communities from the Angelo Coastal Reserve, California, USA - Sample 9_17_2013_115cm (SPAdes) (version 2) | ecosystem: Environmental > Terrestrial > Soil >...
AAACGACTGGCGCTGTGAGCCCAGCTTTGGCGGCGACATCCGTAAAATGCGCGATTGGTTTTGCATCCGGTTTCGGCGGGTGATCGGAGATGGCAGCCGGGGAAATGGCCAAATAAAGGGACAACCAAGCTGAGGGCCGCAACCAAAGAAAACGACATAAGGACGAGCAGGAAGTCATTAATCTTTACGCATAGTAAGGCGTGGTTGAGCCGGGGTCAATATGATGGATAGTCCGCGGCGACATTTTGCGCGGCGCGAGGAGATCGGGCAAACATGCTAATATTTTTGATAGCGTTTTCCGAGTTTGCCGCACGTGAAATTATCCTTTACCCATTTCCGGCTGCGCGGCTTTCGAAATAGAGCATTTCTCCTCTTTTTCGTATTTCCTTGCGCGGTAACGCGGAGCGCGCAATCCGCGAATTCCTCGCATGCGGATGTCGCATCGCAGGCGACGGCAGTTTACCAAGAAGGTCTGTCAGCAGCTGCAGAAAGGCGATTTAGCCACCGCACATGCAAACTTTGAAAAAGTCCTGCGAATTGCACCGCGGAGCCCGGAGGGTCACAACTCACTTGGCTGGGTCCTGCTTGCCGAAGGGAAAATTGATTTGGCGATCGCGCAGTTTCGGACTGCTTTGAAGTTGCATCCGGAATTTGCGCTGGCGCACATGAATCTGGCCAACGCACTGGTGCAAAAGGGAGACCTGCCCAGCGCGCTACGCGAGGCGCAGGAGGCGACTCGACTGGCTCCCGGCGATTCCGAGACGCATCACATTTTGGGACGGGTCCTGGATTTTTCTGGAAATCTGGACGAGGCGGTAAAAGAGCTTGGAAGGGCGATCGAGTTGGAACCGCAAAGGGCGGAATTGCACGATGACCTCGGTACGGTGCTGGTGCAGAAGTCGGATTCCCGGAATGCCGCCGCGGAATTTACAGAAGCTGTGCGGCTGCAGCCCGGTTTTGCATTAGCGCATTTTCACCTCGGCGTCTTGCGCTATCGGGGAAAATCCTTGGATGAGGCCGGCCAACACTTGCAAGCCGCGGTGGAACTGAATTCCGCGAGCGCGGACGCGCACTATTACCTTGCCCAAGTATTGACGAGCCAAGGCGAGACGAACGCGGCGATCCGCGAGTTGCGAGCCTGCATTGCCTTGAAGCCGGATTACGCCGATGCGCAGAACAGCCTGGGTTTGCTGCTGCAGCACAGCGGCGAGGCGGAACAAGCGATTAAAGCATTTCGTGAAGCAGTGAAGCTGCAGCCGGAGAATCCGGACGCGCACAATAATCTGGGGCTCGCTTTTTTGCAGACGGGTGATGGCAGCGGGGCCATCGCGGAATTCCGAACTGCGGCGCGCCTGCGACCCGATGACAGCGGATACAAAGGGAATCTGGGAGCGGCGCATCTGCAAGTTGCGGATTTCGACGCGGCTATTTCCGAGTTCGAGGAGGCGCTTAAGCTTTCGCCGCAGGATGCGACGCTGCACTACGACCTAGGGCTGGCGCTGAAATTGAAAGACAAACTCCCTGAGGCCATGGCCGAATTGCGCAAAGCAGCAGAGTTGGATCCCGGGCAAGCGGACGCGCGCTACACGCTGGGCGTAACGCTCTGGCAGCAGGGCGACTTTGACGCGGCTGCAGCGGAACTCCGCGCGGCCACTCATGCCAAGCCGGACTACGCGGAGGCCTATTACACGCTAGGAACCGTGCTGAAGCAGAAGGGCGAGCTCCAAGACGCTGCGGCTGCATTGCGGGAAGCGATTCGCCTTCAGCCGGAATTTGCCGGCGCCCATACCACGCTGGGAACGGTGCTGCGGCAATTGGGCGACGCGGCGGGCGCGGCTGCGGAAGGCCCTACCGGAATGGAAATGGCAAAACAAAAGACTGGCGAACAGGCCGCGCTCTTTGCGACAAACTCGGGACGGCGTCTACTGAATGCCGGAGACATCGAGGGCGCCATCTCGCAATTCCGCGTCGCGATCAACTCCTCGCCTAACTATGCGGCTGCGCACTTTGAGCTGGGGATGGCCTTGCGTCGGCAGGGCAAATCCGATGAGGCGCAGGGAGAATTTCGAAAAGCCGCAGCACTGGATCCTCGCTTGACGTCTCCGTCTCAAAAGAAATAAAGAAACAAGAAATTATGTCTTGGGATGAGGTGCCGCCATCGAGTATGAATTGGTGCATTCGAATGAGGCTATTGAGGCCCCTTACGCAGCGCTACGAGTTCCGTGCCCACGGGCACTCCGCGGGCGACTTTCACACGTATGACGGCTTCGAACGGCTTGAGTTCGCCTGAGTTCGAAACGGAGAGCCGCAAGAGCAGCTCTTCCAAAGAATTTTGCTGGCAGACATATTCGACAGCAGCTTGCGTGCCGATCGTAGTAGCGCCTGCCAGAATCAGGACCGAATGTGCAGGATTCAATCCTCGCTTTAGCGCTATGATCGAATAGTCTTCGGTCAGGGTCTCATCAGGCGGAGACGGAAAAAACTCTTTCGGTTCGCCCGATTCCGGATGAAAATTGATGATCTCCATGGTGCCCATAAGCGGCCCGGAAGTAATCTGCTTGAAGACAAATTCCTGCGTGTTGGGCAACTCCAAGAGCGTCAGATTCTCCGAAGGCGAGCCAATGAAGATGAGATCGTTGTTTTTGGCGTCATCCAGGGAAAACAAGCTACCGCGCTTGACGCGAATTTGCTGATGAAGTTTTCCGAAAACATTATCGAGGGCGTGCACCGCCAGCACTTCGCCCACTCCGGTGTAATGATCCGAAATCGCCGCGCCGGAATCCTTGGCTCGATTGTAGTAACGCATGCCAATGTACGGCCGGCCGACAAAGGCTGCGTTACTGAAGATGACCCACGGTTCTTGTGGCCCGGTGAGAAACCTTTTCCAAAAAACGTGAAGAGCCAGCGGGGCATCCGAGCTATCGCTGGTCAGCCGGGCTTCAGCGGTTTTTCGTGTGAGAAATCGGTCCGTGGCGACAGCCACGACGGCGGCGAGGAAGACCGAGAGCACGATTATGGCAGCGAACCACTTACGGGAAGGCTGGCCATTGTCAGGCAGAGCTACTGAAGTGTCATTATCATGGGAAGAGGCGACCTGGTCGCGTCCCATACCAGTGGGACGCTGATGGAACGTCAGGAGATAGTTGCCCTTGGGCATTTCGACCAAGATCGAGTCATCTGCTCCCTCAGAGCCATAATACTCAGCCAGTTTAGTGCGTAGACGCCCCGCTTGCACGCGTACCATCGAGTCCACATGCGGGTCGAAGTCCTTCTGCCCAAGCACCGAGAGACAGTTTCGCCCGAAACGGCCCTCAGTGAAGCGCGGCGCCTTTCGCAGGAGGGCAAATTCGACGAGGCGCTTGCGAAACTCGAAGCGGTGGCTCTGAAAGAGCCAGAATCGAAGGGGCTTGCTCATGAGCTGGGGGTTACCTACTACAAGAAGGGTGACTACCTTAAGGCCGCTGCCATCTTCAAGAAAGCGCTGGAGGAGGATCCTGGCGATAACGAAGCGGTGCAATTGATGGGGCTGTCTTATTACCTTGCGGGGAGGCCTGCGGAGGCTATAGCGCCGCTGGAGAAGGTCCAGACGTGGTATCCCAGCGCGAATGTCGATGCTTCGTATATCCTGGGAATTTGCTACCTCCAGACGAAAGACTATCCCAACGCACGCAAAGCCTTTGCGAAGATGTTTGCCGTTCCGGCCGATTCCGCAGCCAGCTATCTGTTTACGGCGCGGATGCTGCTGCGGCAGGATTTTGTGCCCGTTGCGGAGGAATATGCAAAAAAGGCGGTGGAACTGGATCCCAAGCTCCCGCTGGCGCATTCGCTGCTCGGTGAGCTCTATCTCTATAAGTCCCGCCTTCCGGAAGCTATTGAGCAGTTTCAGAAAGAGCTGGAGCTGAATCCAGGTGAAGCCGCGGTGTACTACAAGCTGGCGGATGCTTATAGGCGTTTGCAGAGGTACGAGGAGGCGGAGAAGCTCCTGCAGCGCTCCATCTGGCTGGATGCCACTTCGACCGGGCCGTACATTTTGATGGGGAAGGTCCTGGAGAAGAAGGGCGAGACCTCCCTTGCTGTGCGTGCCCTGCAGCGCGCCATCGCCATGGATCCCAATAACCCCATGCCCCACCATTTGCTAGGACAGGCTTATCGCGAACTAGGCAGGGCGGATGAAGCAGAGCGCGAACTTAAGCTGTCGGAGCAATTGCAGATTCATCAAGACGCAAAGCCTTGAGCAACGCATTCGAGGCGTAGCACAACCAGGGAGATTAACCGTGTCGAATCGCTCTAAGTTTATCTTTCTCGTTGTAACGCTCGGGCTTTGTCTGTACGCAAGACCCGGCCTGGCGCAGCAGGTTCCACCCCAGAGTTCGAAAGCGGAGCACGCTCACCAGAAGGCGCAGGACCCGTGGTGGAAGCACGCGGTCATTTACGAGATTTACCCGCGCAGCTTCCAGGATTCGAACGGGGACGGCGTCGGCGACATCAACGGGATTACATCCCGGCTCGATTACCTTCGCGACCTGGGCATCGATGCCATCTGGATTAGCCCGATGTACCCGTCGCCGCTGGTGGATTTTGGCTACGACATCTCTGATTACACGGCTATCGATCCCCTCTACGGAACGATGGCTGATTTTGACCGAATGGTGAGCGAAGCGAAGAAGCGCAACATCCGCGTGATCATGGATTTTGTGCCGAATCACACGTCGGACCAGCATCCCTGGTTTGCGGAATCGCGTTCTTCGCGTACAAATCCGAAGCGCGACTGGTACATCTGGCGCGACGGCAACGGGATGGGCCAGCCTCCCAACAACTGGCAATCGTGGTTTGGCCATTCCGCATGGAAGTTTGATCCAACCACCAATCAGTATTACTACCATCATTTCTACACCGAGCAGCCCGATCTGAACTGGCGCAATCCCCAAGTGCGAAAGGCCATGTACGACGCAATGCGCTTCTGGCTCGACCGCGGCGTAGCGGGTTTTCGAATCGATGCCGTGTCACGATTGTTTGAGGATCCGAATCTTCACGACGACCCGATCCTGGCCGGGAAAAATGCGTACGGCGATCCTAACATCACGCACAAGTACACGGACAACTTGCCAGAGGTACACGAAGTCCTGCGGGAGATGCAGCGAGTCGCCGACGAATTCCCCGGGGAGCCGGTATTGATTAGCGAAGCCGACGAGCCGAATATCGCCGAGCTCACCAAGATGTACGGGAGCAAGAACGATGAAATCCAGTTGCCGATGGATTTTCAGATGGCCGACGTCAATCGGCTTTCCGCGCCGGATTTTCGCAGGCTGCTGGATGAAATCGACCGCAACACGGCCGGCGGGCAGCCTCACTATTTTTTCAGCAATCATGATCAGCCGCGGCAGTGGGATCGTTACGGAGACGGCGTCCACAACGATCAGATCGCCAAGCTCATGGCGGCGCTCCTTCTCACCACGCGCGCGACGCCGCTGATGTACTACGGCGAAGAGATCGGCATGCGGACCACGGATCCCGTTCGCAAGGAGGATGTGCAGGATCCCATCGGGAAAATCGGCTGGCCGCAGGAGAAGGGCCGCGACGGTGAACGCACCCCTATGCAATGGGACACCTCGAAGGACGCCGGATTCAGTACGTCGGAGCGCCCTTGGCTGCCCGTGCCGCCCAGCGCGGCCGAATACAACGTGAAGGCCGAATCCCACGATCCCAAATCCATTCTATCGTTCTACAAACGGCTGCTGGCGTTGCGCAGAAGCGAGCCTGCTTTGCGAAATGGGAGCTACCTGCCACTCGATCGCGAAAATCCGTTCGTCCTTTCCTATTTACGCAAGGAATCCCGGACGGGCGATGCGATTCTCGTTGTTCTCAACATGAGCGCGGAATCAAGGACGATCACTTTTGATCTTGCTGCTCATGGGGTCAAAGAGATGTCAGCGATACCCTTGATTGCCGCCCCAGAGATTGGGGGTGAGTCCACGATGCTCACTCACTTCACTATTCCCGCGTTCGGAGTTTTCGTCGGAAGGGTCCGCTAACAATTTGGCGTGGTGGATCACTACTACCCCAACCAGCCTATATTTTTATACGTGACAGCATCCCTTATACGGTGAGCGGGAAATGGCCTGCAGACGGGCGGGGTTTTTGTGCCCAGTTCTGCTGGTCCGCGCGCAGAGCGACAACATTTTGCCGCTTGCGCGAATAAACAATCGTTTTCTCGGAGGGCGACGATGAGAATAGGAATGGCTGCAATTCTGGTTTTTGCGACGGCGATGGGTGTGCAGGCCAAAGATGCGCCGGCCTACGAAAAAGGCGTGCTGCTGCAAATGGAGTCTTCGTCTTGCGGTTACGCCGAGAAAGATGGCAAGACTGTCGCTGGCCAAATCTTTGGAACGGACGGGCAGCACAAGAACACCAAGGAAGTATTGTGCCAGGAATATGTGTTGCAGACGGAGCGGGTCACTTATCGGATCAGGCCAAAAGATGACAAGCATCCAGTGCTTTTGCCGGTCGGCGAAACGGCTCAATTCCGGATTCGAAAGGACAAGTTGCTGCTTCGAGTTCCCGAAGCCGACGGCAAGGAGCGCGAATACTTTGTTCTTTCGATGACTCCTCGAGCGGATGTCGCAGTCGCGAGCAGGCCGGCGGCGCGGGCGGAAATTCGCTAGCCACCGAAGGCCAAGCGCGAGTCAATCGGATATATCTGTCCCCGTTGTACCAGCAGTGTTCGTCACAAGTGCGGGATGGCGAGAATTGTCCCTTCCTGGATTCCGGCAATCCCGCACTTGGATTTAGTTGCGACATCCAAGCCTTATCTTCTTCTCCCACTCCTCGCGGATCTCCGCATTCCATCATCCCTGAAATTTGACGGTGCTTTCGACCGCCCTGAGAACATTACCTTTGGTGCGCGAGCGGCGACGTTTGTCTTGTCCGCTCCATCATCCTGCCGCAACATGAATTGAACTGGGGGATGGGCCAAGACAGGCTCGGCGTATGGCATCCGTTCTTGAAATCCAGGATCTTCACGTTTCGTACCGGTCGCGCGAGGGTGTCCTGTGCCCGGCGTTAGCCGGCGTCAGTTTTGATCTGATGCCCGGCGAGATCATGGGCGTCCTCGGCGAATCCGGATCGGGCAAAAGCACGCTCGCCGTATCGCTTGTGCGGCTGCTTCCCGGGAATGGAAAGATCATTCGCGGGGCTGTCCATTTTGAACGGAAGGATCTTCTGCAGGCCAAGCCTGACGAACTGCAGCAAATCCGTGGCCGGCGCATTTCGCTGATTTTCCAGGAGCCGTCTCTGGCACTCCATCCAACCATGCGCGTCGGCGAACAGGTTCGCCAGGTGCTGGCCGCGCACAGTTCCCTGAAAAAAAGCGCGCTGAACGAACGGACGCGTCAAGTTTTCGCAGAGGTTTTTCCTGAAGAGGCGGATCGCATTTCGCGCTCTTATCCACATCAACTCAGTGGAGGACAACGGCAGCGTGTGCTGATCGCGCAAGCCATCGCCTGCGGTCCTTCCGTGGTGATCGCCGATGAACCGACCGCGTCGCTCGATTCCGCCACGCAAATGGAAATTCTCGGAGCGTTTCGAACGCTCAGGGAAAAACTGGGTCTCGCGATGATCTTCATCACGCACAACCCAGCTCTGCTCTCCGGCTTTGCCGATCGTGTGATGGTCCTTTACGGCGGCCAAGTCGTCGAATGTGGTCCGGCCGCAACCGTGCTCGCGTCACCCCGGCATCCGTACACAAAAGCTCTCTTTGCGTCCATTCCGCCGGTTTTCGATGAAAGCGGAAGCGGCCGTAAGACGAGGCTGCCGGTGATCCTTGGCGATTCCTCGCACTCGTCCTTGCCACGCGGAGGTTGCCCGTTCGAACCGAGGTGCACGGAACGAATGGACATCTGCAGAGAGCGTGAGCCCGCACTGGTGAACTTGGGTGCGTCGCACACGGTTTCTTGTTTCAAGTATGAAAGTTGAAGCATCCACCAGCGGCCAAAACATGCAGCCACTCTTGAAGGTCGAAAATCTCGTGAAGCGCTATGCGAAGCGGAGTTTCTCTGACGCGCGCGAAGAACTGCTTGCCCTGGATGGCGTCTCGTTTACCATTTTCCCGGGGACCACGCTGGCAATCGTAGGGGAATCGGGATCAGGCAAGAGTACGCTGGCGTCCTGTCTCGCCTGTTTGGAGTCTCCTACGGCAGGAAACATTTGGTTTGAAGGAAAAGACATCGTCCAGCTTGGGGAACGCGCGCGCCGTCAACTTCGCCCGCAAATCCAGCTCATATTTCAAGATCCCGCTAGCTCCTTGAACCCCAGATGGAGCGTGTTCGAGATTCTCGTTGAGCCGTTTATCTTGCAGCGCAAATTCACCCGTGAAGAAATGATTCAGCACGCAAATTCCTTGCTCGAACGAGTTGGTCTTTCCCCGAACATTGTGGAACGGCCTCCCACGGAGTTAAGCGGCGGTCAACGCCAGCGGCTGGCCATCGCGCGCGCGTTGGCGCTCGAGCCCAAGCTCTTGATTCTGGATGAAGCCCTCTCGGCTCTCGATTGCTCGGTACAGGCGCAAATCGCCAATCTCCTGATGGAGCTGCAAAGCTCTCTTGGGATGACGTATTTGTTCATTACGCATGACCTGGCCATGGCCGCTCACCTTGCTGACAAGATCGCCGTGATGAATTGCGGCCGAATCGTGGAGCAGGGCCCAGCTGAAAAAATCTTGCAGCAGCCCCAGCATGAAACTACTCGCCGTCTGCTCGCGGCCGTGCCGACAATCGCCCGCGCGGCGCAGCCTGCGGTGGAGCAATGATGCGCTACCTGTTGCGCCGGCTGGGTCACGCTTTCTTTTTACTGGCCGGCGTTTCCATTCTCGCCTTTCTCTTCACGGCGTTGGCCCCAGGAAACTACTTCGACGAAATGCGTTTGAACCCGCGGATTGCGCCGGAGACGGTGGCGGCAATGCGAGCTCAATACGGTTTCGACAAGCCGCTGCCTGCGCGTTATGCGTCCTGGCTAAATTCCGTATGTCACGGCGAGATGGGATTCTCCTTTGCCTACAACAGTCCCGTAGCGCCACTTCTGCTGGTGCGCGCGCGGAACACACTGCTCCTAACAATTACGGCCACCCTGCTCGCCTGGGCGATCGCTCTACCGCTCGGTATTTGGAGCGCGGAGCGCCTCGGGCGCCTGCCCGACCGTTTGCTTTCGTGGGGAACCGCCGCGCTCTTGGTAATCCCCGACCTGGCCCTTGCGTTGGGACTTCTCGTGTTTGCCGTGAGGAGTGGGTCGTTTCCGACGGGAGGCATGGCTTCCGTCGATTTCGAAACTCTTTCACCCCTCAACAAGCTGCGCGATCTGGCCTTGCACATGATTTTGCCCGTGGCGGCGCTCGTGCTCTCCGCTCTGCCGCTGCTCGTTCGTCATGTGCGTGCAGCCGTGGCGGATGTGCTCAACGCTCCGTTTCTGCTGGCTGCAGTCGGCCATGGCATCCCGCGACGCACCCTTCTGTATCGCTATGCGCTTCCGGCAGCCGCGAATCCCCTGATCTCCCTTTTTGGTTTCAGCATCGGTGCGTTGTTGAGCGGATCGCTTCTCATCGAGGTCGTGATGAGCTGGCCCGGACTCGGGCCGCTGTTATTGGAGGCCATCCTGGCGCGTGATCTGTACGTGGTCGTCGGAGGAATCCTGTTCTCGACCCTTTTCCTGGTCGGAGGTAATTTGTTGGCCGACTTCCTTCTTTACTGGGCCGATCCACGAATCCGCACGGAGAGTGGCGCACAATGAGCGCGCGGCGCACCTTCGCGAAATGGCTGGTCGTCCTTGGCGTGTTGCATGGGATTGTCGTCTGCGCTGGTTTTATCGCGCCTTACGATCCCGTCGAGCAGGACCGCAAAAGCCCGTATCTTCCGCCCATGCGCCTTCATCTCGCGGATGCCCACGGCCATCTCCACACGCGGCCCTTTGTGTACTCACTGAGATTGCGCGAAGGCTCGTTCGACCAATATGAGGAAGACACCGCGGTGCCCCATCCCGTGAAGTTCTTCCTGAGCGGAACTCGCTACCGGCTGTTGGGACTCCTGTCCTGCCGAATGCACCTTTTCGGCGCTGAGAACGCACGAATCTATCTTCTTGGCACCGATGCGTATGGCCGCGACCAGTTTTCGAGACTCCTTTTCGGCGGCCAGGTGTCGCTACTTGCTGGCCTCCTGGGCGCGGGGATCACACTATTCATCGGCTTGTGCATCGGTGCGGTGGCGGGTTACTACGGCGGTTGGAGAGACAGCCTGCTCATGCGCGTCGCCGAGCTTTTTCTTGCCCTCCCTTGGTTGTATCTGCTCTTCGCTCTCCGTGCTTTCCTCCCCCTGGCGGTCAGCCCGCTCGAAGCTTTTTTTCTCATTATCGCGGTCATCGGAGCGGTAGGCTGGGCGCGTCCAGCGCGGCTCGTTCGCGGCGTGGTGCTTAGTTCCAAGGAGCGCGACTTCGTTCGCGCCGCACGGGGCTTCGGAGCAACAAATGGATACTTGCTGCGGCGTCACATTCTGCCTGAGACCTCCAGTGTACTTTTGACGCAGGCAGCGATTCTCATCCCGCAATACGTCTTGGCGGAGATGACCCTTTCGTTTCTCGGGCTGGGAGTCCCCGAGCCGGTGCCAAGTTGGGGAAACCTTCTCTCAAGCCTGCAGCTATACAGCGTGCTCGTCTCTTATTGGTGGATGTATCTGCCCGCCTTAATCATGGTGCCGTTCTTCCTAGGATACCTGGGTCTCGCGAGTTCATTGCAGGAGCGCGGGGAGGCGTACAAGATAGAAAAGAGCAGTCTCGGGAGCCTGACGTGAAGAACAGACGTGCGAACTTCCTTTGTTGCCAGATGCTCTTGTGTCCACTCATCGCGCTTGTCGTTCTTCTCGGCCATCCTGCCCCGGGCTCTCCCCAACAGAAAGGCACAAAAGAAGAAATATTCGTGCTCCCGGGAGATGCGGGCCGTTCGGGAGGGCGACTCGTCGTGTCGCTCCGTGGCGAACCAAAGACCTTGAATCCCCTGATTGCCGCTGATTCGCGGTCTCGCGAGGTGATTGGTGTCATGCAGGCCGACCTCGTCCACATCAACCGCGCAACGCAACTGACGGAACCTGCGCTCGCCAAGTCCTGGAAAATCTCTTCCGATGGGCTTGCGTACACACTCGTGCTCCGGCAGGGATTGAAATTTTCGGACGGGCAGCCGCTCGATGCGGATGATGTGCTCTTCACGTTCCGCGTGTATCTCGACGAAAACGTGCACGCTCCTCAGCGAGACCTGTTGATCGTCGGCGGGAAACCGATCGCTGTGCGCAAGGTAGACTCGCATACCGTCGTCTTTCAACTGGCGAAGACGTATGGGGTGGGCGAAAGGCTGTTCGACGGGCTGGCGATTCTGCCGCGGCATCTCCTCGAAAAACCATACCAGGAAGGGAAGTTGGGGCAGCTCGGAACTTTGGCCACAGCCGCGGACCAATGGACCGGACTCGGCCCGTTCCGGCTGAAGGAGTATGTCGCCGGGCAACGACTGGTCCTGGAGCGCAATCCTTATTATTGGAAATCGGATGCCAAGGGCAATCGCCTTCCCTACGTGGATGAGCTCGTTTTTCTATTCGTGCCGAACGCGGATGCGCAGGTCTTGAAGTTCCAATCGGGCGAAACCGATACGATCAGCCAACTGGGCGCGGAAAATTTCTCCGTGTTATCGAAGCAGCAGCGCGGTTACACGATGCTGGATGCCGGGCCGGGACTCGAGTACAACTTTCTCTTTTTCAATCTGAATGATGCCGGTGAGAAGACATCGCCTGAGACGCTGAGGAAACAAAAATGGTTCCGCGAAGTGAAGTTCCGCCAGGCCGTTTCGGCCGCCGTGGACCGCGAAGCGATTGTCCGGCTGGTGTATCAGGGCCGTGGCTCTGCGATTTGGGGATTGGTGGCGCCAGGCAACCGGCGATGGGGGAATGAGAAACTTGCGCATCCCGCACGGTCGCTCGAAAGAGCACGCGCGCTCCTGAAGGAAGCTGGGTTTTCCTGGAGCAATGGACCCAACGGGGAATCCACGCTTTTGGATTCCGACGGCAAGACCGTGGAATTCTCCATCCTCACAAGTTCTTCGAATGCCGACCGCGCCAAGATGGCGGCGCTCCTTCAGGACGACTTGAAGCAACTCGGAATGCGCGTCCAGGTTGTTCCGCTCGAGTTTCGCTCCCTCCTCGATCGCGTCACGCAGTCGAAAGAATACGACGCCTGCGTGATGGGAATAGCAAGCTTTGACGCCGACCCGAATTCCGACATAAATGTGTGGCTATCGAACGGCGGAACACATCTGTGGAACCCCTCGCAAGCGCAACCCGCGACTCCGTGGGAAGCGGAAATCGATCGCCTGATCGAGGAACAGATGTCCGCGCGTACCTTCGAGCAGCGTAAGAAACTCTATGACCGCGCACAGGAAGTTCTCGCCGAGAATCAGCCCATGATTTTCCTGGCGAGCCCGAATATTCTTGCCGGCGCTAAAAACTCCATCGGCAATTTTCGTCCCGCCGTTCTGGAACCCTACGTACTTTGGAATGTGGAGCGGCTCTATCTCAAAAATGGGACGGAGAATGCCGCCCGATGAGCCCCGTCTTGACCAAGACCGGGAAGAAGCCGCCAGCCGCTTGGAACGACACCCGGCTCGTCAAGGCATGTTTGTCAGGCGACGAGGAAGCTTGGTCGTTGCTCATCGATAAGTACAAGGCACTGATCTACTCGATCCCTGTGAAATACGGTTTGTCGGGGCAGGAAGCCGCGGACGTTTTTCAGGCCACGTGTACCGAACTTCTGGTGCGCCTGCCGGATCTGCGCGAACCACGTGCGCTGCCCAAATGGCTGATGCAGGTGGCACACCACGAAAGCTACCGCTGGAAGCGGCAAAGCCAGCGCACGGTGAGCCGCGATGATGAGGAAACGGATTTGCCGGAGCCGGCAACGCCCGCAATCGCCGACAGTCTCGTTCAGCAGACGCAGGAAGAACAGATGTTGCGTGAAGCCATGGCGGTGCTGACTCCACAATGCCGGCGGCTGGTGGAGTTGCTGTTCTTTGAAACGCCTTCGCGGCCATACACGGAGGTCGCGGCGGAACTGGGCCTCGCTGTGGGCTCCATCGGATTTACTCGCCAGAAATGCCTCGAGCGGCTACGCGGGCAACTCGAGGAACTGGGTTTTATCTGATGTCCGCTACACCCAGGAAATCTTCAAACGACAAGCTGATCGCCGAGATGGGGCAACTCTCCAGCGAACCGGCGCGCCGCAAGTTTCTCACGCAACACAAGACGTTGATCCGCCAGGAGATTGTCGAGCAACTCGCGCAACTGGTTGTTCAGAAAGTCCGCGTCAGCACGCAAGAAGCAGTCCACTTGGCTGAGGCAGCCGTGCTCATCGCGAAACGTCTGCGCCGGAAGGAAGTTCTGGCGCTTGGTTTGCGCGCAAAGGCGAATGCTCTCTATTCCTCCGGCGATAATCGGGCTGCCATCGAGCACCATCAACAGGCTTTCCGGCTTTACGAGGCCTTGGGCATTTGGAACGAAGCCGCGCGGACTTTGAGCAGTTCCATCCAGCCGATGATCCTCCTGGGCGAGTACGACCAGGCGTTTCTGGCTGCTGACCGCGCACGGGAGATATTTGCGCGTCTGAACGATCCATGGCGCTTGGCCCGGTTGGAAATCAACGTCGGGAACATCTATCACCGCCAAGACCGGTTCGAAGAATCGATCGCGCACTACGAGCGCGCTTACACCGAACTGATGCCATACAAAGACGCCGAAGGAATCGCCGTTGTCCTCAGCAACATGGCAGTCTGCCTGATCAGTCTGAATGATTTTCCGCGCGCCTTGGCCACTTATCAGGGAGCCCGCTCCTTCTGCCAGCAGAACAACATGCCGCTTCTCGTGGCCCAGGCGGATTACAACATTGCGTATCTCTACTACCTTCGCGGCGAGTACAGCCGCGCCATCGAGGCGCTCTACGCCGCGCGGCGCGCCTGTGAAGCCACTGGCGATGCCTATCACTTCGCGCTATGTCATTTGGACCTTTCCGATATTTATCTGGAGCTGAACCTGAGCGAAGAAGCCCGGGAAATGGCCCACGAAGGATTCCTCCGATTCGAAAAGCTCGGGATGGGCTATGAGGCTGCGAAGACACTCGCAAACGAAGCCACGGCCTATGGCCAGCAGGGCAAGACCGTTCAGGCCCTCGAGCGCTTTGCTAAAGCGCGAGACATGTTTGGGCGTGAAAAAAATCTCGTTTGGCCCTGGCTCATCGATTTGTACCAGGGCCTGTTGCTCTTCCATGAAGGACGGTACTTTGAAGCTCGGCGTCTCTGCGTCGCGGCCGCTGCTTTTTTCGATCAATCGGCGCTCTCCGGGAAAGCCGTACTCGCGCATTTGCTGCTCGCGCGGATTGCTCTGCAAGTGGGAGATCCGGCGGAGGCACAAAAGGAAGCGGATGAATCTCTCGCGCGGCTGAAGGGCCTTCAGACGCCAGTGCTTGTTTATCAAGCCCGCTTGCTCGCAGGACAGATTGCTCAGGCTCGCAACGACCGCCCCGCGGCGCATCACTCTTACTTGGAAGCCAGGAAAGCTCTGGAAGCCTTGCGCAGCCGGTTGCAAGGCGAAGAACTGAAGATCTCTTTTGTCAAAAACAGAATGCAGGTCTACGAAGCGCTGGTGGATTTGTACATTGCGGGAGATGGAGCTGACACCTCCGCCGAGGAAGCGCTCGCCTGCATGGAAGCTGCGAAATCGCGCAGCATGATCGAAATGATATTTCAGAGCGGGCAAAGTCTTCCGCTGGGAGAAGCCGGTCAGAGCGATCTTGTCCGCAGAATCAGAGACTTGCGCGAGGAACTCAACTGGTATTACCACCGTATCGAGCTGGAACAACTTCGTCCCGAAGAGAAATCCCACCAAAGGCTCGGGACTTTGCAGGAAAAGGCTCAATCGCAGGAGAAAGAGCTAATGCGAACTCTGCGCGAACTGCCCGCGCATGAACGGGAAAACGCCACGCTGGAAGCCCCTGCGGATTTTTCCCTCGCAAAGCTGCAAGCCCATCTTCCGCCGGACGCCACTCTTGTCGAATACTTTTCGGCTGGCGACCGAGTCGTTGCCGCGGTCGTCACCCGCAAGGAAATCCACGTTGTTCCCGTGACCGTGCTCTCCCGTGTCGCTCATTTCTTGCAATTGCTGCGATTTCAACTCTCCAAGTTTCGAATGGGCAGCGAATACGTCCGGAGATTTGCTGAACCGCTCTTGCGGGCCACGCATAGTCATCTGGAAACTCTTTACGGCGAACTCATCGCACCCCTGCGCCCATTTTTCCACGGGACCCACCTCATTGTCGTGCCGCATGGTCCTCTCCATTTTTTGCCATTTCACGCTCTGCGAAATGGAGAGGAGTACCTCTGCGATGCCTTCACGGTTTCCTACGCTCCCAGTGCCACGGTTTTCTCCTGGTGTCAGGAAAAACCGGCGAGCGTGAGCGCCAGTTCTCTTGTTCTTGGAATCGCCGACGAGCGAGCGCCACAAATCCTGCATGAAGCACAATCCGTGGCGGCGCTCCTGCCACTGTCATCGCTACACCTTGGAGACCATGCCACCTCCTCCGTTCTTCGCGAAAAAGGTCCGCTGAGCGGCCTTCTTCATCTCGCTACTCACGGCATCTACCGGCAGGACAACCCGATGTTTTCCGGCATCCGCCTGGGCGATGGCTACTTGAATCTTTATGACCTCTACCAGATGCGGTTGGACGTCAGGCTCGTGACGCTGAGCGGCTGCGCCACTGGAATGAATTTTGTTGCCGCTGGTGACGAATTGCTCGGACTTCAGCGAGGCTTATTCTGTGCCGGAGCCACGACCTTGCTCCTGTCTTTGTGGGACGTGCACGATCAAAGCACCTCGCAATTGATGCAACTCTTTTATCGAGAATACATTCGAACCGGCAACATGGCCGGCGCGCTCCAGTACGCGATGCAAGAGCTTCGGCGCCAGAATCCCCACCCCTACTTCTGGGCGCCCTTCGTCCTGGTCGGTAAACTCTCTGATTCCGCAAGACTTACCTAATTCTTCAAACTCTTATATTTCTTGGACCTCTGCCTCCCCTTATGCCATGAGGGTAATAAATCGTCCCCTCCACTGGGGAGTGCATGGGACGGAGAAAGTAATTTGGGGGAAGAGATGGAACATTTTACGATTGAAAAGTGGATCGATTTCGTGAATCAGGCTGTGGACACCAACGAGAAACAATTGTTGGAGCGCCACCTGGAGCAAGGCTGCAAACGCTGCATGAAAACAGTTTCGTTGTGGCAGAGAGTTCGCCAATTGGCGGCTTCGGAAGCGAGTTACCAGCCTCCCGAAGGCGCCGTAAGAATCGCCAAGGCAGCGTTTGCAGGTGCTGAGTTGGCGGGTCAAAGAAAGGGAGCAGGCAGCCGCATCAAAGTTCTCTTCGACAGTTTTCTGCAGCCGGTTTTCGAAGGAGCTCGATCGGCAGGCGCTGGCACAAGACAAATGCTTTATCGCGCGGACCCATTTCAGATCGATGTTCAGGTGGAGGCCAAGCACGGCGGGAACCGGATCGTCGTCACCGGCCAGCTCCTGGACTTGAGCAATCCAGGGATCACGGGGCCCGACGCCCGAATCGTTCTTTCCAACATGCAGGGACATGTCGTGAATGCTGTCACCAATCAGTTTGGCGAGTTTAGTGGAGAGATTGAAAACAGCGGAGACCTGCAGATGACGTTCGCAAGCCCCGGCAGGCAGCCCATCGTGATTTCGCTCCGGGACGCGCTCGGCCAATTGCCGGGAGGCGGAGAATGACAGGCAATGGCTCTACCGAGTTTTCAGGTATTTGCCGGATAGTACGGAAGTCCCGCAGGCAGATAGTACCGCTCGTCGGCCCCCGGAGAGCACTCGTACTATTGGCCCGGAAGATCTGCCCGGCAAGACTAGAGGGGCAATCGATCGCCCCTACAAACTGAGGAATTTACTTACAGGAGAACCCCCAAAGGGTCAAAAATATGAAACGTAGGATCACCATACTCGTCGCGATGATTGCCCTGATGCTTGCTTTTTCGAAGCCGGCAGCAGCGCAAAACCGTTACATTGTCCGCACCACCGGCGGCCTATCCTCCGTTCTGAATCTCTGCAATCTCCTCCAATGTCAAGTCCAAGGTGGCTTGGACGGCCCGGTCGGCCAAAACTTTCTGGTAACATCTTCCAACAATCTTCTCGCAAACCTTGTGAACGGGACACTCACGCTCGCGGAATCCTTGTTGGGGATCGTGAGCGTTGAGGCCGACCACCTCCTGCCCATCCCGCAAGCGCCACTCCCCGCCATTGCCTCGGGTCTTTATGACAAGGCCCCGGTGAATTACTACGGCACCATCGTTTGGCATGGCTATGCGGCGCAGCCCGCGGCCCAAATCATCAGGCTTCAGGACGCTCAGAACGGTTTTCGAATTGGCGGCACGGGCATTGTGGCCGTGATTGACACTGGCGTCGACGTGAACCATCCCGTCCTCTACTCCGTGCTGCTACCCGGCTATGACTTTACGCGGAATCAGCCAGGCGCTTCGGAATGGCTTGATGTGTCCGGTCTGCAAAACGGCTATGTCGACACGCAGACTCAGCCACCCGGTTATGTGCAACAGTCCACGGCGGCTGTACTCGACCAATCCACTGCCGCGGTCCTCGATGGCGGACCGCACTCCGCATTTGGCCACGGTACGATGACGACTGGACTCGTGCACCTGGTTGCGCCGAAGGCTCAGATCCTTCCGCTTAAGGCGTTCTCATCGGACGGCACAGGCTATCTTTCGAACATCGTTGCCGCTCTCTACTACGCCGTTCAGCATCATGCGAACGTTGTCAACATGAGCTTCGACTTCGCCTCTTCTTCGCCGTCGCTCACTCAGGCGGCGGCCTACGCCAATAAAGCGGGCGTCGTTCTCGTCGCTGCTGCAGGGAATCAAAGCACCAGCGCTCCCGTTTACCCCGCGGCCCTCAACAACTATGTCGTCGGGATTGCCTCGACGACAAATTGGGACAGCCGGTCTTCGTTCTCAAACTATGGCGCAACGGATGTCTGGATCGCTGCGCCCGGAGAGAACGTCATCAGCACTTTCCCTGGTGGGACATACGGGAGTGCTTCTGGCACCTCGTTTAGTTCGCCGATTGTCGCCGGCACGGTCTCTCTGATGCTCAGTGCGAAGTCCTCGCTAAATCAGAAACAGGCGGCCAACTCGCTATCCCATTCCGTCAAGCTCACGCCGGATCTCAATAACGGTCGCCTGGACGTGTATCAGGCGATCTCCGCCTGGGTGAATAGCTCTGGCTCAACATCCACTTCCGGCTCCTGCCTTTTGTTCTGCTGGTAGCCGCAATGCCGGACAACCAGATTCCAGCGCTCATGGAGGGTTCCCCGTCTTTCGGGGCGCTGGAGTCTCTCCGCGTCAAACAACTTGAGGAACAGACTTCCGCGCTTCGTAATTCGGTCATCTGCGCCTTCAACCAGCTTCTTGACTTGAAAGACCTCAACACCGGCGTGCACAGCACCCGGTTGGCGGAATGGGGCATGCGCGTCGGAATGGAACTGGGCCTGGAAGAAGCCGAGCTTCAAAATCTGGAAGTTGCCGCGCTCCTGCACGACATCGGTAAAGTAGGGATCCCGGATTCCATCCTCCGCAAGCCTGGGCGTCTCGAGCCGGAAGAGTATGCATTGATGAAGAAGCACTCGGAGTACGGCTGGGCTGTGCTGCGCATGCTCCCAGGCTTTGAACGCGCGGCTCTCGATATTCTCCATCACCACGAATCCTTTGACGGGAAGGGTTACCCCGCGGGACTCAAGGGCACTGAGATCCCCGTAGTTTCGCGCATCGTCTGCGTCATCGATGCCTTTGATGCCATGGTTTCCTCTCGTCCCTATCGCAAAGGGCTGCCATACGAGGAAGCGGTACGGCGGCTCAACGAGGCCAGCGGCACGCAGTTCGACCCTGTTGTCGTCCAGTCCTTCCTTTCCTTCGCGGAAGCCGAAATGTCCCCCGTTTTCGCCGCCGCCGGCACGTCGGTCTCGTCAGCCCTGTAGGGGATAGATCTGAGGCTGGTGGCAGGCTGGAAGTAATGAAGTAACGAAGCAACGAGGTATGGAGCCACGGGGAATCGCGATCCGTGTTCCGTGGCCCCTGGAAGAGAAATCCCTCCGTCGCGATGCTCCTCCCCGGGATGCTCCCCGATAAGGTCGGGGCAGGCAGGACAGATTCGCTTATTGGAAGTCTGGTTAGCCATAACACCCCACACCCCCCTGTTTTGCGCAAAGAGTGCGGAAATGCTTGAAAAGAAAAGGGTTGAGTTCTTGATGAGTGCAAAAAAGCGCAAAAGAGTGCGCAAGAACTTGAAAAGAAAGCGGATAGGGGATGGGATTTAGGGACGAGGGGATCGCGCTTGAGAGAGGGAGAGCCAGAGGGGGGTACACCCCCCCATTACATGCATGAGTTTGAAAACAAAAGAGTTGCAAAATGGGTTCTACGTAAGTGCATGAAAAGAAAGGGCCGATTTTTTCTGGGATAAGGGCGAGGTGAGAACCAAAACGGGAACTGTCGGTACACACCCGCCAGTTTTCGCAAGAGTGGCAAACACAGGACTTACAGAATACGAAAAATGAAAGAGCGTGTAACCGCTTGAAAACAAAGATGAGAAATTGGGGACTTTCGAGCGCGATCTGCTTGTAAGAAAGTAACTGGGGCAGGCGTGCAGATATTGAAGGAGTTAGAAGGACTGCGTGGCGGGGGCGCATGGTTCGTAGGGCACAGACGGAGCGTGCTAACTTAACGAAACCATTATAGCACATTGGTACCTTATGTCAATGATTACTTGTAAGTGGTTTGGATGCTGAGGGATAGCGGGAAGCTGACTAAATTGGCGCCGGGAAATACGTGGGAGTGCAGCATTTGTGGCGGAAAGGGGCTGAAGCCGTGTCGGAGCGCGGACCCCACGTGCAAGATCAGCGCGCGCGGCACCTAACAGAGTCAACCCCGCACCCTTTGATGAACCAAAACCCAAAGGGTGCGGCGCCCAGGAGCATCTCCGCGCGTTAAGGGTTCTCCACTCGCCCGCGGTGAGGGGATAAAGGCTGGGCTGCCGCCAGCCGTTGGTACTGTATGTGGTGTAGAATGCTGTGTAGGGTTAATTTCCAGAACGACATGTGCTGGAAGGATTCGCATGACAAATGATTTGGGCAAGGAAAAGCAGCAAGCCCACGAACTGATCGATCAGCTCGATCCGGCCCAGGTGTCCGCCGTAGTGCCCTTGTTGCAGTTCATGCTGTTGGACCCCGTTTCACGCTCTTTGGCCAGCGCACCGGTGGAACAAGAACCCGTTTCCGCCGAGGAAGCCGCCGCACTCGACCAAGCGCGGGCCTCGCTCGACCGCGGCCAGGGCATCTCCCACGAAGACATTCTCCGCGAGTTCGGCCTTTCGCACCGCTAATCCGTTCACATGCCGAAAAAGACCATTCTCTGGTCACCTGAAGCCCGCGCGGACCTCCGCGGGATCGATCGGGAGACGGCACTTCGCGTACTGCACGCTATCGACAGTTATCTCAGTACCGGCTCTGGCGATGTAAAAAAGCTAAAACCGCCGCGTCACGAGTTCCGGCTCCGAGTAGGTGATTACCGCATCCTCTTTCTGCCCAAAGAAGAACTCAGCATTGAAGTCCTGCGCGTGCTTCACCGCAAGGACGCCTACCGTTGAGCGTACTTCCCGGATAGTCAGCGCACATTCCGTGTGAAGACTTTCGTCGATTTTGAAGACCTAATCTCCCTGCCGTTGCGCTTCTGGCTTGTGCAACCCTACCGGAATTATTGGATTGGATTTGTGTACCATCCGGAGATAAAACCGCTGCAGGTCATTCGTATCATTCACACGGCGCGAGATATTCCGCAGATATTGAGGTAGAGCAAGGAAAGAGTCACTTCGATAGAGCACGGAGAAACCCCGCACCCTTTGATGAACCAAAACCCAAAGGGTTGCGGCACCCAGGAGCATCTCAGCGGGTTAAGGGTTCTCCACGCGCCGGTTGGAAGTCGAAAGTCAATGCTTGCGTCCTCGGCTGGCCAGGGGATGCGCCATCGGCTTGCATAATGGATTTGACATCATATGGATTACATGCCATATTCTTGAGGATGCCATGGGCCGTTGAGATGGCCGATGAGTTTGAGCCGGAGTTCGACGCGCTGCACGAAGATGTGCAGACGGAGATTCTGGCGTTGTCGCTCGTTGTGGAGGAGTTTGGCCCCCAGTTAGGCCGGCCGCGCGTTGACACGCTCAAAGGCTCCCGCCACGCGAACATGAAGGAATTGCGATTCAGCGCCGCGGATGGTGAATGGCGAGTGGCTTTCGCCTTTGATCCCAGGCGCAGGGCGATTTTGCTCGTGGCGGGAGATAAATCGGGTGGAAGCGAAAAGCGCTTCTACCGCGAACTGATACGCAAGGCCGATGAACGTTTTGGCGCCCATCTTGCTCGGCTGAAAAGGGAAAGGAAATAGCCATGTCTGTGAGCATTCGCGACAAAATCCGAAAGTTGAATTCTGTTCAGCGTAAGAAGGTCGAGGACCGTGCGGCTCAGCTGATTGCGGAGGAAATGAGCTTGCGCGATCTCCGCAAGGCTCGCAAGCTTACGCAGGCCCGCGTTGCCAAGACTCTCGGGATCACCCAGGACAGCGTCTCGCGGCTCGAAAAGCGCAGCGATCTATTGCTTTCGACGCTGAGAAAAACGGTCAAGGCGATGGGCGGAGATGTGCGTATCATTGCAGAATTTCCTGATCGCGCCCCGGTCGTGCTGTCTGAACTATCGGAAGACGATTCGCCGCGCAAGTCGTCTCGGAGACATGCACACGCTCAGGCGTAGAAACGATTTGAGAACGGACCGGACACATGCCCCACAGGCAGAATACAATGGCTCATTTCGCGGAGCGGATTCAGCTTTTCGCCCTTCTGGACAAGGATGGGGTAGGATGTGGCCATGAAGGTTCATCTGCGGCCAGAGCTGGAAGAAATGGTCAAGCAGGACGTCCAGCGCGGGCCCTACCAAACCGTGGATGAGTTTGCGGAGCACGCCATTTCCCTGCTACACGAGCAGGAAGCTTGGCTGGCTGAGCATGGCAGCGAGATCCGGGCAAAAATCGAGCAAGGTTACGCCGCCGCACGACGCGGAGAATTGATCGGTTCCGACCAGGTTCGTTCCGAGCTCGATGAAAGGAAACGTGCTTGGCTCGCTGATAAGCGCCAAGCATGAGCAGTTAGCAGTTCACTCCGCAGGGCGCGGAGGTGTAGCGACCAGTGGGTTTTTGCCGTAGAATGAGAAAAGGTTAGCGCCATGGCGAAGACCACCATCACGATTCCGCTGGATCCGCAAACGGCGCGGGCGTATGACTCCGCTGACCCGGAGCAGAAACGGAAAATGCAGGCGCTGCTGAGCCTATGGCTTCGGGAGCTGACCGCCGGTGAATACCCTTCGTTACAGCAAGTGCTCGATGACGTTGGGCGCAGGGCGAAGGACCGCGGACTTACACCGGAAATGCTGGATTCCCTCCTGAAAGGCGCATAGTTGCGCTGCGTCTTCGATACGAATGTCTTAGTCAGCGCTTTGCTCCTGCCCGATTCGAAACCGCGCCACGCACTTGACATGGCACTGCGAAAAGGAAAAGTGCTGCTTTCCTTCGCGGCACTCGCCGAGCTCTATGAAGTCCTAAGCCGAAAGCGGTTCCGCCGCTATGTGGATGAGGAAGATATTCGAAGCTTTCTCGCGGCCCTGACGCGTGAGGGTGAATGGGTTGACGTGGATGTAAAAATACAGGCTTGCCGGGATGCAAAGGACGATAAGTTCCTCGAAGTCGCGGCGAGTGGACACGGAACCCACATTGTTACCGGTGGCTCTGACCTTCTCGCGCTGAATCCTTTTCAGGGCATTGAGATTCTTCCTCCTCATCGTTTCTTGGAAATATCGTAGCCTTCAGGCTCCCAGCTTTAGCTATGCCTCTAAATGCGCGTGCCGGGTGGCGACCCGCGATCCCTCAAGATCCTTCTGGGTGGCCGATCCCTTTCTGCGTCTTGTGCAGAAAGGGTGTCACTGCTTCCCGCGCGTTCCGACTTGGTCGGAGGGCTGCTTTTCGCTAGCCTCTTTGTTTTTATGGATTTGACTCGGACCCCAACCGCAGCCTCTTTGATGGAGCGCCGCATCTCAGTAAATTCCAGTCTAGGGTTTTGCGGCCGACGCCGAGGCGGCCTGCGCGCCCGTTGCCTGCGCGCTCGCCGACTGAGCCCTGCGGAAGGCGTCGAAATCGGCCCAGACATGCTGGACGGTCTTCTCGTCGAAGGTCTTGACCGTGGGCTCCCCGCCCTTCGAGGAATAGCGTAATGCCGTCGATGGTGTACGCAGAAACACTGTTAGAAGCGGGATTCGCCACGTAGGCGAATTGGCCCGTGGGGTCCACCGTCACCCAGTCAGGATACGTTCCTGCGGAGAAGGGCGAGCCGGCCACGGGCGTCAGCGCCCCCGTGGTTCTGTCGATCGCGTAGGCAGAAACGGTGTGGGAATAGAAATTCGCCACGTAGGCGAACTGGCCCGTGGGGTGGACCGTCACCGAGTCAGGATACGTTCCTGCGGAGAAGGGCGAGCCGGCCACAGGCGTCAGCGCCCCCGTAACACCGTCGATGGTGAACGCCGAAACGTTGTTGGAACCGGAATTCGCCACGTAGGCGAATTGGCCCGTGGGGCCCACCGTTACCGAGTGAGGCTGCGTTCCCGCCGGGAAGGGCGAGCCGGCAACCGCCGCGAGCGCTCCCGTAGTCCCGTTGATGGTGTACGCCGAAACGTTGCTGGAACCGAGATTCGCGACATACACGAAGCCCGTAGTCTGCCCCCGCAAAGTCGTCCCTTCGCCCGCCAACACTATCAACACGACGCAGCAAACCAGAGCCGTAAACTTGCTGGGAAGTTTCATATAAGTTCTTCTCCTTGTCGAAAATTCAACTCACCGTTGGTCCGAACCGATTACGTACTTGCTGACTTTTACGCCGAAAGCATCGCTGGCAGTCCTATTTTCTCGCGGCTGTGGCTGAGGCTGGCGGCGGTTGCGGCCCGGCCGTAGTCGTCACCCAGTAAGGACCCGATCCCGCAGGGAAGGGCGAGCCGGCCACGGGCGTCAGCGCTCCGGTGGTTCCGTCTATGGTGTACGCAGAAACGTTGTTGGAATAGAGATTCGCCACGTAGGCGAATTGGCCCGTGGCGTCGACCGTCACTGAGGCAGGATACGATCCCGCCGGGAAGGGCGAGCCAGCCACGGGCGTCAGCGCCCCGGTGGTTCCGTCGATGGTGTACGCAGAAACGTCGGTGGAACTATAACCATTCGCCACGTAGGCGAATTGGCCTCTCGGGTCGACCGTCACCGAATGAGGATACGATCCCGCAGGGAAGGGCGAGCCGGCCACGGGCGTCAGAGCTCCGGTGATTCCGTCGATACTGTACGCGGAAACGTTCCTGGAACCGAAATTTCCCACATAGGCGAATTGGCCCGTGGGGTGGACCGCCACTGAGATAGGCCCGGATTCCGCCGCGAAGGGGGAGCCAGCCACGGGCGTCAGCGCCCCGGTGATTCCGTCGATGGTGTACGCCGAAACGTTGCCCTTGACAGAACAATTAAAAGACTGGCAGTTCGCCACGTAGGCGAACTGGCCCGTGGGGTCCACCGTCACAGAGATGGGAAACGACCCAGCCGGGAAGGGCGAGCCAACGACGGGCGTCAGCGCCCCGGTGCCTGCGTCGATGGTGTACGCAGAAATGTTGTTGGAATTTCCATTCGCCACATAGGCGAACCGTCCCGCGGGGTCGGTCGTCACCGAGATAGGAAACGATCCCGCCGGGAAGGGTGAGCCAGACACGGGCGTCAGCGCCCCGGTGCTTCCGTTAATGGTGTACGCAGAAACGTTGTTGGAACCGGCATTCGACACGTAAGCGAATTGGCCCGTGGGGTCGACCCTCAATGAGGTAGGAATCGATCCCGCCGGGAAGGGGGAGCCGGCCACGGGCGTTAGCGCCCCGGTGGTTCCGTCGATGGTGTACGCAGAAACGTTCCCTGACCCGATGGAGGCGCAATTAGATGATCCGCAGTTCGCGACATAGGCGAAGCCCGCGGTCTGGCCCCACAGAGATGTTCCTGCTCCCGCCAACACTAGCAACACGATGCAGCAAACCAGAGCCGTAAACTTGCTGGGAAGTTTCATAACTCTCCTTGTCCGACGTGATGTGTAAAATCTGAGTCTGTGCGAAGATTCCTGGGGACGTTGGCCCGCTATATATATCAGCTTTATTAAGCGGTCAAGAAAAATCGCAACAGGAAACCTTGGAGTACGGGCGGGTGGCCGTCCCTCGATCGACAAAGACGCCTCTGGCCGGACGGAAGTCCGGCCCTACACAATCGACACAGTCGACAGAGTTGAGGGGGAGAGTGCTCCGCAGAACCATCCGGAGTGCAGAATGCGCACTCACCGCGAGACCAAGAGGCGTCTTGCCGCCACCAAAGAAGTCATGGCACTTGCCAACGAATACATCGAAGGACGTCTGGAAGCGAAGGAATTGACGGCCGTTCGGCGCCTGTACGGCCGACGGTGAACGAGACTTGCGGCACAGATTAAGAAGGGCACGATTTATCGCGCCCCTACGGGAAAGGAGATGAGTCTAGGGCTTTGCGGCCGACGCGGCCTGCGTGCTCGCCGCCTGGGCCCTGCGGAAGGCGTCGAAATCGGCCCAGACATGCTGGACGGTCTTCTCGTCGAAGGTCTTGACCGTGGGCTCCCCGCCCTTCGAGGAATAGATTTCCAGCTTCACTTGGCCGCATTCCGGATTCACAGCGTCCGGCGAATACATGTAGATACCTTTGTAGGTGGAATCTTCCATCTTTACCGCCCGGTTTCGGACCGACACCGTCACGGGAACCCTGCCGGGATGGATCGGCAGGACTTCCTTGTTTCCACAATACAACTTCATCGTCTGGAAATCGGTCTTGAACTTGAGTTTTGCAGCCGAGTTGGGGTTGAGCGAGCGGCCGAAGGCCGATCCGAACCCTTCCTTGGCCTTCGGCATCGCATATATTGCGAATACTGCCGGATGCTCGCCGGCCTCCTCTTCCCACTGTTTCGGCTCATCGGAATTGCCCGTGCTCTCGTCCGCGCTTTGCTGTTTCTTGTTGCGCTTCTTATGCTCGCGCTCGGCCTGCAGCCGCTTCTCCTCCTGCTCGCGGTAATCCAGGGGAGGAGTGGAAAGAGCGATATTGAAATCTCCGGCGGGGAAATAATAGGGGCGCGAATCGTATTTTTCCGCGCGCAACGCTTCCTTGAGCCCTTCGATCGGATAAGGAGTGACAGGCTCGACCGGAAGGAGCGCACCCGGCGGCGGAGTGCCCGTGGCTTTCGCGCGATTCTGATCGAGCAGCGCGAGCCCCTCCTCAATACGCACGATACCCGAGACGCCCGGCCCGCCTTCTCCGCGCGTGCCGAAGGTAGTCAAGCCGATGACCTGGCCGGCACCGTTGAACAGCGGCCCGCCCGAGCTTCCCGGGTTGATGTTGATGTCCGACATGATGGTGTGCGGCTCGACCTTGCTGACGATGCCGGTGGTGATGATCTTATCGAGGCTGAGCGGGCTTCCGATGGTGAACACGCGCTCGCCTTCCTGGACTGGGGTTTTGCCAGCCCCGGCGCGATACAGCGGCGCGGGCGAAGCGTTTGGCAGGGCGGCGATGTTCACCGAAAGCAATGCGACGTCCTTCTGGGGATCGGCGGCAATCAGCTTGGCCACGATTTTGTGCGTGCGATCAAACTGCACGGCCAAATATTCCGAATTGCCCACGACGTGCTGATTGGTGAGGATGAGTCCCTTCCCGTCCACGAAAAATCCCGTGCCGTGCCCCGATTCGCTCCTCACGGTCACCACGGTGTTCTTCAGCCGCTTGAACTGTTCGGTAAGGTCATTGGCGGCGGGTTTTGCCGACGATGCGGGAGCAGCGGTCTCCTCCATCTTGGCGTTGTCATTGGTCAGGTCAATGTTCTGCTCGGCGCCGGAAAGCGATACCTGAATATTCCAAGAAAAACGCCTACCGCCCAGTTCGGCGGGCTTCGGCGACGAAACCGTGCAGCGCCCCGGCGGAAGCTGTGCTTCCGCGGTTCCGTCCAAGCTGGACTTCACCTCGGCGGCCTTGGCGCCGCACTTGAGCGATACCACGAAGAATGGCACGGGCTTCTGATTAAGATCTTGGTCCACAAGGATCACCCGGACCCGAACTTTGACCAAATTGGGCTGTGCCGGCGTTGCCCAAGCGGGCAGAAGTCCCAACAAGACCACCGAGAGGTAGCGTTTCATGACCTGCCTTTCGACGAAGGAGTGATGCTTCTATGATCGGTCGGCTTCCGCTACGGATCAACAACGGCAGATCGCGCCGATTCCAATGAGTTAATTTGCGATCAAACAACGAGACGAAGCGGGCTTGCTTGGCAGTGAATGGAATGTAAATGCAAAACTGATCGCCGCGAACGGCGTATTTCCGCGAGATGCCGATTTTCTCGCTGGAGAAGAATCTCGTCAGCTCGTCGCAGCATCTCCTCTTACAAAAACGGCATCGGCCCACAGGGATTCACCGGCCTGCCCCAAATATGGCGGAGAAAGAGCCCAGAAAGAAAATCCTTGGTCTGCCAAGATGCTCCAAAGCGCGGGGAAGTTGTCGTCGCCTACGTAATGCGACTGCAGGTTTACTTCAATGAGTACGGAGCGGGTCTTGGCAAGAACACGACGCGCGCCGGACAGAACCGCTCGCTCAAAGCCCTGCACATCGATCTTCAGCAGGTCCACCGACCTTGATTCGGGCACGAGACTGTCGAGCGTGCGCACCTCAACTTGCTTGCTCAGAATTACGGAAGCGGCATTCTTCCTATAATGTTTGTCCAAAAATTCGGTCCTGGGCGGAAGGACGGAGGCAAAATCGGAGGATGCCGTAACGTGCAGCGTGATTTGGCCGGCCGTTTCGCCGAGGGCCATGTCGAAGTACTGAACGCCCGCGCGATTTCCGATTCGCTGGCGGCAGATTTTCATGGCTTCGGGATTGGGTTCAAAAATCCAGACCTCGGGGATAGACAGGAGTTGCAAAAGGGATCCAATCCAGTTGCCGAGGTTGGCTCCGACGTCGATTACAAATGCGGGCGAGCGTTTAAAGCTCACCGGCAAAATCGAAAACCGCGATCTATTAATGGCGAGAAGTTTACGGGGAGAACATGCTGCAAGCCAAGGATGATTTGAGACGGGAGCCAAGGCCCTCTTGGCGTGGATGATTTGGGCGAAAATGGGGGGGGACAATGCCTCGATGATGCGCCGCATGCCCGGCATGATTTTAGAGAATAGCATCTGGAATTCCTCCGCGCCAACAGCTTGTGCGTGGAAGGGGCAACGTTAGAAGGTTCGGGCCGGGCGGGCGCTGGTGTCCAGCGGCCTCGATTCGTGAGAGAGCTTTTTACCAGCAGCCCTTGGCGCAGGTGTGGATAGTGATACCTCGCGCGACGAGTTCTGCGAGCAAATGGGAAACTCCAGGGGAAGTTTCACGATCTCCGGGCACGACTACAGCCCATTCGAGATTTTCTCGAAACTCCTTGGTGCGAATCTCCCATTGGCCGAGAGACGGCGATTTTGGCTCACCGATTTGAATAATGGACCAGTGGCGTGCCAGGGCGAGGGCCGTCTCTTCATCGGGCAGCGGCCCGCTAAGGATGAAGTGGTGGTTCCCATGCACCAAGATGCCGACCATTTCGCTGCGAGCCTCCAGGCGCGGGTGTGCAGCCTACTTAACAGGCGTGGGTCGCATGCCGAGAGACAGGGCAGGAATGCACGGATTCATTGTACGCGACACTAAAGGCTGGATCGGTGGGAGTCTGAGCCCGTAGGAATCCAGAGACAGAGAAATCACAAGTCAGAAGCGCCACTTTTTCCCAGAAACCGCGAAAAGATGGGCTACCCTTTTCCTTTCCAAACGTGTGCCCGGCCATACCGTCACTGTGGCTGATCACAGAATTCCCTCGCGCGGGGCAATAAAAAATCCCAATGTCCTGGCTCGATTGAGAAGGGTTCATGGCGGACAGAGGAAGGAATATTCCGACTGGAATGAGTTGTCGTACACGCGTAGACCGGCAAAGCTCATAGGAACAGATCAGAGCGACGGGGAAGACCATAGCCCCAAGAATCAGAACCAGTTCAAATGGCTTCTCATTTTCGCTTCCGAAATCTCCGGGAGAAGTTTGTACTTGGAGCGGATTGTCCTTCTCATTGGAAGGACTCCCTTTAGCTGAAGCGTTACACGTAGCAAGAAGCAGGATGGCCAAAAGTAATCGACGCGTCATTCTCGCTCCTCTTGAACAGGTGGTTCGTGCGCACCTGATCAAAAGGGCCGCCGGGCACGCTCTAAATATAGACCCCCTCCGCTCTATTTTTGCCCAATCGGTTAACAGGAAAAAGATTTCCTGCCGGGTAACCGGCCGTGATTCTGGAGGCCCCGTGTTATGGAGCGGCGACGCGGTTGAGGTAGAAGCGGAAGAAGGCGTCGGGATTGGAATCGAGGCAGACCTGGGCGTTGGGCGGATTGGGCGCGTTGGGTGAACCTGGGTCAGGGCGAGTAGAACCCTTTTCGTCGACGCGGATATGCATGGGTTGGACGGGGCAGAGTGTGGGATTTACGAGGAAGGCGATGGTCATGGGGTCGAAGAGGGTTGGCGTTTCTTGGCCCCACAGGTGGTAGAGGAGAGTGAGGGCGTCGGTGAGCGGGGTGCCTTGGCTGAAGAGAAAAGCGCGCTTGACCTCGTCAAGCTTCAGTTGAGTGGCGTCGAGGGGCATGACGAAGAGGGGGACTCCCGCGGCGAAAAGCTTCTGGGCGGAGGGGATGTCGTTGAGGATGTTCCATTCGGGTTGCGGGGGCTGGGGAGGGCCGAAGCCGACGTCGCCGTAGCCGCGCTTGATGGAGCCGCCCATGAGGATGACGCGCTTGAGCTTTCGGAAGGTGGCAGGATCTTTGTCGATGGCGGCGCCGACGTTCATCAGCGGACCGATGGCGATCAGCGTGATTTGGCCGGGGTAGCGGCGAATCTGTTCGAGGAGAAAAGCAACGGCATCGGGGTGGGAAAGCTTGGCGAAGTGGCCGGATTCGGCGTAGCGGCGCTGGGTGAGCGTGGTCTTGGGCGTTGAGGACGCGCCTGCGGCCACGGGGATGTCAGGGCGGCCGACTTCGGCGAGGAAGCGGTCGAGAAGCTTGGCGCGGGTTTCGGTGTCACCGAAGGTGGTGGTGATGCCGAGGATTTGCAATTCGGGGCTGCGGAGGGCGAGAGCGACGGCGAAGGCATCATCAATGTCGTCGCCGATGTCGGTGTCGAGGATTACTTTTTCGGGGAGGGCTTTCTCGGAGGGTGCGGGGGTTGGAGAGGATTGGCCTGAGCAAACCGGCGAGGCTATTAGGGTTGCACAATCCAGAATGCAGACGAGGATTGCTGCGAGTTTAGACATTCGCAATCGCTTTAGCTCCGTTGGGCACGGCGCTGATTAGGAAGAACAAATTTTCCTGCGGAAATTTTGGTGCGGTCGAGAGGACTCGAACCTCCACGCCTTGCGGCGCTAGCACCTCAAGCTAGTGCGTCTGCCAGTTCCGCCACGACCGCGATGGCTTCCATCGTAAAGGCAATGGTGCAAGGTGTCAAATCAGGGGCGTGAGAACGAGTTCCGAGCCCGTTATGGCTTTTTCGGCTGCGCGGGCGCTGGTGCAGGTTGCGAAGATGCCGGAGGCTGAGCGGCAGGCTGCGTATTGGATTGCGGCTTTGCCGGCGTGGTTGCGGGTGTCGTCGCAGGCGCTGGCGGAGCTGTGGCGGGCGCGGGCTTTGGCGCGGGCTTGGAAACCCTTTCGAGGATGGAGCTGCCCTGACCAACGGCCTTATCCGTGCGCAAGACCATGGCAAAGGCGCAGAGCATGAACATGACGGCGCACCACGTCGTGGCTTTGGAGAGAACGTTGGCAGCGCCGCGCGGACCGAAAGCGGTTTGGCTGCCAGCACCGCCGAACGCGCCGGCGAGGTCCGCGGCCTTGCCGCTCTGGAGCAGCACGACGATGATCAGGACCAAGCAGTTCAAAATGAAAAAACCCGTGAGCAGCCATCCGGCGAATCGGAAGCCGACAGTAATGACTCCGACGCCGACCAGCAGCGCGACGACCCACTTCATCCAAACTGGCATTTCGAAAACCTCGCTCAAGACCTAAAGATGGCGGGATAAACCCGCCGCAACAACCAAAGAGCGCCGGCCGGAAGGCCGCCGCTACGCGAAATTCACGAGCGCGGCAAACGACTTCGGGTCGAGGCTCGCTCCGCCGACGAGCGCGCCATCCAATTCTTCCTGCGCCATCAACCCCTGAATATTGTCAGGCTTGACGCTGCCGCCGTAGAGAATCCGGAGGGCGGAGGCGTGGCGGATGGAAAACTTCTCCCCCGCGCATCGCCGCAGCAACCGATGAGCTTCGGCGGCAATTTCCGGGGTCGCCGTACGGCCCGTGCCTATGGCCCAAACCGGCTCGTACGCAATCAGAATACGGGAGAACTCCTCCGGGGTCAACGCGCCGGGGCCGCCGCTGAATTGGCGGCTGAGAACTTCCCCGGTCAGGCCAGCGTCGCGGTCCTCTTGCGTTTCTCCGAGGCAAACAATGGGTGTGAGGCCACTATCCAGCGCAATCAAGGTCTTCTTGGTGACATTGTCGTCCGTCTCGCGAAAAAGCTGGCGACGCTCGGAGTGGCCGATGATGACGTAGCGGCAGCCGGCTTCGGCAAGCATGGGGGCGGAAACTTCGCCGGTGAAGGCCCCTTCCTTGCTCCAGGAGACGTTCTGACCGGCGATGGCGGTGCTGGAGCTTTTCGCGGCCTCGACCGCGGTGGCTATCGCGGTGAACGGCGGGGCGATTACGATGTCGCAATGCTTCGCGACGGCAACTAGCGGGAGAAACGAGGAGAAAAACGCGCGGGTGTCCGCGAGCGTTTTGTACATTTTCCAGTTACCGGCGATTACGCGGCGTCGCATGTCAAAACCTCCGGAAAAAGAAAAGATTTAACACAGAGTACGAAGAGAGCGCAGAGTTCACAGAGAAGAGC
>Ga0209648_10000426_pt1 | contig 32036 bp, 27 predicted proteins | sample GraSoi2013_115cm_FD_185830 | JGI IMG/M metagenome (GOLD analysis project Ga0209648, IMG submission 185830) | Grasslands soil microbial communities from the Angelo Coastal Reserve, California, USA - Sample 9_17_2013_115cm (SPAdes) (version 2) | ecosystem: Environmental > Terrestrial > Soil >...
GAGGCGATCGGCAGACGCCTGCCGATAGTTTTCCCGGTCCATCCTCGAACCTTGAAAATGATCGCCGAATTGGGTTTGGAGGAAGGAGTACGCGCCCCCGGCTTGCGCTTGACTGATCCGCTCGGCTATCTCGATTTTCTGAAACTTCTCAGCGGTGCGAGCCTGGTGCTGACGGATTCCGGTGGGATTCAGGAAGAGACGACCGTGCTGGGCATTCCCTGTATTACTCTGCGCGAGAACACTGAGCGGCCAATCACGGTCGAGCAGGGCACAAATACAATTGCCGGCACCGATCCGGCCCGGATCGTGGCGGCCGCCAATCACGCCTTAGACAATCCGCCCAACAAGTCGGCTCTGCAAGCTCCCGAACTCTGGGATGGGCGTACTGCCGATCGCATCCTCGACGCACTGATCGAAAGAACGAGACAGATTGAAGGGAAATGATCAGGAGAGAAAAGAGGACGAGTCTCATTAGCACCTTGCTTCAGCAAGGTGGTAAGGGTTGAAGCGGCTAATCGGATTACAGATCAACGTTCACGCCACTTCCTAAAGCGAGGTGCTAATGAGATAGGAATTGAATCAGGAAGATTTTGCCTCTTTCGCTTCTCCCTTTGCCCTTTCCTCGCTTCCCCTTTACCCTTCTTGTTTCTCCAAACCATGTCCACCTTTTCGAAAATCAAGCGTATGCTCCGGGGCGAGGTCGACGTGCGCACCGCGGCGCAGGAAACGATTCGGCGGCTGCGCGCAGCGCAGGAACTGAAATACGAGCGCGCGCAACTCGATGAGTTGAATCAACGGCCGGCGCGGCTGCGCCCAGAATTCGCTGGTCTTTCGCCCGCCGAAGTGCTGGCGCACTTTCGTTCCCGAAATTTACTGAAACGGTCGCCGGAATTCTTTCCGGGGTTTGCGGCCTCGGCGAAAGCCACGGCTCAGTTGCAGCGAGAGCTGTTCCCGCACGAAACGTCGCAACTGTTGAGGGAGGCGGCCCGAATCGCGGACGAACACTGCTGGCCGTTGCTGGGATTTGGCGAAAAGTGTTTCGGCGTTGAAGAGATCAAGTGGTGCCGCGATCCACTATCCGGTTTTGATTGGCCGCTCGATTTTCATGCTGACATCAATCTCATCCGCAACGATGGCTCAGACGCGCGAGTAGTGTGGGAATTGAACCGCCTCGCACACCTCATCACGCTGGGCCGGGCCTACTCAATCACTGACAGCGAAAAGTTCAGCGCCGAGTTTTTCCGCCAGCTTGGGGCGTGGCGCGAACAGAATCCTGTCGGACGCGGCATTAACTGGAACTGTGCCATGGAAGTAGCGCTGCGCGCCATGAATCTGCTCGCTGCTTTCGAACTCTTTCTGCGTGCGCCGCAGATGAATGAAGCCGCTTTGCTTCAGCTGCTGAACATGTTCGCACAGCATGGCGCGCACATCAGACGTAATCTGGAGTTCTCGCATATCGCAACCAGCAATCATTACCTGGCGGATGTGACCGGACTCTTGTGGTTGGGCGTGATGTTGCCGGAGCTGGAGAACGCGACCGAGTGGCGCGAATTTGGTCTGCGCGAATTGCTTCAGGAGTTGGACAAACAAACTCTGCCCGACGGCGCCGACTATGAAGCCTCTACCGGGTATCATCGTCTGAAGCTGGAGTTGTTTCTGTACTCCTTTGTGCTGTGCCACCTGAATGGGATTCAGATCGACGAAGCACACTGGAGCAAAGTGCGGGCGATGATCGATTACCTGCGCGCGTATCTGCGGCCCGACGGTATGGCGCCGTTGATTGGCGATACGGATAGTGGCCAGTTGTTGCCGATCCGCCGGCGGTCCGGCGATGATCACGCATACCTGCTGGCGCTGGGCGCGGCCGTGTTTCAGGAGCCCCGGTTCAAGATCTCCGATCAAAATACACCCGAAGAGTTACTTTGGATTTTGGGCGCGCAAGGTGTGCGCGACTATCAGGCCCTGCGATCCAGCGAAAGCCCACAGTCGCAGGCCTTTCCCGACGCGGGGACCTACATCCTTCGGCAGGACGACCTCTATCTGCTTCTTAGCACGAGCTGCAGTGGCGTGAAGGGCCGCGGCTCTCACGGACACAACGATGCCCTTAGCATCGAAGTCTCGGCCCGCGGAAAAGCATTCATTGTCGATCCCGGGACTTATGTATACACGGCTGACCTGCCCGAGCGTCATCTATTCCGCTCGACCGCTTACCATTCCACCGTCGAGATCGACGGAGTCGAGCAAAATACCATTGACGAGCGCGCGCCATTCTTGATTGGTAACGAAGCACAGCCGCGCGTGTTGGGTTGGGAGAGCGGGGTGGAAAAAGATGTCGTGATTGCCGAGCATCGCGGCTATGAGCGTTTGCCGCAGCCGGTGACGCATCGGCGCACGGTCACTTTCAATAAGAGTGATCGTTGGTGGCTGGTAGCGGACGACATCTCCGGCGAGGGAGAACACGAGCTTGCTTTTCGCTTTCACCTGGCTCCCGAACTCGAGGTCAAAGTTCGTCCTGATGGAATCATTGAGGTCTGCGATAAGATGAGTGGCGCGCGAATGCTGATTGTCGCAAGCGGCATCACCGTCCGGGCCGGATTGGAAGAACGATTTTCATCTCGAGATTACGGAGCAAAGCAACCGTCCGTTTCGGTTTACTGGAGACTGCGGAGGGCGCTGCCTGTTACGGCGTACTTCGGCATCGTTCCGATTGCCTCGGGAGAAAACGTAGGCGACAGAATCCGGATAGTAGAAATCTGAAATTTCAAATTTGAGATCTGAAATCTAAGAGTATGTGCGGCATCTGCGGAATTTGGGAATACGGAGCAGCGGAGGGTCGCGTCGAGCGCGCGCTGGTTGAGCGGATGCGCGACGTGATGACCCACCGCGGACCAGACGATGCCGGCGAACTGATCTTTGATGAGGGGCGCGGAGGTTTTGGATTTCGGCGGCTGTCAATCATCGATCTATCTGAGGCTGGTCATCAGCCAATGCATGGTTGCACCGATCGCCTCTGGCTGGTTTTCAACGGCGAGATTTACAACCACGCTGAGCTGCGTCAGGGCCTGGAACAGCGAGGCCACGTTTACGCCTCGCGCACGGATTCAGAAACCATTCTACATCTTTACGAGGAGCGCGGGCCCGACTTTGTTTCTGACATCGAAGGCGATTATGCGATTGCCCTCTGGGATGCCGATCTGCAACGACTGGTGTTGGCGCGCGACCGGGCCGGCGTCAAGCCGCTCTACTTTTATCAGCAGGACGGCCGGTTCATCTTCGCTTCCGAGATCAAAGCCATCCTCGAACATCCATCCGTTCGCAGGGAAGTAAATGAAGCCGCGCTGTATCACTATCTGACTTTTGTCACGACGCCGGCGCCGCAGACACTCTTTCGCGGAATTCAAAAACTTCCCGCTGGGCACATGCTGGTCATCGATCGCGACGGCGAAGCGCGCATCACTCAATACTGGGATGCGCTGCCGCCGGTAACGGCGATCACCCGCACAGAGGAAGAGCATCGGCAAAACATTCTGGATTTGCTGCGGGCCTCGATCAAAAAGCGCATGATGGCCGACGTGCCGTTCGGCGTGTTTCTTTCGGGCGGCGTTGATTCGTCGGCGAACGTGGCGCTGATGTCTGAGTTGATGACTCAGCCGGTGCGGACCTTTACCGTCGGCTTTCATGATACTGAGGAACTCAACGAGCTGGATTCAGCGCGCGCCATCTCAAAACGATTCGGCACCGATCACCACGAAGTAATGATTGGCCGGAAAGAGATGATGAAGTTTCTGCCCGAACTGGTATTTCATCAGGACGAGCCGATCGCGGATCCCGTCTGCGTGCCGCTTTATTACGTTTCGAAGCTGGCCCGCAGCACCGGCACGATCGTCGTCCAGGTGGGCGAAGGCTCGGACGAAATCTTTGCCGGTTATGACTGGTTCGGAACCTACCTGCGAATCCAGGAAAGATTCTGGCGACACGCAGAGCGGGCACCGCTCTTCGCGCGTCGCGCCGTCGCCGCTCTGGCTCAGCCGCTGGTGCAAAAGACTTTGAAGAAGCGCATGGCGAGCGAACTGGTCCGGCGGTTGGGCGCCAATGAATCGCTGTTTTGGGGCGGTGCGGTGGTGTTTGACGAGACGATGAAACCAAAAGTGCTCTCGACCGAAATGCGCGCTCATTACAATGGGCTGTCTACTCACGACATCGTGCGCCAGTATCAGGATGCGATCGCGAAAGCTCGGCCACGATCTGATTACGCCGCGCGCATGACCTATCTGGAGTTGAAACTCCGTCTGCCTGAGTTGCTGCTGATGCGGGTCGACAAGATTACCATGGCGACATCAGTCGAAGCCCGCGTTCCTTTTCTCGATCATCACTTGATTGAATACGCGATGAGCTTGCCGCGCAGCTTGAAAGTTAAGGGCAGCACCGGCAAGCACATCTTAAAGCGTGCGCTGGAATCAGTTCTGCCCGCGGACGTGCTGTATAAGCCGAAGCGCGGCTTTGGCGCGCCCGTGCGCGAGTGGTTTCGCGGGCCTGAAGGTGAGGGCCTGATCGGGCAATTAATGAACTCGTCGATCCGTAAACGAAACTTTTTTGATTACGCATTCATTCAGCGCCTGGTTGACGAGCATCGGCGCGAGGCGCGTGATTGGAGCGCCAATCTTTGGTGCCTGCTAAACCTGAGTCTATGGTATGACCATTGGATCAAACCCGGTTGAAGCCGAAACAGCCGGCGATGATTTAAGTTATTTGGGCGGTGACATCACTGCTGCGCCACTGGTGTATCCGGTGGCCCGGTTTTCCACGCAGGTGGCCTGGACCGTCCTCGTGCGCGGCTTCATGATCGTCAGCAGCGTGGCGGTGGGTGTCATTGTAGCTCGCTGGCTCGGTACTGGCGGCCTTGGCTCGCTGGCCGTGCTCAATTTGACGGTTGCTTACGCGGTGCAGATCGGAAGCCTCGGTTTAGTCCTTGCCAACACCTACTACATTGCCCGAGACCCCGGCAATCTCGTCCCGGCCAGCGTCAATGCTTTGGTCTTTAGTCTGGGCTGGGGCAGTATCGTGGCCTTGCTGACATTCTGCCTGGTGGTGACCGCGCCAGGGGTTTTCGGCGACATCCCACTCAAACTGATGGGAGTTGCCGTCCTCTCGATTCCTTTCCAACTGGTTACGCTTTTTGGTCTGAACATCCTGCTGGCAATAGGATTGGTTGAGCGTCTGAATGTGCTTGACGCCATCGCGCAGTTCTTCCTTGTCATCAACGCCTTCGTTGCTCTCATTTTGCTGAAGTCGGGATTGTTGACGCTGGTTTCCCTGAACACGGCCGCGAGCATCGTCGTTAGCTTCATTGTCCTTTGGGCGGTCGTTAGTAGCATTTCAAGAAAGAAAAAGGTCGCGGACAAGTGGCGCGCGGATGTTCGACTTCTGGCCGGGATGATGCGCTACGCGGTGAAGATGTACCTGCAAACGATTGCGGGCTTGCTCCTGTTCCGCCTGGACCTGCTAGTCGTCAAGTATTTTCGCGGGGCCGCGGAAGCGGGCGTTTACGCCGTCGCTTCGCAGGTCGGCCTGCTGTTGATGCTGGTTCCGGCCGTGATCTCTTCGCTGCTTTTACCACGCGTCGCGGCTGAACGGGACGCAAGTGGGGCGCTTGCTTGTCGCATGACGCGACACACCGTTCTGGCGATGGCCGTCGTTTGTCTGGTTGCCGTGCCGGTGCTGTTTGCGCTGCCGCTGGTGTACGGTGCGCCGTTCGCTGATGCCAGAACCCAGGCTCTGATCTTGTTGCCCGGCGTTTTCCTCATGAGCATTGGCGGTGTGCTGTCAAATCACTTCAGCGGCACCGGACTGCCGCTTGTGATTCCGTTGTTTTGGGTGGCGACGCTGGTCTTCAACACGGTGCTGAACTTCGCTTTGGTGCCTGAGTTTGGCGCGCGCGGTGCTGCGTTTTCATCGGCGATCAGCTATACATTGATCTTTGTAACGATCACACTTTATTTTCGCGCGCGAACGGGAAACTCTCTGCGCACGGCTTTTGTCCTGAGCAAAGCAGAATTACGAGAATTGCTCAGAGCTTTCAATTAACCAAATGGGTGTCAGGAAAAACGCGAAGGCCTTCCTACAGACTAATCATCCGCGAGCTTATGCCGACGTTGTTCGCGTGAAGGAAGCACTGGTGGCGTTTGCGTGGAAGCTCTCGCTAATAGGGAGATCGCCGAGGAATGTTTTCAGGACAATGTACGCCTGGAAAATATGGGGCGGTAATGAATCGCGATCTGGTGGCGGTTCTGGATTAGCACAGACCAAACAAATCAGAAAGCACTTGCCGATATTAATCAACGCGCTAGGTGTCAGCAAACTCCTGGACGCTCCCTGTGGGGACTTTCACTGGATGAGGGAAGTTGAATTAGAGGTCGATGAATATATTGGCGCGGATATCGTGGAAGAAGTCGTAGCTGATAACGCCAGGAAATATGCTCACCCAACACGCCGGTTTGTGGTCTTGGATATCATCAAAGATCCGCTTCCTGCCGCCGATCTGATTCTCTGTCGAGATTGTCTGGTGCATCTTTCTTTCCGTGATGCGACGAGAGCGATAGCGAATTTCAAGCAAAGTGAATCCAAATACCTGCTGACCACTACCTTTGCGGAAAGAAACCATAACCAGAACATCCAAACCGGCGAATGGCGACCCTTGAATTTGCAGAAGACGCCGTTCAACTTTCCCGAACCTATAAGGCTGATCAAGGAGGACTGCACGGTGGAGCACGACTCTGATAAGTGCCTGGGCCTGTGGAGAATCGCCGATCTTCCGTAGACTACCTCAGCGGTAATTCTTTCCGTGCCAGACTCGAAAATAATTATCGTTGGCCCCACACCGCCGCCGTATGGCGGAGTCTCAATCTATGTCAGCGCCTTGTATCGATTCGTCCGCGAGCGAGGCGTAAGACTCTGGACGTATTCCGACGAACAGCAGGAAGATGAAAACATCAGATTCCTGAAACCATTCGGCCTCAAAATGGCTACTTCACTGATCAGGGATGCCGTCAAAGCTCGCATCATCGACTCTTCTTATTTTGCAATCGAGCATCCGCACAAGTTACTACTGCCGGCCTGGTTCATCGGCAAGCTCCTGTTGCGATTCGAGTGGGTGAAGATCTTCCACGACGGATCGCTGCCGTCTAGATACCCCGGCTTCACTCGGGTCGAGAAGATGCTGGTTCGCGCTGCCATGAATTCTGTGACGGAATTTATCGTAGTCAATGAACAGCTGCGCACCTGGCTGCGCGATCAATTCGGTGTTACCCAGAAGATTTCAGTAATCAGCAGCCTCCTGCCGCTTCCTCCCGATGCCTTTGAGGCTTCTTTGCACAAATCTCTGGACAAGGCGATCTCACGTCACGCGAAAAGGATTTGTTCGATTGGCGTTTTCATTCCCGGCTACGGTTTCAAAGCGGTCGCTGACGCGGTGGCGCAGATTCGCGCCGAATCCTGCGAAGACATCGGACTTGTCTTGGTTGATTGCGGTTATGTGCGCAACCCAAAGTTTGAATCCGAAGTGTTCGTGGAGCGAGATTGGATTACTGTGGTAGCGAACGTTCCGCAATCAACAGTCTTACAGCTTCTGAAGCGCAGCGACGTTTTCGTCAGAGCTTTCGGTCTCGAGAGTTATGGCCTCTCGCGCGTGGAAGCGCTGTGGTGCGGAATTCCCGTGGTGGCCACGCGAGCCGGAGAAACTCGCGGCATGCACACCTACGACTACGGCGACCAGGAAGGACTGGTCAAACAGATAAAAGCCGCTCTGCACGATTCGAACAAACAGGAAACCCTTCATTGGTCGGCTGTATTTCAGAAAGAAGCCGAGGAGAATCTGCAAAAGCTTGTGACCGCGATCGGGCTGAAGGGAAGTACCGAACCATGAAGATAGTCTTGCTTGCGTTGGACAGAGAAGCGGCCCGCGCCGAGAAAACATTGCGGGCCAGGTATCCGCAAGCCGAAATCGAGATCTTGCCACTCGCAAGAATTGAGAGTGGCAGCGCGTGGCAGCGCATTGGCGCGCTGCGCGCTCTGAAGCCAGACTTATTCGCGGTGGCAACTGAGCGACTGGCCTGGCAACAGGGACAAAACGCGCTGCTTCTGTTTGGGGCCCTGGGGGGCGCTCGTCGCTTACTGCTATTCGACGCGCATGGCGGCCAGCATGAGGAAACAAGAAATAGGACGTTAACATGCGCGCCGTTTCGGTTCGCGCATGAAGGATGGTTAAGTTGGACATCGGTGTTGCAAGCGCGCAGCGAACTTACCAGAATGGAACGTGCGGTTAAGCAAACTACAAATAAAGAGAGCGTTCGTGCTCAAAACGAGTCAGATGCTCCACAGATTAGTTATCTTCGTACCACGCCGGCCGCAGGCTCACAGTCCGGCGGAGCAACAACTCATACACTGGGTTTCATCAACGCCGCGGTTGAGTTGGGCGCGCATCTGTCAGTGATAACGAACGACTGCATCGCGGGTCTTGATGAAGCCAAAGTCTCGATGAAGTTGATCGAACCTGATCCATTAGGTCTGACCCGTCCGGCTTTTGATCTGCGCAATGGTTTGCTTTTTACGGCGCGAGCGTGCGCCGAGATTGCCCGGCAGCCGCCAGACTTTATTTATCAGCGCTACAGTCGCTTCAATTGGACCGGTGTCGAGGCCAGCCTGCGCACGCGCCGGCCGCTGTTGCTGGAATACAACGGTTCGGAAGTCTGGATGGCGAAACACTGGGGGCGCATGCGCCTGGCGGATTTGCTCGAACGATGCGAACGACTCAATCTCGCTGCTGCCACCCGTATTTTCGTCGTCGCCGACGTGGAACGGGATAATCTGCTCAAGGCCGGCGTAGCGGCGGACAAGATCGTAGTGAATCCAAATGGAGTAGATGTCGAAAAGTTTCGACCCGGTATCGGGGGCGCCGCCGTCCGTCAGGAATTTGGAATTGCGGAACAAGAAACACTGGCGGGTTTCGTAGGCACCTTTGGCCCCTGGCATGGGGTGCTGACGTTGGCTGAAGCGATCATTATGCTTCCGGAGGACTGCGGTGTGCGATTCCTCTTGGTTGGCGCAGGCAGATTTCGAGACGAAATCGAGCGTATCCTTCAGGCTGCCGAAAAGGAGAAGCATGTGATCTTTACCGGCCACGTCGATCACCGACGCGTACCTGCCCTGCTTGACGCGTGTGACATTCTCCTATCGCCGCACGTGCCGCTCGAAGATGGCAGCGAATTTTTCGGCTCACCGACAAAGTTGTTTGAGTACATGGCCATGGGAAAGGGAATCGTCGCCAGCCGGCTTGGTCAAATCGGTGAGGTGCTGGTTGACCAAAAGACAGCGATCCTGGTCGAGCCCGGCAACGCGCGTGAACTGTCGGAAGCGATTCTGCGATTGAGCGCGTCGCGCGAATTGCGGGAAAGGTTGGGTGCGGCCGCACGAAACGCGGCAATTGAGCGACACACGTGGAGACACAACGCCCAACGTGTGCTCGACGCGTTCCACGATTTGATTCAAACCCGCTGACGAAAAAAATGCCGGCTGCCGAAGAAAAACAGCGCGCCCGCGAACAGTGGAGCCACGATCCTGCCGGCGCAATCTATGGTCGCGAGCACGAGTTCGGCACGCGCGAGTTCTTCGATGCCGTCGAACGCCATCGTTACACTGAGTACGCGCCGTGGATGCCAGAGGTGATGGGCTTCAAGAAGTTCGCCGGCGCGCGCTTGTTGGAAGTAGGTTGCGGGATGGGCACGGATCTTTTGCAGTTTGCCCGCGGCGGTGCGAAGGTAACCGGAATTGATCTCACGCCGCGCTCGATTGCCATCTCGCGCCGGCATTTCGAAATCTATGGTCAACGTGGCGACTTTGCGATTAGCGACTGCGAGAAACTGCCTTTCACGAGCGAGAGTTTCGACGTGGTCTATTCCAACGGCGTATTGCATCACACGCCCGATACTGAGGGCGCTGTGCGCGAGCTGCATCGAGTGTTGCGTCGGGGCGGTCAGGCGCGCGTGATGCTTTACCATCGAGGTTCAGTAGCTTTCTGGGGACAGATCGTTTTGCGTCATGGCCTGCTCGACGGCGAGCTCTGGCGCGGACATTCGCCGGAACAGATCATGAGCCGGTATGTTGAGGTCAACGAAGGCGGCGGATGCCCGCTGGTAAAGGTTTACAGCCGCGCCCAAGCGCGCAAACTGTTTTCGAGTTTTCGCGATGTCAGTGTGGAAGTAGAGCAGCTCACTCGGCCAGAGCTGCCGATTCTGGGAAGATTCATTCCCGAAAGCATTCTCCGTTTCCTGCGACAGACCTTAGGCGGAAACGTGATCATCTCGGCCCGGAAGTGAATTCTATGGAGTGCGCCGGCAGAGCGAAGCGTCGACGGCGTTTTGGTTCGCAGATTTTGTAACAGTTGCGAGCGACCCACTGGTGTTAGCAAATCCAAAGCGGTGTCGACGCTTCGCTGGCCACCGCAGTCCAGAATTCTAGCCGCCCTCGGCGTCGTGCTTCCGGGACTGAGAAAAGATTTTGCCTGGCTCAACGACAAAAATCCGACGTACCTGGCTCGCGCTCCTATTCATCCTCGCGCTGGCTTTGACGGTGCGCGGGTTGACGGCGAATCTTCTGCGGGCGCATCTTAACGATCCTGGTTGGTTTCCTTTCGGCATTTACTCAGCCTTTGATCGTCAAGCGCAGGATGGACTCGACGGTCGCGCTTCTTTTTTCCGCATCGACGATCCGTCGCGCACGGATAAGGCCGTCTATCCGCCCGGCTATCCGCTCTGGCTGGCTTTCATTTATGAATTGAGCGGCCACAGATCTCCGACTGTTGTTCAAAACGTTCAGTGGATACTCGATTCTTTTGCGGTCCTGCTCGTCGTCGGCATCGGTGTGACCGCTTTTGGTTGGCGCATTGGATTATGGGCCGGAGGGATTGCGGCGCTCTGGCCTCTGCTGGCGACCTATGGAGCAGTGCCTCTGGCTGACGCACCGACGAGCTGGATCGTTTTGGGCTCATCGTGGATGCTACTCATGACAACGAAGCGGCAAAGCGTAGCTTGGGCTTTGACCGCGGGCGCCCTGGTAGGAGCCTCGTGCTGGTTGCGCGCCAACGCCATGCTACTAGTATTTTTCTGGGCGCTAGCCCTTTTGTTGCTTGTGCAAGCCAGTTGGCGGCGGCGGGCTCTCTTAAGTGTCAGCCTGGTGCTCGCCGCCATAATTGTGATCGCGCCGTTGGTCGTGCGAAACGCGTTTGCGTTTCATGCTTTCGTGCCCACGGGTCTGGGCGCGGGTACGAACCTTTTGGAAGGTATTGGTGAGACCGAGCGCGGAGCCAACGAATTTGGCGTTGCAGCCAACGATAGTGACCTGCTTGAACAAGAGCGGGCAGAGTTGAAGGTCCCACCGGATACGCCCTTCAATCTCTATTACCCCGACGGAATTCAGCGAGACCGCGGGCGCACGCGCAAGGCGATGGCAATAATCATCCGGCATCCTTTCTGGTACGCGGGCTCTGTCGCGCGTCGCATAGCGGGAGTCATGAAGTACGCAGGCGAGCCTTCAGGTATTTATGGCAGTGCGGGTGTCAACGTCACCAGCAAGAAAAGTTTGCCGCCGCCGTGGCAAGGCGGGGCGCTGGCGCTGGTCGTAAATGCGTTCGGAATGCTTCAGAGCGTTTTGCGTTATGTGCTTTTGCCGCTGATGCTGGCTGGGTTAGTTCTGGCGTTCCGTTTGGATTGGCGCATGAGCGCTTTATTGATGGCGACGGTGTTTTATTATCTCGTGGTAGGTTCGATGATACACACGCATATACGCTATGGACTGCCGATGCACGCGTTGCTGACCATCTTTGCAGCACTTGCTTTGTGGCGGCTGCAAGAATTTGCCGTTCGGTGGTTGAGAAATTTTCGTAAGAAAGAAGAAGCGTGAGCAGGTCTGACTTATTATTTGTGTGGATTCATAATTAGTGCCGCTTCGGGTGATTTCGTGGATCAATGCTTGGGAAAACGATCCACTAAATCACACTAAGAATCACGAGGTTTCCTCTTTGTCCTTATCCTGAGCAACAAGCAGGGATCAGGCAGGCTTGCTGTCTTGCGGTTTCAGTAATTCTTCCAGGTATTCGACCAGCGTGCGGAGGCTGGAAAAAGGACTTTTCTCCTTCGACAGAAGGTTTTCGTCGGTGATTGTGATGTCGACACCAAACTCTGACTTGATCCTTTCTTCGACCTCCATGATGAAGGTGACGAAGTCGAGCGATTCAAGTTTTCCTCCGGTCCCATACAGCGGGGCGTCCGGTGATTTTTCGATCTGCGCCCCCTTTGGGAGTTGGCTGTTAAGCTCGTCAACGGCGCTGTAGACTGCCGTGGTAATCCTTTCCTGGTTGGCCATTCGTAGTCCTCTCTGATGACGACCGATTCTAACGTAGCCGCGCAGAGATCAGAAATCCGCAACGCTGGTTGCGAGGGCGTGGCACGGGCGTCCCGCCCGTGAAGACACGCGCAAGATGCGCATGCCACACTCAAACTGGTTATAATGACAGCTCAATTAATACCGCGAGCAGGTAGCGATTGAATGACAAAGCGAGCAACTATCCGGGCCATCAAATCGTTCTTGCCCGAAGGCAAACTGACTAACGAACAACTCGCCGGAGAATTTGGCGACTGGCACGCCGGCCAGATCTTTTCAAAGACCGGCGTGGCTGTGCGCGGCGTGGCGGGCGCGAACGAAACGGCGTCGGATCTGGGCGTCGCCGCCGGCGAGCGTCTGTTTGCCAGTGGAGCTTGCGCTCCAGAGGAAGTAGACTTTCTGCTTTTTTGCACACAGAGTCCCGACTACTTCACTCCGACCAGCGCCTGCGTGATGCAGGATCGTTTGGGATTGAAAACAAGTTGTGGCGCGATTGATTTCAATCAGGGATGCTCGGGTTACGTATATGGCCTGGCGCTGGCAAAGAGTCTGATCGAAGCCGGAACCGCGTCCAAGGTTCTTTTGATCACCGCCGATACTTACACGAAATTCATCAATCGCCGCGACCGCTCGATTCGCACGCTCTTCGGGGACGGCGCCGCGGCCACGCTGGTAACTTCGATCGAGGCCGAATCGGAAATGATCGGCCCGCTGGTGCTGGGCACCGATGGCCGGGGCGTGAACGAAATCATAGTTCCCGCAGGCGGCTTGCGTTGCCGCCCAACAGCTGAGACCGCGATTGAAAAAGAAGACGATGCGGGAAACTGGCGTTCGGCGCAGAACCTTTACATGAACGGCGCGGACGTGTTCAGCTTCGCGCTCAGGACCGTGCCGCCGGCCGTCGAAGAGCTGCTGCAAAAGTCCGGATTGACGCTGGATCAAGTCGACTTCTTCATCCTGCATCAGGCCAACAAATTCATCCTCGAACGTCTGCGTGGCAAGATGAAGATACCGCCAGAGAAATTCTGGATCGACATGGAGAACTGCGGCAACACCGTCTCTTCAACCATTCCGATTGCCCTGGAAGGCGCTCTGGAGCAGCAGCGAGTCAAGCCCGGCGACCGGGTCGCGTTGGTTGGCTTTGGCGTGGGTTATTCCTGGGGCGCTGCAATGATCCAGATCGTTTAGGGAAAATGGATCTACAACGGATTGCCAAAACGGTCCTGCCTGCCGGCGCAGTGGCACATCTGCGGCGCGCCAAGTGGGAGAGAGAGCGCCGCCGAGTTGCTTCGCTGTCGCCGCTGTCTGAAGACGATTTCACAAATATTCTTGCCGGCGACCTGAGTCTGCAGTCAGGCGACGTGGTTTACGTGCACAGCGGCATGGACGGACTTAATCTCGAGTTTCCTTTCTATCGGATTCTGTTTTTGATCCAGCAGGTGATCGGCCCGGGCGGGATGGTGGTTTTCCCGACTTACCCGAATCACCTGATTTCTTCTTACGAATACTTACTGCGGGAAGCGGTTTTTGACGTGCGCCGGACGCCCTCGTACACGGGGATTCTGACCGAGTTTGCGCGCCGGCAGCGCCAGGCGGTGCGCAGTCTGCATCCGACAAAATCCGTCTGTGCCATCGGCCCCGCAGCCAGGGAACTTACCGCGACGCATCACCTGTCTCCTTATCCATACGATACGAACAGTCCTTACTACAAACTGATCGCCCATCAGGGAAAGATCGTTGGGTTGGGTGTCACGACGAATTACATCTCGTTCGGTTATTGCGTGGATGATGCGCTGAAAGAAAAGTTTCCGGTGCAGGTTTATCACGATCGAATTTTCGACGCTCCCTGCATCAACTACGAAGGCGAGGCGGTGAGTGTCAGCACCTATGCGCACGACATGAGCCGAGTGGTGCATGGCGATGTGCGCAATTTCATGAAGACATACGTATCGGCTCAGGCGTGTCAGGATTTGGTGATTAGAGGGATGAAGTTCTTCAGAGCAGACGCAGCGAAACTTTTTCCGGAAATGCTGAGTTTGGCGGAGCGGGGGATTACCGCGTATCCAAGATCGGTGTATAGAAAGTAACTCAAGCTATCGGAGCGCGGACATCCCTGTCCGCCTGAGCGCGAAGCGCGAAATTGCACGCGTTGTGTCTTGAGTATTGAGCGTGCTACGCACGCTGGCGGACAAGGACGCGCTCCGGCTACTCCGCGGTTCTAACTCGAAACTCACCACTTCGCAGTTTGCTTGCTATTTCCGTCAGCGTAATAAATTTCATGTCTTGAGCCTGTGACACGTCGCCGACGAAGCGCTCGATGGCCGCTATGTCGCGAATGTCTTTCGGGTGATTCGTCACCACGACGGGAAGTTTTGACAGCCCGCTGGCCTCTGCCCGCTCCCGAATTGCCTCGAGCATCTCACGCAGCAGTGGATAATTCAGCCGGCCGGTGTCAGACACGAAGTGCTTGCGCTTCACGGTTGGCAGAATGAGTTTCTCGTAAGCTGCGCCAATTGCGGAGCGGGGAGCATCCATTGACGAGCGAACAATTTGTTTGCTCCCCGATTCAGGCTCGTGTCGTTTCTGGCGTTGGCTCAATTGTTGACGCGCCAGCGAAATGTTCTGCCTCATAACTTCCCGCCGCGATCCGTAAAAATGGTTGAGCGGGACGCAGACGATCGGCTCAGGCTGAGTCGAAACTCTGCGTGCGTCTTTCATCACTGGGTAAAACGGCAGGAACGCTTCTTCGCAGTTGCGGTAGTCAAGCTGCAGGGTTTGATTATTTACGAACACGCCGCCTCCAATACTCACATCCAGTTCGATGCCAAGTTCGACGAGTGATTCAAACAGATGGTCGGAAGGTGCGGCGGCCAGCGCCCCAGCGCGAAAGGCCAGACAGCGGTACCTAGCATCAACGGGTTGCAGCAGATCTTCCAGATATTTCTTTGTGTCGGCGAGCATGGCATAAGCGACTTCACGATCGTAGTTGAGGATTGACCAATCGCCGTCCAATTGCCAGCGTCCGTTTTCATATCGTGCGTTCAACCACTGCGGGTGCAGGTGCAATTGGATGTCATGACCCTGGCGAAAAGCCGTGCGAACGTGCTCGTCCCATGAATCAGCCAACTCTTTCATTTCCGGATGCTTACTTTCAACCTGTCTGAACCTCAGTTGCTGCATTACGTCAGGAAGAAAGGTCGTGCGGGCGCCGAACTTCGCATAGATTTTCTGGAGTTGGCGCAACGGCGCGAATTGAATCTGCTCGATATCGCCAGAGCCGTCGCCGCGCAGTTCCCAGTCATGAGTTAAGGCGAGATAGATCGTGGGCTTCATTGATTTGCGCTTGAGCTTTCCTCTTATGGATCGTGGCTGCCAGGACCATTTCACCACAGAGACACAGAGATTTCACAGAGAAGAACTCTATAATCCTCTCTGCTTGTTCCGTGTCTTTGTGGTGAACTCTTATAACCGCCGCAAGCCTCTTTCAGAAGTTATTGCCTGCGCATAGAACGAAGTCATCGCGTATTGTACTATCACCCAGCGCTAACCGGCGCAGATGATGCTGCACGATAAATCCATTATTTGTTTTGGCGGCGAGGACTGGTGGTATCACCATCCGCACTCGAAAAACCATCTGATGCGCCGTTTTGCGCGCGCCGGCAACAAGGTTATCTTCGTCAACTCGATCTCGATGGGCCTGGCGTCAGTAAAGAGCAAGGACCTGGTGCCGCGCATTACCCGCAAACTAAAAAGCTATGCCAAGCTCGCCCGCATGACTGAAGAGGGCATCACTGTTGTCTCGCCGGCGGTAGTTCCTTTCTTTGGCAACGCCGCGGCCACGGCCGCGAATCGACGCTTGCTGACCACACAAATTGCGGGATTAGCGCGCCGCCGGGGATTATCCAATCCGATTTTGTGGATTGCGATTCCCACCGCAGTTGAAATCGTCGGTCGCTTGAACGAATCGCTGGTTATCTATCACGTTTCGGACAAGTACGACGCGAACACAATGGATCACGCGACCGATCCGTCCGTGATTCGCGCGCTCCATGAACGAGCAATAGACGCCGCCGATATTATTTTCTACTCAAGCCGAAAATTATTAGCCGAAGCAGCGCGTGGTCTCGAACGATCCTATCTGTTGGAACAGGCGGTTGATTTCGAGCACTGGTCGAAGATCAGCAAGGGAGATATTCAAGTTGCCGAAGCGATCGAGAGAATTCCTCGCCCGCGCATTGGCTACTTCGGCGCGATTGAGCCCTGGCTGATCGACCAGCAGTTGATCGAGCAAGCTGCGCGTGAGCATCCGGAATGGAACTGGCTGTTTGTCGGAAACAAATCGCGGGGTCTGGAGATCGAGAGTCTGCCGAACGTGCATTTTCTGCCGCCGGTTTCTTACCAGGATCTCCCGAGCTATGCCGCCGGATTCGATGTCTGCGTCTTGCCCTGGAACACTGAGGTCCCTTTCACCAGTTACGGCTCGGCGATCAAAGTGCGCGAGTATCTTGCTTCCGGCAAACCCGTAGTTATCTCTCCTTTGCCTGAGTACGAATCGATGAGCAGCGTCTTGCGAATCGGGCGCAGCCGCGAACAATTTCTGCAATTGGTCGACGAAGCTTTGCGCGAAGAGGGAACTGATTTGGCCGCTGCCCGTCAGGACGCGGTGCGAAACGGTACCTGGGACGCGCGAGCCGAGTGGGTTAGTGAGTTGATCGAGCGGGCGCTGAAGGAAAAGCAGCAACGAGTCGCTGGGAACGCGGACGTCCCGTCCGCATTCAGCGCCAAGCGCGAAGAAAAGTCTTAGCTTGCTGCGCAAGCTATGCGGACGAGGACGTCCGCGCTCCCAGCAACAAGTAGCGCGTCCTGACCAGACTAATAACCGAAGAAACCGCCACGCCCACCAGCGCAAACAGAAAATAATCAACCGCGAGCACGTAACGATATTCGGTGTGCACGATTGATTGCACGCAGAAAAAATAAACCGGCACGATCAGGAGAATTATAAGCACCGGCCATTGCCGCTTAATCATCAGCAGAATCAAACCAATGATTGCTGGCGGCAGTATCACTGCGGTCAGAAAGATTTTCTGTATGCCGTGAACGAGAAATCGTGGATAGCGTGTCCAAAGAAATCGCGCCGGGCCCAATTCAAAAAGTTTCATCGCGCCAATCTGCGCCACCGGTTTCGGAGGGTTAGACGCCTCGTTGCTGAGAACGATTCGAACCTGCTCGTCTTTGGTGGCAACGAAAGAAAGTTGAACTTGATTAACGGGCTGTTCGTCTGGTGACTTCGTTTCCAAAGCTTCCACGATCGCTGACGAATAGATTTTTCCTGCCGGGTCTTTGACACTGATCCTGATCCGTCCGCGCTCAATCTTGATTGGCACTGTCAAGACATAATCGCTATTCTGCTTCACCGGGATCGGTGCCGTCAGTAATTGCTCGCCATATTTCTCACTATCACCCGTAAGGACAAGGATTACTCCATCGGGTAAAGAGATTGCGCTGGCGCGCGGGGACACGACTGCACTCTTGAGTAACTCTTCGGCCCAGCCTGTCCAGATGAGTTCCAGCTTGTCCGTCCCCTCGAGCGAATGACTAACTGGTGGCTCAGTGGAAACCAGACGCGATCGTTCCAGCCTGACCATCGACGCCGCACGACGAATCATTACGCCCGCAAACCAGAAGGGGTGAGAACGAATCACCGCGAACCCGCGCGCCAGCCGCGCTCGCTCTCGCTCGACTCCATCGGGATTGAACAGCGTGGTGTAATAGTCCGGGCGATGGAAATACTCGGCCTCCTGCTTCATGATTCCCATGTCGGTTTGCGGAATGTTGAATCTGCCTTCATGATCATAGTCGGCAATGCCTTCCAAAAGCGTCTGGCCCGCGCCCAGCGACAACGGAATGAAGCGATGAAAGACGATCGCGTTTCTAATTGTCAGCGGCAGAACGATCAGCAGTGTGCCGAAGACGATAGAGAGCGCATAGTGCCATCGGTGTCCGACAAACTTTAGTTTGTCGCGTTCCGGAGCCAACGACAAACTGAAGTTTGTCGGACGTTTTTCGATCGCTTCTTTCTGGGAAAGCAGCAGCACTGCCGCAGCGATGAAAAATGTGAGCAGCATCGCATTGGCCCTGAGCCAGCAGGAAATCCCCACCAGCGCGCCGGCTATCACAAAAGTGAGGAGTCGCGGATTCTTAACCGCCCGCGTCAGACAATAAACTGTGAGCAGGATCGGCAGCACGGCCAGCGAATCCGGCAAAAGCAGGACTGAGTTCCAGGCGAATTGCGGGGAGAATGCGGCTAACATTCCAGTGACAATGGCGGCGCTCAAGGGCAGTAATTCACCGACGATCAGAAAGATCATGACGACGGCCAGCGCATCGCAAACGATTTGCACGAATTGAACGGCGGTGTCTGAATCTCCGCATACCGAATAGACGATCGCGATCAGAATTGAATAACCCGGAGGATGTCCGAGCGTGTTGAGATCGCTCAAAGGCGAAGAGGAACTCAGGAACGAAGCGACGCCGCCCTGCCGCAGCAGTTGCGCGACTCGCTTGTAGTCACCGCTAACCGTGGTCTGTACTTTTCCTACTTCAAGACGTGTATCATGCCACGATAAAAGTCTGACGCCGAAAGCGAGCAGGAAGATGAGCAAGCAAATCGCGAAGCGAGCGCGAGGCGATTGAGCGGTCTTGATATTAGGTTTTCGATTAGACGTGTCCGGGGCTGATGTCATGTACACCTCGCTTCAGCGAGGTGTACCAGATTCACCGGAAACTGGCAAAGCCGTTCAACGGCTTCTCAGACAAACTGCTGAAACGGTTTCGCGATTACTTGGTCTCTCCCGTCAGCACCTTGCTAAAGCAAGGCGCTAATGAGACTTTCGAAGAAATTGAAGGAACTTCCACGATCGACTTCTTTGAATCGTTCGTTATCATGGTTTACTGAGCAACCATGTGTGGCATTGCCGGATTAGTAACGCAGGACCCTGAATCGCGCATCGCCGCGATGCTGAAAGCAGTGGAGCATCGCGGGCGTGACGATGAAGGTGTGTGGACTTCGCCGGCGATAAACGGCGCAGGACAACGCGTCTGTTTCGGGCACCGGCGATTATCAATAATCGACACCAGCCCGAAGGGGCATCAGCCGATGATTTCTCACGACGGGCGTCTGGTCGTAATCCTCAATGGTGAGATTTACAACTATCGTGAGCTGCGCGAGCAACTCTCAAAAATAGGTCACAACTTTCGAACTCAAACAGACACGGAAATATTGTTGGCGGCCTGGGAAGAGTGGGGTGAAGATTCTCTTAACCGCCTGAACGGAATGTTTGCCTTCGCGCTCTGGGATGATGATGAGCGCGCGCTTTTTCTGGCCCGCGATCGCATCGGCATCAAGCCGCTCTACTACGCTCAGTGTCAGAGGCCCGACCGTCAGGGAGGGCCTCCCTCGCTCATTTTCGCGTCCGAGATCAAATCCATCCTCGCCAGCGGCTTAGTCGAAGCCGAACTCGACACAGACTCGCTGCATCAATTTCTCACTTTTCTGTGGGCGCCTGATCCCAACACGCTCTTTCGCGGCATTAAAACAGTTCCCCCGGGCCATCTCGTTACTCTGCGCGACAACGAATTGAAGGTCCGCCAGTGGTGGGACATTTCGTTTGACCGGATTGAAGAAGGACGAAGCGAAGCTTGGTGGCAGGAGCAAGTCCTGGAGACCCTCGATCGCGTCGTCAAACTCGAGATGGTCGCCGACGTTCCCCTGGGATCGTTTCTATCCGGCGGAGTCGATTCGTCATCGATCGTGGCGATGATGAAACGTCACAGCAACGGCCAACCCGTCGGTACGTACACGATCGGAATCGAAGCCGAAGATCTGCGCTATGACATCATTCCCGACGACGTCGAGTGGGCGCGGCGCGTGAATCAGCAACTGGAAACCGACTATCATGAGATCATGCTGCGGCCGCAGGTCGCCGAGTTGCTGCCCAAGCTTGTCTATCACATGGACGAGCCGGCCATCGACATGGCCATTCCCAGCTACCTCGTATCACGCGCCGCGCGGGAATCGATGCGGGTGATGCTTTCGGGCATGGGTGGCGACGAAGTTTTTGCCGGCTATCCGCGACAGTTGGCAATGAAGCTGGCCGGCGCATTCGATCCGGTGCCGCAACTGCTGAGACGCCCACTGATGAAGACGCTTGAGCGCGTGTTGCCCGGCGGGATGCCCGGAAGACTAACCGCGCCACTGCGCAATGCCAAGAAATTCGCGCGCAGCGCGGCGCTGGATTTCGAAAATCGCTACCTCGGATACGAATCCTATTTCACGGACGAGGCGAAACAGAGGCTTTATGCAGATGACGTGCGCGAAGCGACCCGTGACCTGGACGCCTATGCCGCGCATCGCCGTTACTTTGCCCGAGTAAAAGACGCAGCTCCGCTCAACCAACTTCTCTATGTCGATCTGAAAACTTTTCTTCCTTGTCTTAACCTGATGACCACGGACAAGACTTCGATGGCCGCGAACCTCGAAGTGCGTGTGCCGTTTTTGAATCTGGAAATGCTGGAGTTGGCGGCCCGAATGCCGCCTGACTTAAAACTGCGCGGATTGAAGCGTAAGTACATTTTGAAACGCGCCGCGGAAAAGCTTCTGCCGCGCGAAGTCGTTTGGCGCAAGAAAGCGGGCTTTGGGGCGCCGATTCGCTCCTGGCTGCGCGGGCCTTTGCGCCCGATGGTCGATGATCTGTTGTCGGAAGCAACGATCCGGCAGCGAGGACTTTTCCGGCCGGAAGAAGTGCGGCGGATCATTGACGCGAATCTTTCAGGCAGAGAAGACTTTAACCTGCAGGTGTTTCAGTTGCTGACTTTGGAGTTGTGGCAGCGGGAGTTTATTGATCGGAGCTCTCGTCGTATCGAGCCATAACCAGCCGGCTTTCTCTGTGGTTCTATGTGCGATCTCTGTGCCTCTGTGGTGAATACTGTTCCGTCCTGATTTACCACAGAGACACAGAGGAACACAGAGTTCGCACAGAGGTTAAATTCACACCTCAACCGGCAATCCAGTCCGCAACGAATCGCGAATCCGAAAGGTTGCTCGCGTGGTAGTGGCAAGATACTCAAGAGAGATCGGCGAAGGCTTTCCTTCCCGCACCATGGCGCAGACTGCGCGTACTTCATCTCTCTGGCCTTTGTCTTGTTCGCGGAGCTTGGTCTTTTTTTCGCGGCCGTTTTCATAAGCTGCGGCGCTGCGAAAGTCTTCGATTACAAACGACTTGCCGTCGCCGAAAATCTCAATCCGTTCCTTTGGCAAAGCGCTGTTGCCTTCCGCCAGATACGCAATCGAGCCGTTCGAACCGTCGGCCAGGCGCAGAGTGATGAAAACTGAATCCTCCGAAACTATTTCATGCGTGCGGCTGCTGATTGATTCGGCAAAGACGCGCGCGACCAGCGAGCCGGTCATAAACTGTATGAAGTCGATGAAGTGACAGACCTCGCCAATGATGCGGCCGCCACCTTCGCTCGGGTGGTGAGCCCAGTGACCCGGCGGGACGCGACCGGCATTGACGCGATAGTTAATCGAGAGCGGCGTTTGGCGATCCTTGAAAAACTCCTGAGCCGAGCGCGCCAGCGGCGAGAAGCGCCGATTAAAACCCACCATCAATTGACCATTCGACGGTGTAGCCGCGGCGATTACTTTGTCCAGATCTTCGTCATTCAGGGCCAGCGGTTTCTCGACGAAGACATGACGGCCACGCTCGAGCGCGCGCCGGACGAGTTCGGCATGCGAATCATGCCGCGTGGCGATGACAACCAAATTAATCTCGTCGTTGGTTAGCACTTCGTCCGCGCCTGAGACGCAATTGCGGAATCCGAATCTTTCTCCGACCTGACGTGCGCTGACGCCGGAAGCTGTGGCAATCGAATGAAACTCCGCGCCGGCGGTCTTAAAGTTCGGCAGCAGCATTGCCCGCGCGTAATTTCCGGCGCCGATCAAACCAACTCGAACGCTCGGGGCCGGCGTGGCGCTCTGTGTTTGGCTGGCGGCGAGTTGAATGCGCGGCTCCAACTCGCGCTCGGTGTCGTATTGTAAAATGACTCCGAGGTACGGCTCATTCAATTCGCCGGTGATCAGTTGGTAAGCGCGTTCAGTTTCGTCGAGACTGAAGCGATGGGTCGTCAACGGCGCGACATCGATGCGGCCATCGGCGAGTAGATCCAGGAACGCCTCGATGTTGCGTCCTTCGGTCCAACGCACGTATCCAAAAGGATAGTCGTGGCCGCGTTCTTCATATTCCGGATCGTAACGGCCCGGACCGTAGGACATCGAAATTTTGAAAGTGAGTTCGCGATTGTAGTAAGGCTGGCGCGGTAGTGTAAGCCCGACTGCGCCTACGGCAACGACCCGGCCTTTAGCCCGCGAGATTTCGCCGGCCAGCTCGACCGGTTGGTTCGATTCCGTGGCCGCGGTGATCAAGACGGCATCCGCGCCGCGTCCGCGCGACCATGCGAACACGCGCCGCTTTACGTCATCGTCCGGCGCACAGCCATCATCCGCGCCGAACTTTCGGGCCAACTCGATCTTGTTTTGATCGAGATCGATCCCGAACACACGACACCCATGCGCCTTGATCAGTTGCACCGTGAGCTGGCCAATCAGGCCCAGACCAATCACCACTACCGACTCGCCGAGGGTCAGTTCGGCCAGTCGCACGCCCTGTAGAGAGATCGCTCCCAGCGTACCGAAGGCGGCCGCGTCAAAGCTGACGACGTCAGGGAGGCGTACGCACAAATTTTTGGGCACCGACAAAACTTCTGCATGTGAAGCGTAACCCACACCGGCACACGCCACGCGGTCGCCCGGCCGAAATTCGGTGACCCCTTCGCCAACCTCGATTACTTTTCCCGCGGCGCTGTAACCCAAAGCGACCAGCGACGCGAGTTTTGAGCGCACAGCGTTGAACGTATTTGCGACTCCTTCGCTTCTGGCTTTTTGAATTACCTGCTTGACCAGAGCCGGTTGCTCGACGTCTCTGCCAATCAGGCTCTTCTGTCCTGCTTCCACCGTCATGCGTTCAGTGCCGGCACTAATCAGCGACGCCGCGGTGCGCACCAGCACGAAGCCAGGACGGGTCACAGGTGCCGGCACGTCCGTCACGGTTACCGTTCCGCTCTTGAGATTCTGAAGAACCTGTTTCAATTGGCGTACTCCAAAGGCTCAGACTATCCCCGATCTTTGTTTGCGTAGTCAATTGAGTGCGGCATTTCTCTCTGACATTGGGACAGGACTGAGGCTGAGAGTGCTGGCTTTGCACTTGGCTTGGCCCATCACGCCAACCCTCTTTTAAAGAGATAGAGTGAGCTAACCAAAATCAAGGCTTCTCGATTTAATCGACAATTTAATTGACAATCGAGCATGTCTTTTGTTAGTTATGCTTCGCTGTTTGCAAAGATCACCCGGTAAAAAAGCATCGAGAGTCCCGATTTTGCTCCGAAACCTTTGTATTCAAAGCCCGGGTTTTCGCCTGGAAGCGCGCGTGCGGACGGTTTCAGGCAGGCCTCATCGTTTTGAGTAAAACTTCGCAGTGGGAAATCAGACAAAAGTAGGAGATTAAATATGTCGCAAAATTGGACTCCGCCGCCAGCCGGCGGATCGGCAACTGTACCGAACTACCTGGTGCCGGCGATCATCTCGATATTCTGTTGTTGGCCGCTCGCTATTCCGGCGATTATCTTTGCTACGCAGGTTAACGGAAAAGTAGCAGCAGGCGATATCGCCGGCGCGCAGGACGCGTCGAAGAAAGCCAAGATGTTCAGCTTCATCGCCATTGGTCTGGGCCTGGTGGCCATCGTGATCTATGTCATTTGGATCGTGTTCATCGTTGGCTTGAGCGCCGCTACAAGTCGCTAGAACAAGCCTCCGGTTGTGGTCGGGCGCGCCGACGGAAGGCCTGGACTGTTAATCTTAAGGTCTGGCATTTCGCTGGCGAGCCCGTCTTCTCTAATAACTTGTCGCGGAATTCGGAAGCTGATCCGGATTCGTGGCAGGCAGTACGCGGACACTTCAAAAAAAGATTCGAACAATGCCTGTCTTTTGCACCAAGTGCGGCGCACAAAATGACGATGGCTCGGTGGTTTGCTCCCATTGTCAGGCTACGTTACCGTTGGTTGGATATCAGCCGCCACCCCAGGCGCAAGCCGACTATCAGTCGGGATACCAACCCATTCAACCTCCGGCTCCTTTGTACCAGCCGGGCGGCGGACAGGATTGGCAAGCGAGAGGCGCGAACAAGAAAATAGCAGCTGGTATTTGTGGCCTCCTCCTGGGCCCCTTCGGCGTTCACAAATTCATTCTGGGTTACCAGACTGAAGGCGTCATCATGTTGCTGGTATCGCTGTTGTCGTGCGGCATGCTGGCCATCGTTATGCAAGTGATTGGAATCGTGGAAGGCATCATGTACCTCACCAAGTCTGACGAAGAGTTTGTTCGCACCTATGTCGAAGGTCGAAAGGGTTGGTTCTAAGTTTCCGATCCGAGAGATCCTCGAACCGGTTTCGCCCAGGACACATTTAGGATTTAAACTATTTCCGCAGCGGCTCAGGTCTTAGGGAGTGTGCTGCGGTTTTCCGATCATGACTAACTTTCATTTTATTAACGTGACTGCTGATCGGAGTCGCCAACTCGCGATTGCGGGAGCCGTTTGGCTGGGTCTCGCGGCCGTGGGAATCCTGCTCTTCGTCTTTAATCCTGCTCAGGTTGGTCTTTTCCCGAAGTGTCCCTTTCGTTCGTTGACCGGTTTGCAGTGTCCGGGCTGCGGGTCGACGCGCGCTTTTCATCAATTGCTGCACCTGCACCCGATTGCTGCTTTCAAGTTGAATCCGCTGATGATGCTGACGCTGCCCTTCATCGTTTATGGTTTTTTGGGTTACACGAAGAGCGCCATTACCGGCCAGCCTCATCGGCGAATCTTCATTCCGCCGCTTTACCTGTGGCTATGGCTGGCGTTGTTAATCTTCTTCTGGATCTTTCGCAACACGCCCTGGTATCCATTCGTGTCTTAGCTGATCTCTCTTCCATTGATTAAGTGTCAGAAGCCCGACCGTCAGGGAGGGCCAGCATACACTTACTCTCCACGGGAGGCACGGCTATCACCAACGAGGCCCTCCCTTACGGTCGGGCTTCCGACACCTATTCCCGATGATCTCTTTCTCGGATCGAGACGAACTGCGAAGAGGCCGAGTCCTTCTCTTTTGCTCGACGCAGCAAGAGCGAAACCGCGATCCCGACAAGCACCGCCAGGATCATTCCGCCGAAGAGCAGCTTGCCCAGATCGTTGAAGCCGCATTCATCGCAGTCCGAAAGTACTATTAAGGCGTACAACGAATCCTGAAACGCGCCCAGAATTGCCGCGCCGAACGGCGAAGCGAGAATCATAACGATGAGTTCGAACATGATGTACCCCTCTTTCTGCGTGAGGATCCGCAACTGTCGCTATAGACACCGTTGTGACTGCTTTGTTCCTCATGAAGCGGCGAGTCGCCCTCTTCCTTTTGGAGAGAGTTGGGAGAGGCCCTGAAGCGAACAGCACATTCTTCTTTGTTTCTTTATCTCTGCGCCTCCTTTGCGTGCTCGGCGTCTCTGCGGTGAGTGGAAGTGAAATCTATATTCACCGCAGAGGCGCAGAGGTCGCTGAGACCACGCAGAGAAAACTGAGATTAAGACACCACCAGAGCTTCCATCCATTTACGATTTATGAGTTGACGATTTACTATCCTGAACATGAACTCAGATCCGGCAATCCGCATCGCGATGCTCCCACGTGATACCAACTCGCAGGGCACGATTTTTGGCGGCGTCATTCTCAGCTACATCGACATGGCCGGCGCGATCGAAGCGCACCGGCATACAGGCATGGATCGTTTTGTAACCGTGGCCATGCGTGAGGTGATTTTCCACGCTCCGGTTTTCGTGGGTGACCTGGTTAGTTTTTATTCCGAGACGGTGAAAGTCGGCACGACTTCAATTACCGCGCGAGTGATAGTCGAAGCCGAGCGTTACGGCGGACCAAGCGAGCGAGTGAGGGTTACCGAAGCTGAAGTGATCTATGTGGCCGTGGATAAGATGGGCAAGAAAATGAAGATAGCGGCCAAGTGAGAGCCGGCAGCGGGGGCAAGCCCGCCTTTCCGACCCCGAGTTTGATCAGATTGAGTCCCTGATTCTTGATTGAAGGGCTTTCAAGGCCAGAGCTACCCAGTCACCGGGAGAGTCTCTAAAGGTCAGGAAGGTGGGCTTGCCCCCGCCGCTTCGCTTACGCCGTTTTCCTCCAGTTCGCGGCACAACTGCGCCGCATCACGAAAAAGAATTGTGGCCAGGCCCAATTCGCGCGGGCATTCAATGTTTACTTCGCGATCGTCGATGAAAATGCATTCCGCCGGTTGGCGCTGTGTCACTTGCAGTGCCGTGCGATAGATCGCCTCGTCAGGTTTTCGTAAACCCAAAAAGCACGAGCTGAAGAAAACAGAAAAGCAGCGTCGCAGTTCGAACTGTCTGATGCGATAGACATTCAACTCGAGAATCTCGTTGTTGAGTGTAGCCATAAAGTACTTGCCGGAGGCCGCCAGCTGGCTGGCAATTTCAATTGAATCCGGCTTTGGCTGCGACTGTGCGAAGATATAGTCGCGAAACTCTTCACGTGAGAAGGTGCGGGGGCGATAGAAGACGGCGCGATCGAGATAGCGCTCCAGCGTCAGGCGGTTAGTCTCGATCGCGTGCGCGACTTTTTCGTGACGCTCGCTGTATTCGTCCCAATCGAGACCGAACCGCTCAGCGGCCGCGCGCCGCGAGTCGTGTCCCCAGCCGTCGGTCAGCAGTACCCCGCCGATGTCAAAAAAGATTGTAGTAATCATGGAAGTGTCAGAACCGGGAGCGGTAGCGACCGGATCATAATATCAAGTTGAGTCTTGGATCCCGTCGCTACCGCTCCGGGTTCCGACACTCTACCAGCGATGATAGGCCGGATGCCCCGGCTTGACAGCGACAAAAGTCCCGCGACAAGTAGCGCACACTTTGTCGTGAGCGATCAGCTCGCCTTCGACAATCGCCCGGTCGTTGGTTGACTCAACGACGCGCGCGCGCAACTCGACTGGTTTGTCAGTCGGCGTCGGCCGCAGCAACTTAATTGAATAGTCCGCAGTAACTGTGCACGGCGGATGATCCAGTCCGGCCTGCTTCATCAGGTGGTAGGTCGCGGTCCAGTTGCAGTGACAATCGAGCAGCGTCCCGATAATCCCGCCACTCAGCATTCCCGGAAAAGCTTCCTGATAAGTTTCAGGCTGGAAGGTGGCGACGACTTCATCGCCCTGCGGAAAGCTTCTAATGTGCAGGCCCTTCTCGTTCGCCGGGCCACAACCAAAGCACGCGTTGTTTGGCGCGTAAGTTTCCTGGATACTTTTTTCGTTCTTCATCAGAATAAAGGGTTCTTTCCTGGCGCCTTCGCGCCTGGGCGTGAAAAAACAATCTCACGCAAAGGCGCTAAGACGCAAAGTCAGGAAGCCGCACGCTGGGCGCGCAACTGCTCTCGCAATTTGTATCTCTGCACTTTGCCGGTCGCAGTGTGCGGCAATTCCGAAACAAAAAGATAACGGCGCGGTCGTTTGAATCGGGGCAGAGCATTTTCGCAAAGCGCGCACAAGTCTTTCTCGATCAGTTTCGAGTCGCCGGTGTCCTGCATGACGATGAATGCACAGACGCAGGACAGTCCGTCCGAATCGAACCCTTCAACCACGGCCGCGGCCCGCACAGCTTCACTTCTTAAGAGGACATTTTCGACTTCAATCGGTGAAACCCATTGCCCGGTCGGCTTGAAACAATCATCGCTGCGGCCCTGGTGCCACCAATAGCCATCAGCGTCGTGGCGATAGAGATCGCCCGTGCGCACCCAGTCATCGACGAAGGTGTCCGCCGTTGCTCCCGGCCGCTGCCAATAACGACTGGCGGCGCTGTTCCCTCTAATCCATAGGTTTCCAACTTCGCCCCTCTCAGTCGGCGTTCCCTCGTGATCAATTAGCCGCGCTTCATAACCACGCAACAACTTTCCGCTGCTGCCAAAATTCACATCGCCCTGTTGGTTCGACATGAACATGTGCAGCATTTCAGTTGAGCCGATCCCGTCCAGGATCTCGACCCCAAAAGTTCTCTGCCATTCTTCACCGAGTTGCGCCGGCAAGGCTTCACCGGCTGAGACACACAGCCGCAAGCTCGACGTGTCCAGAACATTCCCCTGCCGATGATGTTCCAGCAGCATGCGATAAATGAGCGGCACGCCGAAAAAGATCGTCGGGTGATATTCCTGGAAAACCCGGCTGATAACTTCCGGCGCAGGCTTATCGCGACAAAGAACCGTCGTGAAACCGCTGAGCAGCGGAAAGGTGAAACTGTTGCCGAGCCCGTATGCAAACGGCAAGCGCGATGAAGAGAAGAGCCGATCGCTTTCGCGCAGGCGCAAAACTTCGCTTCCGAAAGTTTCGTTGGTGTAAAAGATATCTGCCTGACGATGGACCGCACCCTTGGGCTCGCCGGTGCTGCCCGAAGTGTAGAGAATGAACGCGTCCGCAGTGTCGTTTCCGGGGACGGGAAAGTCAGACCCGAGTGGTTGGCGCTTAGCGCGGTCAAAAGCTTGCGCCCTGATGCCCGCGATTGACGGTGGTACCGATTCTTCGTTTCGGCATACTAACAGCAGGTTATTAAAATCACTCCAGGTTTCGGCCGTGGAAAACAAGGAATCGGCGGCTTTGGCTTCAACGATCGCCGCGGCGGCCCCGCAGTCCTTCAAGATGACCAGTTGATCCTCGCGCCGGAGCGCCAGATTGATCGGTACCGCAATTGCGCCCAGGGAGATCACCGCGACGAATGACGCGATGAATTCCGGCGAATCGTTCAGCAGAATGCCAACGCGATCTCCTTCTTCGATTCCCAGCGCGTGCAGTGCTTCCCCGGTTTGCACAGTTGTGGCGCGCAACTCTCCATAAGTAATTCGACGGTGCTCGTAAAGTATGGCGACGCGCGCGGCACGTTGAGGCGGATAGAGACGATCGAAAAGGGTCGGAGCGTTCATGTCAAAGTCGCACAGATTTTAGTGGCACAGACTTTAGTCTGTGAACCTCGGAATCGCAACCAGACGACGCTCTGGTTTTGAGAGTTAGCCGCTGCTGTGGTTTGATTACACCATGCCCGTCGTTAAGAAGCGCGATCATCAAACTGAGTTTCGGCTGTTGCTGGAATCCGGCGACCCGGTCGACTTGCCGCCCGCAGAGGTCGCGGATAATGCAGTGCTGGTTCAGTTCGAAAAGTTCAAAGCTTTCGTTCCGGAACTGCTCGACGCCCTGCGCGCGGGTACCACCGCCGAGCCGGTAGCGGTAATGAATGACGGCTCGACCTTTGCTGTTCATGGAGTCACGCGCACATTCTGGGTCAAGATCTGGCATTCAGCCGGAACTGAACTTTCAAAGATCGAGCGCGTTCAAATCATCAGTTGCTTGCCATCGACACGCGGGACAAACGTAATCATCGGCGAAGAGTGAGGGCTCACTGCCGGCCTGACAATATCGTTTAGGGCGGGCTAATGCCCGCCTTTCTAATGATGAATCTCAAGGTACCCGAAAAAGTTGTGAAGCTGGCTGAGGCCGTGCGCACGGCCGGGGGTCGCGCGCTGCTGGTCGGTGGCTGTGTGCGCGACGAGTTAATGGGGGCGCAGCCGAAGGATTGGGACCTCGAAGTCTATGGAGTTGAGCCCGCAAGGCTGCGCGAGCTTTTGGATCAGTTTGGCAGCGTGAATGTCGTCGGCGAAGCTTTTACCGTTTACAAACTCGGAGCGGATCTGGATGTCTCGCTGCCGCGTCGTGAGCGCAAAACCGGCCGGGGCCATCGCGCGTTTGTCATCGAAGGCGACCCGGCGATGACTTTCGTGGACGCGACCGCCCGAAGAGACTTTACGATTAACGCAATTCTGAAAGATCCGCTGACGGGCGAGATCATCGATCCACATTACGGCCGCGACGATCTGAAGAGCGGGATTCTGCGGGCAGTCTCTCCCGACACTTTCGGTGAAGATAGCCTGCGCGTTTTGCGCGCGGCGCAGTTTGCCGCTCGCTTCGAATTCTGGATCGAGCCCAAAACTGTAGCGCTTTGTCGGGCGATTGATTTATCGGACTTACCCGCGGAAAGGATTTGGGGCGAGACGGAAGAACTCCTGTTGCGGGCGCAGCGGCCGTCGATTGGGCTGGGTTGGCTGCACGCGCTTGGCGTCCTCGATCAATTGTTTCCGGAGATTAGGGCGCTTATCGAAGTGCCGCAGGATTCCGAATGGCATCCCGAAGGCGATGTGTTTGTGCACACTCGGCTGGTTATCGATCGCGCACGTGAACTGATCGAGGATTTGCCGTATGCCAAACAGGTCACCGTCATGCTGGCGGCTCTATGTCATGATTTTGGCAAACCAGCGACGACGGAATTTGTTGATGGCCGCCTGCGTTCGCGCGGCCATGAAGAAGCAGGCGTCGCGCCTACTTTGAGCTTTCTCGATAGACTAAGCGTTCACACGCTTGACGGCTATGACGTGCGCGCGCAGGTGTTGGCGCTGGTGCGCGATCATCTCAAACCTGGTGAATACTATAAGAAGCGCGATGAAGTCGGCGACGGCGCCTTCCGCCGCCTGGCGCGCAAATGCGAACTCGATTTACTTTATCGAGTGGCCAAAGCCGACTCGTTGGGTCGCAACGCTGATTGGGTGCCGCGCGAGAAGTGGTATGACGCCGCGGCCCAGGATTGGTTTATCGCTCGAGCGCGCGAGTTGGAGGTGGAATCCAAAGCGCCGGCGCCGATCTTACTGGGACGTCACTTGTTGGAGATGGGTCTGCAACCCGGTCCGCGGATCGGCGAAATCACCCGCGCGGTTTACGAGATGCAGCTGGATGGACAGGTCCGCGATCTTGATCAGGCGAAGGCAGTTGCTAAGAAGATGAAATCCACAGATTACGCAGATTACGCAGAGCGAACAAACCAAACGTAAGAAATCGGAAAGGTTATGCGATCATTGGGTACCAAAAACGGGAGGCTGGTACCACATTGATAATGAAGGACCTCACCGAACGCGATCCCAGGACTTACGCGATCATCGGTGCTGCCATCGAAGTTCACAAACAACTTGGTTGTGGTTTTCTCGAGCCTGTCTATCAAGAGGCTTTGGCGGTGGAGTTTTTAAAACGCGAGATTCCATTTCACCGGGAGGTGATGTTGCCTGTCTTCTACAAAGAGGTGCGACTAAACATTCCCTACCGGCTTGACTTCATTTGTTTCGAGCGGGTTGCTGTCGAACTTAAGGCGTTGGCAAGACTCAGTGGCACCGAAGAAGCACAGGTGATTAACTATCTCAAAGCCAGCGGCCACGAAATAGGTTTACTGCTGAATTTTGGCACTCGCTCGTTGGAACATAAGCGATTTATCCTTTCTAACAGTAAAAAATCTGTGTAATCTGTGGATATATGATTGATCTTCAACTTACCGACGACCACGAAGCCCTGATGCAAACCGTGAGCGAATT
>Ga0209648_10000428_pt1 | contig 31996 bp, 29 predicted proteins | sample GraSoi2013_115cm_FD_185830 | JGI IMG/M metagenome (GOLD analysis project Ga0209648, IMG submission 185830) | Grasslands soil microbial communities from the Angelo Coastal Reserve, California, USA - Sample 9_17_2013_115cm (SPAdes) (version 2) | ecosystem: Environmental > Terrestrial > Soil >...
TGGGGTAACCAAAAGCTAAGCATCAAGAGCGAAAATAGCGCTGCAAGCGGAACCATCAGGCCTAAATGAAGCGTGGAGTACGTCGTTGAGATCTTTCCAGTCGCCCACGGCAAGACTGCCCCTCCAAAAGCGGCGCAGGCAAATACCCAGCCACCGTTTTTTCTTGAAAGCAGATACGGGGCGGGGAGAGAGGATTTGAACCTCTGCCCCCTGGTGCCGAACTTTGACGTTCGTTAGGTATGGTCAAAGTTCACCGAGTTGTTCCCTATAATCACTTGTAAATCAGGCCGATCACGCATCCGGATTCCGGCCAAATTCCTATTGAAAAGCGCAGCACTTTGGGTATATACACGCCTGATGAGACCTGAATAGGAGGGGTTAGAAGGATTAATGAAGACAAAAGCTCCATAGGAGGGCAACATGACCTTCACGATAGCAAGAAAATTTCTCTGCTTCTTATTTCTAGTTCTATTGATTAGCTCATTGGGGCGACCGCAAGTGAGCACCTCAAACATCACCGGTTCTGTGCAGGACACATCTGGCGCCGTTGTCATCAATGCCAAGGTCGTCGCCAGCAACGAGCAGACCGGCGTCAAGTATGAAACTGCAACTACATCTAAGGGTGACTACACGCTTAGCTCGCTCCCGCCCGGGATGTACACCGTCAACATAAGTAAAGATGGATTTAATAGGTTGACTAGCACTCACAACACCCTTGAGGTAGGCGTCCCACTGGTCGTCAATGGTACTTTGAAAGTAGGCGCCACCAATCAGGTAATAGAAGTGGAATCGAGTGGGGAGCGTCTGGAGACCACGAGCGCACAGCTCAGTGACATCGTCCGTCTGCAAGAGGTCAAGCAACTTCCGCTCAACGGCCGGAACCCGCTGAACCTCATCACTCTTGAGCCCGGCTTGATCCAGCGGAACTCAAGCGCCGGTTCCGGTTCGGGCACCCATGCATTCGGTGGCCGTAACGGCGCGAACAATGTGACCATCGACGGCATCGAGGCGAACGAGAACACCAATCCTGACGCGCAGTCGAACCTGTATCGTCTCAATCCTGACAATGTCGCGGAATACCGCGTCATCACCCACAATGCAACTCCGGAATATGGCCGTAACAGCGGCGCCCAGGTTGCTATCGCCACCAAGAGCGGTACCAATAGCATTCATGGCGATCTCTTTTATTTCCACCGTAACGATGCGTTCAACGCCAATGAATGGTTCAACAAGTACGAGCAGATTCAAAAAGGACAGCCGCAGCATCCGCCTGTTCTGCGCTTACACCAGTGGGGTACCGATGTTGGCGGGCCAATTGTGAAGGATCGCACCTTCTGGTTCTTCAGCTACCAGAGCAACCACATCGCCCTCACGCAACCCATCGCGGTTGCCTATGGAGGCACGCCCCTCGTGTACACCACTGCGGCGCGAGCAGGATTGTTCCGCTACTTCATCCCCGATCCCAGCAATCCGCTGGTCATCAGCGGCAAGACCATCAACGGCAACTCACCGTCTCTCGTCGATCCGAACACGGGTCAGCTCCTGCCGCAGGTGCCCGTCTGCAGTACTTCCGGGCAGTTACGTTGTGTGCAAACATTCAACATCGGGGCCCAGGACGTAGCCAGGGGCAGCGCCGGTCTTGATCCTACCGTTCAGGGCCTTCTTGGCCGTCTTCCTGCCGCGAACTCGTTTGGCGTCGGTGACGGCCTCAACACCGCAGGTTTCGTATGGAACCCACCCTCTGGCTTCAGGGGTCCGGCTTACATGATTCGAATTGACCACAAGTTCAGCGACCGCGACAACGTCTTCGGCCGCGTGAATTGGTCTAACTATGATACTAAGCAGGGCGACTTCCTTAACAACCGTCCCGCAGTGTATCCCGGCTTTCCCCCAGAGGGCCTGGTTACGCGAGCCAGTCAAAATGTTGCTGTTAGCTACCGTCACGTCTTCACGACCAACATCGTGAATGAGTTCACCGGTGGAATTGCACGCTTCAACTTTACTTTCCCTATCGGCGAGAACTTCAAGGGATCCACCTTCCCGAGTTGGCTACAGGACTGCGGCTTTGGCCCGAATACCTTTGTGAACATCAATACCGGTGCCTGCAATAACCCTCGTACGCACCGCGACTCGATTGTTTACCAGTACATTGACAACCTTAGCTTTGTTCATGGCGCCCATACTTACCGGACAGGCATCAACTTTCGCTTCTACCAGCACAATGATGCGCGCGGCGCACCTGGCGGTGGCAACATTACGCCGACAATCGTCTTCGACCAGACCGTCAACAGCTCTGGCTTCGCGACTCCGGCGGGCATGGTTGCGAATTCGCCAGACATAACCCGCTTTCAGCAATCGGCTGTGGAATTACTCGGCATTCCAGCGCGCGTCTCGACCTATTTCCCCGCCGATGTGCAGCATGACCTCTATGGCGACGACCTGCAGCGTCTCCATACCCGGGTCCACCAGTTTGACTTTTATGGACAGGACGAGTGGAAAATCCGTACGAGGCTGACTATGACCTACGGTCTGCGCTGGGAATATAATCCGCCCGCCTTTGACGCTCAAGGCGGAACCTTCGTATCTGATAAGCCTATCGATGGCTCACAGGGTATCATCACGTTTGTCAAGACTGACGGCTGGTGGAAGCGTTCAAACCGGAACGCTTTCGCTCCGCGCGTCGGTGTTGCCTGGTCGCCGTTTGGGAACGACAAGACAGTAGTACGGGCAGGTTATGGTATTGCTTTCGACACGGTAAATACATTCATGGTCACTGCGGAGGGTGGGAAGGTTCCTGGTGCTGTTCTGCAGTTGCGTCCTATCGTTAGCGGACGGCTGGGCAGTGTAGTCAGCAATTTGAGTACACTTGCCGGCACTCCAACTGTGAAGCCGAGTTCGCAGTTCAGCCCTCCGATCGCGGCGTTTGGTACAGCGCCTGACACCGGCGCATTCGATCCCAATCTGAAGTTGCCCACGGTCCACGAATGGTCGCTTACCATTCAGCGTGAACTTCCAGCCGAATTTGTTGTGCAGGTAGGTTATGTGGGCAAACACGGCACCCATCTCTTCCGTGGATACGACCTCAACCAAATCAGGGCCGATCAGCCTGGCTTCCTGCAGTCATTCTTGATCGCCCAGAACAACCTGAAGCTTGGTTGTAAAGCCGATGGAACTGGCTGTCCCGCTGGCGTGACCGGTGTGCCTCCAGTCCTATTGGAGCAGCTCTCCGGCTGCACGGCAGGCCTAACGTGCAGCTTCCTGAACGGTTCTACCATTGGACAGAACTTCCAGCAGAACGGTCTTGGCGAGGTGGCGCGACGAGTTGACACCAACTTCAAGTACATCGCAGCGGGCTTCCCCGCCAGCTATTTCCGTCCCAATCCACAATTCAGTCAAATCTTCTTCCAGGATGCCCGAGGTACCTCGACTTACCACGGCTTCATCGCTCAGCTCCGCCGCCGCTACCAGCAGGGGCTGGAGTTCGGCCTTGCCTATACCTGGAGCAAATCGCTTGACGACATGTCTTTTGACCCGGTTGGGGCATCGACCGGCGGAGGCCTCACCTCGACGAATTCGCGTACGCCAACTGACGTCCGCAACTTCCGCCTTGATCGCGCCGTATCGGACTTCGACAACGACCAAGTCGTGGTTGCTCATCTGGTCTACGAACTTCCTTTCGGCAAAGGCCGCCGCTTTGGCGCTGGCGCGCCCGGATGGCTGAACCAGGTTATCGGTGGCTGGTCTCTGACCAACATCTATGACTTCGAGTCCGGCGAACCGTTTACGGTGAACAGCGGTGTGCGCACGGCAAACGGCTTTAAGCAAGCGCGTGCTGCTTTGCTTGGGCCCAAGCCTTCGACCACTCTGCAATTCGTGCCCAGCGTTGAAGGTCCGGTGGTATTCAACGCCAGCGCCAACTTGGATGCTAACAACTGCAAGCAACTTGTGGGCAGCCAGAGTTCATTCTGCATCCCGGCGCCCGGACAGTATGGCACGCCTCGGAATTTCTTCCGCGGCCCGGGTGTCTGGAACCTCGATATGGGCGTCGGCAAGAACTTCGACCTCACGGAACGGGTGAAATTCCAGTTCCGAGCGGAGTTTTTCAATCTCTTGAACCATCCAAACTTCGAGAATCCACGGAACGCGAGTGTGGGCTCACCCACTCTCACCAGTAGTGTGTTCGGCGAGACCTGCTGTACGGCGGCATCGTTGAAGAGCGCCTCAACAGTGATTGCCACGGGCGAATCAAACCGGGTGATCCAGTTCGGAGGCAAGATTACCTTTTAGTTGCTCTCATTTTCAAAAGCAAACGGCTGCAATTTGCAGCCGTTTTGCTTTCCGCAACCAGAGTTGGTCCTATATTCCAGGTGCACAACACGTTCACGAGTCTCGTCGTTCCCGCCATATCTTTTAACTATAAGTTACAAGGTTCCGGCTGCAAACCCGCAGTCCCGAAAGGGACGACACCTGTCCTCCGCAAAAACCTCGTCGGAAAAACCATAACCAAAGCATAATCAGTGGGTTAATGGTTGATATCAAGGACAGCCGACTTACCACAAAGGGGCGAGAATTTCACCTTTCTCACCTGCCGAACGGCGTGGGATTCTTGATCGTAGATGGGCAGGTTCACCATTCCAGGCGGTTTTCCAAATCCTTTATATATCCCAGGATCTGGTTTGCTGCTCGTCGCTATCGTTACAGGCTAGAAGACCTGCGAGACACACGAGCACGACCGCAAGCAGAAAGACATTTGCCCTGGTCATAGACTGCTCCTTTCAGCTCTCATTTTCTTGCGCGATGTTTTGGGTGACCGAATAGCTCAGTCACATAAGGACTGCGCTCTAAGCCTATTCCTGCAACCTGAAAGGTTCCTGAAATCGACGCCAGCCTGGACGGCACCTGCACCCGTCTTCAGCCCTTTCAGCCGAACGCAAATTCAATAACTTGCGTACTATCAATACCCATGGAAGTACGATTCCGTCCCTGGCCACCAGAATGGCGCTCTAGTTGGACTTCTTATTCTCCATCAGCATTAGGAGACCCTCAGGCAAAAGACCGGTAACAAAAATCGGTAACATTTTATTTGTTTTTGACGGGTGTTCCAGCGTTGTCCTATGATGTCACCCGAGTGCATTGGGTGCTCCAAGGCTCCCAATAGACCTATGAAAAGAAAGGAATTTCCTGGGTAATCAGTGAACCCGGGGGAATCCTGCGGAATCGCCAGGCTGTAGTCTCTGGATCAGCATATCGGGGTTCGAATCTCCTTGGCGGCACGCAGTCGGGAATCGACAATTTGCCTAGATGATAGGCCCGCATAGAATGCGCTTTTAGAAAGTATCAAAAAGGCTTTGCCTAAGATGGGAGACGGCGGCAACCACGACGCACGCAGGCATCGCAATGCCAATGGCTAGCGATGACAATGCCTCCATGCGCAATACACGGAGAATACACTGAGAGGTCTCGCGTTTGCGTTCCTAAGCGGTACTTACAGGGCATTAGTGAGCGACCGGTGCCTTGTAATTACTACGTGATCCAATAGGGCATCCTTTCACGGCGGTAACACGGGTTCAAATCCCGTCGGGGACGCCAAATCCTTTCAATGACTTCCGGCCATTGTGGTTGTTTCTAGCAGGCACAAAAAGGAACAGCAGGAGGTCGGTTTCAGCCATCCTGCCGTTGTAATTTCAGTTATTTCCAAGGTTTTTACGAGTTTTCGCGGGCACAAAAAGGCACAAATCCCAGTCTTACCAGACGCTACTGGCGGGGCGTGTATGGAACAGATTGACAACTTCACTCTGAGCTTCACGTTTCTGGGTAGTTACAGCCTGGGTGTAAGTATCCATGGTGACTCGGCTTGAGGCATGGCGAAGCAGTTCCTGCATCACTTTTATATCTGCCCTGTTGGCGCGGAGCAGGGTTGAGTACGTGTGCCGGAATGTGTGCCAACCAATGCGTTTTAGGATTCCAATCCTGATTGCGGCGGGGCGAATAATGTGGCGCAGGATTGGCTGGCCCCAGTATGGTTTCCGGCCGTTGACGTCCGGGCTGGCAAAAACCCAGTCGTCGAGCTTGCGATATGTTGTATGTCGGCGCCAGAGCCGCAGAGCTTTCACTAGATATGGATCAAGCGGAAGGGGCTTTTGCGACGCTTCTGTTTTGCATGGGCTGGTGACCTGCATCACGATGGAGCGAATTACGTTGACTTCATGGTTCTTGAAGTCGACATCTTTCCACTTCAGGGCGAACAGTTCACTCATTCTCAATCCAGTACCTACCGCCACAAGCACCAGTGTTCGCTCTCTTGCCGCCAGTGCACGGAGCAGCTGTTTGATTTCCCCGACGCTAAGCACTTCAGGAATTGTCCGCCGTTTAGCGCTCTGCCGGACAAGTCGAATGGGATTGCGGTCATAGATTTGATATCGGATGCCATGATTGAAAAGAACGCTCATGAGGTTTCTGATTTTGGCGCAACTCGCCCGCGATAGTGGCAAGGATCTCAGCCACAATTCCATCTCACCTGCCTTAATCGCGGAGAGGGCATAGTTTCTCCAGCGGGGAACGATCCATTTATTGAGATAGCCCTGATATGTAACCTTGGTGGAATGCGTCTTCCATTGATTGTCTGTGTTGATCTCCCGCAGGCGATAGTGGTCCACCAACTGAGAGATCGTGATGGGCAGCGTGCCCAGCCTGGGATCGGCGAGATTAATCTCCCGCCGGAGCGCGGCGATCGCAAGGACCGCCGCCGAGCGGTCCCTGAACTGGTCAAGGGAACCGATCACCAGTCGCCGATGCTTTAGTTTGCCCTCGGGGCCAGGCTCCCGCCACCGATATTCCCAAACGTCTGTGCCGCGCGCGCGCGACGCGCGAATAAGACTTCCGTTTTGCATAGGGTTCCTCCTTTGATATGACCAGCGGAGAGATCTCAAAAGCAAGTTGCGCTGACCCGGCAAAACCAGAAGAGCAAAAAGATATCGGTTGAAGTGTCGGGTGGCTGCGCCCCTGCCTTCAGCTCCCTCGCGGGTACAAATAGGCACATGGTAAGCGGTTATTTGCTGAAAATGGGCAAAATCAAGGAAAGGTTACCGCTTTGCTGCGGCGATAACATTGCGCCGATCCCAACAGGCCAGGGACGGAATCGAACCGCCACCAGCACTTTTCAGGGAATAACCTGTATTTCTAACGACTTAACAGTGCTCGGTGGGCTGCGTAAGTTCTTGAAAGGTCGCGAGAGACAGAATTATCTTGAGTGGAATTCTTGGGTGTGAACCCGAGTGATCCAGTTCGGGCAAGTTCAGCCGCTATGATAGCTGGTGATTCACAGCAAATCCGGCAGAGCAGTTTGATGTTCACCTGTGTCTAAGCTAGGCCTGAAGCGCCTGATCAATCTTCTCGGCGTCGAATCCCACGATGACCGAACCATCAATAACAATAACCGGAGTAGTCATATAACCGAGTTTCTTGAGATCGGCCAGGGCGCTGGGGTCTTGCGCGATATCTCTTTCCTGGAACTTTATGTCCTTTTGCGAAAGATACTCTTTCGCTTGATTGCAGAACATTCACCCATGCTGGGAATAAACGACGATGTTCTTGGTCACTTCTCACCTCCGGCTGAATTTGTGCTGCTTGCCTGCAAGCGCTGAATGGCATCCTTCGCTCCGCTAATCACATCGCGGACCGGGTGGTCAGAATAAACCGGCTTCGGTGGAGCATCTTGCCACAGTGCTCCCGGCGCATATATAGCGATGTGGTCCCACACCACGGTTGAGCGGCCGTGCTCACCGAGCAAGTGCGACAAAGCCCGATGCCGGTCCCAATACTGCACAGTTTGCACATCAGGAATGCGCGCCAGCGCAGCGGTCGAGGGAGCGGCCAGATCGGTGGCCAGTACCGGCTCCCAAACAACAAAAACCCGCACGTCCCTGCTATTGATTTCCCGCAGTAATTGTCCCGTTGCAGAGGCCCCCTGCAAACAATAGGCTCAAGTCGGTGACAGCATTACAACAACGCGGATGGAAGACGCTGAGTTGTTGAACGCGCTTTTCAGCGGCGCGAGATCACCGGAAGAAAAACTCACCAGAGGCGGCTGTCCTTTGGGCGTCGAACTTCCGCCATAGAAGTAATACGCAATCCCGAACGCAGCAAGAAGCAAAGCAACAAAAAGGATTCGCTTTCGATTCATGATTTACCTGCCAGAAGATCAGCCACCAGATTGGCGATCACTTGTGGGAAAAAGATGAATACAAACACAACAATCGCGGAGAACCACAAAAGAAATGTGCTGGTCCTGCTGGGCTTGCAGTTGCACTGTTTCGCCCGCCAGGATTTGTAAAAGCCAAATGCGATGAGCAATACCGAGACGACAAGCAGATAGGGCCGGAACTGGGCAACAAAGGCCGATGTGCCCGCTGCTCCGGCAGCGAAGAGAAACGGCAGCAGCGGCAGGCAGCAGCTTGAAGCAGCAATCACGCTGCCGAGCGCAGCCAGACTGGCAACCACAACCCCCCTTGAGCCCGATTTATTTCCCTTTTGACCTTGTTCCACCGGCGTCATCTCTATCTTACCGTTCGAATCGTTGATTCGGTCAAGCCTCATCAGTAATGGACAACAGTCTTCATGCTTGACTTCCCGCTTAAGGCGCAACTCGCGATTACAATCGCGGAGCGCTCTTCCAAGCTCCGCTTCCAACCGGGCAAGGCTTTTGATCTTCTCGCGCACATCCGCCAGTTTGCCTTTAAGCATGGATTGCGCTTCGGAACAGGCATGATGTTTTTGTCGCAATGCCAGCAGTTCTTTAACTTCATTGAGCGAGAACCCCAATTCCTGGGCATGCCGCACAAATTTGAGGTCATGAATCTGCTCTCCGTCGAACAGCCGATACCCGCCCGCGCTGCGACTGACACTCCTGACAAGTCCAAGTTTTTGATAGAAGCGGATCGTATCCACGCTGACACCGGCCAGCTTTGCAGCCTTTCCGATATGAAACGCCTCTGCCATCTTTAAAGAGGATAAACCCTGGAGTTATGTCCAGAGTCAAGAGCTTGCCGGTTACACGGTGGCGATCTCTCTGGAGCCCTTGATGCTTCCTTCCCAAAATTTCATGTTGCACCTGATGTTCATTCAGAGCCCCGCGCGTGCCATCTCAAGGTCCTGATGTTCAAAGGCTGAAGCCATGCGGTCGATTTCTGGCTTGGTGAGGCCGTGCCGGGCAGCTTCGTCGCGCCACTTCGATACGGCCTTGCCAACTTCTGCCGCGATTACGCGTGCTTTGTCAGCGTCCAGTTCGAAATACCCCGCAACCTCCATCGCCAGAGTCAGGGAGGCCGTGTTGTCATCCTCATTGATCGCCGTCGTGAGGATGCGCGGCTTGATGTCGGTCGGCACCGGGTTGAGGTCGTAGGCGGGCGAGAGCCGCCAGCCTTCGGGGCCTTGGTAAAGAAAACCATGATTGCGCAGGTGGTCGTCGGTATTGGAAATCAGAATGTTGAAGGCCAGCCGCCGCCACAGTGCCTCCATGTCGGCTTTTGGGGCGGCCCCGTGCTGGCGAAGCGCGTCCACGATTTCCAAGTAACTTCGTGTCTCATTGTCTTTTGATCCCAGCATGCTCATGGCCGAGAGAAACGGAATGCGCCGGGCGCCATCCCGGTCAAAGCGCCGCAGCAGAAGCACAGGCTTGTTCGCGACGGTTTCGACACGGCTCGCGGGCACGGGAATTCCAGATTTCTGGGCCAGCGCAAGAGCCACCGCTTCCCATACCACAGCGTTGATTTCATCATCCCGGCGCGGAAACTTCGCAATGGTGAGATGGCCATCCTTCTCAATGACCGACGCCTTCGGGCGGGCACCGCCGAGCGACGATCCCGGCGCAAACAGCAGACGCAGATCTTCCTCGGTATCCTTCTCCTCCATGACGTGCTCCGCCGCCGAGAGGAGTTTCGGCAGTTGGATGAGCGGCGGAATACGCTTGATGCCCTCCTCCCTCAAGAACGGGCCGCCCTCGCGTTCGGCAAAGCGCAGCGCGCCCTGGCGCGCCTCATCGTCGACCAGAAGAAGGTAGTCGATTTCCTGCAGCGTGCGCGGCGCCTGCCCCTCCCGTTCCGCGCGCCGGCGTTCCATGCGGCGCATCAGCGCCCGTCCCCAGCGGTCTGGCGCTGAGTCGCCGATGGCGCCGAACATCGGCGTATCGGCTGGCGTGTGAAACGGGCCGGGACCAAGCTTGAGGGCCGGTTCCAGAGAGAACCTCGCAGCATGTTGCAGCCAGCCCTCGTCGTATTCGAAGGTCGCGCTTTCCCTGTTCTTGCGCACACGGGCCCACAGCCACCCCACGAGGTGGGGAACGCCATCCAGATCCACGTATACAAGAGCCTCTTTATCCATCACTTTTCTGTTGTACGCTTTACCTTCCGCGGCCCGCGAATCCGCTGCGGCAGGTGTTCCTCTTCAAGCTGAAGGCCGACGGCATCGTTTTTCGGATCAGCTAGATCCGCCAGGCGCTCGACCATCCCCATGACAAAGAGGACCGTGGCGTAGATTCCGATCGAGACACCGGGATCGCCCTTTTCAATCTTGACCAGCGTTGTCCGGCTAATGGAGGCGCGCTGCGCCGCGATGGCCACAGGGATGCGCCGCCGCCGGCGGGCGTCCCGTATGTCGTGGCCCAACTTGCGCAGCGCGTGCCTGACCGGAATGGGCAATACGACGGATGATCGGCTTGTTCTCATTTTTAGCGTCCTTGTGTATGGTCGTTAACATTAATAATGTACATTATTGTGAACGTTAAATCAATCATGGTTTTTCAAGGCGGATGCTTGTAACGAGCGACAACAATAAGGGACCGTGCTGTTTACTCTTCTGGTGCCTTCTGCAAAACCTATTCTGTTGCTAAAACATCACAATTAGCTATGAACATATTTTGCAACTGCCAACAATCGACGCTGCGGTGAGTAGCCAGAGAAGCAACGATTTGTAGTATCCACCTGCATGAATGAGAACTCGCCTGCCATAGAGTGATGCCAGAAAAGCCAACAGCGTGAACTTCACGGCCCGGCCGCTCGCCAGAGCAGTGACAAATTTTGCCTTTGGGTAGTGGGTTGCTCCGGCTGTAAGCAAGAACGGGACGACAGGAAATGGCGGAGGCAGCATCGCGGGGAACGCAACCGCCCAAAAACCCCAGCGTGCAAAAGAGCGGCAGAGCCACTCCGTTAGTTTCTCCCCAAGTCTGCGGATAAGGAGTGGCTTGCCACGCTGCAAGGCGAACCGATACGTCAGCGAGCCGCCGATCGTGGAGCCGATAGTCGCCATAACAGCGTAGTAGAACCATAAGTCATGGTGACGAGCGGCCAGCACAATCGTGAGAGCATCCATGCCACCGGGAAGAGGCATCAACGACCCATCAGTGAATCCCAGAAGAATCAGCCCAACGCCGCCAAGTCTTCGGAATACCCTTCAGATGTCAACTGCTCGCGCTTCACCTGCAGTGTGGGCTCTTGCTGCCTGGGCTGCCGGTGGTACCTCATTCAGAAAAACCCGGCTGAAAATATACTCGCGGGGGCGAAAGCAATTATTCTATTAGTACCAATGAACATATTGGAATTGACATCCTTGATTTTGGCGGGATCGTTCTTGGCAGGCCTCCTGGGCGCACTCACCGGTCTCGGTGGGGGCGTTGTCCTGGTTCCCCTTCTGACGCTTGCCTTCAAAGTCGATATTCGGTACGCCATAGGAGCATCGCTGGTATCAGTCATTGCGACTTCTTCTGGAGCTGCAGCTGCCTACGTAAAAGAAGGATATTCTAACATTCGCATTGGCATGTTCCTGGAAATCGCTACCACCGTAGGGGCGCTACTTGGAGCATTTCTCGCGGCGCGAATCTCAACCGGAGCGATTGGGATCATCTTTGGGCTGGTGCTTTTGTACTCTGCGTACCTTTCCGGCCGCAAACAACCAGAAGACATTACAGGCCAAGGTCCTGACGCAATTGCAACCAAGCTGCGGATGGACGGTACTTATCCGACGCCTCATGGCTTGGAGTCATATCACGTACGTTCAGTGCCTACGGGTTTCGGACTGCTCTTTGGCGCCGGCACCCTGTCTGGATTACTGGGTATTGGCTCGGGAGCCGTAAAAGTGCTGGCGATGGATCAGGCAATGAGGATTCCCTTCAAAGTGTCCACGACAACGAGCAATTTCATGATTGGTGTCACCGCAGCAGCCAGCGCTGGAATCTATCTGCATCGTGGCTACATTGACCCCGGCCTAGCCATGCCAGTCATGTTGGGTGTACTGGCTGGGTCGCTCCTCGGCGCCCGGATCTTGGTCAAAGCCAAGACCCAGTGGCTGCGTCGCGTATTTGCCCTGGTCATCGTTGCGCTAGGCGCTGAAATGATAATTAACGCACTAACGGGTCGTCTATGAACGCTCCTACTTCCTGGAATGATCAAAAGATCGAACATATCATCGGGAATCTCCTCCGTGCGGGTGTGATGCTGGCTGCCGCCGTCGTCCTGGCCGGTGGCATTCTCTACTTGCTCCGCCATGGAAGAGCACAGGCGGACTACCGCACGTTCCGGGGAGAGCCCGCCGAACTGCGTAGTGTTGCCGGAATTAGTGAATCTGCGCTGACCGTGCACAGCCGCGGAATTATCCAACTCGGCCTTTTGTTGCTAGTCCTCACACCGATTGCCCGCGTCTTGTTCTCCGCTTTCGCCTTTGCCCTGGAACGGGACATGACCTATGTCGTGATAACCCTTATTGTTCTGGCTGTGTTGATATGCAGCCTGCTGGGATCGATTTGATTCGATTTGAACTAGAACCTGAGTGGGCTCTTTCTCCCAACGGTTCGGTGCCGAACCGAGTGGAAAAGTAGACTTGTGGCCGCTGCTGGGCCATCTTCGGGAACCAAGAAAATTTCTCTATATCTCCGATCATTGAGTCGGAATCAACTTTTGGTCGGTACCGCAGGAGGCTGAAAGGTAGGAGAAAAGAGGTGTATGTGGATCTTGTGCCTCGCCAAAATAGGAAACTGCCGCACGGTTGGTGCAATTCTTAAAGACAGACAAGCGGAACCGTTGTAGCCAATACGGAATTGTGGCGGGAAGAAAGTAATTCGTTGTCGGCTGTCGGCAGAACGGACGCGGCTCTGCCTCTGCCGCTTGCTCCCGACCGATAAGTCTATTCGGCCATTCAGAGCTTAGTTTAGAATGGGTCATTTCCCATAATGGAATTAGAAGCGTTCGATTTGCAAAATAGTTGCTGCAAAGCCGATACCGTTTAGAGTTTCTCTTGCTATACTCCTCCCCTAATTTGCAGGTCTCTTCCAAAGATTGTTCTAACCGAGATTGTTGACAGAATCTAATGTGCGCCCATGCCTCGTGCGCAGAAGGGGTTACGATTATGTCTTGCAGACTGAAATGTTTGGTAGTGGGCTTCCTGCTCGTGTTTGGCCTAGTATCGCTGATACCAGCGCAGCAGATCGAGAGTGGTTCAGGCAAACCTGTGCCCGATCAATCGTTTGACACGACACGGCTAGTGGCCAGCCTGCATCCGGCGCAGGCGTTGCGCTGGCAGCGAACTTCACCTGGCACAAACTCGCTTGAAGGTCCGGTACTGTACACTATTATCCTCCGCAGTAGCGCCACGCCGAACAGCATTCCCAAGATCGGAAATAACTACACGCTCACCAATTCACTAATCAGCGAAAGCGGCAGTACGATAACCATTGCCGGTACCGCCAACGTGACCGGATTCTCCATGTCGGCTGGATCTGGCACGGGCAAAGTCTTGATCTCGGACAGCTCGGGCAACGGGACTTGGAGTACTGTGACTACGGGCGGGATTGGCTCTGGCCAAGTCGTCAAGAGTTTGAACGGCTTGTTTGACACGGTGACGTTGGCTGCAGGAACAGGCATTTCGATTACGCCCAGTGGACAAACACTGACCATTGCGAACACTGCTCTGGCAACGCCTGCCTGGAGCCTGACCGGCAACAGCGGAACCAGTTGCACCACCTCGCCCTGTACCGATTTCATCGGCACCACCGACAGTAGCTCGTTTGAAGTACTTGTCAACAACCTCCGTGCCTTGCGCATTGAGCCGCAGATTGACGTAAATGACAGCAACAGTTCCGCACCTAACTTGATTGGTGGCTTCAGTGGCAACGCTGTTACCGGAGGCGCAGTTGGTGCCACAATTGGTGGAGGGGGTGAATCGGGTGCTGTAATCACCGTCAGCGCTAACTTTGGCACCGTGGGCGGAGGCTTGCGCAACATCGTGAGTGGCCAGGCCGGTACCGTGAGCGGAGGCGGAGGCAACAATGCTACAGGCCCATACGCATCGGCAGGCGGCGGAGGCAGCAACACCGTCAGCGGCGCTGTTGCGACCGTGGGCGGGGGACAGAACAACGTCGCCAGCGGTTCATTCGCGACCGTACCAGGAGGCATATTTAACACTGCCAGTGGCCTCGAAAGCTTTGCCGCAGGCAACTATGCCAACACCAATAATCAGACTGGTGCCTTTGTATGGAGCGACGCTACAGCCAGCTCAGCGGTAAACGCCACCGCACCCAATCAGTTCATCATTATGGCCGCCGGTGGAGTGGGGATTGGAACTACTGCGCCAGCCACAACACTCGATGTGAACGGAACCGCCAGGATGACCGGCTTCCTGTTGCCCACCGGTGCAGTGGCTGCCAAAGTGCTGACCTCGGATGTCAGTGGCAACGGAACTTGGCAAAGTCTACCTGCAGCGACCGCCTGGAGTCTGACCGGCAATAGCGGGACCAGTTGCACTACCTCGCCCTGTGCGGACTTTGTGGGAACCACGGACAATTCCTCCTTCGAGATTGAGGTGAATGGCAGCCGCGCCCTCCGCATCGAGCCGCATATAGACGCTGGCGATGCAAATTCTCCCGCGCCCAACGTGATTGGCGGCTTCAGCGGTAACACCGCCGGTGGACTAGGCTCAACCGTAGCTGGCGGGGGCGAAAATGGATTTGCGAACCATGCGAATGGACCCTTTGGAACTGTGGGAGGAGGGTCGCAAAATAGCGCCGGCAACCGCGGCACCGTAGCCGGGGGCAATAACAACACAGCCAGCGGCGGCTTTTCCGCCATAGCCGGAGGCGGTGGCAATACTGCGAGCGGCTCAAGTTCTGTCGTCGGGGGTGGGAGCAACAACTTCGCCAGCAACTCGGCTGTTACCCGTGTCCGGGGGCAACAACAACAACGCCAGCGGCAGTTTCTCCACCATCGCTGGAGGCAATGGCAACTTCGCCCCCGGGCAATATGCAACTATAGCGGGCGGCAACAACAACCGAGCCAGCGGCACGGGCACCTTTGCTGCTGGGCAAAATACCAGTGATTGCGCCGACGTCGGCTGCACGATGGTTTCCAATGGCGTTTTTCTTTGGGGCGACGACTCCACAGCCACAATCCTGCGAGCTGCGGCTAACAATCAGTTCTTGGCCCGCGCCGCAGGGGGCGTGACCTTCTTTACCATGTCAGACTTAAGCACGGGCGTGACCGTAGCGGCGGGTGGGGGCTCGTGGGCTTCGGTCAGCGACCGCAATATGAAAGAGAATTTCTCTCACGTGGATGGCCGCGAAATTCTGGCGCGGCTGGCGGCCATTCCAATCACCACCTGGAACTATAAGAGTGCGGACTCTCTCTATCGCCACATCGGCCCCATGGCGCAGGACTTTTACGCTGCCTTCGAAGTTGGCGAAGACGATAAGCACATCACCACCATTGACGCTGACGGGGTAGCCCTGGCCGCCATCCAGGGCTTGAACCAAAAACTGGAAGAGGAAATTCGCCAAAAGGATTCGCAGATTGCTGCCCAACAGGAACAGATTGAAACCCTTGAGCAGCAGATGCGCACAATGATGCAGCGCGTCGCAGCAGTGGAAAAATCTGCGCAGCCCGGTACTCAGTTAGCCACTGTCCGGTGAGGAACACCGTTAGGAATCCCGACGTAGCCCTTTGTTACGAGCGAACATCTTAAGAGGATAGATCTGGATCAGACTCCGGTCGCCTGCGCTGGCAATTGAAGTTACCTCTCCAGGCAATCTTGCCCAGGATACCGTAAAGAGAGTCCATCAGTACCTCTTTGCCGACAGCCAGGCTGTGTGGCTGGTCTATCCCGCCTTACGACTAGTAGAGATCGATGATTCTTTCAAAACCGGCCGTCTCCGCGAGGTTCGAGTGGACTTGTTTCCATGCTGCCCATTAACCGGGAACCAATCGCGATCACCTCCCACAAGGGACTCCCCGGTACTAATCTCGCCATGGCGAGACCAGATTAATTCCGGATTGCCGAGCCTGCGGAACCAATAATTTCTTGGACAGGATTCTCGATCTCTGACGAGCACGACGACGCTTCTATCTGTAATCCGGGAGAACGATGTTGTCCGAGAGGTCGCGGCCAGCCGCGAGATCCGCAATCCAGCGGATTGCCATAAGCTTGAAGAGCTGATTGCGCAGGAACAGGGCAAACTTTGACTTCGGTGCAAATGCGCTGGCAAAACGGAGTGCAGCCTTTTGCTTGCCGAGAACGAACGGCCCGAATAGTTCCTGGTACCGCGCAAAAGCCTCGGGATAGTTACCCTTTGAACGGTACAGCTCCCCTGCAAGGATGTATGCCGCCACCATGGCCAGAGCGGAACCTTGCCCGGCCAGGAGTGAGACGCAGAACGCCGAATCCCCAACCAATGTTACCCGCCCCCGCGTCCATGATTCCGGTTGCGGGTCCATTCGTATTTGGCTCACCCGATCGAAGTAGAGATCGTTCGTGGCGTCGAGCGCGGCCAGAATCTGTGGACATTCCCACCCGCTGGCACCAAATCGACTCCGTAAGAGGGCTTTTTGGGTCTGAACATTATTGGCTCCCGTAGCATCTTCATCCGCAAATATAAAAAAGAACATCGTGCGGTCATCACGCATAGCAAACCGCCCCACCTGCTGGCCCACTTGCGTGTGCGTTACATAAACCAGTTCGTCTCTTGTTCTATAGCCCTCGATCTCGAAGGCTGCTGCTTTGTAACCGAGATATTTTTCAAATCGACTTTCTTCGCCAAAAACGAGTTCGCGGACCCTTGAGTGAAGCCCGTCTGCGCCGACGACAAGATCGAACTCACGCAGGCCTCCCCGTTCGAGAATGACATTGACGCCCGTTTCCGTCTGGTCAATGCGCTGCACGCTATCGCCAAATACGGTCTTGACTTTGCCTTCGATTTTGCCGAAGATCGATGCCGCAAGTTCTCCGCGCGGAAGGCTGACAAATCGGCCCCGCGTCATCCGGGAAAACGCATCGACTGGAAACCCTGCTACTCGTTTTCCGCTCCTGTTTACAACTCTTACCTCCCGGACCTTGTACCCTCGACGGCTGATCTCAGGCAACAGACCCATGCGCTCGGCGATGTCAAAGCCTGCGCCCCAGAAATCGATGATGTAGCCGCCGGTTCGCAAGCGGGGAGCCGTTTCCAAGACAGTGGGCTCAAACCCGTAGTGGGCCAACCAATATGCGAGAGTAGGTCCCGCGATTCCCGCACCCGATATCAAAACTCTCATCACAAGAAATAGAACATAGTGATCGGCAGGTGTCCATACTGCCTCGTTGTCTTCTTCGGGCCGGACGGGGAGGCTGATTGGTGCGCGGTCGATTGGCCGCTGATCGTAGCCGATGTTGGTCTACACGAACACAACGCGTGCATTTGCAAGTGTCGGGGGTATAGTCAACAGATGCGGGACTCGCTTAACTCTGACACCGGCAAAGTCGGTCGGCGCGAAATGCCACGCGGAATAACTGCGGTTGGCGTTTTCTTGTTCTTCGGCGCCACAATGGCATCCTTCGCGGGCGCGACGCTGACGTGGCCTGGCACATCCTTCGATAGAATATGGGCTCTCAATCCCTCTGCTCATAAACAACTTGTACGCCTTGGCGAGCCTGCAGGAATTCTTTTTCTTCTGCTGAGCGCAACGTTGGCAGCTGCAGGGACTGGTTGGTTCAAACGTCGGCTTTGGGGCTGGAGATTAGCTGTGGCGATCATCGCGACCCAGGTTTTGGGTGACCTGATCAATTTCTTCAAAGGTGATTGGTTGCGAGGGAGTGTTGGCTTCAGCATCGCGACCGCGCTGTTGGTTTACCTCTTACGCCCAGCGGTCAGAGCAGTCTTCAGCAGGGCCATTTTGCCATGACAGCGATTTCAGGAGTGGAATTTCTGATCTGGCTTCTCATCGCCGCGTCGACCATCGCCGTGTTGACCAAGTATCTGCGCATTCCCTACACAGTGGCTCTTGTTCTTGGGGGGTTGCTTCTGAGCGTGCTTCATTTGTCGTTCTTGTTACCGCTTCAGCCGAACCAACGTCCAAACTGGCTGACTCCCGATGTTATCTTGATCCTTTTTCTTCCTGCCCTTGTCTTCGAGGGCAGCATCAAGATTGATGCGCGAGACCTTCTGCGTGACGCGGCGCCGCTGCTGGTCTTAGCCAATATCGGGGTTCTCAGCCGCGGGCTCCAATCGTGGCGATACCTTCATTGTTCAGGGAAAAATCTATCCCGGCGGTTCCATTCCGAAAGGAAACGGTGTATTCAGCCCTGATAACCCGGGCAGTATTGGCACTTGGATCTGCCGCGGAGCATGGATGGTAAGTTCATCGGAGCTGGCTGCCGGTGCCTCTCCTGCCTTTGACACTTCTCAGATTTATCTGCTCCCTGATCAGTCGAAGCAGCTCTTCAGTGAAGGTCTGGAAGGGCCGTCCCCAACGCTGCGGGCCGTGACAGGTGGTACAGGATCATTTGCCGGCTTCCATGGCCAAGTACGGCAGGAACTGCTGGGGACGAACTCTACTGGACTATTCAACATTCGTTTCACTTTTCACCTTCAGCACTCGGATCAGGAATAAGAGCGTCTAGCCCGGCTTCATAGATGTTGGCTGGTGTTCCTCAAAGCATCAGCCAACATTGTTGCAACCCTTGTCTTGCAGTACTACCCGCTTCGTAGGGAGCGTAGAAAAGCTGTTCCAGTAAACCGGGCCGGCAGGATCCTAATTCCTTTAGTCTCAAAGACTCTTTCAACCATTAACTTCGTTGACAAAAGCAGTACGGATGCACTCCAATAGGTCATCCGCGCAAATTCCGTCGCAGAGGCTCACGAGGATCGAAGATCGTGTGTTCCAGAGACCCGCAATCGAAAGAAATCCAGCTTCTCGCCCGATGCAAGGCAGGAGATAAAGAGCAATTTCAGACTCTCCTAAGCCCGTATCTCCATATGCTGAGGCTTATCACCTATTCCATTCTGCAAAACAAAGAGGACATGGAAGAGGTTGTCCAAGAAAGTGTTTTGAAAGCGATCACACATATTGGGCAGCTTCGGGATGGCGACAGTTTCAAAGCCTGGCTCCTGCAGATCGCCGCAAACGAAGCGCGCATGCGTCAGCGCAAATACCGGAAGCACTTGTTCGATTCGGTCGAGCACGATATTCATGAGCAGCCATTCCAGCCACGTCAATTTATCGAGTGGCGCAAGATCCCTTCTACGGAGCTCGAACAAAAGGAGCTCCGCGACGCGTTGACCAACGCATTGAATTGTCTCGGTGAAGGTTATCGCGAAGTTTTCGTCTTGCGGGACGTGGAGAATCTAAGCGCCATCGAGACGGGAGAAATCCTGGGGATGAGTGAGGCCGCAGTGAACACGAGGCTTCATCGCGCACGTCTCCAGATGCGGGAATACCTTACACCTTTCTTCAAGCGCCCAGGGAGAAGGTGGGTTCCGATGTCTTTCAAGATGATGGTGCTCATGGGGAAGATGATGGTACGCAAGGTGATTAGTTGCAAGCGGGCCATGGGCGAGATTTCGAATTACATCAATGGTTGTCTCAGCGAGGAATTGCGGGCGCAGATTGAAGAACACCTGCGATTGTGTGAGCGCTGCTCTCTTGTGCTCGACACCACGCGAAACCTTCTTCACATTGTCGGCGACGACAAGGTTTTTGACCTGCCTTTTGAATGTACGCAGGATTGGCAGCAATTTGCGGAGAAGAGGCCGGGCAAAATCAGTCCCATTGGTACGGCCTAGTTTTCACTTCAGTGTTGATTCTGCTTTGAGAAAATTGCTGCTATCTCCTTTTCGCTGGCCTGTGCCGCATCTTCTGCCGTGACTTGTCCTTTCGCCACTTTAGCGAACATGCGCGGAAGAGCAAAGCTATTGAAGACCTCATCCACGGCGGCAGTTGCGTAGCTGGGATAGCCGATGGGTTTCGTCCACTGCAGCGCGTCTCGCAATATCTCATACTTTCCATGAGGTACTGCTTTCGGGTCGCTGGAGAGCTGGTTCAACAGATCGGGCACGGTCTTCGGAAAGCAGGGAAAATTACAGAACTCGCTCGCCTGGAAAGCCTGCGCGAAATTGCCAATCAAATCTACGAGGAACTGCTTGGCTTCTTCCTTGTTTTCCGAAAAGTTCCAGATTACGTAACACTGCGTTATGTGCGGTGGCGCAAGAGGATCAATGTGGGTACGTGGAGGAGGACTGAACAAGACGGTATTAGACTTTGGTTTTTCTTCGGCTTCTCTCGAAATTGAGATCGCGTGAAGGATGCAGGAAATCCTTCCCGCCAGCATGGCCTGGGGGCCTGCGGACCGCGTCCACTGGAGCAGCTCTGGAGTTCCAGCATCCAGATAAAGCGCTTTCATGTATTTCAGCGCTTCCACGGTCATTTTGGAATTAATCGCGACCTGCCCGTGTTCATCCTGGATTCTTCCCCCGAAGGACCACAACAGCGCATGTAATGCGATATTGCTGTTCCATTCCTCTGCCAGGCCAAAGCCACACGGGATGTTGTGTGCTCTGCGGATCTCACGTGCCCCGCTCCGCAGGGTCTCATAGTCAATTGGCCCGAAGGGCAGCCCTACTTCCAACCAGACATCTTTTGACCAATTCAATGGAGCTGGAATATACGAATCCGAGAACGCAAAGTACTTCTTGGTGAGTGGATTAAAGGTGGATTTATGCGCTAGTTCAATGGTTTCGCCCCATTGATGACGCAGTTCGCGATAAATCTCCCGGTGATCGATGACTTCACTCTCGTAGACTGCCGGCGGCGAGAGAAACATCACCAGGTCATGGCCCGCGTGGGCCGCTACTTCGGCCGCAGCCTGTTCACGGAGTTTTTCGATTGGGACATGGTCTACTACAACTTTCATGTCATGCTTCTGGCCCCAACTAGCGGCGAAGACCTCGTCAAACCATTTATCGTAGCCCGGGACAAAATGTTTCCATTGCAGGATTCGTAGTGTTTTCTGAGCCGCCTGCGCGCGTTCAGGAAAGAGAAAAAACGGCCCAGAACCTGCGCCCGCCAGCAAAGCTCCAAATCCAGTAGCTTTAAGAAACTCTCGCCGTGTGATGTCCGTGTTTCTCTTTCGCATATCGTTCCAATACTACAAAAAAAGTACCCTAGCCAAATGCTTGGCTAGGGTACAAGAATAGAGGAATAATCAGAAATTCTAGTTCTCGGTCTTTGTCCATCCCGGACAAAAGTCTCCAGTATTCTTCAGACAGTCAAAGTTCTGCTGAACTTCAGGCGATACTGGTGTTCCATCAGAGAATTTCACAGTAACCAAGAACGCATCCTTTGAAATGGCCCCCGACCGGGGGTCAGGAATGACTGGTCAAACCACGTACCTGGGGGTACCAGGTCCTGGGTGCGGTCCCGCAGGAAACTCCACGAGCCGCGCATAGCCTGCGTCAACCAGCTGGTTGATTTGATCGAGCGTCTTAAACACCGGAGTTCCGTCCAGATTGGCTCCATTTTCAGCAACCAACGCAGCCAATGCCTGTTGTCCTTGCGGGGTCTGGCTCTGGGGCGTAAAGAGAACCATTTCAATGAGCCAAAGGCCCAGCAAGTTGCCGCAGAAGTATTCGTTCTTGGTTTCGAACAGATTATCCTGCCGCCGATTTCCCGGTCCCGGAGTTAATACCACACAATTGCCTGGCTCGCCTGGTCCTGCCTGCGTTCCTACAGGACAGGTATCGAACTGCATCACGCCGCCCTTGACCTGCTTGGGGAATATGAAGGCGCGGAACTGGTTCGCCAGCGTATGAGCCCGGACGCCCGCCGCATCCTGGGTGAAGAACCCATCATGCGGCAGAGGAGCCAGGATGCTGTAGTAGATCAGATTCCCATCCTTGTCAAAGCCACCTGTGGTTTGGGCAACGCGGATGCCTCCACGTGTCCCGCCGCGAGTTGGATCTGTGTTGGTGTTATCTTCAATCCAGTTGTACTGGCCGTTGAAGTCCGCGGGATTGGTGCTGAACTCAATCCCATTTCTGGAAGGTTCAAAGAAGCCAACACGGGAGTCAGGTCCAAGAGCTTGGGTCTTAGCGATGGCAACCCCATTCTTGGCGTAGAAATCATCATTGAAGTCAAAGGGAGCGGATAGCCTGATGGCGGCTCGCACCGATCTGGGCGTCCCATCGTAAGAAACCAGAACAAGCCCCACCACCAGGAGTAAGAGGCAGGCTCTGGCAGCTTGTCGCCAAAGTTTTCGTTTGGTGGTCATATTTTGGTTCTCCTTGTCGAAACCAGTGTTGTGCAATCCAATCTCTAACTGTTAACTGCCCGAACTCTTAGTGCTTGTAATGCTGGTCTTGGTGTTAAGCTTTGCCCGGTCCACCCATGAGATGGATTCAACAATCCATTCTGGATTGGCTTGTCCAGGGCATGCCGCCCACAGCGCCATGGGCTCGTTGCCGTAGCGGACGTTTCCAATATGCTGCGCCTTGTCCTTATCAATTTCTGGATCGGGATAAGTGAAGCCAAGCTTTCGGCGCAGCAGTTCCATGTCATCTGGCGCCCCGGTCAGGAATGTCCAACCCGGTCTTACGCCATGCATTTCCATGAAGTCCCTCATGGCCTGGGGCGTATCCTGCTCAGGCTTCAGGGTGATGGAATACATGAAAATGTCGCGCCCAACACGGTCTCCCAGCAGTTTTTGAACCTTGACCAGATTTGCCGTGACTCGAGGGCATATTTCGTCGCACTGGGCATAGAACATGTTGATGGTCACGATTTTTCCCTTGATCACATCGTCATAGAACGACACTTTCTTGCCTTCGTGCGTTATCAAAGGCAGGTTCGGGAAGTAGCGGCGCCGTAGCTTCTCTCGCGCGGAGAGCGGTGCGCCGAAGCGTTTGGGCCCATCACTGACAGCACTTGCCTCCTGGGAGGTCCCATCGGCCCAGAGAGCACCGGCAATTCCTATCGCGGGAGCCAGTGCAGAGACTGCCAGCATCTTTCTTCTGGTTGTGTCGGCCATTTTCTACATTCTCCTTCCTTACCATTCTGACTACGGAGTGATGTTGGTATCACCGTCGGGCTGGATTTCCCAGCGCAGCATCATGGCGTGATCCTCGTGAACTGTATTGTGGCAGTGCAGCGGATAACGCCCTGTCCAGTCGCGGAAGCGGAAGAACAGCTCCAACCGCTCGTTCTGGCGTATTTTGACGACATCTTTACGCGAGATCTCATAGCGAAACGGCGTGACGGCCCGGTTGCGCGACAAGACCTGGTGCTCTTCCAGATGAATATGGATCGGGTGCTGCCAGTCGCCGGAGAAGTTCGTCAAGACCCAGTGCTCAACACTGTTCTGCTTCACCGTGAATCGCGGGCGATTGCAATCCATGAATGTGCCGTTGATCGACCACTGACCGTTGAGACGGTCAAAGCGGAAGCTACGCACCACGAGCGGCTCCGGTGTGGTATCGGGCAGGTGATAACCGCGGAACAAGTGTGGAGGCACGCTGTCGTCGTCTACGCGATCATCGTCCACATCAAAACGCAACACCAAATTGCCCTGTCCTGCTGCAGCGATATCGCCCGGGGGCGGAAGAGGACCTTTGCCGCTCAGTTGAATGAGGCGGTTTTCCAGATAGATTGTCCGGCCTCGGAAATTGCTGAAATCGACGATAACGTCCATGCGCTCTGCCACCCCAATGCGGACGCTCTCGGTATGCACCATCCTTGGCAGAATGTTTCCATCATTCCCAAGTACCCAGAATCGGTTGTGCGCATCCAGGTCTTCGAGATCTGTCAGGAAGAATTCATAGAACCGTGATGGGCCTACGTTCAACCAGCGGAACCTGTAACGGCGCGGCTTGACTTTGAAAAACGGTTGTACCTTCCCATTGACCGTGAAGCTATCTCCCAAAATGCCGTCGAGATTGAATGTGTCGAAGAAAAGCTTTCCGTCTTCCGGATCGAATACCTTGTCGGCAAAAACCATGGGAACGTCGTGATGCGGAAACTGAGGCAGCCGGAAGCCGCGATGCTCATGGCCGGTGTCAAACTCATTAAAGAGCAGATAAAACCCAGCCAGACCCTTGTAGACGTTTTGCGACGTGAAATCTACGCGATGGTCGTGATACCAGAGTGTGCTGAGTGCCTCATTGATGTCTCCGGTGCCGGGGTGCGTGGAAAGAATGCCCGCCAGAACGTTGGGATAGTGCTGATCATAGAACTGGCCAGGCTCGAAGAAGTCGCAGGGAAAGCCGTCACTTTCCGAAGGGGTGTGGCCGTTGTGCAGGTGAGTGGTTGCCGACGGCATTCCAAAGCCGTCGTTGTCATTCAGCGGCAGGTTATTGAAATTCCTCACCAGAACAGGATGTCCATATCTTGCGGCGTATGTCGGTCCTGGGACCAGACCGTCAAATCCCCACAGGGTTTGCAGGGGAAGGTCAGGCGACATCGAGAGAATAGTTGGTTTTTGGGTCACCTCATAAAACTGTTTAGGCGGAAAAAGTGCTAATCCCTGATGCGGGCGAGTGCGTCCTTCGCCAGGCAACGGGTCAACCGAGGGAGCCGGACTAAGATGATGCACCGGTTCCTTTACTGGCATGATCGGGAGCGGCTCGATAAAAGGCCTAACCTGAGGGCTGGCCGGCTGGTTCACCGGTAGAGCAGGGGCTGACTGCGCACGGGCGCTGAGACCGCCCTTGGTGACCAGATAACCGGCACCGGTAAGAAGCCCCATTCGGAAGAGGTCGCGCCGGTTCAAACGCGCCGCAATAAGCTCTCGCCTGTTCTTCTGCGCGTTGACCATCTCTTTGTGACGCGCCTTTGAGACTTTTTCTCCGAAGACGTTGAAGTACATTTCTCCTCCTCAGTCCAAAGCTTCTTTAAGGTTGAACACAAAAGTGGAACTGCCCAGGTTGAGTGGCCAATACAGGACGAAACCGGGCGTAAGAAAGAATGTGAATATTTTATTAAGGAGATTTCTGAAAACCGACTCTTGAACCGCTCTCTTCACCGGCACGCGGGAAGATGAAAGCCGTCAAGCTGGTGTAAAGAAACCGCTGCATCGGAATGGAGAGAGATTTACCATAACGATTCCAAAACTGCGGATTGCTAACCAGTAAGATTCAGCAACTCTGAATCTCTTTCAGCAATGCTAAAGTTGTTGTGCAACTATTCCTGACGATTATTGCCGAATTGGAAAACTTCCACTTCGGGAATCAGCGCCATAGGCAACGAGTGGTTTCCATCCAAACGTTGCTAGATAAAACCGGCCAGATTCACGACGCAAGTAGCGGCCTGCAGTAGCGGGCACTATACGGCAACTTAGAAACGAAAGCAAACAAAAAAAGCAGGATTGATGAAATCGGCAACGATGCGTCACCGGCGAAAATCTTTCAAGCTTTCAAGGGTTTTTAACACTTCTGTCGTTGGCCTGATTTTGACAGATGAAATGGTGCGTTCTTGTGTGCTGCTTGGTCGACGGACTTCATTTAGCACCAGCGAGTGCTCGGTTCGCAAAAAACTTAAGGAGGCCGGCCGATGTAACCTGCGGTTCGCCTGCGCATCTTGGAATACGGCAAGGTGTTTACCCCGCCCTTAAGTTATTCTTTACAGATCTAACTCAGCAACCGGAAGGAGGTGGCCATGAAAAAGACATTGAGTATTGGGGTATTCGTTGCCTTACTCGTGTCGCTAAGCCTAGCGGCAGGTAACAAGAAGGTGTCCGTCGCGAACGAGGCTGCCAAGGTCAAACGCGCGATCCAACAATATGTGCAGCGCGACCAACAAATCAAGGGAGGCTTCTTTCTTCGCGACCCGAGGTCGGATATTATTCGCGATCTGACGTTCGACCACGTTGATCCCTACATCGAGAAGACTTCTGACAATCAGTATGTCACGTGCGTCGATTTCACAGATCGTAGCAACAACCGACTCGACATCGATTTCTATCTCAAGCTAGACGCGCGCGGAGATCTTGATATTGACCGCATCGAGGTCCACAAAGTCAATGGTGTGGACCAGAACAATCCGTAGACACGCTGTGCGTGGTCGGACCGAGAACCAGAGTGACTGCTTGGCTAGAGCTGCGATTGAATCGCTTTGTCGATTTCGCCATAGCTCACCAGCCCGTCGACACGCTTGATGGTACGCCCATCTTTGGAGATTAGAATCGAAGTCGGGAAGCCTACCAGTCCTCCTAATTTGTCAGCCATCATATCGTTGCCCAGCACGATCGGATAGTTCATGGATTGAGCGGTACCCTCGACCTTAAATCGTTCTTTTTGAACGAATGGAGCGACGGCGCTTTTTCCTTCTTCATCCATAGCGACGCCAAGTACCGTGAAACCACGAGTGCCATATTTATCTTGGAGTTCGATAAGCCATGGGATTTCAATTCGGCACGGCCCGCACCAAGTAGCCCAAAAATTCACGAGAACGACCTTGCCTTTGAACTGGCTGAGGCGAATGTCGCGGCCTTCCAGATCTTTTAGAGTGAAATCAGGAGAGACCGGCTTGTTCTCTTTGCTGGTCTCAGCCGAATGCAGGGAAGGAGTTTGCGTGACCCGGTTTGCCCAAAGCACGAAGATAGCCAGCGCTGTGAGTGTCGTAAGAATTAATCCGATTCGTTTCATCTTAAGTTTCTCGTCATTCTGTGTCTGACTGTCCTAAAGCGAGAATCGGTTCAAGAACCACAGCTTTCCGGACAGCCAGGTTAATTTGTTCACAAAGATCAGTCCCCCCACGAATAACAGGAGCGCGCCGCTGAATAGCTCTACTGCGTGGAGATAGCTGCGAAACCGCTGGTAGATGCGCAGAAACTGCCCAAGAGCCAGAGCCGTAAGCAGGAATGGGATGGCCAGTCCTGCCGAATAGACCGCGAGCAACAGCACTCCACGTCCAACGGTGTCGGTCGCGGCGGCGAGGGCAAGCACCGTTGCCAGAATTGGGCCAATGCAGGGTGTCCATCCAAATGCAAACGCAAAACCGAACAGAAAGCCGCTCCATACACCGGGCTGTGTGCCCTGACTGCGGAGATGAAAGTCGCGATTCAGCCAATGTGTCATCATGGGCCCGAGAAAGCCAATGAGCGAAAGCGATAGAAATTGGATCGCACCAAAACCGCCCAGGAGTGGACCGCCACGTATTGCAGAGACGAATGAGATGACGACGAAGGCAGCGCCGATCGCCATGCCCACTCGAAAACTCAGTTTTGCCAGCCAGCCGAGCAGATGAAGACCCAGCAACAGAATCAATGCGCCCGCGACCGGAGCCAACAGCGCACGGTTCTGCCGCAAGAATTGCCCCACGGCACTCGCGGATGCACCGAAGGTGATGAATACAGCCGAGAACCCTACGATAAACGACAAAGACGATCCCAGCAACCCGGCGCGCGGCTGTTGTTCCTGCCGTAGCTGTTCTATTCCGATTCCAGACAGCATGGAGACATAGCCTGGCACGAGCGGCAATACACAGGGCGAGAAGAATGAGAGCAGCCCCGCCAGGAGTGCTCCTAACAGGGAAATATCAGTCATTATTTATCCTCCATAAGCGCATAAAGCGAATGGCAAGAAGAAGTTCATCCTCGTCAACGGCAATTCAACCGGCGCAGACTGGCAAGAGTTCTTGGTTGTTGCCTTCGACGTGCGACTGCGGAAGTAAGGCTGAGAGCAGAAGACGAGCATTAGCACGTCCCTGCTCCCACGTCTCCCGTGCTTCTTAGCTGCCTTCCTTCAACATCTTCACTTTCTGAACCGTGATCGTGGATGTTGCTGGATCGGTCGTTGCTTTCACCTGGATATAGTGGCCCTGGTGGTCAGCGACCGTGGATGGATTCGTCACTGTCCAGATCTTGTTGTCTCCGTCGGTGACGATGACCAGCTTGGACCCATCAGCAACGTGCTGTTTGTTGGAGCACTTTTTGTCGCCATGCGCGGCACATTCGGAGTCGCTCACCCAGCCTTTCAGGGTCTCAGTTTTGGCCGTCTGGCCGGCATAAGCGGCGAGCGCGAAAACGAGCAATGATATGAGCAAAATTCCAATTCGCTTCTTCATTCTTTCCTCCATCTCCCTTAGCGGGAATCGAGATAACATGATGCGCCCAGGAGCGTGACAACTTGGCTCCAGCACCAGAGAGGTAACGCTGGAGCTGGTCATGCGCACGATTCTGGGCCTCTGTTGGTTAAAACGCTGGCTGAGGCTCGATTTATTCCCAATCCGGAAGGGAATAAAATCCGTCTTCGTTTGAGTTCAAGCATATGGGGGAGGATTATTGCCGCTGACCTGGATATCCCGATCAACGCGCTTTGAAAGAGAGGCCCTGCCTCACCTCGGTGCTTTATACCGCATGGCGCGACAGTTGGTTGGCCCCGAAGGAGCCGATGACCTGGTTCAGGAGGCGTACCTGCGTGCCTGGAAGTATTTTGAATCGTTCGATTCAGCGACAAACTGCAGGGCTTGGCTGTTCCGCATTCTAAGAAATTCGTGGATTTCCCGCTGGCGAAAACGCCGACTGGAACTTCCGTTGACGGAAACTGAATCCGAGACGATTGAGCCTTACTACGATTGGGAAGAGGAAGTCCTTCGGGACGAATTCTCAGCAGGCATGCAACGCGCGCTCTTGGAGCTGCCTGAGGACTATCGCATGGCGCTGCTTCTCGCTGACGTTGAGGAATTCTCCTACGAGGAAATCGCTCGCATCATGGAGTGCCCAATCGGCACAGTGATGTCACGCTTGAACCGCGCTCGGCGAATGTTGGTTAAGCTTATCCAGGAGCAGCGCGAAGGAGGGACAATGGACAAAATTGATCCCCAGCCGGAACGGACTGGCCGGAGAAAATCATGATGGACTGCAAAAAGTTGAGAGAAATATTGGATGCATACGTGGATCGCGAGCTATCGGCAGATGCTAACGCCCAAGCCGAAGTACACATTGCTGAGTGCCACGCTTGCCGTCGTACACTCGGGCGTTTGACCAGGCTACGCGGAGCGGTTAGAGCGGCGGTAGGGGAGCCGGAGGCCCCTGCAGATCTTTTAGAGCGCGTGCAAGGCTCACTTTCGCTCAGGCGGACTCGGGCTCGGGCCATTCAATCAATCGCCGCTGCCTTGATTTTGGTCAGTGCGCTCACACTCTTTGTTCCGAGCGTTCGAGGAGCTGCTGCCACAGCATTGGACTACCTGGCCTTGAAACTCGATGACTCCCGCCAAGTCGTGCTGGAAGGAAAACTGCTGTGCCGGGACTGTCAACTCGAGAAGGAATACGGCTATCATGCCATGTGTCCTGTGACGGGCCATCACGGTAGCATCGTGACCAGCGATGGCCGTATCTGGAACATACTCGAAGGCGAGAAGTCTAGCGAGCTCATTCACAATTCCGCGCTTCTCGGTCGAAAGGTGAGAGTCGAGGGACGTATGTACAGGAAGGCCGGATCGGTCGCGATCAACGACTATCAACTGCTCTGAGCAAAGGTGTTCGCGTTTCGACTGGTATTGACGATTTTGTGAAGTTTTGCAAACCAAGAGCCAGTGAGATTGACAACACAACTCGATCGGCTTCGGTTGCTTGGCAGCCTTGTCCTGCTTTTAACCGGCGCAGTCATCGTCGCTCCCGCGCAATCTTCTGACGTATCGAATCATGTGAACCGGTCGAAGACAACCGTTCCCCCTGGGGTGCAAAGAGACCGACACCAGTACACAAACCGGCTGATCCATGAAAAAAGCCCATACCTTCTTCTGCATGCGCACAATCCGGTGGATTGGTATCCATGGGGCGAGGAAGCCTTTGCCAAGGCGCGGCAGGAGCAAAAGCCGATCTTTCTTTCTGTCGGCTACTACACCTGCCATTGGTGTCACGTCATGGAGCGGGAGTCTTATTCGAATACTGCGGTTGCAAAGCTGTTGAACCGGTGGTTTGTCGCGATCAAAGTTGACCGCGAAGAAAGGCCCGATATCGATCAAATCTACATGAGCTTTGTCGAGGCCACGACGGGCAGCAGTGGCTGGCCGATGAACGTGGTTCTTACCCCAGAGCTCAAACCATTCTTCGGCGGAACCTATTTCCCGCCAGATGACAAGAACGGACGAGCTGGATTAACAACGCTCCTGCCCCGTATCGCTGATCTGTGGGGTCGTCAGCGGACTGAGATTGAACGTTCTGCGAGTAACATCACCGGCCAGCTCCAAAAGCTCATAGAGAGCACCGCAGTCAGCACCAGCGAGTTAGATGCCACCATCCTCGACAAGGGATTTCAAGAGATTAAAGAAACCTATGATCCCGTCGATGGCGGATTTGGCGGCGCGCCGAAGTTTCCGCGTCCCGTGGTGCTGGAGTTTCTTCTGCGTTACTGGTCAAGGACACGCAAACAGGAAGCGCTCGATATGGTCTTGAAAACCCTGCATTCCATGGCTGCGGGCGGAGTCCATGACCAGATTGCCGGCGGCTTCCATCGTTACGCAACCGACGCACACTGGCACGTTCCACACTTTGAGAAGATGCTTTATGACCAGGCGCAACTGGCGACGGTTTACCTGGAAGCGTTTCAGATCACCCATGATTCGTTCTACGCAGATACCGCCCGCGACATTCTCGACTTCTCACTGCGGGAGATGCGCGATCCCACAGGCGGTTTCTACTCCGCTCTGGACGCCGACAGCCAACTGCAACGCGGAAGCCCCAAACGAGGTGAGGGTACCTTCTATGCATGGTCGGCTTACGACATCGAGCATGTCCTGGCGCCGGAGACAGTGGCCATCTTCGAGTTTCGCTACGGCGTAAACAAAGAGGGCAATGTTCCTTCTCAGCAGGATATCGAAGGCTGGCTCGCAGGAAAGAATGTTCTTTATCAAGAGCACACTCTGGAAGAGACCGCGCAGAAGTTCGGGAAAAGCCTGGAGACGATTCAACAGCTGCTTAGTGACGCCCGCAAGAAGCTCTTTACTGCACGGACACAGCGGCCGCTTCCTCCTGCTGACACAAAAGTGATAGCTGCTTGGAATGGGATGATGATCTCAGCTCTGGCGCGGGCGAGCCAGGTGTTGAACGAAGCGCGATACTTAGTTGCAGCGCAGCGGACGTCCGCGTTTCTTCGCGAACATTTGTATCAGACGGCCAGCGGGAGACTGAAACGGCGCTACCGCGACGGCAGCAGCGAAATTGATGGCTATCTGGATGATTATGCCTGGGCCATCAAAGGCGCCCTCGACCTGTATGAGGCTGACTTCGGCGCGCAGTCTCTTTCGTGGGCCATCCAACTGCAACGCGCTCAGGACCGGCTTTTCAAAGACAACAAGCAGGGCGGGTACTTTAGCACCACTGGCACAGACAAAAGCATCCTCTGGCGTTCACGCGAGGGCTACGATGGAGTGGAACCCTCTCCCAATTCAGTAGCGGTTTTGAACCTAATGCGTATCTGGCAGCTCACGAATCAGCAGGGCTGGAAGGATGAAGCGGATAAGACTCTGGCGACATTTTCCGCCCAACTTCAAAAATCGGCAGAATCCATGCCTTTGATGGCCGCGGCTCTCGATCTGCAACTCTCTCCACACCGGCAAATCGTAATTGCAGGTGCTCGCGGTGCAGCAGATACAGACACGCTGCTCCGCCTGGTGTGGCAGCGCTTTCTGCCCAATTCACTCCTGCTGTTGGCCGACGGCGGTGAAGGACAACAGCAAATTGCCAAATTCTTGCCTTTGGTGGTGAACATGACTCGCAA
>Ga0209648_10000430_pt1 | contig 31946 bp, 39 predicted proteins | sample GraSoi2013_115cm_FD_185830 | JGI IMG/M metagenome (GOLD analysis project Ga0209648, IMG submission 185830) | Grasslands soil microbial communities from the Angelo Coastal Reserve, California, USA - Sample 9_17_2013_115cm (SPAdes) (version 2) | ecosystem: Environmental > Terrestrial > Soil >...
AGCGTCAAGGTTTCTTACCGATCGCGATGTGATATGCGTCCGCAACGCTGATGAAATTCAGCAGGCCGGCCACAATGATGAACACTTTTCCATAATCCGCCGTCGCGTGGGCCACAATTCCCTGGCCGAGATTCATGGCGCGGCAGACGATGTACAGTCCGCCTGTCCCGAGGTCGCCAACGAACCCCAGAACGTCCAGAATACTGCCGCCGTTCGGACGGTACAACCGGCCCTGCATCAGCAGGCCGAGTACGAACATGCTGACGATGGAACCCAGCAGCAGCAGGCCGCGTATCCAGCGTTTTTGGATGAGATGTCCAGCGCCCGGGACCAGCCATGCCACAGCCGGCGCGACCACGGACATGGTGGTTGCCGGTGCGGCGGGTTGCTTGGTTGCGATCGCGTCTTTTCTTGCCGGAGAACTTGCCATTCAGATGATTACGATCTCAGTTTGCATTTTACCAGTTACTTCGGCGCGGTTGCTGTGTACCAGCATATTGATTTCGCTGCGCACGCCGAATTCCGGCAAATAAATGCCAGGCTCGATCGAAAAACAGCTATTTGGAAGGATGCGGCGTTCGTCGTGAATTTCCAAATCATCCATGTTGGCGCCATTGGCGTGGATCTCGGTCGCGATGGAGTGCCCAGTCCGATGAACAAAGTACTCGCCGAAACCGGCGGCCTTGATCGCCTGGCGCACGGGGCGGTCTACCTCCCAGCCAGCAATGGCCTTGCCGGCGGCGATTGAGTCCTGCACAAATTTCACTCCGGCATCGCGCGCGTCGCGAACTACCCGAAATACCTCCTGGTTCCGGTCTGATGGAGATTTCCCGACGAAGCCAGTCCAGGTAATGTCGTAGTAGACGGCGCCAGGTAAGTTCTTTTTTGCCCAGATATCAAGCAGGACGAAATCACCTTCGCGAATGGGCGCTGAGGCAGAGCTTTCTGGCCCATAATGAGGATTTCCGCTGTTCGCGTTCACGGCCACGATGGGCGGATCAACTGTAATTAGATTCTCGCGGCGGAAGGCTTCAAGTATCCATTGCTGCATTTCGAACTCGTTGGTTCCCCCATTGCGGACACGGCTGCCAATCTCCTGGAACGCGGCCGCGGTAATTGCGTCGATTGAATCTCGCGCGGCGAAGTGAGTATTGATCTGTTCTTCCGTCAACGTGGCTTCAAACAGCGCGACCATGTCGCCGGAGCTGACGATGTTCTTCCCCAGCCCACGGATCAGATCGAGCGTCCCACCGTCGACGAGCGAAATGGTGAACACCAGGTTGTTGGGTGAATACTGCATTGCAATGTCGCGGTGGGCGGCGAGCATCTGTTTCAGCGCCTCGAACAGCTCCTGCCATGCCGCGTAAGTGCGCTTCTTGCCGGGCAGGGTGTCGAGATGTCCGGCCTCGATTTTGTGGACTAGCTTCTGCGGCTCACCATCCGCCGGAACCAGATAGAACCAGCGGCGGGTAACCATCAAATTGTCAGGAAGCCCAAGCACACGATAAGCGATCGGATCGCGGCGATGATGGTCATAGAACAGCCACGCATCGAGATTGCGTTCGCGAAGAGCAGACTGAATGGCGGCGAGGTTCATGGGAAAAGACATTCTAAACAAGCGGGAGCGTTTCGGCGAATGACTCTCTAATCAGCTAGAACATTTCACGTGATGTCATCCCGAACCCGCTGCCAAGCGGGAGAGGGACCTTACGTCAGTTGACACGCCCATGCTGTCGAAAGGATGGTCACTCCTGCATACGACTGCGGTAGTTCCTGTGTATCGTAAGGCCCCTCTCTCGGCCGGTGGCGAGTTCGGGATGACAAGTCTTATAAGCGGCTCGAATGCGTGTTGTAACGAATCGGAATTCACACCCCCAGCCGCCTCCGCACCTCTTCCGCCGAAAGCCCTGTAACGCGAATCACTTTATTTCTGCTGTTCTGGCCAGTCGTGATCGCTACGGAAGACCGTGGCATATCCAAAAGATTCGCGAAGAATTCAACGCAGGCCTCGTTGGCGCGGCCATCAACGGGCAGCGCGGTCAGAGCGATTTTGAGCGCGTCTCCGAGTTCTCCCACGATCGCGTTTCTCCGGGCGCGAGGCTGGACTTTGACGGCGAAAGCGATGCCGGATGCTGTTTCGTGGAGCGGGATCACGCCCCAAATCCTATATGATATTCAGGGTCTGTATCAGTGCCGACCTTCGGTTGCGTCGTTTAGAACTGTCAACGGTAATGTGACGTCCCGAAGCCATGCCTGACGCCAAACATAAGAAGGGCCCTTAGCTCAGCGGTTAGAGCAGCGGACTCATAATCCGTTGGTCCTAGGTTCAAATCCTAGAGGGCCCACCAAATGGGTTATTCGGAACGGGCGGCATTAGGGCAACTTTGTCCGCATCTAAGTAGCTAGGGAATGGGAATCGGAGAACGTCAGACGCGAGGCTGGAGGCGATGGGGCGCGTTCTTGTGCCTGTTCGCATTGCTGTCAGCCAGTGTGATCCACGCCGCGCATTTCTGCCCTTTGCGGCTGTCGCAAGACCATGCCAGCTTTGACACTCCATCTCCTTCTCCGGGCGGTTCCGTCTGCCTGGCATGCGTCGCCGTCTATTCCAGCGTGGCAGAGCCGTTGTATCGTGCTGCTTCGCCAACGTTTGTGGTTCATGATTATCCTGCCGTCGCTTATGAAAGCCCGCTCACGCCGGCCAGGTTCTTCCGGTTGTTCGTCCGCCCTCCTCCGATCGCGTAACACTTAGCGCGCACATCCCAAACGTCAAATTGTCAAGCACGTCGGCCCAAAATCCGATCTGCGGGTATTTCCGAGGAGCAGAAATGAAGACGAAGATCATTGCAGCTATTGGCGTGGCATTGTGTTGCGTTCCAGCCTGGAGTCAGCAGGGAACAAATGCGCCTGATGCGAACGCCCAGAACTCCGCAGCGCTAGAGCAACGCATTCGCGAGCTCGAAGATCGTGTCATCGCGCTCGAAGGAAAATTAAGAACGATGGAAAGCGCGCAGACAGCTCAACCACAACCGGCTCAGCCTGCGGCGACTGTCGAGACCGGCACTCAGGCTCCCGCCCAAACCACGGTCCCAGCGCCTGCGCCATCGCCTAATGAAGCTCAAACCGGACTGGCCACCTCGGGCGGTCAGTTGCCAGTTTATGGCGGCTCGTCGGCCGCGGCGAAGGCGTTGAATCCGGATGTCAGCGTGATTGGAGATTTTATTGGAGCTGCGGGCGGCAATTCGGCTCCTGCGCTGGCCACACTCCAGCCTTTTCCGTCGCTGCAGATGCATGAGTCAGAAATTGGCTTACAAGCGATTATCGATCCCTACGCGCGGGGGGACTTCTTCATCTCATTTGGTGAAGAAGGAGTGAACCTCGAGGAGGGCTATATCACTTTTACTGCGCTGCCGGCCGGCTTCGTGGCCAAAGTCGGGAAAATGCGATCGGTGTTTGGCAAAGTCAATCTGATGCACAATCACGTGCTTCCCTGGATCGATCGCCCCCTCGTAACCACGAACCTGGTCGGTGGCGAGGACGGCATTGACGATGCTGGGGTTTCCATCGAGCGAATTCTGCCCGCGCCCAAAGGCATTTTCCTGGAGGCCACCGGACAACTCTTTCGCGGAGACTCAGCCGACGTCTTTACGGCCTCACAAAGGAGCGATGTCAGTGCCGTTGCGCACCTGCGGAGCTATAAGGACATTACGGAATCGACCAATCTCGATATCGGCCTTTCCTATGCTCGTGGACACAATGATGCCGGCGTAAACCTCTTGCCAAATCCCGACTTTGTGACGCAGTTGTATGGGATTGACGCAACGCTGCGGTGGAAGCCGCTGCGGCGTTCCATCTACCATTCCTTCATAGCGCGGAGTGAGCTCATCTGGAGTCAGCGGCAGGAACTGCCCGGTGAACAGCGCGCTTTCGGCTTCTACGCTTCCGGAGATTACCAGTTAGGGCGCCGATGGTTTACTGGTGGACGCTTTGATTGGTCGGACCGCAGCCGCTTCGACAACCTCACGGACAAGGGCGCGGCGGCGACATTGACTTATTGGCCCAGCGAATTCAGCCAGATTCGCGGGGAGTATCGCTTTACGAAATATGCCGAGAACAGAGACAGCAATGAGTTGCTGATGCAATTGATCTTTTCGCTGGGCGCACATGGAGCGCATCCGTTTTAGGAGGGTCAAAAGCGGAAGTCGCGCCCCCAAGGTCGTGCTGGACGCACAAGCTGTCAGGAGAAAATTAGCAAATGATAAAGAGCCATCGTTCTCTGAGCATCGCACTAGCGTTGCTCTGTTCGTTACTGCCTCTTACCGCAGAGGCAAAAAAGCTGAATGTGGTAACGGCCACGACTGATATGGCGGCGCTCGCGCAGGAAGTCGGCGGCGACCGCATCAGCGTTGAGTCGATTGCCAAAGGCTATCAGGACCCGCACTTTGTCGAAGCCAAGCCGAGTTTCCTGCTCAAGTTACGGCAGGCCGACTTGTTGATCGTCGTTGGGTTGCAACTCGAGATCGGGTGGCTGCCGCCGCTTATCACGCAGAGCGGGAATCCGCGGATTCAAGTGGGTGCGTCAGGCTATCTGGATGCCTCGCAGTTTGCAGAGATCCTGGAGATCCCAACTGGGGTGGTGACCCGCGCCATGGGCGATGTGCATCCGCTCGGGAACCCACATTACTGGCTCGATCCGGACAATGGCCGTCGTGTGGCGCGGGGCATTGCCGGTAAATTGTCGGAACTCGACCCCAGCGACTCAGCTTATTTTCAGCAGCGATTCGAGGACTTCGACAAGCGGTTGACTGCTGCGGAACAGAAATGGGACGCCGAAATGGCGCCATACCGTGGGCGAAAAATTGTGACCTACCATAATTCAGCCACCAATTTTGCCAAGCACTTCCACCTGGAAGTGATCGGGTACGTTGAGCCCCGGCCTGGCATTCCTCCGACACCCAGCCATACGTTTGAGCTTATGGCACTGATGAAGCGGGAGAGCTGCAAGCTGCTGCTGGTCGAGCCCTACTTTGACTTGAAAACTCCGAACAGCATCGGTGCCGCGACCGGCGCGAAGGTGGTGGTGTACCTGCCGTCAGTCGGTGGCGAGAAACAGGTGACAAATTATTTCGAGCTGTTCGATTACGATATCGATTTGCTGAAGAAGGCGTTCCAGTAAAGGTTTCAAAGGAGCGACATGGAAATTCTGCCTTTCTTGCTCTGGCCTTTCATGGCCAGTCTTATTCTGACAGGTATACATGCTTACCTGGGCGTGCATGTCGTAGAGCGCGGGGTCATCTTTGTGGACCTGGCCCTGGCGCAGATTGCCGCGCTGGGCGCAACGGTCGCGATCCTCGCGGGAATGGACCCGCATGGGCAGGGCGCCTATTGGCTGAGTTTGGCGTTTACCTTTGTGGGCGCTGCGATCTTTGCGTTCGCGCGCACCCGGCGCGGGCATATTCCTCAAGAAGCCTTCATCGGTATCGCTTATGCCGTGGCATCGGCAGCTGCAATCCTTGCCATGAGCAAAGCAACGGGCGAGACTGAACACCTGAAAGACATGCTGGTGGGCAATATCCTGGCGGTATCCCGGCATGAAGTCCTCAAGACGGCCATTCTTTACGGCGCCATCGGGATTTTCCACTACATCTTTCGGCACAAATTCCTCTTGATCTCGACCGATCCCGAACTGGCCGAGGCGAAGGGCATGAGCATTCGTTTCTGGGATTTCCTGTTCTACGCTTCGTTCGGTTTCGTTGTGACTTCATCGGTGGCTATTGCGGGTGTGCTGCTGGTGTTCTGCTATCTGATTGTGCCCTCGGTGGGCGCGATGTTATTCGCCGACCGCGTGGGCCGCCGACTGGCGATTGGCTGGACTATGGGAACTCTGGTTTCTGCCCTGGGGGTCTATTTTTCAGTGCAGCTGGATTTGCCGACCGGCGCGACCATCGTGTGCACATTCGGGGCGGTGCTGGTTGCTATGTTTCTCGTTCACCTGTTGTTCTTCCATGGCCGTCAGGCGCAATCTTTGGCTGGGGCATCATCGGTGGAAAACCCAAAGGAACGCCTGCTTCACGGTGGAAACCGGTAAACCTCAGCAACCGCAAGCCCAAGCAGCCACGAACCCAGGTAATTTTTTCCTCCGCCTTAAGCAATTTCGCTGTACGGGAACGCGCCTTGCAGCCTAGAGGGTCCACCGGATTCTCCCAGCCAGGAATTGCGCCTACAGTCCAAGTAATTAAGAGGAAATCACATCATCGGAGGCGTGAGATTGCTATGAAAACTAGAGCGACACTGTTTTCCATGTTGCTGCTTTCGGCGATCTGGGTAGTAGCACAGAGTACATCGCCGTCCGGTTCGACTCCTGATCAAACTATGCAGAGCGGCCAAACCGGGACAAATCCTCAGCCATCGACACCGAGCACAACCCAGCCGGCGCAGACTCCTGAAAATCCGGGTACCCCGGACGCAAATTCACCCAACGGGACGACGCCTGACCAGGCAAATCCGAATCAGGCCACTCCGAGTCAGGGCGCGGCTCCGGAGAATCAGACTACGCCCAACGCGAGTGCACCTGCAGCTGGTGGCGCTGGGTTGACCGGTTGCCTGTCGGGATCTCCCATCACAGGGAACTTCACTTTGACGGATCACTCCGGGAACATTTACAAGCTGACTGGAAACTTGGAGAGCGTCCGCACGATGGTTGGCAACGAGGTCGAAGTCACTGGAAACGAGGGCGCTACTGCAGCAGGTACGAGTTCCAGCGCTGTGAGCGAAAATTCCAATGCAGGTGGACAGGCTAGTTCTACCGCTTCGGCGAGCGGTGACACCGCTAAGCAGTTCACCGTCACCAGCGCCAGCAAGGTCGCAGACCAATGCAACGCCTCACCGTCGAACCATGGCCCGACTGCACGCCGGAGCCAGGACGGAATAATTGTTGCGGCGCTACAGACTGCCGGACAGACCCCAGGAACAGCTACCACTCCTGGTACAACGCCGACGCCGGGTTCCACGCCAACTCCGGGTACAGCTCAACCGGGCACGGCGAACCCAACTCCAGGAACCGCAGCTCCAACTCCTGGCACAGCGACTCCAACTCCAGGAGCCGCCACTCCCGGAACAACAACTCCGGAGGCAACTCCCACGAGTCCAACTCCGGAAACTGCTCCAACAACTCCGGCTCCGGAAGGAACTCCAACAGCGCCAACTCCACAGACAGCTCCGACAACACCAACTCCTGAGACGACTCCCGGAAGCAGCACGCCTGAAAGTATGCCGCCGGCGCCAGCTCCGGGCACAACGAATCCACCCAGCACCACACCTCCGACTACGCCCCAGAGCACAACTCCTGGGACGACACCTCCACCGGGCGCCTAGCTTTGTAATATTCGGAAAAGAAGGCCCGCTGCGGCGGGCCTCTTTTTTCGGTGGAAGGCCCGGTGACGCAGGCGTTCGCTTCGTGTGGGCTTGGCCATCTCTTGAGCTATGAGATAATTTCGTGAGGGCGAATCATGCCAGAGCACAAAGTTTTCTGCGTCAAGCTGCACAAGGAACTTCCCGGCTTGGAAGAGCCTCCCTTTGACACGGAGCTTGGCACGAAGATTTATGAGAATGTTTCGCAGGAGGCCTGGAAGCAGTGGACTGAATTCTGCAAAATGCTGCTCAATGAGTACCGCCTAAATCCAGCCAGGCGGGAAGACCAGGAAGTCATTGTCAAGCAGATGGAGCAGTATTTCTTCGGACAAGGCGCAGCGCCGCCTCCGGAATATGTTGCTCCGGAACAGAAACAGTAGCGCTATTTTCCTCCCTGAAATACAAGACCAGTAGAGATGCGCACGTTGTCTGTGATTCCATACTGCAGATAATCCGCCTGCGTGCGCCAAGCCAAGTTGTTCTTGAATCCATAGTCAAGGCCGAGGCCAAGACTGGTTGCCAGCGAAGACGGGGAACGTAACCCTACGAATATTGGAGTGCCGAGAAAAACGCGGCCGCTGCACGAATTACATGTGGAGCTAAACCTACTTGTGATCCGCGCATCGCCTAGTAGAACGTGAGCGAATGACGAGATTCTCCCCACGCGATACGAGAACTGGGGGGCCAAACAGGATAGTATGTAACCTCTCCTTCTCGTGAACAGTTGTGGTGCCTCCGATGGCTGGCGAATTCGGGACCGTCTCCGAAGCGGTGCCGCCATAGAGTCCACCGAAGTCCGTTGTCAGTCCAAACCAACGGTAAATGATGACCGTGGCGGACGCGCCCCATCCGTTCAGGCTGCTGCGGCTCCTGAGGATTTGAAAATTTCCATACGAGTATCCGCCAAAGACTTCCACTTTCGGGACTTCCTGACCCATAGCTGCCACCGCCAACGATAACAGCACTCCTGAAGCTAGCAGGATGCATAGTGCCTCCCCTTTTCTAAGTGGCCGATTATACGAGGATTTTCAGTTGCTGCAACTCAGAAGCGGAAAACGATTCCGGTCGAAAATCGAAAGTGATGCTGCGTGCCCGAAGAAAGCCGAATTGAAGGCTGATCTCCAGCACCAGTCCGTTAGTCAGAACGGAAGTTCGTGACGCTCTTGCGGTTATTATGAAGCAGATGCGACGAAAAGGCGGAATCTAGAAACAACACTGGGCAGGGCACGGCTTGCAGCCGTGCCCTGCCCTTTCAGGGCAACAGCGATAAGTCCGGTTCTGATTTAGGCGGGCGAGGGCACTCCAGAATCAATCAGATATCCAACTTCTTCAAAGGATGATTCAACTCGGGTCCATCCATGTAAACGCAATTCAGAACCGAAACACAATGCCGGTCGAAATTCGTAAGTCATTGTGCCCCGCGCCGAACAAATGGGTGTGGATCGAATCTCCTTGTGCTCGTAGAGCAATTCCCTTGATCAACTTGTAATCCAGTCCGCCGCCGATTGCGGTCGCGAAGGTAGTGTCGGAGTTGGAAATACCGCCCCCCGCGTCCGTCTGGTGGGCAACTCCCACCAGTAGCTCCGCGAAGGGCGTGTACTTGCCGACGGAGATCGATGCGCGCGGGCCGAACAGGACAGTATGGCGGCTGCCGTTAACGCGAATAGGTTTGAGCGCGCATGGGGTCGCAACGCAAGCCGTGAAATCGCGTCCGCCGTAGTGCCAGTCGAGATCGGCCACCACTCCGATCCAAGGCAAGTATTTGCCCTCGGCAGATCCTTCCCAGCCGTTCATGCCAGCGCCTCCACTGGCGGTTCCCGCAAAAACCTCGCCGTGCGAGTAGGAATACCCAAAGAAGATGTTTCCGCCAGTCGGAATCTGCGCGTTGGAAATTGCCGAGAGAACCAAAAGTGTGAAGGCGGTCGCGCTGATCTTCCGCACGATTTCTCCTGTCAAAAGCGGATCAATTGCATAGATGCATTCGATGCATGCTGAATGTGAGTTGGATGCCACAGCGCTATTGTTGTTTAGCATCGAAGTCTTAATCAGATTTTCACGGTTGCTGGAATCCTCTGCCGCTACAGTGGGAGGTAAGCAGGCGGCATGGTGGGCTCTGGCCCGTTTATCGCTGGGCCTTTAACTGCGCTGCCCGGAAGTAACGATATGAGCAAAAAACGCACTATTATCAAGGGGGCAACGAAGGTGAAGCTGGTAACCGCAACGACACAGGTTGAAGAAATAGTGATTTTGCATTGCAAGGGCCGGCTCCAGTTTTGCGAAGAAGCTGCGATTTTTTCAAAACTGGCGCATGGGATCCTCGACGCAGGCAGGAACCTCGTCCTCGATTTCGACGAGGTCGAAATGATCGACAGCACGGGCATAGGCGAACTGGTGCTGATTTACATGCGGGCGTGTGGGGCCGGGAAGGAGGTCCGAATTGCGTCACCCACGAAGCGCGTGCTGGACGTCCTCGAATTGACAAATGTAAGCTCGTTGTTCCGAATTTGTTCCACGGTGGACGAAGCGCTGGAATACTCGCCGGAGGAAGTAGCGTAAGCGCCTGATTTCAATGGCGTGGGGCTTCCTTGCCCCGCTGCCTCCTGATCTAAGCCTGATTTTTTAGAAGAAAAAGTGAAACAATAGCGCCCTCCAGCGCATCCATGCTGGAGCGGCCAGATCAGCAGCGATGCTGCCGGGCTTGAACCTCTGCTCTGGAGAATCCGATGCACGCGAGCCATGCCCAGCAGTTGGCCTCTAGTCCCCTTCGCGACCGCTACCAGGAAATCCGCCGGACCACGCCGGAACTGACAAAGCCGTTTTCAGCGGAAGACCAGATGCTGCAGTCTATGCCTGACGCCAGCCCAGCAAAGTGGCACCTGGCGCACACAACCTGGTTTTTCGAAACCTTCATTCTCAGCCCTTACGTCGCGGGATACCGGTCCTTTGATTCGCGATACCAATACCTTTTCAACTCCTATTACAAGCAGCTTGGTTCTCACCCTTACCGTGGGGCACGCGGTTTGATGTCGCGACCCAGCTTGAACGAAATTCATGCCTACAGGTCTCACGTGGATGACGCGATGCTCCGCCATCTCGAAAATGTGAATGAGCGAACCGCAACGTTGACTGAACTGGGACTGAACCACGAGCAGCAGCATCAAGAGCTGATTCTTACCGACATCAAGCACGCGCTGTGGTCTATGCCGCTGCGCCCTGAGCGCGTGAACCAGCCTCGAGCAGTCAGCACCACTGTGCGGCTCCAGTGGACGAATTTCGAAGGTGGCATTCACAAGATAGGCCACGCTGGCACAGGTTTTGCATTCGACAATGAAGGCCCACGGCACGAGGTATTATTGCGGGCTTTCCGGATCGCCTCCCGGCTGGTCACGAATACCGAGTACCTGCAATTCATGAATGATGGGGGTTATCGCCGGCCCGAGCTGTGGCTCTCTGATGGATGGGACACGATTTGCTCGCAGGGCCGGAATTCGCCTCTGTATTGGGAAGGGAGCGATGGAAGATGGTTCGAGTTTACGCTTGCTGGTATGAAGGAACTCGATCCAGCCGGGCCAGTGTGCCATGTGAGCTACTACGAAGCCGATGCGTATGCGCGGTGGAGTAACGCAAGACTTCCTCTCGAAGAAGAATGGGAAGTCGCGGCGGCGCAAGCATCATCGACGGGCACCTTGCTCGAAGATGGCAGCCTTCACCCTCAGCCCGCACGCGGGAAAGGGCTGCAACAAATATTCGGAGATGTGTGGGAGTGGACATCGAGTCCGTACATGGCATATCCAGGATTTGAACCGGCCAAAGGCCTGATTGGGGAGTACAACGGAAAGTTCATGTGTAACCAGTTTGTGCTTCGCGGCGGTTCGTGTGCTACGCCTTCCAGTCACATTCGCGCGACCTATCGCAATTTCTTCCCGCCCCACGCTCGTTGGCAATTCATGGGGATAAGGCTGGCCAAATGATTGCTCGCGAGTTGGTCGCTGTTCCCCCTTATGCTGACGAAGTTATGAACGGCCTGATGTCCCGGCCGAAGACGCTGCCATGCAAGCTGTTCTATGACGATCGCGGCTCGGCGTTGTTCGAAGAGATTACGCGCTTGCCCGAATACTACTTAACACGCATGGAGCTGGAAATCCTGCGGGACCGGGGCAAGGAAATTGCGCTGGCCGCCGGGTCTCCAGTTTCAGTCGTAGAACTGGGTGCGGGAACGGCCACCAAGACTGGAACCTTGGTGCGGGCGTTTGCGCGGCGGCAGATGCGGGTGAAGTATTTCCCTGTAGACATTTCTCCGGCGGCGCTGGCCGAAGCCAAAAGACGGATCCGAGAAGAGTGCCCTGGGGTAGTGATACGGCCGGTAATTGCGGACTTCAGCAATGGCTTCGGATTTCTACAGAACATTCCAGGCCGCAAGATTGTGCTGTACCTGGGATCGAGCATTGGCAACTTCGATTGGGATGCCGCAACCGCCATGCTCCGGAAAGTTCGTAACCAACTCACTTCTGGCGACGCGCTGCTGCTGGGCACAGACATGGTGAAGAGCCCTGAGATTCTGGTGCCCGCCTACAACGACGCGCAAGGCGTTACTGCCCAATTCGATAAGAATATTCTGATGCGGCTGAATCGCGAATTTGGTGCCAATTTCGATTTGGATTCATTCCGTCATGTCGCCGAGTGGAACCCGCTGCGCTCACGAATGGAAATTTATTTGGAAAGCATGCGTCCGCAAGCGGTTACTTTAGGGACGATGGATTTAATCGTGAAGTTTGCCGCAGGAGAGCGGATCCATACCGAGAACAGCTACAAGTACACCGAGCAAATGGTGGAAACCATGCTCTGCGTTTCCGGATTCAGGCTCGAAAAAACCTGGTACGACCGGCGCAAGTGGTTTGGATTGCATCTGGCGAGGGTGTAACTTCCGTATAGCCCCTGATCCGCCCGGAACGGGTCACTCGGCTCATGAATCCGGAAGCGATCAGCGCCGATCAGCTATATTCTTGTTCTCGCCGGGAGGCGAAATGGGTCCAGAGGATCGGGAATCGGGGTTTCCGCACGGCCGAGGTTCGCGGGGTCCGCTTCTGCTGACCCATGACATATTCTTCGGAGAATTGCAATCAAGCCGGTCGCTTGACGGGATTACGCTGTCGCACCGCATCGCCAGTTCTCCGCCGGAAGAAGTAGAGGTGCACACGCATGTGGACGCACACTTCGTGCTCGTCACAAGTGGGCGCTACGTCTCATCTGCTCGCGCTACCACACGCCAATGCGCGAGAGGACACAGATTACGGATACCTATGGTGGCTCCAGACATTCCATTTCCATGCCCGCTCTCTGCGTTCTTACGGGATGTACGGCACTGGCGGGAACAAGATTCTTGGTCTTCCCGGGCGAATCTCTGGTAGTCGTAATTACGACCACCAACTACCGCGTCCAGGGTGCAAGCGCACTCACTGACAAGCTGATCGTTGATTACATCCTCGAAGCCGCCGTGTCCGCAAATGCACGGTAGCTCTCCCACTTAACATTTCAGTTCTCGGCGCTCAGGTTACTCAACGGCCAGGGCTGATGCCCGCTTCATTTTGTTGCAAGGTGCGGCTCGACTAAAGTCGCGCCCTGATACGAATCATGGGTTCTGCCCACTCCTTTCGGATCAATGAATACGCAGTGTAAGCGACAGATTGTGACCACCTGCCTGCGCGTTATATGCTTTCGCAGTGCAGCAATCGGCGGGGCGATCTCCTACAACTCCACTTTACATTGGCCTGGTGATTACGCTGGTAGCGGTGGTTGCCTATTCGGCGTACGTCACACGGCGGATCACCGGTCTGCGCGAGCTGCAGAATAATTTGATTGATCGCAACCGGAGAGATTCGCTCCAGCTATTGCGCATCCAGAACGAACTTAACTCGATTGGCATGTCGATGCGCGACATGCTTGACACTGAGCTACTCGAGAACGGTCAGCGCTATCCGCTGACTGCATGGCAGCCGCAATTCCAGCGCATGCGCGGGGACCTGGACGACGCGTTTCAGCGCGAACAAAGGGTTTCTCCGCAGGGCCGGACGGCTGATCAACAGCAGTATCTGCAAAGCTCGCTCTCCCAATTCTGGGACGCAGTCGAGCGTACGTTCGCGCTTGCCCGCGATGGAAAAGAAAACGAGGCGCGCGACCAGATACGCCTTTCGTTGCAGGCGCGCCAGGCGGCGTTAAGCACGGCAGTGGCGCGTCTGTTGGTGCAGAACAACGAAAGCGAGGAGCGTGCTGCCACCCAGGTCACTGAGATTTACGATCATGTGCAGCGGCAAGCGTACTTTTTTCTCATTGGGACGTTAATTGCGATTGTTCTCACCAGCCTCTATCTGATTCGTTCAAGCCGGCTGCTGTTCAATCAACTGGCGACCCTTTCCGCTCAGCGTAGTGAGCTGGCGCAGACACTGATTTCCACTCAGGAGTCCACTTTGCGCTATATCTCACGCGAGTTGCATGATGAGTTTGGGCAAATCCTGACCGCGATGGGTGTGATGTTGGGACGGGCGCGTAACCAGGCGCCGGAAAATTCCGAGCTTCGAACCGACTTGCTTGAAGTCCGCGAAATTGCCCAGAGCACGCTGGACAAAGTTCGCAGCCTTTCACAGGCGCTCCATCCTGTGATGCTAGACGAAGCCGGATTGGAGCAGACCATCGAGTGGTATCTGCCTGTAGTGGAAAGGCAAACTGGGATTGGCATATCCTACGAGAAATCCGGGGCACCATTCGCCATAAACGGTAACGCTGCGGTCCATGTTTATCGCGTGTTACAGGAAGCTTTGAACAATGTGGCCCGCCACTCTGGGGCGAAGAAGGCCTGGGTGCGGCTGCGCTTTGGGCCCGACCGTCTGGAGTTAGAAGTGGAAGACCGCGGCGCGGGATTTCCGGCAACCCGTCCACGCCAGGGAATCGGGCTGGTTGCCATGCGCGAGCGCGCCGAATTGCTGAGCGGCAGCATTGCGTTTGAACGTCCTGCCGGAGGAGGCACACTGGTGCGATTGAACATCCCAAAACCAACGCTGGAGACGCATGCCTGAACAACAAATCTCGGTGTTGCTGGTGGACGACCACAGCCTGGTGCGGCGCGGTTTCCGGCGCATGCTTGAGGACGAACCCGATATCCGCGTCGTGGGTGAAGCCAGTGATGGAGAAGAAGCGGTGAAACTTACGCGCTCGCTCAAGCCGCAGGTGGTGGTGATGGATTGCGCGCTGCCCGGAATCAATGGTCTGCAGGCGACGCGCAAAATCCTGCAACTCGCGCCTGGTACGCTGGTGCTGATGCTCAGCATGCATACCGAGGACACCTGGGTGCGCCAGGCGATGGAAGCAGGCGCACGCGGATATGTGCTGAAGAATGCGATGGACCTGGAATTGGGATCGGCGATCCGGCGGATGGTGAAGGGCGAGACCGTATTGGACGGGCAACTTTCACTGCAAGAGAACTTGAAGGGCGAACGGAACGCGGGCCTCACTCCACGGGAACTCCAAATCCTGCAATTGATCTGCGATGGAAAATCGAACAAGGAAATTGCGGCACAGCTCGATTTGAGCGCGAACACTGTGGCGGTGCATCGCGCCAATATTATGGATGCGCTCGGAATCCATAAGACCGCAGAACTAGTAATGTATGCAATTCGCAATGGCTTGGTGAACATTCCGTGAACCGCCGATCTTTTCTGGTTGGGACCACGACCGCAGCCGCGCTAACCGCATTACGTCCGCCAACCGTTTGGGGCGCGCCTACGCCGCCGCTTGGTTTTCACTTCACTGACGTGACCGGTGCAGCGGGAATTCATTTCAAGCACAACAATGGCGCGTACGGTGGGAAATTACTGCCGGAGACTCTGGGCGCGGGCTGCGCTTTCCTCGACTACGACGCCGATGGATGGCAAGACATCCTGCTCGTGAACAGTACGGACTGGCCTGGGCATGTGCGCGAGCGTTCGACTCTCAAGCTATACCGCAATAACCGCAATGGAACTTTCACCGACGTGACTCGCGCGGCCGGACTCGACATCGAGATGTATGGCATGGGAGTAGCGGTTGGTGACTATAACAATGATGGGTTCCCGGACATGCTGATTACCTGCGTCGGGCAGAACCGGTTATTCAAGAACACCGGGAAAGGCACGTTCCTCGACGTAACCAATTCCAGCGGACTGGGAAAGCGCCAGGCCTTCAGCACCTCGGCGCTTTGGTTTGATTATGATCGCGACGGCCTGCTCGACCTCTTCGTCTGCAATTACGTGAAGTGGGCGGCGGAGCACGACGTGTTTTGCAGCCTGGACGGTAAGCACAAATCGTATTGCACGCCGGAAGCGTATGTCGGCCAGACTTGTTGGCTATTTCACAATCGCGGAAACGGCACGTTTGAAGATGTTACCGCTTCGAGCGGAATCTTTGACAGCAGTTCGAAATCTCTCGGCGCGGCCATGCTTGATTACGACCAGGATGGCTGGCCAGGCCTGCTGGTGGCGAACGATACGCAGCCGAACAAGCTGTATCGGAATCAGCGGAACGGAACTTTCAAAGATGTAGCTCTTGAGGCAGGTATCGCTTTCAGCGCAGATGGGAAGGCCAGGGCGGGCATGGGAGTGGATGTGGGCGATTTCGAGAATTCTGGGCGCCAAGGCGTGGCCATCACAAATTTCGATAACGAGATGATCGGACTCTACCAGTTCGACGGAAAGGGAAACTACTCGGACATTGCGGTGCGGAGCGGCACCGGGCTGCCTTCGAAGACGACGCTCGGCTTCGGATGCGTGTTCACAGATTGCGACCTCGATGGTTCACTCGACCTGATAGCGGTGAACGGACACATTGATGACACGGTACGCAACGTTCGCAATGTTGGGTACGCGCAGCCCCCGCAATTGTTTCTGAACAACGGTAAGGGAAACTTTCGAGAAGTGGGCGCTGAAATTGGCGGCGGATTCAGCCAGCCCAAAGTCGGGCGCGGACTCGCCATCGGAGACTTTGATCGAGACGGCGATGCGGACATCCTGATGACCACCAACAATGGGCCCGCGTATTTGTTCCGCAACGATCAGGCAGCGGGAAATCGCAGCATCCGATTTCGGCTGGTAGGAACGAAGTCGAATCGCGATGCGATCGGAGCGCAGGTCAAAGTATTTTCCGGTGGGACGATGCAAACGCGTATGGTCCGCAGCGGATCGAGTTATTTGTCGCAGTCGGAGTTACCTGTAACTTTTGGCCTAGGAAGACGTGACTTGATCGAGCGTATGGTTATCGATTGGCCAAGCGGAAGGACTGAGGAATTCAAGGACCTTGCTGCAGGGAAAACTTACCAAGTTACTGAAAGCAAGGGTATTAAGCCGGAGCCTGGATTCTAATACTTTTGGGTTATTGTGCTTCAATGTGCTCGGGCTGACAATGATTCTAACGTCCTCATAAGTATCGGCCTCCTCCGGCCAGCATTTGAGGAGTTCAACCCACGAAGCTAAAGCCGCCCGAAAGGGCGGCTTTGGTTTTTGGCAGTCAGGGACGGCTTCGTTCGAAGAACTAATGTCTCTGTCCATCTAATGACAAGAGCCGTGCAAGGCATTCAGAAACACGGTTACGTTGCTGCCGTCATCCGCTGCCAGGTCGGGCTTGCCGTCGTTATTAAAGTCCCCAACAGCCAGGACACCACTGACGACGTCGGAGCCGTGGACAGCGCGAAATTTTCCATTCCCGTCACCCAGTAGTACGGTTGTGCCGTCGGGGCGTAGGACCGCCACGTCGAGCTTGCCGTCGCATTTAAAGTCCGCGGCAGCTAATCTGCCGGGACTAACGTTGATATTGATCGGGGGCTGGAAAGTGCCACCATCATTGCCTAAAAGGAGAGCTATGCTGTTGGTACCGCTTACGCCCACCAAGTCGGATTTGCCGTCTCCGTTGAAATCTCCCTCAACAAAACCCACCGAGAAGGCAAAGGGTGCCCCTATCTGGAAGGTTCCATCCCCGTTTCCCAATAACACGGTTACAGTCTCCGGGCCACCGAACTGGTCTCCGATCGCCAAATCAGGTTTGCCGTCGCCGTTGAAGTCACCAACGCTGATTGAGAGGGGCGTTCCTCCCCCATATGAGTAATTCAAAGGATCTTGAAAGTTCCCGTCCCCCGTCCCGAGATACACATTCACCAAGCCCGTGCAGCCAAAGAAATCGGTGCAATAAAACGCGACGGCCATATGCAGGTTGCCGTCCAGGTTGAAACCACCGATTGCCACCGCGCGGGGGGCAAGGCCCGCCTGCCGCCGAAAAATAGGAATTGTTGAATGTTCCATCGCCATTACCAAACATGCCATGCACCTCGCCGAGAAGACCGGAGAAGGGTAAATCCAAACACACACTCGCAACGCCCAAGTCGGGGTTGCCGTCATGGTTGAAGTCTCCGACCACGACGCAGTTGGCGGCTCCGTTCCCCGCGTCGGAGATTAACGCCTGCCGGAAAGTCCCATCGCCATTTCCCAATCGGGCTGTTATCGTCGAACCGTCAAAACAGTTAAAGTCTTTGCACTGGTTGGTGACCACCCAATCGAGCTTGCCGTCGCCGTTGAAGTCGCCCACAGCCACGCTATTTGAGGACAACCCCTCGGTTGAATATGTCGGCCCAGGCTGAAAATGGGGCCGTGGTCCGCGGGACTGGCGCTCTGCTGTGCGTGAAGGGATGAGACTCCGCCTGGGATGAGAGCTGACGTTAGGAGGAGAAGAACAATTGCTGATGTCCCAGTTTTCGGATGAAGGCAAGAATAAAAACGTGCCATGTCTTTCCTCCTTGGCGGCGCCTAAGTCATTGCTGAGCGGTCCTTAGTAGATTGGAATCTCCGTTTTGAGCTCACACTAGAGAGCCACGGAGTGTACACCCGGGCGCACTAGCGGCCTAGTCTGACGCCTCCTCATTTGAGTTCCGCTGATCATGCGTATAATGTTCGAGCGTTGTGGACTCCACGTTGAGGAACTTCATGGGAAAAAATTATGATCCGCTCTCAACTACAAGACGAAATTTTCTGGCTACAACTGGCGGCGTTCTTGCTGGTGCGGTAGCAGCGCCACGCGCGTTCTCCACGGCAGCTCCGCAATCGGAGGGCACCCACATGTCCTCGCCAGGCGCCCGCCGGAAGATTCCGATCGGCGTTTTCGATCCGGCGTTCCCCGACCTCACGCTCGACCAACTGGTGGAGAAATATGCCAGCCTGGGAGTGGAGGCGGCTGAAATCGGCACGGGAGGATATCCCAACAACAAGCATTGCCCTGCGCAGGAATTGCTGGACGATCCAGCGAAATTGAGGGCCTGGAAAAAGAAGTTTGAGGACCACAATATTCAGGTGGCGACGCTCAGTTGCCACGGGAATCCGGTGCATCCGGATCGCACAATCGCCGAGCGCGATAAGGAGACCTTCCGGCGCACTGTGTTGCTTGCAGAGAAGCTTGACGTGAAAGTGATCGTTGGATTTTCTGGATGTCCTGGCGGAAATCCGAATGATACGAACCCGAATTGGATAACCTATCGCTGGCCCCCGGAGTTCGCGGCGGCCCAGGACTGGCAGTGGAAAGAAAAAGTTGTCCCCTACTGGAAAGAGGCAGCGAAGTTTGCGCGTGAGCATGGTGTTCGGCGGCTCGCGCTTGAAATGCATCCCAATTTTGTGGTGTACAACCCGCTCACACTGCTCAAGCTGCGTGACGCGGTTGGAGAAGAGATCGGCGCGAACAACGATTTGAGCCATCTGTTCTGGCAAGGCTGTGATCCAGTGGAAGTCATTCACCTGCTGGGCAAGCAGGGCGCCATCTTCCACGCGCACATGAAAGACACGGTGCTTTACCACGATAAGGTCGCGAAGTACGGGGTGCTGAATTTTGTCTTTGAGAAACAGGACCTCAAAATTGCGTCGGATGCCTTCCGCGCGGTGGGTTACGGGCACAGCGCCAGCACATGGAAAGATATCGTCCGCGCCTATATGGATGTGGGTTATGAAGGAATTTTGAGCGTAGAAAACGAGGACCCGATTCTGTCGGGCGAGGTTGGCGTCGAGCGGGCGCTCTACGTTCTGAAGAATGTGCGCGAAGAGCTGCTGACCGAGCAAGCAGTGTAAATACAGAGCCTGTCCTGAGCGTAGCCAAAAGGATCTCCTGCTCGCAGCGGACAGGCGACGGCGGCTGTCCGTACATGTTTTGGGTGTTTTGGGAGGACCAATGGATCGGCGAAAGTTTGTCGGAAGTTTGACTGCGGCGTTGGTGGCGAGCCGCTTTACGTGGGCAGCGGCAGACCACAGAATCGAAAAGATCGGCGTCCAGCTCTACACCGTGCGCGATGCGCTGGAGAAAGATTTTGAAGGCACGCTGGCGCAAGTGGCGAAGATCGGATACAAAGAAGTCGAGTTCGCAAAATACTTCGCCGCCCTCCCCAATTTGAATCCGGCGCCCAAGCGTACGCGCGAGATTCTCGATTCGAACGGGCTTTCTGCTCCCTCCACGCACGTACCGTATTCTGCGCTATCTGTGGAGAACTGGCCGCGCGTACTTGAGGCAAGCAAGATTCTCGGCCACGAATACATTGTGAATCCTTCTATTGATAGGGACGTACTGAAGCAGCCCGACGGCTGGAAGCGGGCAGCGGAAACCTTCAACCGAGCTGGGGAGGAGAGCCAGAAGGCCGGAATTCAATTGGCATATCACAACCATGTTGAAGAATTTAAGCCGCTGGATGGAGAGTTGCCATACGACATTCTGCTTTCCGAGTCCGATCCCAAGTTGGTGAAGATGGAGATGGACCTGGGCTGGGCGCACAAAGCAGGGGCCGATATTCTCGCGTACTTCAAGAGATATCCCGGACGATTTCCTTTGGTCCACGTCAAAGATTTCGATAAGGACGGCAATATGACTGAAGTCGGCCGCGGCGTTGTCGATTGGAAAGCAATTTTCGCGAAAGCCGATCTCGCCGGCATCAAGCACTATTTCGTTGAGCACGACGAACCGAAGTCACCGTACGGAAGTATTCAAACCAGTTATCTGTATCTAGAGAAATTGCGTTTCTAGAATCATACGGAGATCTATGCCTCAGGTGGTTCGCTCTCCCAAGGTTTATGACGTTTGCATCATCGGTTCTGGAGCTGCGGGCGGAACTGCCGCGAAGATCCTCACCGAAGGCGGCCTCAATGTGGTCATGGTGGAGGCGGGCCCGCCGCTGAATCCGCAAAAAGATTTTAAGGAGCATGTCTGGCCTTACCAGCTTCCCCACCGCGGGGCGGGCATAGGAGGAAAGGCCAGTGACAACTTCAGCGAGTTCCTAGCACCCAACGGCTCCTGGGAGATCGAAGGCGAGCCCTACACGATTGCGGAGGGGTCGCGTTTCCGCTGGTTCCGGTCACGTATTGTCGGAGGGCGCACGAATCATTGGGGAAGAATCGCGCTCCGTTTCGCCCCTGTGGATTTCAAGTCGCGCTCGACCGATGGCATGGGGGACGACTGGCCGATCACCTACGAGGATGTTGCTCCGTATTACGACAAAGTCGAGTCGTATATCGGGGTTTTCGGCACCAAAGAAAATGTTCCCAGCGCGCCCGACGGAATCTTCATGCCGCCGCCGAAGCCGCGCTGCACCGAAACCATTGTCAAGAAGGCCTGCGATAAGCTGAACATTACATGTATTCCTTCGCGTCTAGCCATCATTACGCAGCCGCACAACGGTCGTCCGCCTTGCCACTACTGCGCGCAGTGCGGACGAGGTTGCGTCAGCGCCTCAAACTTCAGCTCGAGCCAGGTGATGATTCCGTACGCCGAGAAAACCGGCCGTTTCACACTCCTCACGAACGCGATGGCGCGCGAGATCGTGGTCGGAAAAGATGGCAAAGCCCAGGCAGTCTCCTACATTGACAAGCTGACGCGCACGGAAAAGAAAATTTATGCGAAGGCGTTCGTTGTGGGAGCGAGCGCGTGTGAATCAGCGCGTCTCTTGCTCAATTCAAAGTCGACGGTGTTTGCAGATGGACTGGCGAATTCCTCCGGCGTCATCGGGCGTTATCTTACGGACAGCGTGGGCAGCTCCGGCGGAGGCGTTTTTCCTCAGCTCGCCAAAGTGCCTCCGCACAATCACGACGGCGTCGGGGGAATGCACATGTACATGCCGTGGTGGAAGTTCGATCGCAAGAATGACTTCCTGCGGGGATATCACATCGAGTTCGGGGGCGGACGCTCCATGCCGGGAGTGGGAGAATTTGACGTGCTCTGCGAAACCGTGGAAGGTTACGGTGTCAGCCTCAAGCAGAAGTGCCGCGACGCCTACGGCACATACATTGGCTTTGCAGGTCGTGGCGAGATGATTCCGAACGAACACAGCTATTGCGAGGTTGACCCCAACACTGCGGACGAATGGGGGATTCCGGTACTGCGCTTCCACTGGCAGTGGAGTGACAACGAAATCAAAATGGCGCGTGACATGCAGCAGACCTTCCGCGAGATTGTGGAAGCTGCGGGCGGCACTTATTACTCGCGAGTCATGGCTGACGGACCCAATCCATATGGGATCGAGGATGGCGGGGTGATCATCCACGAGCTTGGAACGGTACGCATGGGAAACAGCCCAAAGACTTCGGCTCTAAACGGATACTGCCAGGCGCATGATGTGAAGAATCTGTTTGTGACCGACGCGGCTTCTTTCGTGACCAATCCTGACAAGAACCCAACCCTGACCATCGTGGCGCTGTCGTGGCGGGCTTCCGAGTATTTGTTGGATGAGGCGAAGAAGGGGAATTTATGAGTCCGACGATTTCCCGGCGCGATGTGCTTAAGTCACTTGCCATGAGTGCGGCTGCAACTTCAGTGCTGCGGGTGATTCCGGCGCAGGCTGCAGAATATGCGCATCACATGATTGCGGCGGAGAAGGCCGCAGCCCCAGCGAAGAATTACGCGCCGAAGTTCTTCTCTCCGCACGAGTATAAGACTCTTCAGGCACTGTGCCAAACCATCATCCCCGCGGACGCTGATTCGGGTGGGGCGATCGAGGCGGGCGCGCCCGAGTTCATTGATCTCCTTACCAGCGAGAACAAAGACTATCAGCGAATTCTCGGCGGAGGGCTGCTCTGGCTCGATAGCACGTGCTCGGACCGCTACGAGAAAGTATTTCTCGACTGTTCACCTGAGCAGCAGAAAGAAATTCTGGACCAGATCGCGTACCGGAAGAGTGCGATTGCCAATCCCGCCCTGGATCCAGGAGTCGAGTTTTTCTCGTTCCTGCGCGATATGACCGCCGACGGATTTTTTACCAGCGAGATTGGGATTAAATATCTTGGCTACATCGGCAGCGCTTATCTCAAAGAATTTCCAGGATGTCCGCCGGTTCCTGAGGCCTGAGCAACCAGCTTTCGGACGGCAGCGATGATCACATCGGCTCTGACGTGGGGCACATCATGACCGCTGCCGGTGGCGATCACCAACTCCGCATTCTTTGATAGCCGCAGCTTCTCCTGCTGTATTTTCTGCCAGTCGTCTCGTTCATCCGGGTTTACGCTAGCGAGTGCTGGATCACGCGCGATGACGATCAGCGGCACCGCGCCAAGCGTGGTTATGGCCCGTATTTCCCGGACGTCCTCCGCGTATGCCTCGCGCTCACGATAGAAGGCGCCGTACAAACCTGCCCGGCAATTGATGGCTTTCTTTTCACCCCGGATCGCTTCCGGGGCCTGGCCGCCGCACCAGCCTCGCCAGCGCGGCAGTCCGAACGGAATCATAAGCTGCATCGTCCGGAGCGATGACCGTTCGCTCAACCGGAACGGAAACAGTGAAAGCGTATGTTTCCCGTCCACCAGTACCAGGCCCGATACTTCTTGGGGAAACTTGTGAGCGAACATCACCGCGTTGAAACTTCCGAAGGAATGCGCAACCAAAATATATGGAGGTCTCTCGCCAGCGGCGTGCAGCAGCGTGTGCAACTCCTCCGCCATAACGCTGGGAACCCGCGGCTGCGGGCTGGGATCGCTCCAGCCATATCCTGCGCGATCGTAAAAACAAACCCGGGCAAAGTTGGCGATCTCCGGCTGCACCAGATACCAGTCCAGATATGAAGCTTGGTGGCCGTACTCGAGCACAACGGTTGGACCGCTGCCGCTGCCTTCGCAACTGATGTGGAGGCGATAGCCGCCAATATCCACCAGCTTGCCAGGCGGATGATAAATTCTCAGGTCGCGATCGCGCGCGCGCCGCTCATACAGGAAGCCAGTGAAGGCCAGAATAATGAGCACCAGAACTTCCAGGGCAAGAACGTAGCGGAGAATGCGCAGAAGACTTCTGCTGGCATCGTCCTGTCCTGCAAGTCTTGTAAGCAGGAACCCGATCGCTAGGGCACATGGGATCCCCAGTGCCGCGATGGCCGCCCAACGCACCGGATGTAGAGTTCCGCCGATCAAAGTGGGAATTATAGAGTAACGCCTCGCGGGCGGCGGTCCCATTCGAATTCGCTCAGGGCAGGTCCGCGCCACACATGATCTTTTCACTTGGTGTACATTGAATGCGATTCTTTCAACTCCGCAACGGGAGACTCTTCTATGGCAATGGGCTACACAGCTCCGGGGCACGTGGTCGCGCACACGATGGTGACTACTCAATTCGAACTCGACGGATTTAAGGTGGTGCGTACGCTGGGCGTGGTGCGCGGAATCGTTGTGCGCTCACGTTCGATTTTCGGGACCATCGGAGCCAGTCTGCAAACCATTCTTGGCGGTAACATCACCCTGCTTACGAATCTTTGCGAGAAGACCCGCGCGGAAGCGTTTGACTTGATGCTGCGGCACGCGGCCGAACTCGGCGGGAATGCAGTTGTCGGCGCGCGCTATGATGCGACCGAGATTATGCAGGGCGTCACCGAGGTTCTGGCGTACGGCACGGCTGTTCTGGTCGAGCCGGTCAACCGCTCATGAGAGAGATCGGATTGCTCAGGGTCCTTAGTTACACCTGGGCCGCCTTCGGCGTGTACTGGTTGGCCGTCGCCCGAGGTGGCACTCCAGATCAGACCAGCGAATCTCCAATCTACCGTGCAGTACGACTGGCTATTTTGGTTATCACATTTACGCTCCTCTTTTCTGACCGGACAGCTACTGGAATTCTCGACCGGCGGTTCGTCCCGCAGTTCCCGGCAGTTGAGTACTCTGGATTTTTCCTCACCCTGTCTGGGCTTGCCGTGGCTCTATGGGCGCGCATACACCTTGGCCAGTATTGGAGCGACAAGGTTGTGCTCAAAGCCGATCACCAACTTATCCAGAGTGGACCATACACTTACATACGTCACCCAATTTATTCCGGTGTTCTGCTCGGAGTTGCGGGAACCGCTCTGCTGGTAGGCGAATGGCGCGGAGTACTGGCGTTTGCACTATTGTTGACCAATTACGCTATCAAGGCGAAGAAAGAAGAGCGCATTCTGTCCGCCCGATTCAGCGATCAGTTTCAGGAACATGTGCGGCACGCCGGTTTTTTTCCCCCCCGTTTCCGCACGCGGAGTTGAGATTAGTTGTCACGTACAGATGACATTCTGCGAGCAGCCCCTAGTATCGAACCGGGCATCTCTTAGTGTGTGTTTTATTCCGTAATCCGTATAGCTGTATCAAAGCCACGACATCTGCTTCCAGCTCTCCTGGCGATCTTGGCTCTCTCATGCATGATATCGTGCGGTGCAACCGACATTTGCCACTGCACTCCGACTGCACCGGCATCTAAGGATTTCAGGCGGGCGGAAAAACATGTGCCGCTGCCCAATGTGACGCCGGTTGAAACCACAGTGGCACAGATTCCGTCCTGGCCGTTGGGCCCCAACCCTGTCGATACCACACCGCGCACCCGGCGGGAACTCACGCTTTATCACATTGCGACCGCCTATTTGCAGAACGCTAGGCTCATCGGCTTCGATTGTGATGTGCACTGGAGATTTCAGATGGGCCGAGCAAGACTGCTCCGCGCGGGATCGTAGAGACGCCGCGATTGACAGTGAATACTGTGCGAATCGCAGGAGTCTCGAGCACGCACTCGCCCAGCACCACTTTCGGCTGAAATACGTGGTTAACTCGTTGGTCAGCCAATCCGAACTCCCGCAATTACCTGTATCTGTTTTGGGCTTGGCATTTCGCGATTTCGAGCACAACCGCGGCACTGTCGAGGTCGGTACGCCGTGGGAGCTGCATCCCACGATCGTGACCGTGCAGTAGTAGCGGTTATTTCCACAGGCTCACCACTTCTACTGATTGACCTTATCGGCCTGCGAACCAAAGCGTAAAACACCATTCCTTGGGGTATCCGAATCAGTAATCCCCAATTTGTTGCGCTTTTAAGATTGACCCTACCCGACGTGCTATGACCTACAACTTTCCTATTGACACTAAAGCCTTTAGGCGTAAGATGTGGACAAAAGTGGTACAAAGTGGTCAGGATAGTAGCGGGCGTGGGTGGTAGTGAACAAAATCGGAGCGCCGGTGGATTTCATAGCTGATATCCCCAAAAATGGCCCGAATGAAACTGAAACAGCCCAATTCGTCACCGTTTTTGCCTTCATTATGGTCGCTACAACTAGATATTCCGACGGGCGAGGACGCCCGTCGCTCCACAAACTAGACCATGTTTCGCGGCAATCACCCAACTCGCGTCGACGAAAAAGGGCGGCTCAAGGTCCCCGCGGAATTCAAGCGCGTGATCGACGAGAAGTACGGTCAACAATTTTACATCACCAGTCTGGATGGCAAGGTTGCACAAGTTTATCCCTTCGAGGAATGGGAGCGGATCGAGCAGAAGCTGGCAGGACTCTCCACTTTCAATCCTACGAAGAAGAAGTTTCTGGATCGGGTGAACTACTACGGGCAGATGGTCGAGATGGACGGACAAGGCCGGCTGCTGATGCCGCAGATTTTGCGCACGTCAGCGGAGATCAAGGGCGAAGTAGCAGTGACCGGAAATTTGACGCATCTGGTAGTTCGCAACCTGGAACAGTACCGCCGGGAGATCGAGGAAGACAAGTTCACGCCTGAGGATGAGAAGACGCTCGACGAATTGGGCATCTAGTGGGCGAGGGTTCAACAGACACCCCTCAGGGGGTTGGGCATGGGCAGGGTGGCCATGTTCCGGTTCTTTTAAAAGAAGCGATCGACTTTTTAGCCGTCCGGCGTGGCGGGACTTATATCGACGCCACGGTGGGCTTGGGCGGGCACAGCTTAGAAATCGCAAAACGCCTCGGCGCACCGGGTCATTTGATTGGCTTCGATAAGGATCCTAAGGCGCTGGGAGCTGCACTGCTGAACCCGGGGTTCAAAGAGATCCCCGACGACGACTATCCGGCCGTTAAGTTCCGCAAAGGAAGCTTCGCTCGGATTACGGAACTTCCGGCCAAATCCGTTGACGGGATTTTGGCTGACCTCGGTGTCAGCTCGCTGCAGCTGAAAGATCCGGAACGCGGATTTAGTTTTCAGGTGGATGGGCCCTTGGATATGCGGATGGATCCGCAGTCCGAGCCCACCGCCGAACAAGTGGTAAACCAGTTCGACGAGCGCGAGCTTGCCGATCTGATTTACGAATTCGGTGAGGAAAGGAGGTCGCGGAGAATCGCCAGAGCCATTGTCCGGTCGCGGCCGATATTGACGACTGCTCAACTAGCAGCCGTGATTTCGGCCGCGGCCCGGCCAATGAATCAGGCTGAGAGAAGAATTCATCCCGCGACGCGCACTTTTCAAGCTCTCCGAATATTCGTAAACCGCGAACTGGACGACCTGCGGAAACTGCTGCAAGCAGCGCCGCAGTTGCTGAAACCGGGTGGAAGGCTAGTAGTGATCAGCTTTCACTCGCTGGAAGACCGCATCGTGAAAGATTCGATGCGCGAGGGCGCGAAGCTGGGGCAATACAGGCTGCTGACAAAGAAACCAGTGACGCCCGGAGAAGAAGAGATTGATCGCAACCCGCGGGCCCGCAGCGCAAAATTGCGGGCGGCGGAGAGAGTTTGACGGGAGGGCACGGCTTTCAGCCGTGCCGGAGACAGCAAGGGAGGGGTTAACGGCACGACTGAAAGTCGTGCCCTCCCGAGAATAAAACGAGTCCCCAAAGAGGGACGCAGCAAAACGGTTCTAATCGGTGGGAATACGGGCCAATGGAGAAAGCGATGTACAAGGGAAGATTGATTGACGATCTGATGGCAGCGGTCGAACGCACGGAGAACAGCTTCCGCCTCGACCAGGAGCAGGAGTCCAAACTCGCTTACTGGTACGCGGTCGCGCAGAGCGAGCTGGCGAACCTTGATTTGCAGAGCCTTGATTTGCAGAACCTTGATCTCCACAATCACAATTTCCAGAACCATAATCTTGCGGGGGTGGCATAGCTATGGCGACCGTGGCAATCCAAGTACCTATCGCGTCTCAAAGACGTTCGTTCTGGAGCGGCACACCGGAAATTTATTTTGCCAAGGGCATCGATAACTCCCGGCTGGTAAAAGTCGAAGATCCTCGCCGCACCCGCGAAATGCGTCAATTTGGTGTCGCTCTCGGCTGCCTATTCCTGTTGGTAATGGCCTACGCCTTCGAGCATTTCAAAGCCATTGAATACGGATATAAGATCGAAGCCCTGAAGTCGCAACGCGAGGGCCTTGTTGAGATGAATCGCGCTCTGCGTTTGGAAGAGGCCTCACTGCGCGATCCCGAACGCATTGATCGCATGGCGCGCGAGTTGGGATTGCAGTCGCCGCAAGCTGGCCAGGTGATCCACATGGATGTGGCTGTGCCGGATGCATCGAGTTCCGTGGTCGCCAGCATGACGCCGGTCTCGGTAGTCTCGGCGCGATAAACGTTTTGAAAGGACACGGCTTTCAGCCGTCTCGTAAATCGTCAGTAATCCTTTACGGCGCAGCTGAAGCCGCGCCCTTTCAAAGACAAATGGCGGCTAACCGGCCGCCATATTTATCTGAGGAACGAATCGGTGGCCGCCAGCACAGCCCACAACGGCACGAACCTACGACTCTACCTTCTGGCAAGCATCTTCGTTCTTTGGTGTGGGGCCATCTGTTTCCGCCTGGTCTATCTGCAGATCTTCCGTTACGGCAGCTTCGAGCAGCGTGCCCAGCACCAACAGCAGCGGACCGAAGAAGTTTCTGCCCGGCGAGGCATCATCTACGACCGCCAAGGGCGGGAGCTGGCTATGTCCATCTCTGTGGACTCGGTATTTGCGATTCCCACCGAGATGCCAAACGTAGCCAACACGATCTCTTTGATCGCGCGCATTACGAAACAAGATCCGCGTGAAGTTTTCGCGCGCTGCCGCGCGGCTCGCACTTTCTGCTGGCTGGCGCGCAAGCCGGACGCAGAAATTTCAGCGCGCATTCGCTCACTGAATCTTCGCGGCGTGTACTTCCAGAAAGAATCCAAGCGCTACTATCCGAAAAATGAACTCGCTGCCCAGGTGCTCGGGTATGTCGGGATGGACGATGCCGGCCTGAGCGGAATCGAACGCGAATACGAAGATCAGATGCATGGCCGGCCCGGGCAAATGGTCATTTCCGTAGACGCCCACAAAAAGTGGTTCGGCAGCGTGGAGAAGCAGCCGGAGCCGGGCCAGAACGTCGTCCTCACGATTGACGAAAAAATACAGTACATCGCCGAGCGCGAGCTCGCGACCGCCATGCGGGAAACCCATGCCATCGCAGGCACGGTTGTGGTCGAGAACCCGCGCACCGGTGAAATTCTTGCACTGGCCAACCAGCCGACTTTTAATCCCAATCTGTCGCGCGAAATCACTCCCGAGAAGCTGAAGAACCACGCCGTCAGCGATGTCTATGAACCAGGCTCGACCTTCAAGCTGGTGACTATTGCTGGAGCTCTGGAAGAGAAAGTTACGCGGCCCGACGAAGTCTTTGACTGCCAAATGGGATCGATCGTCTTCAACGGCATGCGCATCCGCGACAGCCGTCCGCACGGTTTGCTGACGGTGTCGGATGTGCTAGCCGAGTCAAGCGACGTTGGTTCGATCAAGATTGGCATGAGACTCGGCGAGGATCGCTTCTATAAATACATTCGCGCCTTCGGCTTCGGCCAGCAGACCGGAATCGAACTGCCGGGCGAAACGCGTGGCATGACCAAGCCTGTGAGCCGCTGGTCGAAGGTTTCGATTGCCGCGATTTCCATGGGCCAGGAGATCGGCATCACTCCACTGCAACTGGCCGGCTTGGTTTCTACCATGGCGAACGATGGCGTATATGTCGCGCCGCGCATCGTGGCCGCGACCACGCAGCCGCAGAGCGCGCCGCAGATGATCGCCTTCCATCCGGTGAATGAGCGTCGCGTGATTTCCTCGTACACCGCAGCCGAGATGCGGCAGATGATGCAAGGTGTTGTCCTGCACGGCACCGGAACGAAAGCCAAGCTCATCGGCTACAGTTCAGCCGGAAAGACGGGCACGGGGCAAAAAGTTGATCCTGCGACCCACGCGTATTCGCGCACTAAATATGTCGCCTCATTTGCTGGGTTTGCTCCGATCAACAATCCTGCGGTGACCATAGCCGTTGTTCTCGACTCAGCGGTTGGACTGCACCAGGGCGGCCAAGTCTCGGCGCCGGTATTTAACCGGATTGCTCAGCAGGTGCTCGAATATCTGCACACGCCGCACGATGTGGAAATCCCAGCCAATCGCCAGGTGCTGCTGGCGCGTAACAAGAGCAGCGATAGAGATTTGGAAGAAGGATCACCGGATCATCCTGGGGAAGCGATTGATGTCGCTGATGCCCTTCCTAGCGCCGAGGCACCTTTGAATGGATCTTCGGGCGTTCCCGCCCGGATTGACCGGCGAGACGCCCGTCAATCCATTGCCACTGGGATCCTGCCAGCGGCACTTCGTCAGAAGGAATTAGCGGGCAGTCAGCAGCCGGTGCCAACTCTCCCATCCGCTGCCGACGCTCCTGTTCCGCCGCCCGCAAACGGAACGGTCGTTCTGGATGTGGAACAAGGCGGAATCGTGGTGCCGTCGTTTGTAGGCAAGTCAGTGCGCTCGGCAATCGAACTTGCCGAGTCGAGCGGGCTTGATCTCGGTGTCGTCGGCAGCGGGTTGGCCCAGGAACAATCACCAGCACCGGGCACACACGTCGCCAGTGGAGCGAGAATCATGGTGAGGTTCGGGAGATAGTTCACTGGCCGGACTCAGTGCTTGCCTTGCATTCGGGTTCTTAGTGGCTACGGGGCGACGGTAGATCACCTTGCCATGAAGGAGATGCAAGTCGCGACCTGTGCGGGCGCCCATGGATGCGCCGCCAAGCCCGAACATATACGCAGAAGGTCCCCTTGCACCGGATGAGTATCGCGCCCAGGATGGCTCCCAAGCCTCCGGCACCTCCCGCACCAGCCAGCATATTGGCGCCGTCGCGTCGCTCGACGCGCAGCTCGTGGATTCGATCGCGGCGTACGTGAATCTCATGAGCCTCGACAGCTCCCTCGTTGCGCTGCCGCAGCTTGCAGGTCAATTCTTCGTCAGTCGCGTGCGCGAAGATGCAAGGAAAAGTGAATTCTGTTACCACCGTGATCTGCTAGCCGGCTGGCATATCCTGTACCGATTGCCAATCGCCGACCGAAGACCGAGCAAAAGCGATGCCGCTGAAGAGATCCAGGGCCAAGAAGAGGAGTATTAGTGGTCGTCGCATGAGACGACTTTAGAGGTGGGGAGTAACGCGCGGGGGCGTCTCTGTGACACTTTCGCGAGTGTCACACTTAAGGGGCGAGTGGGTTGCGGATGAACTCTTCGTATTCGCGAAGCTCTTTAAGCGAGGATTCGGCAAGTAGAGGGAAGGTAAGGACCTGGCGGATGCCGTCCAGCTTTTCAGTCGTGAGAGAGTCACAGACAACCGCGGAAACCTGCTTCAGACCTCGCCGCCAATTCGGCTTCGAGGCGTCACGCAGAACCAGGCAGTCAGGATCGAAACCGGCAGCCACCAGCATGGTGTGGGCAGTTTTCAGGAAAGTCGGCCATCGGGAGGCGACACCAACCAGAGCGTTTGAGGGGGCGGGCAAGTGCGCGGCAAGTGAGTCTCCGGCAGAGCGCAAGTGAAGTACGAGTAGTTCCGGATTGTCCGGCAGCAGATCGCGTATCGTTTTCGCCTTGAGGGAAAGAGCTACCAGGACAGCACCCTCGAACAACTGCCCATCCTTGCATCCTTCGAGTCCGCAGTTTTTGACGGGCAAGGTCAGGACTCGCCGCATCTCCGTGACGATGATACGCGCGAGCTCTTCATCCGGCTCAATCAGAAGAAAGTGGTCGGGAGGCTGCAATTCCAGCCACTGCCTTAGGCGCGAGCGAACGACCGACAGCCGGCCTTCAATCTGTCGTGCCGAATGAAGGAAGCTCGCGATGAGTTGATCGAGGGCAAGCTCCGGCGACTGCGATTTCATTTTTTTGGGTTCTCGCACGTAGATGCCACTGCCTTTGCGGAATTCCACCCAGTTCTGTTGTGCGAGTTGGCGGGACCTCGCGCTGATGGTGTTGGGATGAAGATGGAAGCGCCGCGCCAGATC
>Ga0209648_10000432_pt1 | contig 31880 bp, 33 predicted proteins | sample GraSoi2013_115cm_FD_185830 | JGI IMG/M metagenome (GOLD analysis project Ga0209648, IMG submission 185830) | Grasslands soil microbial communities from the Angelo Coastal Reserve, California, USA - Sample 9_17_2013_115cm (SPAdes) (version 2) | ecosystem: Environmental > Terrestrial > Soil >...
ATGCCGCGGCGCTCGACGTCGGTGCCGATCATGAAGCCAGGCACGTCGGCCAGAAAGAGGAGCGGGATCTCGAACGCGTCGCACAGCCAGATGAAGCGCGCCGCCTTGTCCGCGGAGTCGTTGAACAACACGCCTCCCTTCTGCATCGGCTGGTTGGCGACGACGCCGACGGCGTGGCCGTCGAGACGGGCGAACCCGATCAGCAGCTCCTTGGCGAAGAGCTTCTTGAGCTCGAGCCAGCTTCCGTCGTCGATGACGGCGTCGATCACCTTGCGCATGTCATAGCCGTGGCTCGGCTCGGCGGGGATCACCTCGGCGATCGGCTTGCCGGCCCGGGCGGGTCGGACCTCGCACGGGGCCGGCTTCTCGCCGGACCGCTGCGGCATGAACCGGAAGTAGGCCTTTGCGAACTCGATGGCTTCCTTGTCATCGGCGACCAGCGCATCGCCCAGCCCGCTCTCCGTGTTGTGCATTCGCGCCCCGCCCAGCTCCTCGAGCGTCACCTTCTCGCCCACCACGACCTCGACCATCCGCGGCGAGCCGAGGTACATCGAGGCGTTGCCCTCGACCATCACGACGACGTCGCAAAAGGCCGGGATGTAGGCGCCGCCCGCGGCGGACGGACCGAACAGGAGGCAGATCTGCGGCACGACGCCCGAAAGCGCGACCTCGTTGAAGAAGATGCGGCCCGCGTGGCGGCGGCCGGGGAACATGTCGATCTGGTCGGTGATTCGAGCGCCGGCCGAATCGATCAGGTAGAAGAGCGGCACTCGCGTGCGCATGGCGGTCTCCTGGATCCGGACGATCTTCTCGACGGTGCGTGCGCCCCAGCTGCCGGCCTTCACCGTCGGGTCGTTTGCCATCACCGCGACCTGCCGCCCATCGACGGTGCCCAGCCCGGTCACCACCCCGTCGGCGGGCAGCTCATCGGCCAGCACGTTGGCGAAGAGGCCGTCCTCGACGAATGAATCCTTGTCGAGCAGCAGATCGAGCCGCTCGCGCGCCGTGAGCTTGTGCTGCTCGCGCAGCTTGGCCAGGTAACGCGTGCCGCCCTTGAGCGCCTTGTCGCGCAGCTCGCGGTGGCGAGAGCTCACTGGCCCTTGAAATCCGGCTCGCGCTTCTCGAAGAAGGCTTTGATGCCCTCTCGCGAATCTTCGGTCTGGGAGACGAGGAGGAACTGGCCGTGCAGGTAGTGGAGGGCGGCGCGGAAGTCCATGTCCTGGTGGCGGTAGAAGGAGCCGCATCGCGACCGGCGACTTCTTCGCCAGCCCTGTCGCGATCTCGCGGACGGTCGGGTCGAGCAGCTCGTGAGGCACGACGCGGTTGACGACCCCGAGCGACTGCAGCTGCAACGCTGTCACTCGCTCGCCGAGCATCTCCATCTCGAGGAGCACCTTGCGCGGGATGTTTCGGGACAGGATCGCCTGGATCATCATCGGCCAGATCCCGACGTTGATCTCGGGAGTGCCGAAGGTTGCGGTGTCGACCGCGACCAGGATGTCGCAAGAGCACGCCAGGCCAAGACCTCCCGCGAGCGCATGGCCGTTGATGCGGCCGACGATCGGCTTGCCCAGCTCGGCCATCAGCAGGAAGAGGTCGACGAAGAGGTCGCGGCTGCGGAACTTCTCGAGGCCCGACGTCTCGCCGTCGAAGCTCGTGAGGTCGGCGCCCGCGCAGAACACGCGGCCGGCCCCGGTCAGGACCACGACCCTGACGTCGGGCTCCTGCCTGCACCATTGGAACGCGGAGGTGAGGTCGCGCAGCATGGTGGCCGAGAGCGGGTTGCGCTGGTCGGGTCGGTTCAGCGTGACGGTGGCGACGTGGCCGTCGGCGGAGAGCAGCACCTGCTCGAGGGACGGCATCGGAGCCACGCGACTAGCCTAGAACGCCGGCTGCGATCGCGATGCCTACGAGGATGAGCACGGCGCCCCCGATCTCTTCGCTCCACGCCTCCGCGCGCTTGCCGAGGCGATGGCCAAGCTCGAGACCGACGAGCGACATGACGATGCTCACCACCCCGAAGCTGATCGCGGCAAGCCAGATGTCGACCGGATAGACGGCGAGGGCGAAGCCCACGGCCAGGTTGTCGATGCTCAAGGCGAGGGCCGTGACAAGGAGGCTTTCCGTGCGCAGGCTGCGCGGCATCCGCGTTTTCTGCTCGACGTTGATGAAGCGGGCCTGCACGATCGTGTATGCCCCGGTCAGGATCAGGATCGCCCCGCCGACGTACTTGCCGTACTGGCCGAAAAATCCGGCCACCTCGTGGCCGACCACGAGCCCGATCACGGGCATGAGCGCCTCGAAGAAGCCGAACGCGATGCCGACCCTCACCCGGGTCCGGACGTTGATCCCGCTGAGGCCGATCCCGATCGCGCCGGCGAAGTTGCTGAGCCCAACCGAGATGCTGACCAGGAGCAGGCTCAGGAGTGCGTGCATCGGCCGTTAAGGTAAAGCCCAGGCCGTCCCGGCTACGAAAGGCTGCCTGGCAAGGCTGTGTTAGGCGATATGGCGACACTCCTTTACAAAAATACTTTGCCTGTCCCATTAGGCCCCTTCAGAATGGCACCGAACCTACAACCGCCCCTGTAACCCAAAGTTAGGCCCCCAATCGCTTAAATCACACACTCCGCCCGCCCCACAAAGACATGAAGGTCAAACCACGCGATCCAGTCGCGGCCTCGGTTGCGGTCAACCACGACTCCTCGCTCGACCTCGACAAGCCGATTTTCACGCTCAGCGTGGCCTCCGAGATCCTCGAGGTGCATCCCCGCACTCTGATGATGTACGAGCACTTGAGCATGATTCAGCCCAAGCGCACCGTTACGAATCGAAGGCGCTACTCGCGCCGAGACGTGATGAAGCTCCAGGCGATCCAGACCTTGACCCGAGAGCATCACGTCAACCTCGCTGGCGTTCGCTACATCCTCGCTCTGCTCAAACGTCTGCAGAACGCTGGAGTAGAACCCCCGGAAGACCTGAAGAACCTGGACGTGACGCAGCTCGACGTTTAACCACCAACCTGGTTTGAGGGAAAGGCAACAAAGAGGCAAATGTCAAAGAAAAGACGGCGTCTAGAGATCAAGGTGGACCCCATACCGGCGATGTACATGGAAGAGACGGCTTCCTGCCCCGTCTGCGGCCGCGATGCGCAGGCCATCGGGCGGCGGCACGTCCAGATCGTTTTTCGGTGCGACGGCTGCAAGGTCGTCTTCAAGCGAAACCGCCACTGGCCCTACATCTACTAGCCCTTCGCGCTCGGAGGTTCCTCGTGGCTGGCCCTGCTCTGGCGCAGGCGCTGGAACATCTCACTGATCCATCCGGTCCATCCGAGGCGGCGCGCACCCAGCAGCTCCCAAGCCCGGCCGAGGCCGATCGCGTAGGCGCCGAGGAGCAGCTCGAGCAAACCGGTCATAGCGCCAGGGCCGGCCGAGCCGACCCACAGCTGAATGCCGTAGGCGATCTCGTAGCCGTAGATAGCCAGGCTGATCGCGAAAAGGATCAGGCCGCGGCGGAGGGTGTGGTCGGCCCGCCATTGCGGCAAGAGCAGAAGCACCCCCAGCGTTTGCAGGATCGCGGGGATCGCGACCACGGTCACCACGGGTCCGATCGGCAGCTTTGGGATCAGGCTCGCGAACGAGATGAAGAACACATTGGTCAAAGCGGTGAAGGAGCTGAGAGCCTGGGCCATCCGGGCGGATTCGGCCTTCTCCCCAAACACGCGTTCGGGTGCGATCGAAATCGACACGAACAGCAGCCCGATCAGCGCGGCGCTGGCTGCCACGCTCGACGTGAGGAAGGGCTGGTATTCAGCCGTGACCATGTGTCGGGCCAAAGTTTGACGGCTGCCGGCTCGTACGCTGAGGGGCCATGAGGCGATCAGCGGGGCGGACGGCGATCTACGGGGCCCTTCTCGGCCTGGCGACCGTGGCGGTGGCGGAGGCGGTCCGGCCACGAGGTGGGACGGCTGTGCTGCTGGATTGGGATGAGGTGCGCCGCACGGCCCGCCCCCGCCTGACGAACCCGACGATGGAACCCGCAGAGCTGGCGGCCGCAGCAAGGCGCTACCGCTCGCTGGCGGACAGGCTGCAGCAGCCGCTGCTCGACTTCGTCGGCCCCTTGCCTAAGGGCGTGTCGATGCCGAAGTTCGAGGCCCTCGACCGCGAGGGCTGGCTCGACCTCAACGTGGGCATCCTGCGCCGGGTCGTCGACCCGGTGCTGGAAACCGGGCGCATGCCCAACTCCTTGATCGCTGAGGTCGGTCGGGCGGGCGTCAACCGGTACGTCGGCTTCATGCTCGCCTTCCTCGGCACCCGGGTCCTCGGCCAGTACGACCCTCAGCTGCTCGGCGCGGAGCCGATCGCAGGGGAGGGGCTGTACCTCGTCGAGTCGAACGTCGAGGAGTGGCAGCGGCGCGCCAACCTTCCCGACGAAGATCTGCGGCGATGGCTGATCCTCCACGAGATGACGCATGCGTGGCAGTTTGCCGCGCATCCCTGGCTCCGACCGTACATGGAGAGCTCGATGAAGCGGCTGATCGACACCGTGACGAGCAAGGGGCCGGCGGTCACCCGCTTTGCGGCGTTTGCCGGCGTGCTGCCCGCGCAGTGGAGGGTCATGCGGGAGGTCCAGGGGACGATGTCGGTGATCGAGGGCTACAGCAACCTTGTCATGAACAAGCTCGGGGCCAATCTGCTACCTGGCTTCGGCCAGCTCGAGGAGGCCTACCGCGAGAGGAGCTCGGGCAAGTCCGCGCTGGAGGTCCTGATCTGGAAGCTCACCGGCCTCGACCTCAAGCTCCGGCAGTACCGTCGCGGCGAGGCGTTCTGCCAGGCGATCTACGACCGTCACGGGCTGGCGCTGTTGAACCGGGTCTGGGACGGTCCGGACTCGATGCCGACGCTGAACGAGCTGGGCAACCCCGACGCGTGGTACCGAAGAACCACCGGCACGCACCCGCCGGTCGCAAGGCGATCGGCTTAGTCTCTCAGCTCTTCCTGGGCCGTTTCCTCGCTGATCGGCATCACGGCCACGGGCAGGTCGCTGATGTCGAAGTATCGAATTGGCTTGCTCAGACGCTTTGCGATCCCGACCTGGACTTTGACGCCGAGGGACAACCTGCCGAACACCCACACCTCGTCGCTGCGGGACAGGAGGTTGTTCATCGCCTCCCGCACGACGTCCTTGTCGACGGTGTGCATGAGGTAGTAGTCGAAAAGCATGAAGGGACTGACGGGCACCATGCCCGAGTCGAGGACGAACTTCTGGATGTGCGCCCGCCAGTAGAAGCTCTTGTTCGACATCGCGACGTAGACCAGGCGCTTGGGATGGCGCAGCGTCTCTTCCGCCTGGTCGCGCGCGCTTGGCTTCGTAGTGGGCTGGAAGATGCGCTCGAGGATGTCCTCGGCCGCCTTGCCGGTAATCGCCATCTAACCCCTGATCCCGAAAAAAATTGAATTAAGCGGCGGTTATCGTATCAGTCGTGCCCGCGGGCTCCCTTTTCGACCTCTCAGGGCGCGTCGCGCTCGTCACCGGGGCCAGCCGAGGCATCGGAAGCGCGATCGCCGGCCTCCTGGCCGAGCACGGCGCCCAGGTCGTCCTCAGCAGCCGCAAGCAGGCCGATCTCGATGCCGAGGCCGAGCGCATCAACGCCAGGTACCCGGAGAGGGCGACCCCGATCGCGGCGCACGCCGGACGGCCGGAGGACCTCGAGAGCCTGGTCAAAGAGGTCATGGAGCGCTTCTCCAGGATCGACATTCTCGTCAACAACGCGGCCACCAACCCCTACTTCGGGCCCCTGATCGGGGCGGAGCTCGGCGCGTGGGATAAGACGTTCGAGGTCAACCTGCGAGGCGTCTTTCTGCTCACGAAGCTCGTCTACGAGGCGTCGATGGAGGCCCGTGGCGGCGCGATCGTCAACGTGGCGAGCATCGGTGGCCTGCGGCCCGGGGTCGGACTGGGAATCTACGACATCACGAAGGCCGGCCTGATCATGATGACGCGGCAGCTGGCTCGCGAGCTGGCGGGCAAAGTCCGTGTCAACGCCATCGCGCCAGGCGTCATCAAGACCCGATTCGCCGAGGGTCTGTGGGGCAACCCGGAGATCCTTGATCGCATCCTGGCCCAGAACCCGATGGGCCGGATCGGCGTGCCCGAGGAGGTGGCCCCGACGGTCCTGTTCCTGGTTTCGGATGCCGCTAGCTACGTGAACGGTGAGGTGCTTGTCGTCGATGGGGGCGGGGGCGGCGAAGTCTAGCCTCGGCTGATTCGTCGGGCAGCGCGCCGTTCGTCTCGCCCTCGCCATTGGCGGACGCCGGCTGCCGGCTGTGGATGAAGTCTTCGAGCTCCTTCTCGTACTGGTAGGCGTGCCGGTCCGGCTCATACCGCAGGACGCGGCGCTGCTGGATGAAGTCCTCAAAGGCGGTTCGCGTGTCGCGCTTGGCCCGGAAGCCAAGCTCGCGCGCGGCCTTGGCCGTCGACAGGCTTCGGCCCCAGCGGAGCAGGTCGAGGAGCTGCGGGGAAAGGAAAGCGACGCCCGACTGGCGGAACGCGAACGCTGTGAGACCCAGGCCCACCGGCGGAAGCAGAGGCGCGTGCAGCTTGCCCGCCGAATCGAGCAGGCTCGACAACGGCTCGACTCCCGGTGCCGCGATGTTGTACGCGCCGGCGCGCCCTCGCCTGGTCGCGAGCACCATCGCCTCGATGCAGTCGTCGACGTGGATCAGCTGGATCTCCGGGTCATGGCCGATGACCGTCGGCACGACCTCGAGGTCGAGGTACCGCGCCAGAGGCTGCGGCTCCTGTGGGTTGAGGCTGTTGCTGAAGCGCAGCGCGAGGATCGTGATGTTCGGATTCCGGACCGCAAAGTCGCTCGCGTAGGACTCTACCTCGACGATGTCGCGCACGAACTGATGGCCTGAGTTGCTGTCCAGCCGGTGGTCTTCGCGCAGGCCTGCCGGCAGGTCAGACCGAGACCCGTACACGTGCCCGGACGACTTAAGGATGAAACGACGCACCGGGCTGCCTTCTCCGGTGCAGCCGGCGAGCAGGTTGAGGGTTCCGATCACGTTCATCTCGTGCGCCCGCGCCGGATCCATGTCGAACGAGTCGATTCGGGTCAGCGTGTGCACGACCGTGTCGATGCCGACCGCGCGCACGAGCTTGCCGATCAGCGAGTGGCGGATGTCGAGCTTCAGGTAGTCCGCACGGCCGAGGTCGTAGCGCGGCTCGCGGATGTCGATGCCGATCACCTCGGCCACGTCCGGGTCTTCGACAAGGCGCTGCACGAGAAGCGCGCCCCACCAGCGCGCCACACCCGTGACGAGGATCCGTCGCTTTCGGGCCATGAATCTCAGTGTATGGGCGGCTCAGCCCCTCCGTCGTCTGCGCCGACATCTCCCCATGAATGAGGAGGACATGCCTAGTACGTCCTCTTGATGACGTCGCGCTCCATGCGCAGGACGGCTTGGGACACAGGCTCCAGCAGCGGGCTCTTCGCTTGCCGGAGCGCGAACTCGAGCTGGCGCAGCAGCGAGTAGACCGCCTTCATGGCCTTGATCGCGTCGCCGATGTCTACGTTGGATTGCAGCGGGATCCTGTCCAGCGGCTCACCCGAGGACCATCGATAAGCGAAGTCGATGTAGTCATGCGAGGGCGAGCGCAGGTTGGGCTCGTCGAGGTCGCGCTCCATGTCGGCAAAGCGGAAATAGAGCGAGCGGATGAGTCGCGCGGTCTGGGCGATGGCGGGCGTGGGGTAGCGGCGAGGAGAGTGCGCCTGGCGGTCGCCGCGTCGCTCGCGGTCCTCTACGGCGAGCATCACGATCACCCCGCATAGCTCCTCCGCCGTGAGACCCTCGAACCAGCCGAGCCACACCGCCTCGGCGACCAGGATGGTGTTCTCGCCGTACACGCGGGCCGCGAACAGGCCCTTGTCCGTCGGCTTGTCCTTCTTCAGGAAGCCGGTCTCGTCCAGGATCTTCGCCAGGCGCCGCAGCTTGCGCGGGTACTCGTCCATCTGGCCGACAACCTCGCGCTTGCCCTTGTCGAGCTCCTGCTGCAAGGTGCGGATCTCGTTGTACTTCTGGAGCAGCTCGCCGAAGCGGGGCGACCGGACGACCTTCAGCTTGCGCTGCCGCTCGATGAGCCCTTTGGCCTCGATCTCGAGGCGCTGCGCCAGGCGGCTGGTGTGGCTCATCGCCCGCGTGCGGCCCCGCCGGCCACCGCGCTGCGAGCCCGACTCGCGGCGCAAGCGCCTGAGCTCGATCCGGATCGACCTCCGGCGGTCCTCGATCCTGAAGTACTGCGCGACGTCCTCGATCGACACCTGCGGCTCGTCCCAGATGCGCTTGATGTCGGCCAGGCGCTCGCGCACGTTGGTCAGCCGCTCATCGGTCTCGGTCGCAGCCAGGCGCTTTTGGAACTGGCCGAACGAGCGCTGCATCAGCGCCTCCGCTTCCTCGGGCGTGTAGACGCGAAGCAGGTTGAGGGCCATGTTGTAGCTCGGGAGGAACTTCGACTCGACGACCAGCGTCGGGCCCATCGCGACCTCGTAGATCGTCCCGATTGCGACATCGGACTCTTTGAGGATCGCGCCGTGTCCTATCACGTCGATGCCGCGCCGGCCCGCGCGGCCCATGAGCTGAGTCAGCTCGCCGGTCGTCAACGTGGAGAAGTTGACACCGTCGAACTTCGTGAACGACGAGACGACCACGCCGCGCGCCGGCATGTTGATCCCGAGCGAAAGCGTCTCAGTTGCGAATACCACCTTGATCAGGCCGCGCTGGAAGAGCTCTTCGACCATCTCCTTGTGATAGGGCAGGAGGCCGGCGTGATGTTCCGCCATCCCGCGCCTCAGCAGGCGCGCGTCAACCATGCGGCGGAAGAGCGCCTCCTCGTCCTGGTCCTTCAAGCTCTGCAGCCGTTTGGCCGCGACCTGGTCGATGGCTTCCTTCTCGGCCGCGGTCGTCAGGTCCAGCTCGTGGTAGGCGCACCGCTGCAGCGCCTCGCGGCAGCCGCGCCTGGAGAAGATGAAGTAGATCGCGGGCAGCATGTCGTTGCGGCGGAGCTCCTCGATCACGTGCAGCAGGTCGTTGGACGGAAGGCCGCGGTAGCCGCCCACCCGGTACGACGCCTCCTCGTCCTGCGCCGCCCTGCTCCACGTCCGCTGGTCGATGCCCCCGTCCTCTTTGAACAGCGGCGACAGGTGGTTGTTGATCGCCAGCCACATCTTCAGCTCCACCGGGCGCTCGTCGTGGAACACGGTCTCCATGCCGCTGCGGTTCTCGGCCATCCAGTCGGCGATCTCCTGGTAGTTGCCGATCGTCGCCGACAGCCCGACGAGCTTGATCGTGGCCGGCGCCTGGATCACGATCTCCTCCCACACGGAGCCGCGCGGGAAGTCGTCGATGTAGTGGACCTCGTCGAGCACCACGTAGCGGACGAGGTCCAGCCGCTTCGGGTCCTCGTAGATGAGGTTGCGCAGGATCTCCGTCGTCATGACCACGACCGGCGCGTCATCGTTGATCGTGTTCTCGCCGGTCACCAGCCCCACTGTCGCTTCGCCGTAAGCGCGGACGAAGTCGTGGTACTTCTGGTTGCTCAGCGCCTTGAGCGGCGTCGTGTAGAGGACCTTCGAGCCTTCCCTGAGGGCGCGGAAGATGGCGTACTCCGCGACGATCGTCTTGCCGCTCGAGGTCGGCGCGCTCACGAGCACGCCGCCACGCCCACGCTCCAGCTTGTCGATCGCCTCCCGCTGGAAGGGGTCCAGCCGGAACGGCAGGCTGTCCTCGAACTCGTCGGCCAGCGTCTCGACCGTGCTCACAGCTGGACGAGCTCGGTCGAGACGTCGGTGACCTGGGCCCCGTCGCTGTGGGCCTCGATATAGGAGAGCGCGGCCGCCAGCACGCGGTCCGCCTGCCGGCCGTCCCCGCTCACGGTGGCGACGACGAGCTCGGCCAGCTGCCAGCGGTCAAGCTCGCCCACCTCAGCCGCGGCCACCTTCAGCTCCTGGCGAAGCCGCTGGAGGAGGCCGCTGACGATCTGCCGTTTGGCCTTCAGCGAGCCCGATTCCGGCAGGTGAAGGACGACGCGGGCGACGCCTATCGCAACTTTGGAGGCCATTAGAGTTCTTTTTTGACCAATTGACACAACTCTTCATAATCATCGTGGGGAACCGAAGCCGGCCGCTGCAGGCCGCAAATAGGGGAGGACGAGCATGAGCCGAGACGAGGGCGCTGGTGATCCGGGTTTTGAGCAGTTCGAACGCTTCTTGCAGGAGTGGTCCCGCCGAGACTTTCTGAGGCGCATGGGCATGGGCGCCGCCTGGGTGGCTTTCAGCGCCGGCGCGCTGGAGATCCTGGAGGCCTGCGGGGGCGGCGGAACGAACACGACGTCGCTCAACCCCGTCAAGGGGGGCAAGCTGATCGAGGGCACGATCAGCGACATCTCCACCTTCAACACGTTGAACTCGGGCGACGTCAACAGCACCCAGATGATCACCTTGACCCACGAGGGTCTGCTATCGCTCAGCGCCAAGGGTGACAACGTCCCGACGCTCGCCTCGGCGCTGCCGCAGATCTCGTCCGACTCGCTGACGTTCACCTTCAAGCTGCGGTCCAACGTTCAGTGGTCCGACGGCCAGCCCTTAACGGCTGACGATGTCGCCTTCACCTACAACCTGATCTTTTCGCCCGACACCAAGGACTTCATCTCGCGCTACCGGGCCAACCTCGAGGGCTACGTCAAGAGCGTCACGGCAACCGACCCGAAAACCGTCGTTTTCCAGTTCAACAAGGTTCTGGCGAACTTCGTCGACACACACTGCCGTTACGGCATCCTGCCGAAGCACGTCCTCGGAGACGTTGCGCCGAAGGCACTGAACACACACTCATACTTCACAGGGCCCACGCTCGCCAGCGGGGTCTTCAAGTTCGTGAAGTGGGACAAGGGTCAGCAGGTGGTCCTGGCCCGCAACGACGGCTACTGGGCCGGCAAGTCTTACCTCGACCAGTACATCTTCAAAGTCGTAAGCGACGCGGTCGTGCTCGCGCAGCAGCTGAAGACCGGGGAGCTCGACGTTGGCAATCCCGATCCGAGCCAGTTCGACAACGTCAAGACCGCGACCAACCTCACCACGCTCGCGTTTCCGCGGCCGTCCTGGGACTACTACCAGTTCCAGCTCGGGGCAGGCACCAAGGGCGGGACGCTCTTTGGGGACAAGAACGTCCGCAAGGCGCTGCACTCGGCGCTCGACCGTGTCGCGATCGCCAAGGCTGCGTATTTCGGGCAAGCGACCCCTGCGGACTCGGTCGAGCCGCCCACCACCTGGGCTTTCAACCCAAACGTCAGCCCGAAGTATCCGTACGACAAGGCGAAAGCCGAGCAGTTGCTCGACGCAGCCGGATGGGCGAAAGGCTCCGACGGCGTACGGGCCAAGAACGGCGTCAAGATGTCGTTCGAGCTCAACACGAACTCAGGCAACAACGTGCGCCAGACGCTGATCCAGATCATGCAGCAGCAGTGGCATGACATCGGCGTCGAAGCCAGCCCACGTCCGATCGCGTTCCAGACCCTGGTGAATGCGATTCGCAACACGCACGCATTCGACGTGCTCCTCATCGGCATCGCGTTTGGCGACACGGATCCCGATCAGACCACGCTCTGGACGAGCAGCGGGATCGGCTCGGGCGGCCTCAACGGCATGCAGTACAAGAACCCTCAGGTCGACCAGCTCATGGCCGACGCGCTGAAGACGACGGACCGGAGCAAGCGGAAGCCGATCTACACCCAGATCCAGGACATCCTCGCGGACGAGCTGCCGGCGGCGATCCTCACCGTCCCGAACTCGCTGTGGGGCATCAACAACCGCGTCAAGAACTTCAATGTCGGGCCGTACAACATCTACAACGCAAGGCCGTGGATGAAAGACGTTTTCGTGACTGACGGCAAGTAGCTGAAAGACTCCGGTCGGGAGGAAATCTTCCGACCGGAGTCAGATAAGAAAGAGATGTTGCTCAAGTACGTCGTGCGGCGTGTCCTCGCCACGATCCCAGTCGTCATCGGCGTGACCCTCATCACGTTCTCGCTCATGCACGCCACAGCCCAGAACTACATTCCGGGCGTTGACCTCAACCCGGCGCTCAAACCTGAAGACATCGAGGCCATCAAGCGGTATCTCGGCCTGGATAAGCCGTTGTACGTGCAGTACCTGACCTGGCTCTGGAGCATCGTACACGGCGACTTCGGGCGGTCGATGACCGACGGGAGCACCGTCACCAGCCACATCTTCGACCGGCTCCCCGCCACCCTGGAGCTGACGGTGACGGCCATCTTGCTCGGCATCGTGATCTCCATCCCGCTCGGCGTGACCGGGGCATTGCGGCGCGGCAGCAAGCTCGACCACTCCCTCACCGCTCTGTCCGTAGGCGGGTTTGCGGTGCCCGCGTTCTGGCTGGGCCTGGTCCTGATCCTGATCTTCTCTGTCCAGTTTCAGGCGTGGGGGTTGCCATTCTTGCCGTCCGGCGGCGTGATCACGCCGGGCACCCAGGGAGGCGACCTCCTCGATCGACTCGTTCATCTGGTCATGCCGGCGACCGTCCTTGCATTCGTCTATATCTCGATCTGGTCGCGCTTTACGCGCTCCAGCATGCTCGAGGTGCTGGGGCAGGATTACGTCCGGACAGCACGAGCCAAAGGCATGACCGAGCGCCGCGTCGTGTACCTGCACGCGCTGCGCAACGCAGTGATCCCGCTCGTGACCCTCGTCGGTCTTGAGCTTCCTGCGCTCGTCAGTGGGGGTCTCGTGGTCGAGGTCGTGTTCAGCTGGCCCGGCATCGGCAAGCTCCTTTACGAACGAGCAATCCAGACGGACTACACGACCGTGCTCGGCATCACGACCTTTGCAGCGCTCCTGGTGATCTTCGGCAACCTGCTTGCCGACATCCTGTATGCCGTGCTCGACCCGAGGATTCGGTACGCATGATCTCGCCACTGCCGATCGAGATCGAGCGCCCTCAACCGGTCCCCGTCCCGGCCCGCGCCGCCCGCAGTTACTGGCAGGAAGCGTGGGGCCGCCTCCGCCAGAACACCATCGGGATGATCGCGGGCGGCGTGCTCGTCTTCTTCGTGCTGGTGGCGATCTTCGCTCCCCAGCTCGCGGCGCTAATCACACACCAGGACTACAGGACCATCGACCTGACCAACCCGTTCGCCGCGCCGCTGTCGCCCCGCCACATCCTCGGCACGGACGACCTTGGCCGGGACGAGCTCACCCGACTGATCTGGGGCGCTCGTGTATCGATGGGCATCGGGTTTCTGGCCGTCGCGGTGTCGCTGTTCATCGGTGGAACAGTTGGCCTGGTGGCCGGTTTCTACGGCGGGCTCATCGACGGTCTGCTGATGCGGTTTGTGGACGTCGTCCTCGCGGTGCCGGCGATCTTCCTGTTCATCCTCATGGCCATCCTGTTCAAGCCCAACACAATCACGCTGGCGCTGATCATCGCGTCCGTCGGCTGGGGCAGCATCGCCAGGCTGGTGCGCGGCGAAGTGCTTTCGGTCCGCTCACGAGACTTCATGGTCGCCACTGCCGCGTTGGGTGCGAGAGACGTGCGGCTGATCTTCCGCCACCTGTTCCCCAACGTGCTGCACGTGATGATCGTGTTCGGCAGCCTGTACCTCGGGCAGGTCGTGCTGATTGAGGCCGCGCTCGACTTCCTCGGTCTCGGCATAACGCCTCCGACGCCGAGCTGGGGCAACATGCTGACCAATGCCGAGACGTTCTTCTTCCATTCCCGGTCGCTGGCGACGTTCCCCGGCATCACCATCTTCCTGACCGTGCTCGCGGCCAACCTTTTCGGCAATGCCGTGCGCGACGCGTTCGACCCGAGGCTGCGCTAGCGGGTGCCGGAGACCGTCCTGGAAGTCCATGACCTGACAACGCACTTCAGCACGCCCGAAGGCGTCGTCAAGGCCGTCGACGGGGTGAGCTTTAGCCTGGAAGCCGGCGAGACGCTGGGCATAGTCGGCGAGTCTGGGTCCGGCAAGTCGGTCACGGCGCTGAGCGTGATGCGTCTTGTGCCGCGGCCTGGGAAGATCGTTAAGGGCGAGGTGCGGCTGAAGAATCGCGAGCTGACCTCGGTCACCGAGGCCGAGATGGAGGAGATCCGCGGCGTCTCGATCGCGATGATCTTCCAGGACCCCATGACCTCGCTCAACCCGGTCTTTCGGGTGGGCTGGCAGGTGGCCGAGCCGCTGTTCGTGCACCAGAACAAGGATCGGCCAAGCGCCTTCGTCGAGGCGGAGAAGATGCTCGGCAAGGTGGGCATCCCGCACCCGAAGGAGCGCAGCCGCGATTTCCCGCACCAGTTTTCGGGCGGCATGCGGCAGCGGGCGATGATCGCGATGGGCCTGACCACGATGCCGTCGGTTCTGATCGCCGACGAACCGACCACCGCTCTCGACGTCACCATCCAGGCACAGATCCTCGACCTGCTGCGCAACGTCAACCGCGAGTTCGGGACGGCGACGATCCTCATCACGCACAACCTCGGCGTAGTCGCCGGCATGTGCAAGCGCGTCATCGTGATGTACGCCGGCAGGATCGTCGAGTCGGGTCCAACCGTCGACGTCTTCGCCCACCCCAAGCACCCATATACATGGGCGCTGCTGAAGTCCATCCCGCGTCTCGACGCCGACGAGCGGCAGCCGCTGCGGCCGATCGAGGGGATCCCGCCCGACCTGATCGACCTGCCGAGCGGGTGCGCGTTCCACCCGCGGTGCGCCTTCAAGATCGAGCGCTGCAGGAAGGACACGCCCTCGCTCATACGGGTCGGCGACACGCAGATGGCCGCATGCTGGGTCACGCAGTCAGGGACCGAGCTGAAAGATGCTTGAGCTCTCCGCGGTGCGCAAGAAAGGGGGAGGTCCGGAGTGGACGCCGGACCATCCGCTGGTCTCACTGCGCGGCGTAAAGAAGTGGTTCCCAGTGACCTCGGGCATCGTGCAGCGGACGGTCGCGCACGTCCACGCCGTCGACGGAGTCGACCTCGATGTCATGAAGGGCGAGACGGTCGGGCTCGTCGGCGAGTCCGGCTGCGGCAAGACGACGCTGGGGCGGACGATGATCCGGCTCCTCGATCCCACCGAGGGCACGATCACCTACAAAGGGCAGGACATCACACGCCTCCGGGGCGAGAAGCTGCGCCGCCTCCGCCGCGAGATGACGATCATCTTCCAGGACCCGTTTGCGTCGCTCGACCCGCGGCAGACCGTGGGCGACATCGTGGGCGAGCCGCTGGACATCCACCATCTCGCACGAGGCCGCGAGAGGGCAGACCGCGTCGCGGAGCTGCTGCGCATCGTCGGCCTCAACCCGCGTTTCGCCGACCGTTACCCGCACGAGTTCTCAGGCGGTCAGAGGCAGCGCATCGGCATCGCTCGCGCGCTCGCGGTCGATCCGAGCTTCATCGTTTGCGACGAGCCGGTCTCGGCGCTCGACGTGTCGATCCAGGCGCAGATCATCAACCTGCTGGAGAAGCTGCAGTCGCAGTTCGACCTGACGTACGTCTTCATCGCCCACGACCTTTCCGTCGTGAAGCACATCTCGACGCGAGTCGCGGTGATGTACCTGGGCAAGATCATGGAGATCGCCCCTGGCTCCGACCTGTATCGCCGCCCGCGACATCCGTACACGGGATCGCTCCTGTCGGCCATCCCGATCCCCGACCCCGCGATCGAGCTTCGCCGCGAACGCGTGATCTTGAAGGGCGACGTGGCGTCGCCGATCAACCCACCGTCGGGCTGTCGCTTTCGCACCCGATGCCCGCGCGCGCGAGAGCACTGTGCTGAGGAGGTTCCGCCGCTCGAGTCGTACGGAACCGATCACAAGGCGGCCTGCTTCTATCCATTAGATTGAGGCGGTGATCGCGGAACGTAAGGACCTCGCGCGCGATCTCGTCAAGGCGTCGTATCTGCAGGGCGATTTCGTCTTGCGTTCGGGCAAGCGCTCGAATCGCTACTTCGACAAGTTCCTCTTCGAGACCGACCCGGTCCTGTTGAAGCGACTCGGCCGGCATCTTGCCGAGCTCGTTCCAGGGGAGACCCAGCGGCTTGCCGCACCAGAGCTCGGCGCTGTCCTGCTCGGTGGTGTGGTGTCGATGGAGAAAGGCTTGCCGCTCCTCCTCGTCCGCAAGGAGCCGAAAGGTTACGGCACCGCCAAGCAGCTGGAGGGTCGGTACGCGGCGGGCGAGCGCGTCACCGTGATCGAGGACGTGGTCACCACGGGTGGCGACTCGCTGCGCTCGATCCAGGTGCTGCGCGATGCGGGCCTGGAGGTGATCCACCTCGTCGTGGTCCTGGATCGCGGCGAGGGCGGCGAGGACAACATCCGCGAGGCCGGCATCCCGTACTCCCCGCTCTTTCGAATCCAAGACCTGGAACTTGACTGAGCTCCTGATCAAGGGCGGGACCGTCTACACGCCTGACGGCCCACGGAAAGCCGATGTGCTCGTCGCGGATGGCGTCATCACAAGAGTCGAGGCTGGGCTGATGGCGGGGGGCAAGGCCGTCGACGCGACCGGCAAATACGTGCTGCCAGGCGCGATCGACGTCCACGTCCACAGCCGCGATCCCGGTTTCCCAGAGAAGGAGGACTTCGGAACGCTGACGGCGGCCGCGGCGGCAGGGGGCGTGACGGTTGTGCTCGACATGCCGAACACCGTGCCGGCAGTCGACAGCGCGGGAGTGCTCGAATCGAAGGCCGCCCTCGCGCGAAGCAAAGCGCGGATCGACTTCGGCCTGTGGGGGCTCGTCCGCTCGACCACGACGCCGGATCAGCTCGAGGAGATGGCGGCGGCCGGCGCGATCGGGTTCAAGGCATACCTCGCCTATTCATTCAGCCTGAGCCGCAAGCAGGTCCTGTACTCACCGGGATCGGACGACCCCGACCTGGAGCGTCCGGCCGACTACGGCACGCTGGCCCGCCTGGCGCCGGCGGTCGCGCGGCTCGGCCTGCCACTCGCGGTCCACGCCGAAGACCCGGCGGTGCTGACGGCCTTCGCCCGGCCGCTCCTCACCTACTCGGACCTTCTCGAATCTCGCCCGCCTGAGGCTGAGGCGGTGGCGGTGTCGGCCGCCGCCGCCGTGGCCAGGGATTCGGGCGTCCACCTCCATGTGGCGCACCTCTCGAGCGCGCTGGGCCTCGCCGCGGCCGAGGACGCGATGCGCAGCGGGACCTCGCTCAGCCTCGAGACGTGCCCGCAATTCCTGTACCTGACCGACCAGGACTTCGAACGCGTCGGCCACGCGATGAAAATGCTCCCGCCCGTCCGGACCGCCGCGGACCGCGACGCGCTCATCGATGGACTGCGGAGAGGCGTGATCGACATGGTCAGCACCGACCACGCACCCCACACGGACGAGGAGAAGTCGCGACCGTTCGAGGAGGCTCCGGCGGGGAGCCCAGGCGTCCAGACCCTCTACCTGTCCTGCCTGCAGCTTGCGAAGAGCATGGGCGACGTCTGGTTGGCGCCCAGGTGGGTCAGCCAGGCCCCGGCCGTCCTGGCCGGCCTCGAGGAGAGCAAGGGCGCGATCGCTCCAGGGTTTGACGCTGACATCGTGATCGTCGATCCGGCGGCCACGACTCGGGTGCGCCCCGAAGAGATGCGTTCCAGGCAGCGGCGCGGTGCCCTGGACGGCAAGGAGTTCGAGTTCGCGATCGACGAGGTCTACCTGCGCGGCGAGCAGGTGACCAGGACGAGCAAGACCCATGGAAGGATGGTCCGACCGGCCTTGGTCGCGCGTTGACCTGAAACCGATGAAGGGAGTCTTTGCCGTCCTGCTTCTGGGTGTATTGATCGGCTCCGGCTGTTCATACCTGCCCGGAAGCGCCAGCGCGTCGCCTTCGGTCGGCGCCAGCCCCAGCGGGCCACCGCTCGGCAGAGCATCCGGCACCCTCGACGCCGAGGTGCCGCCTCCGCCGGGCTTCCCGGCCGACGTGCCTGTTTACTCCGGCGCCAGACTCACGGCGGGCGCCGCGTTCGCGTCCAGCGGCGAGGTTGCCTGGGGCATGCAGTGGGAGACGCTCGACCCCATCACGAAGGTGCAGCCGTTCTATCAAAAGCAGTTCGCGCTGGGGGACTGGACGATTCACCCGATCAACGCAACGGCCACTGTCTTCTCGGCAACCCTGACGCGCAGGAGCAACTCACATTTCGGCGGCACGCTGGTGCTCGACTACAACGGAAGCAACGGGAAGATTCTCCTGAGCCTGGTCAACCCCTCCGGCTAGCGGACCGGGGCGCCGCGAAAGATCGGGTTCTGCGCGATCTCCCGCTCCAGGCTGGTCGCCGGCCCATGGCCAGGGTAGAGGGCGGTCGATGGCGGCAGCCGCAGCAGCTTGGTGCCGATGCTCATCATCTGGCGGCGCAGGTCGGTCTCCGGCATCTGGCGGCCGATGCCGCCGGCCAGGATGGTGTCGCCGACGAACGCGTGGTTGGCGACCACGAAGCAAACGCTGCCGGGCGTGTGGCCGGGCGTGTGGAGCACCGTGAGCTTGAACTCGCCGAACTCGAGCTCATCGCCGTCGAGCAGGTAGCGGTCGGCGGAGCGCAGGAACTGCTTGGCGTCGGCCGAGTGGATGCCGGTCTCGCCGCCGGTGACCGCCTTGAGGTCGTCCTTGCCGCCCACGTGGCCGGGGTGGCCGTGTGTGGCCAGGATGTGCTTCACGGTCACGTTGCCCGTCTGCTCGACGATCATGTCCACCGGCTGCCCGGGGTCGATGACGACCGCTTCTTTCGTCGTGGCGCACGACACCACGTAGCAGTTCACCTCGCGGTCGAGCTTGACCTTGACGATCGAGAGCTTCGGCATCAATCACTATGTACCGCAAATGGAGCGGGCGCTGGTGGTCGGGTTTGGTGTCCTGCTGCTGCTGGTCTGCCTGTTCTGGACGTTCGGCTACATCAGGCGGCGTTCTAGGAACCGGTAGTCGGAATTCGGCCGGCCCCTCCGTCGGCTTCGCCGACACCTCCCCATAAATGGGGAGGAGCCTTACTTACTATTCCAGGACTGCCTGGATTTTCAGGCGCAGCGCGTCGAGCGCGTCGAACCTGTCCAGCGGTGGCTTGGGACGGGCGCGGTCCGGGTACTTCGCCACCTGCACCGCCTCGAGCAGCAGCTCGACCTCCTCCAGAGTGAAGTTCATCGTCTTGAGGACGACCTCTTTGACCGCGCCCGGGCGGTCGACGGCGCCCTTGATCACGTCGTCCGTGTCGGTGATGACTTGCGGCCGCGTCGGACGGAACAGCTCTTCTGACCCGACGAGTGACACTCGCTTGAAATTCGGCATGGCTTGACCTCTAGTCCGGAACTCGATGATTTTCGATCACCGCCGCCGCCAGCGCACGATACGCCCGAGCTCCGTCCGACTCCTTCGCGTATGTGAGTATCGACTGACCCGCGAGCGGCGTCTCGGCGAAGCGGATGGAGTCGGTCACCGCGAAGTCGTACACCTTGCTGCCGTACTTCTCCTTCACCGCCGCCAGCACTTCCTGCGAGTGAAGTGCGCGGTGCTTGTACAGAGTCGGCAGGATTCCGATCAGCTCGAGGCGCGGGTTGAGCCGTCGCTTGACACGCTCCATCGTGACGAGGAGCTCCTGCATTCCCTTCAGGGCGAGGAACTCCGCCTGCAGCGGCACCAACACCTCGTCGGCCGCGACGAGCGCGTTGATCACGATGAGGTCCAGCGATGGCGGGCAGTCGATGATGATGAAGTCGTAGCGCCTCTGCGCGGGCTCGAGCTTGTCGCGCAGGATGCTCTCGCGCCCGATCTCGTTGATCAGCTGGTTCTCCGCGCCGGCAAGCTCGATGTCGGCGGGGATGTAGTGCACGCCCATTTGAGGCGCCTCCTGGACGACATCCGTGACGGTGGTCTCGGGGTCGACCAGCAGGTGGTAGATAGTCTTCTCGAGCTCACCCGCCGGCTTCATGTAGAGGGTGAGGTGGCCCTGGGCGTCGAGGTCGATAAGGAGGACGCGTTGGCCCAACTCGGCGAGTGCGGCGCCCAGGTTGACGGCGGTGGTGGTCTTGCCAACCCCGCCCTTTTGCATCGCTACGGCGATCGTTCGGGCCAAGAGCGCTCCGAGTCTAACTGAACCCGCCTGCTCTGACCGTTCCCCGTGGCAGGAGGGAGTTCAGGGGCCCGTCATCTAGAATTGCGCCCGACCTGTGATCATCGACATCCTCGTCGTCCTGGTCCTGGTGATTGCACTCATCACTGGTTACCAGCGCGGCGTAATCCAACCTCTCATGGCCGAGATCTTCTTTTTCGGCACATTGCTGGCCGTGTTCCGGTTCCACGACCAGTACACGAACGAGATGCAAAAGCTGCTCCACCTCACGCCGGTGCTGGCCGTGTTCGTCGCGCTGATCATCGCGGTGGTCATGGGCGCGATCGGTGGGGCGATCGGCGGCGCCTTCCACCGCGTGGAGGCAATCCGCGGAGTTGACGGGCTGCTCGGCGTCTTCGTGCACGCTGTGGTCACGTTGATCGTGATCTACCTCGCCATCTCCGCCCTGGTCACGCTCGACAACGCGTTCGAACCCGCGCTGAAGAGCGCCAGCCTCACCTTGAGCCAGGTCAACCAGCTCGAGAACGAGATTCTCTCCAACCCGATTACCGCGGCCATGGTGTCGAAAGAGGACCTTGCAGCGCTCAAAGCCGCGGCGGCCAAGCCCGCCGGGGCTCACCTGGACTCGGTCGCCGGCATCCACCAGCTGCAGCAGATCTACTCCGACTTCATCCAACCCCAGCTGCACAGCTCGCGGACCGCACCGTTCATCCTCAGCTTCGGCCATCACCTGCCGCTCATCGGCCACGTCGGGCCGAACGACCTCAAACCTCTGCCGAGCACCAGCCCCGTTGCGTGTCCTTCGCCGTCGCCGAAGCCCACCGCCAGCCCCGCGAAGTCGAGCCCCACACCGGTCAAGGCCTGCCCGACCCCGAGCCCGACGAAGTAACGTAGTCGCGTGCTCGACCTCGCCCTGACCGGGGACCAGGAGCAGCTGGTTGCCGCCGTTCGGGAGTTCTGCGCCCGCGAGTTCGCACCGCGCATCGCCGCCGACGATCGGGCCGGCCGGCACGACCCCGACATCTTCGCCAAGCTCGCGTCCCTCGGTCTGCCGGGCGTGTGCTTTCCGCAGCGGTACGGCGGCTACGGGCTCGACTACCTGTCGCTTGGCCTGGTGTGCGAGGAGCTCGAGTACGTGGACACCGTGTACCGGACCGTGTTGTCCGTCCACGTCGGCCTTGTGGGCATGGGCCTTTACACGTGGGCGACTGAGGAGCAGAAACAGCAGTGGCTCGTCCCCATGGCCTCGGGCAAGAAGCTTGCCTGCTACGGCCTGACCGAGCCCAACGCGGGGTCTGACGTGGCCTCGATGCAGTCGACAGCCCGCCGCCATGCCGGCGGCTACGTCCTTAACGGTCAGAAGATCTGGGTCTCTGACGCGGACACCGCCGATTACCTGCTCGTGTTCGCGAAGACCGACCCCAAGGTCGGCGCGCGGGGCGTGTCGGCTTTCATGCTGGACCGCGAGGCTTGCGGCAAGGCTCTGCGCACCGAGCCGATCGAATACCGCCTCGGCATCCGGGCGGGCGATGTCGGATCGATCTTCATGAGCGACCTGGAGGTCCCCGAGGCGAACCGCATCGGCGACGAGGGCGACGGTTTCAAGATCGCCATGAGCTGCCTCGACAACGGCCGATTCACCGTCGCCGCCGGTGCGACAGGCACTGTGCGCGCCTGTCTCGACGCATCGGTCAAGTACGCACGGGAGCGCAAGACGTTCGGCCAGGAGATCGGCCGCTATCAGCTGGTCCAGCAGATGATCGCGAAGATGTCACGGGACTACGAGATCTGCCGGCTCCTCTACTTCAAGGTCGCGTGGATGAAGAACACCGGCGCGCGACACACGCGCCAGGTGTCGATGGCCAAGCAGTACGCGACCGACGCCGCCTTCGACGCGGCGCATGACGCGGTCGAGGTGCACGGCGCGTACGGCTACTCGGCTGAGTATCCGGTCGAGCGCTTCCTGCGCAACGCGCGGGCGCCGATCATCTATGAAGGCACCCGCGAGGTCCACACCATCTTGCAGGGCGAATACGCGCTCGGCTATCGAGAGGACCGTCCGGTCAAGAAGTCGCTCCCGCCATACCGACCTGATTGAGTGTCGCCTCACTAGCGACACAACCGGGGCGCAATCTCAGGACCTTCGACTTCGTCCTGCTGTCCCTGTACTGGATCGCGATCGGCTACCTGTGGAACAGCCTCACCGCGCTCATCCTGCCGGACATGATCATCCAGATCGTCGGCCGGGCCCACGAAGGCCTGGCGGCGAGCTTTCTCAAATCGCTCGGCACGCTGGTCGCGATCGTCTGGCAGCCGGTCGTCGGCGGAATCTCCGACCGCACTGTCACCCGGTGGGGACGGAGGCGTCCCTTCATCGTCGCCGGGACGGCCGGCGACGTCCTCTTCCTCATCGGCATCGCTCTCGCAGGCAGCTACTGGTGGCTTGTCGTTTTCTATTTCCTGCTGCAGTTCGCGTCCAACACAGCCCAGGCGCCGTACCAGGGACTACTTCCGGACGTGGTGCCGGAGGGCCAGCGCGCTGAGGCGTCGGGCTTCTACGGGGTCGCCAACCTCGTCGGCATCGCGAGCGGAACGGTCGGCGCCGGGTTGCTGCTCGCCCATCTCGGACGCAGCGCCGCGATCGCGTCGATCGCCGTCGTGCTCGTCGTCACCATGCTCGCCACGGTGCTGGCGGTCCCCGACCGGGCGCTCCCGGTAGAGGGGCACTTTCGCAGCTTGCGTGAACTGCTGGGCAAGACCTTTGGCGTTCCGCTCCGGAATCGGAATTTCCTCTGGCTGATGGTTTCGCGACTGCTCATCTTCATGGGCTTCGGCGGCCTGCAGAACTTCGCCTTCTTCTACTTCGACAACGTGTTCTTTCATCAGGACCGCCAGGCGACGACCATCGCGGCGTCGACCCTGCTCGGGATCGCGATCGGGATCGCGGCGCTCGTCACGTGGCCCGCCTCACGGCTCTCGAATCGCACCGGACGCCGGCCGCTGATCTTTGGCGCCGGCCTGTTCGGGGCCGCGGGCTCCCTGGTCCTCGTCTTCAGTCACTACCAGTGGGTGCCCGACGGCGCGCTGCACCCCCTGGCGGCTTTCCTCAAGGTGCCGGACCTCGCCGCGCAGGCGACGCTGACCGGGCTCTTCATAGGCGTCGGGCTCGGTGTCTTCTTTTCCGTCGACTGGGCATTCATCCAGGACATCATTCCGCCGCACGAGGGAGGCCTCTACATGGGCTTCTCGAACATCGCGACGGCGGGCGCGGGCATCATCGCGGTGTTTCTTGGTGGCCCGCTCCTCGACGTCTTCAACGCGGGACCCAGGATCCTCGGCCTTCCGGGTGGGTTTCCCGTCGTGTTCGGCGTCTTTGCGGTCTGGTTCGTGATCGGGTCGCTTAGCATCCTGAAGGTGCCGGAGAAGAGGACAGGGGTGTGAACCTCGACGGTTTGCGCCCTTGGGGAGGGTTGGTGGGCGGGCAGCCTGCCGACGTGGTCGTGGCCGGCATCCCGTACGACGGTTCGGCCGTCTATCGGAAGGGCGCCGCGCTCGCGCCGGAGACGATCCGCGGCATGTCGCCGGTGATGCCCCCCGTCACCGAGGAAGGCCATCTGCTCACGGGCCTGCGCGTAATGGACATCGGCGACCTGGACGCGGGTAAAGACATCGAGACCGGCTGGATGGATCCGATGCAGCGCCTGGCGGAGATTCCGCCTGAGGCCTTCCTGACAGTCCTCGGCGGCGACCACTGCACTGCGATCTCGAGCCTCGCCGCCCAGGCCCGGCGCCACCCCGGCCTCTCGGTGCTGTGGGTCGACGCCCATCCAGACCTCTGCGACTTCTCGCGCGGCGGCCGCTGGACCTGCGGATGCGCCCTGCGCCGGGCGCTCGAGGCCTCGGGCATCGAGCCCTCGCGCGTGGTCATCGCAGGGGGTCGCGATTACGACCCGGAGGAGCTGGAATTCATCAAGGCCAACAATGTTCTCCTCGTCTCCGCGGCCGAGATCGCCCGCGACCCGGAGGGTTCGGTCAAGAAGATCGCCGGGCGCCTGGCCGGCGCCAAGGTGCACATCTCATTCGACATCGACGCGCTCGACCCCGCGTTTGCGCCCGGGACCGAGATCCCTTCCGCGGGCGGCCTGTCGACGCGTCAGGCGTTGGAACTCCTGCGCGGAGCGACGGCTCAGTCGCGGCTGGTGGGCCTGGACGTGGTCGAGGTTTCGCCGCCGTTCGACGAAAACGACATCACCACGCTGGCGGCGCTGAAGCTGATCTTCGAGGTGTGGGGGATGGTGAAGTGGAAAGCGCCGACGTAGTGATCGCGGGCGGCGGCATCATGGGCTGCGCCCTCGCGTATCAGCTGGCGAAGCGCGACGTCGACGTCCTGCTGCTCGAGCGCGACACCCTCGGCTCCCAGTCGACCGGCAAGTGCGCCGGCGGCGTGAGGCAGCAGTTCTCGATGGAGGCAAACGTGCGCCTGCAGCGGCTGTCCGTCCAGCTGTTCGAGGGCTTCGAGGAGGAGACAGGGCAGGCGGCGGACTTTCGCCAGGTCGGATACCTGTTCTTGCTCACGCTGCCGCAGCACGTCGAAGACTTCCGCCACAACATGGACATATGGCATGAGGCCGGCCTGACCGAGGCGCGCTGGGTCGATCCGTCGGAGGCGGCGCGCCTGGTCCCGGTGCTCAACGTCGAGGACGTTCTCGGGTGCACCTTCTGCCCGACCGACGGCATCGCCAGCCCCGCCGATGTCACGTCCGGCTACGCGGCGGCGGCTCGGCGGCATGGCGCCCGCTTGAAGGAGGGAGTCGAGGTGGTCGGGGTCGATGTCGCCGGCGGCCGCGTGCAGGGACTACGCACGTCGGCCGGCGACATCGCGAGCCGCGTCGTCTTCAACTGCGCCGGCGCCTGGTCAGCTTCGATCGGACGGATGGCGGGCCTCGAGATCCCGGTGCTTCCGTATCGCCGGCACATCGCCGTCACGGACACGTTTCCGGCCGTGCCGCGCACCAGCCCGATGACGGTCGACTTCCAGACCTCGCTGTACTTCCACCCCGAGGGGGACGGCGTGCTGATGGGGATGAGCGACCGCAGCGAAGGGCCTGGCTACGGGACGGAGGTCAACTGGGATTTCCTCGAGAAGATGTTCGAGCAGGCGGCTCGGCGCGCCCCGGCGCTGGCCGGCGCCGGGATCAAGACCGCCTGGGCGGGGCTCTATGAGACGACCCCCGACCACCAGGCCATCCTCGGTCCGGTGCCGGAGCTCGAGGGCTTCTGGTGCGCGGCCGGGTTCAGCGGCCACGGGTTCATGCAGGCCCCGGCGGCGGCGCTGCTCGTGTCGCAGCTGCTGCTCGATCAGCGGTCGGAGATCGACATCAGCCCGTTTGCCTTCACCCGGTTCGCAAGGGGCTCGCTGGTCCACGAGCGAAACGTCATCTAATGGCGATTGACGACCGCCAGGGCGACCAGCCCGGCGCCTCCCAGCAGGAGGATCGCTCCGCACCCCACCTGGACGATCGTGTAGACGATCCCGCCCGTCGCTGCGTATGTCTCGGGGTAGCGCGCCTTGCCGCGCCGCCTGCGGAGCGCGGCCGCGATGGCGCCGACGCCGAGGAGGAAAGCGAACACGCCGAGCAGCAGTCCGCTCGAGAACGTACCGGCAGCCACCGGTTCCCAGTATCCGCTGAATTAGGATTCTGACCCGTGGCTAGGATCCTGCTCCTCGGCTCCACCGGGTTTGTCGGCCGCGCCGTGGCCCACAAGACCCTGGACGGCGGCCATCAGCTGCGCGTCCTCGTGCGCGACCCGCTGAAAGCGGCGGCGTTCAAAGTCCGCGGCGCCCAGGTCGTGGTCGGCGACGCCCTCAACCCGCAGGCGGTCATGCAGGCGGCCCAGGGCACCGAGCACATCATCAGCCTGGTCGCGGTGCGTCGAAACCGTCCCCAGTCCTACCTCGCGGTGAACGTCGACGGCCCCCGCATCCTGGGGCAGGTCGCGATGGCGGCCGGCGTGCGGTCGGTCGTCCTGGTCAGCGCCATCGGGGCCAAGCTCGACCCGCACTTCAAGTACCTCACCTCGCGCTGGATGGGCGAGCAGGAGCTGGCCAAGACGGGCGTCACCGGAACGATCCTCCGGTTCTCGCTGGTCATAGGCGAGGACGGCGGCGTGGTCAAGGACTTCGAGCGCGCGCTCGTGGGCCCGTTTGCCGTGCTGCCCGGCAGCGGTCAGGCCCAGATCCAGCCGATCCTCCGCGAGGACGCAGCGCGGTGCGTCGTCGAGGCGGTCACCAAGCCCGACCTCCTCGGCAAGATCATCGAGCTCGGTGGTCCCGAGGTGGTCACCTTCGAGACCATCTTCGACTGGTTCCTCCAGGCGCGGAACGTCAAGAAACCCAAGCTGAAGATGCCGCTCGCGCTGCTCCTCCCGGCCACCGCCGCGATGGAAGCAGTCATGAAAGACCCACCCGCCACCCCCGACGAGGTCCGGACGATCCAGATGCCCAACCTGGCCGCGGGCATCGACTCCGTCAGCTCGCAGTTCGGCTGGCGGCCGAGCGCGCCCGGGGCGTGGGCGCCAAGCCACTGGACGAAGACGGGCCGGTAAAGGTCCGCGCGTTCTTCGGGCTCCCGCTGCCCGAAGCACACCGCGCTGGCCTGGCCGGCTACATCGCGGAGTGCGCGAAGCACGCGCCGGAGCTTCGCTGGACGCCACCCGAGAACCTCCACCTCACGGTTCGCTTCCTCGGGCACCTCGACCTCGCGATCGCCAGGGGAATCGCAGATCGCCTGGCGGAGCGGGACATGCGCTCGTTCGAGCTGCGCCTGGGCGAGGTCGGCTGGTTCAAACGCGGCCGCATGGCGCGCGTGGTCTGGCTGGGTCTGGCATCAGGCCAGGAGCAGATCGCGGCGCTGGCCGAGAAGGTCGAGGCGGAGTGCGTTGGCGCGGGTCTCGAGCCGGAGTCCCGCCGCTACCATGCGCACCTCACCCTTGCCCGGGCGAGGGCGCGCGACGGCGCCTTGCTTCCGGCGCTGCCTCCCCCGCCCGACCTCGAGGGATGGCGGGCCGACGAGCTGGTCCTGTATCGAAGCCGGCCTGGTCGCGGCGGCTCGGTCTACGAGCCGCTGGGTCGAATTCGCCTCAGCTGAGGCCCGCCTCCGCGCATTCGAGGTCCTGCTCCGGGCGACCGCCGCTGACCCCGACCGCGCCGAGCACGTGGCCGTCGCGCTTGATCAGCACCGAGCCCAGACCCGGCACGATCGGCACCCGAACGAGGCGGTCGGCGACGCTGAAAAACCCCGGCCGGTCTTTCGCCAGCTCGGCCAGGCCGGCGCCGTCGCGGTTGAGCATCGCCGCGCCGACGGCCTTCGCCTCCGCGACCTGCGGCGAAAGGGGTGGGGCGCCGTCCATCCGGCCGAGCGCGACGAGCAGGCCGCCCTCGTCGACCACCGCGACGGTGACGCGGATGCCGAGGCTCGCCGCCTTCGAGTGCGCGCGTCCGATCACGTCTTGCGCCTCGTCGAGCTTCAACGGCATTAGGCTCTAGTCTCGCATGGACCTCGGCGGCCGAGTCGCGATCGTGACCGGTGGCGGCACGGGCATCGGTCGTGCCACGTCGGTCCGGCTCGCGAAGTCAGGCGCGAAGGCCGTGGTGGTCAACTTCTCGCGCTCAGCGTCAGAAGCAGAGTCCACTGCGGAAGAGCTTCGAAGCGTCGGCTCCGAGGCGGTTCCGTATCGAGCCGACGTAGCGGACGAGTCGATGGTCAAAGCGATGGTCGCCTCGACCGTCGAGCGGTTCGGAAGGCTTGACGTGCTCGTCAACAACGCAGGCACCACTCACTTCATCCCGCACCCGGACCTCGACGCGCTCACCGACGAGGTATGGAATGACATCCTCAGCGTGAATCTGAAGGGCACGTTCTTCTGCTGCCGGGCCGCAGCGCCGGAGTTGAAGAAGACCGGTGGCGCGATCGTCAACGTCGCCTCGATCGCCGCGCACCGCGCCTCGGGCTCGTCGATCGCCTACGCGGTTTCCAAGGCCGGCGTCGTCCAGATGACGCGCGCGCTTGCGCTTGCCCTGGCTCCCGACGTGCGAGTCAACTCGGTCTCTCCGGGCCTGGTCTCGTCCAGATGGTTCAGCAGGAGCTTCGGCGAAGACGCGGCGGCCGCCCAGGAGGAGGTATTCGCCAAGGCGACGCCACTGAGGAAGATCGCGACCCCGGACGACGTCGCCCAGGCCGTGATCGCGTTGCTCGAAAACGACCTGATCACGGGCCAGGACCTGGTCATCGACGGCGGCAAGAACGTCCTCTACCAGCCCCTGGGCTGAGGCTACTTCTTAGCGGTTGGCGGCGAACTGACTTTTGGACTTGCGCGCCCGCACGGCAGGCCTTACGTTTCTCCCCGGCCCCGAGGGACACGTTCGAGGGGGCAGGAACAGGGCCGCAAGGCCATGTACCGGCTCCCGAGAGGCGATCCGTCGGGGTCATTTCTTTTCTGGGCAAGAACTTCTGCCCCTCGCGTTACGCTGCACCAGATCATGAGCGTCGCGCAGCGTCCTCGCCGGCAGGCTGAGCGCAAACCGCCGACGGCGATCGAGGTATCGATCGTCATGCCGTGTCTCAACGAGGTGGAAACCCTGGCTGCGTGCATCCGCAAGGCACAGGGCGCGATCGAGAAGCAGGACCTCGCGGCGGAGATCATCGTCGCCGACAACGGCAGCACCGACGGCTCGCAGGCCATCGCGCGGGAGCTCGGCGCGCGGGTGGTCGACGTCCCCCGTCGGGGATACGGCAGCGCGCTGATCGGTGGCATCGCAGCCGCGCAGGGCCGCTTCGTGATCATGGGTGACGCCGACGACAGCTACGACTTCGCGGCCATCGGCCCGCTGGTCGACAAGCTGCGCAAGGGATACGACCTCGTGATGGGCAATCGATTCACCGGCGGAATCCAGCCGGGCGCGATGGTCTGGTCGCACCGCTGGGTGGGCAACCCGGTGCTGACATTCATCGGCCGCGTGTTCTTCAAGACGCCGGTGGGCGACATGCACTGCGGCCTCCGCGGCTTTCGCAAGGACGCCATCGACTCGCTGCATTTGCGCGCGACAGGCATGGAGTTCGCCAGCGAGATGGTGATCAAGGCCTCGCTGCGGCAGCTGAGGATCGCCGAGGTTCCCGTCACGCTCAGCCCGGACGGACGGTCGCGCCCGCCGCACTTACGCACGTGGCGCGACGGCTGGCGGCACCTGCGCTTCATGCTGCTGTTCAGCCCGCGCTGGCTGTTCCTCTATCCGGGCTTTGTCCTGCTCGGCGCCGGCGTTGTGGTGGGGACGCTGCTGGAGACCGGACCGAAACACGTCGGACCCGCCACGTTCGACATCCACACCCTTTTGCTGGCTGGATTCTCGTGCCTGATCGGCTACCAGCTCGTCGTGTTCGCCGTGTTCACAAAGGTGTTCGCGATGCAGCAGGGATTCCACCCACCCAACCCGAGCTACGCCGCGATGTTTCGGTACTTGAAGCTCGAGACGGGCCTGGCCGCCGGCGGGCTGATGCTCCTTGTGGGCGCCGTCGGGCTCCTCGTCGCGGTGTGGAGCTGGGGCGCTGTTGGCTTCGGCGCTCTCGACCCGCGGCTCACGATGCGCGAGGTGATCCCGGCGGCGGTGCTGCTCACGCTCGGAGTGCAGACGGTGTTCGCCAGCTTCTTCCTGAGCATCCTCGGCATCGACCAAGAATCGTGAGCCCGAACTGAGCGCACGCTTGGCCCGACCGGCCATCGCGTTCGCCGCTGTGGCCCTGGTCCTCGCGCCGGTCGCCTACATGTCGATGTTCACCGGCTTTCACGCCTACGACGACGAGGGCTATTACCTCGCAACCCTGCGCGACTACCTGGCGGGTCAACCGCTGTTCTCCACAGGTGCCCAGGCGTACGGCCCGTTTTTTTACGAGGTTGCTGCTGGGGTATTCAAGCTCTTCGGCCTGACGCCTGACAACGACACCGGACGTTTCGTGACAGCGGTGGTCTGGTTGCTCGCCAGCCTGGCTGGCGGCCTCCTTGCTTTCAGGTTGTCGCGAAACATCTGGCTCGGCGTTGCAGCCGAGCTCCTTACGTTCGGTGTGCTCTCAGCGCTCAGCAATGAACCAATGAGCACCTACGGCATGACCGCCCTTTTGCTCCTGAGCCTGGCCGCCGCCTCGACCTTCGGGTCGGTTCGACCACGGGTGAGCGGGGCGGTGATCGGCGCGATCGTCGGCGCGCTTTGCCTCATCAAGATCAACGTGGGCGGTCTTGCCGCCATCGCTGTCGTTTTTGCCTGGACTGCCGGCCTTCCGCGGCGCTGGAGGCGTCCGTTCCTCCCGGCGATGGTAGGCGTCATCACAGCCGTGCCACTTCTACTCACGTTTCCGCTGCTGAGCCTGGGATGGGTCGTCGCATTCGCTGTGGTGGTCGCGTTCTCGGCGGCCGCGGTCGGCGTCGCGTGCCTTGCTGCCGCCCCCCGACCTCTAGTTGTACCGTCGGCCAGATGGATCGCGGGCGGCGGAGCCGTCCTTGCGATCGCCACCCTGGGCGTCGCGCTCGTCGGTGGAACCCGCCTCATCGACCTCTGGAGCGGCCTCGTAGTCCTGCCCCTCCGAATTCCTCAACTCCTCACTCTGCCGGTGGCGGTCAACCCGGTTTACGACCTGGTGGCAGGACTCTCGCTCGCCGCAGCGCTCGTCATTTCCTATCGGTCGGGGATCGCTGCTCTCCCAACCACGGCGGCAGGTTTGGTGCGCGTCGGGGCGGGCTTTTTCACTTTTCTTTCGGTGCTTCTCATGCCGAGCTCGATCTTCCTGTTGGCGCTACCGCTCGCCTGGGTGGCGACCAACGCGCCGGATGAGAATGGTGACGACCCCGCAGGCGCGTACTCCCGATTGCTGCTGCCCGCGCTTGCAGTTCTCGAGAGCCTCCAGGCGTATCCATTTGCCGGCACGCAACTGTCACTTGCGGCCCTCTGCGTCCTTCCCGTCGGCGCGATCATCCTTGGCGACGGGATTCGACAGCTGCGCAGCGCCCGCGGGGCCGGCCGCGTTTCGCTGAGGGCGATCGGGTGGGTCGCCCCGGCGAGCCTGGTCATCGACGCCGCCGTCTTCCTGCTGTTTGCGCTTACGGTCACAGCCGGATTCAGGACCGGCACGCCGCTGGGAGTCCCCGGGGCGGAGTCAGTCAGGCTCCCGGCTCAGGCCGCGACCCAGCTGCGATTGCTCGTGGCCGCCGTCGATCGCGACTGCTCGAGCTTTGTCACGTTCCCAGGCATGAACAGCTTCTATGCGTGGACCGGTCAGGGTCCGCCCACCTCAATGCGCCTCGAAGTGTGGTGGCAGTTCCTCGACAGCTCAACGCAGCAATCGATCGTCCAGCAGCTCGCGAGCAGGCCGCGTCTGTGCGTCATCAAGAACCAACGGGTGATCGACATGTGGGCGGAGGGCCATCAGGTGCCGCGCACGCCCCTGGTCGACTTCATCGATCGGCAGTTTGTCCACGACGGCTCTTATGGCGACTATGAATTGCTGGTCAGTGCCGCGCCTTGACCGACCGGAGCCCAGGTCGGGATCCGCAAAATCGTTTGTTATCCTCTGTCCGGCTTGATGTCCCGTAGCACCAGCATCTCAACAGTCGTCCATGGGCGCGCCGATCGCGCGAAAGGCGGGCGCGTTCAGGCTGTTCCGGACCCAGCTGCGGGACGCGTTTGCAGGCTATGACGGGCCATACGTCTCGATC
>Ga0209648_10000434_pt1 | contig 31652 bp, 31 predicted proteins | sample GraSoi2013_115cm_FD_185830 | JGI IMG/M metagenome (GOLD analysis project Ga0209648, IMG submission 185830) | Grasslands soil microbial communities from the Angelo Coastal Reserve, California, USA - Sample 9_17_2013_115cm (SPAdes) (version 2) | ecosystem: Environmental > Terrestrial > Soil >...
TGGCGGGGCTCAGCTGGGCGACCATCCTGCGCAAACGGGAGAACTTCCGCGAGGCGTTCCGGGGTTTCGACCCGGCGGTGGTGGCGCGATTCACCACACGCGACGTTTCCCGACTGCTGAAGGACGAGGGGATCGTCCGGAATCGGGCCAAGATCGAGGCGACCATCACCAACGCGCGCCGGTACGCCGATATAGCCAAGGAGTTCGGCACCTTCGCGGCCTATGTGTGGTCATACGAGCCGAAAGGGCGTCGCAGGCTGCTCGACCAGGCGGAGCTGGCGGCGGCGGGGCTGCCCGCCGAGACGGTCGCGATGAGCAAGGACTTGAAGAGGCGCGGCTGGGCGTTCGTCGGCCCGACCACCGTCCAATCGTTCATGCAGGCGATGGGCCTGGTCAACGACCACGTCCGGGGCTGCGAGGCGGGCGCCGAGGCGGAGCGTCTGCGCCGGGCGTTCGTCCGGCCGAGCTAATCTAGCCCGGCGCTGGGGATGTATGGGAGCTGGTGCTCCCCGCGGTCTTCAAAACCGTTTGCGGGGCGCTGTTGAGGCGTCCTGGGTGGGTTCGATTCCCATCCATCCCCGCCCCCCCAATGCTGCGCCGGGTCCGCCGTCGCGCGGTCCGTCGTCTACGTCGGACTCGTCAAACTCTCCGTTCTTGACGTACTGCAACGCGGTGGAAATGAGCGCGTGCGCACGGCTGGCCCTGTCGGCGCGCGGGGTGAGCTTTACGACCTTGCCCTTGCGAATCTCGATTCGCTCCCACAGTGCGTTAAGGACGGCTGCCCGCTGGACCACGTCGCCACTCTGCCACTGCTTGCCCAGCGTCAGGAGTTCGACGGGGTTAACCGGCGCCGCTGATTCGGCCTCCAGCGCTCCGATCTCTGCCCGCAGCTTGTCGCCTTTTTGCTTCCACTCGTCGCGGGTGATCTCCTCAGCCTCGTACCGCTCGCCCACGCGCTCAAGCTGTCGCTTGGCCTTTGCCACCTTGATAGCTGCTGTCTCGATGCTCACCGTGGGTCTGGCGGCTGGCACCCCATTGAGGAAGTCACCGAACACGGCGTTTAGGGTCGGCAGGATGTCGGATTCTTTGACAGACACGCGTGCCATCTCGCAGGGCTCCAGCGTCTGGGCTGAGCCACAGCGGTAATACGTCTCTTTCGGAAAGTGCGTAGCGGCCATCCGGCGCCCGCAGGCTTGGCAGTACAACAGCCCGCCCAGCACATAGGGACGAGGCCCCCCGCGTGGCTGTGCGCCGGGCGACTTCGCCCGCATGCGGTCGTTTACGCGCTGGAACACCTCACGCGAAACCAGCGGCGCCCACTTCGCGCCGATCTTCTCGCCTTTGCGCCGGGTGCCAGCCTCACCGATATAGCGCGTGTTGGCCAGCATCCCGGTGATGATGTCTGGCGACCATCGCGGGTTGCGTTTGTTGCGGTTGCTGACGGGCGCGGGGATGCCTTCGGCCTTCAGAGCCTCAGCGATGTGGCGCGCGGTCGACGCGCCCTCAGCGTAGGTGCTGAAGATGCGCTGTAGGACGGGCGCGGTTTCCGGGTCAGGCATGAGCAGCGGCCATTTTTCGTTTCCGCGTCGATCGTATCGGTAGCCGTAGGGTGCTGGCCCGGTTGCGTATCCCTGCTCGCGCCGGTAGGTGTGCGACCGCGACAGCTTTAGGCCAGCTTCCCGCGCGTACTTGCGACCAAACGCGCGCTGTAGCGTCCAGTCGAACTCACCCGACGGGCTGGTCTCGTACCTGCCCTCAACTAGAACGCAGGTGGTGTCTGACTGCCGCATAACCAGCTTGAAAAAGCGCGAGGCTAACTCCGTTTCTCGGGCGATGCGGTCCCCGTCGTACGCGGCCACAACGCTGATCTTCCCGGACTCAATGCGCGCCATGAACTGTGCGAACTGCTCGCGGGTCTCGTCCTGGCCGGATCGGTTCAGGTCCCGATAGACCTCGACGACCTCGCACGCCGCAACCTCTGGAAGCTTGCGGCAGGCTGCCTCCTGCTGCTCGGGTGAAACGTCCTTGTCGTTGCCTTGGGTCGATGATTGCCGGACGTAGATAGCTGCGATCTTCATGGGTAGCATCCTATCATTGTGCGGGTTGGAAGTGGAACCCTCTCAAAATCGAGATCACGAGCCCTAGCAGTCGTGGTTTGCACCCTGTGCCGTCCTGGTTGCTCCCAGCCCCTTCTAGGGGCCATCTGGATGGACCCAGACAGCCTCGGAAGGAGAAGCTCATTGGAACGCAGTGCGGCGGTCTTTATGTGGCCGCGTTCACGCGATTCCTCGAGAGGCAGACTGGTTTATTCCCCGGGAATCAACTCGCTTGGTGCCTTCCGTTCGGCGCGCCAGCAGACTCCGGCTGTACAAGCTTCCAGATACCGCGACCGCTTCTCGCGAACAAATCGGTGCGCCGACTGAGCGTGTTTTGAAGGATGTTGTAACCGTTCTTGCTTGCCCGACTAATCGATCCCGATTCTTGAAGGGCTTCAACTAGTGCTGATGCTCTGGCTTCGCCGCCGTGTATTCGCAGGTACTGCGCCGCCGCGTCCGCAATGGTGAGCTTCGGCGGGATGAGCTTCGTGCGCGGCGGGACCTCGTTCTCTTGAGCCTCGTGCTGGGCACGAACTGATTCAGGTTCCTCTCCGCCAACGTCCGCCCGATAGAGCCTGAGGGATTCGCGCAAGAAGCCTAGTTGGGAACTAATCTCTCGCCGGCGAGCGATGATCTCTTGCACTGAGGCACTGAGTTGTTGCTCCTCAGCCTCCAGTTCCGCGACCTTCATTTCAATCCACGACCCGAACTCTGCCATTGGCGAAATGATACTAGACTTCTGAACCATCTCGCAAATTCCATTGCGAACGCCTGTTTGTTCAAAACACCACTCCGGGCTGGTAGTACAATTGGCCCAATGTTGAACGTGGAGGTGGGGTAGGCCCAGGGGAGCTCAAAAGGAAGGGCGCATGGCCTTCCGCATGCCGCTGCTCAGACCAGCGCCCTTATCGATCGCGGAACCGCCCAGGGTTGGGACCCCTGGCGGCTCCTTTTTCCCACCCGCTGATGGTGAGATTGGAAGTACACGCCCGACTCTGGATCGGGTATGGGCCCGGCCTTCAACTGGATACCCATTGCGGGTTCGAATCCCGTTCAGCGGACCTTCATCGAACACCGCCCAATCCGAGGGGAGCGAACCTCCAAACTGGAGTCTAACAAACTGTGGCGTACGCGCTTGATTTAAATGGCCCTCTTGATGTACCCCGATTTCTAGCACCTTCTTCACCCTTCGAGTAGGCGCGCCGTCTAGGACGCGGCCTAGTCCGAGTGTGAAGTGATCGTTTTCTACAACACGCACTGCCAGTAGGATTTGGAGCCAAATGCGGCTGAGCAAGGCGCGGGTCCAGAAATACCGCAGCATCAAGGACACGGGCTGGTTTGAGGTCGAGGCGACCAAGACGATCTTGGTCGGGCCGAATGAGGCTGGTAAGACCGCGCTCCTGAAGGCGCTTGAACAGTTGAATCCGACCGCAGGCGTTCCGGGCTTCGTACCGCTCCGTGACTATCCCCGACGCGAACTGAATGATCTGGACCGCAAGGTGGTAGATGCCGGGGACGTAATTGTCGTTGAGGGCGAGTTCGATCTGGACGACGACGATCGCGCCGCTGTCAAGGAGATTGCGCCCGACTTCATCGAGTGCCGATTCGCAGTTGAGCGATACCTCGACAACACCGTTCGACACGAAGTCCTCGATGCGCCCGAGGCTCCGACGTATGGAGCACTCAAGGCGGACCTCTTAAGGTTGGCCGCGCACGCCGACAAGCAAGTTCCCGTTGTGGCGGAAGGAGCACAGCCCCGTCCAACTCCTAGCGCGCAGCTGGCACAACTCGCTGCCGAGTTCGACGCGGACACGGATGTCGTGGATGAGGTTGCCGAAGCGCTTGATGATTGGCTGGTAAGCGTCCTGCCACTCGTCGCTGAGGACAACGAAAAGGAGATCGCGCGACACGAGAAGTTGGTCGGACTAGTTGCTGTAGATGGGGTGCGCCAGCGAGTCGCCAAAGCGCTGGCCCGGCGGCTTCCATTGTTCGTCTACTTCTCCTCGTACTTTCGGGTGCGTCCACTCATCCATCTAGACCAGTTGGCGCTGAGAATTGAACAGAACAGCTCGGACGAGCTAGTCGACTTCGGCAACATCTGCCTCCTCAAGCTTGTTGGGTTAACCGCGCGGGAGCTTTCGAACCTAGGAAAGGTCGCTGAGCCGACGCCGGGAAACGCCGAATCCTTCGAGCGTTATCGCTCGCAGTTGGACGAACGCAGCTACAAACTGAACGCGGCTTCGACTCACCTGACTGATGAGATTTCCAAGGTCTGGAATCCAAGCGCGGACGAAGGGCCGAACCCGTTCACCGTCAGGATCAATGCTGATCAGCAGTACCTCAAGGTCGTGGTTCAGGACGAAGCTGGCAGCGAGATCGAGTTCGACCAGAGGTCAGAAGGCTTTCAATGGCTCGTCTCATTTTTCACGGTGTTTTTCGCTCAGAGCGTGGACAAATATCGCAACGCCATCCTGCTCCTTGACGAGCCTGGTCTCAGTCTGCACGGCCTCAAGCAGCGGGACTTCCGCGCAACGATCTCCCGCCTCGCTCAGAACAATCAGATCCTATTCACCACACACTCGCCCTTCCTTGTCGGACCGGACGAGTTGGATCTCGTTCGCGTTGTGGAAATGTCCGATCGCAAGGTGGGGACCAAGGTCCACACCACCGTCGCTGCTGAGGACTCAGCTGCGCTGCTTGTATTGCAGGAGGCACTGGGATATGACCTAGCACAAAGTCTGTTCGCCCAGCAGCGAAATCTCGTACTTGAGGGACTGACCGACTTCTGGTACGTCGAGGCGACCTCTGACTTGCTTAGGGAAGCGGGCACTGCCGACCTCACGGTTGCACCTGGCTATCAGCGCTTGACTGATCCGTTTACGTACGTCGTCGGGGCACGGTTTGCCCTTCGGCCACACGGTTACTGGGTGAGCGGGATAAGTGGCACCTGGCCGCGCACCGTCTGCGCCTTGGGTGGGCTCGGGATGAGCACCCCGTCCTTGAACCACTGGCCGACGCTGTCGCGGGCGTAGCCCTTCGGCTCCTGGCCTGCGGCCAGCAGTGCGGCCAGCTTGGCGCCCTCTGCAAGTTGCACCGTATTCCAATCGCGGTTGGCGTTGTGCGTATTAAGAGTCGGTCGGGTCGTGCTGATCGTCATGTGTTCTTGCTCCTCAGATCTGTGATTACCGAATTGGCCGGATGGTGTCGGGTCGGTAGACGCCGCGCTCTTGCGCCTTAGGTGCGAGTGCTGCATCTACGCGAGCCCTGGCCGGAGCCCGTAGCGCGAGTGCCATTCCTTCGATGCGTGATGCCTGCATGGCGGACAGCGCCGCGCTCGCTGGCTGACTCTTGCCCGTGTCGGGCAGCAGCGCCAGGCCCAGCCTTGCAATGGCTCCGTGGTTCTCGGGCTCCCCGTGCAGCTTCATAAGGTTGGCGCCGTAAGGGCCTGAGAGTTCGGCAACGTAGCGCGCCGGGTCTGACTCAACGAGCAGCTGTAGAGCGCGCGTCACGGTCTGACCGCGCGGGACCATCTGCACGGTCTGTGCGATCTCCTCGCGGACAAGCTGGCGGTCTGCCGGGTTTTCGGCCACATGCACCTTGCTGGCATATGTGCCTTGGAGTCCTGCCTTAACCCTTGCGATGCCTGCCTGAAAGTCCTTCACCGCCTGCGCCTCTGCCACGTCGTACAGATACTTGGCGTCGGCCACCATGCGCGCCTTGTGGTCCGCTGGCAGCATCGGCTTATCCCGGATTGCCTCTACCCCGGATTCAAACTGCTCCGCTGCCGCGTCCAGGTTGGGTTTGATGTTGCGGACCGCGTGCCATTCGCGGTACTCGGGCGTGAAGTGTCCGTGTTCATCCTTGGCGACGCCCTCCATGGCCTGGCCGAACGTGCCGGATGACTGGTCGAAAAGTTGCTCTAGGGTGTCGCTCATTTGTTGTCGTGTACCTCACGCAAAATTTGGTTGCTGATCTCTGACGCCTCGGCTTCTGCGGCTGCGACGGCTGCGGCCAGTTGGGGGCTCAATCGCGTCGGGCGCACGGCTGCGCGAACTGCCCGCGCTGGTGCTGATCGGTGACCCGCTACCGGCCTCTGCGCGGTCCTGATCGCTGACACTGATGGACTCCTCATGCGGCTGCATCCTTCAGGTGGTCGCGCAGGTCGCGCAGTAGTTCGTTGATGTCTGCGATGGTCGCGGCGACTCCGTTGCGCTTGCAGATCAGTAGGACCTTGTCCAGGTCGTCGGGCTCTGCCTTGATGCGTGCCGTCAGACGGTCAAACTGGGCGCGCGTCTTGCGGCCCTCGTTCAAGAGACGGTCCACCGTTGCCAACGCATGCCCCAACTCTGGGTCGGTCAGGATTTGATGCGCGTAACGTCGCTGAAGTTCATTCACGTTTAAACAGCCTCCTCGGGCTCAAAGTTCGGGTAGCGAGTCCAACGTGGCCAGGTACGCCAGCTGCTCGCGGTTCCAATCGAATGGATGGCCGGTAGCGCGCTTGAATCGGTCATCTATCCGGGCGCGCAAGTCGGGAAATGGCGACAGGACATCGAGCAGCACCCAGCGCGCCGCCATCCAGTTGGGGGTGCTCAAGACGTTGATCGGGGCACCGGCAGGCTGCCGCGCTAACCATTGCCCACGAGCAACCACGATCTTCAGAATGGCCTCGATGGTCGCCAATGTCTGAGTCGTTGAGCCCGCCGTTTGTAGCTGTGCCTTGGCATCCAGTAGGAGCGCTTCAAGCTCTGCCGCCGTCGAATCACCGGCTGGTGTAGCTCGGATGATCTGCGACGGCTGCACGGCAAACGTCCGCGACCTGTGGCGGTCTAAATGCCTGTGAACAGCGGAACGGCTGAGCCCGTGAGACTTAGCCACCTTGGCGATGGGCTGCCCGCTGCCTATCGCGGCCTCGATGGCCTCGCGGTCAGGGTGCGCGCAAACCGTGCATTTACCCCAGCCGCCTTTCGATGTTGCTCGCGCCATGCGCTCCTTTTCGCGGTCAGATCCCGCAAGTTGGCGGGACCAAATCCCGCGAGTTTGAGTTCAGGGTGTCCCACGTCCCGCGAGGGGCCAAGCTGCCCTCTTTTTGGCTTGGGCGCTGCTGGGGTCGCTTGGACGTAAAAGGGGGGTGGGGGTGTAAATTGGTCGCGCGATGCGCTTTTATGGACGCGGGATCTCGGCTCCTTGGTGGGCGTGGCCGTTCATCCTCGTTCTTGTATTTATGGGTTACCTCGTCCTGCTCCCATTGCGCCTCCTGGTCGGCCTGGCAAAAACGAAGCCGCCGCCGCCAGTCTCCAAGGCCAAGCCACTACCCACGCTCGCTGAGTTCCGTGAACAAGCGATCGCTGACCTTCGCGCACGGGGCGTTCTCACAGACGAGGACGTAGGCCGTATGCGCAAGCCGACTCCGTAAACCCGGTGTAGATGCGCGTTCAGAGATCCAGGCCAGGAGGTAATGAGCCTCAACTTTGTTGCAGGCGGCATACGCTGAAGCTCACACACCCTAGGCCGTGTCACTCGGCCTGTGGACGACATCGGGGAGCCGCTGACCAAGCTACAACCCGACGCCGCCCACAGGACTGGACACCCGTGGCTGCCTTATCGCGTGGACGAGCGGAGCGAGACACGTCTATTCAGACGCAGTTAGAGAAGTAGTTAAAGACGAGATCAACGCGGTGGTGTACAGACCACCGGTGTGTGGTGTACAGACCACCGGTGTGTGGTCTACAGACCACCGATAGCCAGTCCACGCCTGGCTAGTTCTGCGTCGAATTCCTCATCGGTCTTGGGTAGCGGATCGTTGTCTAGTCCAGACGGGATCACAGCGGTGGTGTGTGGACCACCGGTGCCCATCATCGTCAGAACGTTGGCAAGTGCTGGATTAGGTCCAGACGGGATCAACGCGGTGGTGTCCAGACCACCGGTCAGCCTGGCTACTACTGCGTCCGTGTCTGCGCGGCCCGGCCCATTGTGCGCGAGCCTAGATAGAGCAGCCCTGTACTTGTCCAGGCCCGCGTCCATGTACAGGTCGCTAGCCTGACTCAGCCGCTGGACAGCCTCACGTATCGCCAGGACGTACACCCTGGCCGGTGGCTGGCCCTTGAGTGCAGGGCGCATCATCAGAGGCGTGGCCATCCAGTTAGCCAGTGCGTCGTTCGCGCGTCTTACCCAGCGGTCCCGTGGGTCAACGGTTGGGAATCCCTGCTCCAGAGCGTCGCAGTAGGGCGCGTTAGAGTCGAACCCGCCGGACTCGATGCCGCCTTGTGGGCTGATCGTGAACCCGGACGCCATCCAGTCGCAATAACCGGCCTCGTCATCGTCGTTCCAACCGGTGTTGAACCAGAAGCGCATACCGCCACGGGCCAGGGATTCTGGCGGGGCCAGGTAGCCCAATTCGACCAGCTTCTTAACCTCATCCATGACGTGCCACCGGGTCTTGCCGACCCTCGCGGCAAGCATCCGGTAGCTCATGTCTACGCGGCCTTCAGTGTTCCAGGCGCCGTAGTTCACACGCCTGGCTAGTTGCGCAACGATGCGCACGCCAAGGTTTGAAACTCGGGGGTCGTCCAGGACATCAACCGGCACAGCCGCGTACTGCCCGATGGTCCTGAGCACCCGCCCGAAGTTCTTGTCAGCCACTGGGCCTTACTTGCTCGGCACGCTGCCGACTGCCGAGAACACGACGAACCGAACCTTTTCGGTCATCATCCGGTACTCGGCAATAATCCGATTAGCAAGCTGTCGATCTTCGGACGAGAGCGTCGTTAGCCCGCTGTTGTGCTTGCGTAGCTTGTTCTCGGTGAGCACGCCATGGCTCAGGCGGGCCATCGTAGCAACGTCCAACCCTGCGGCCTTTAGCTGGTCAAGTAGCGTCATGCGTTCGTCTCCTTTGGACAGAATTCCGATCCTGGATCCGTAAAATTTTTTGGCTCCCCGCATGGGGTGCCGTACTAGGGAGGCGGGGCCTGAAACGGACGTTTAACGCCGCCATAGGGCTCGCCTCGAAGCTCGGCAAGCTGCCACGCCTCGTCTGCCGCGTGGTCTGCGACTAGGGACGCCTCACGTACAACGTCCTGGACGCCTTCGGGGTTGTTCTCGTCCACGTTGTCGTCTGTGCCGTCGCCGTAATCGCCAGGCCCGAACGCGAAGGATTCGCGCCGGGCCGCGTGGTGTTGGCGGTCCCACGACCACACGTCGGGGTGCGCCGGGTCCTTGTTCCACGCTTGCCCGTTGGCCCGCATCCACGCATCCACGTCTGCGCTGTCGTGCTCGTCCTGCCGGATCTCTCGCCTGTTCACTGTTTCGCTCCTGTTCAGATGGTTTTTACATCTCTCCAGGGAGCCCCCGAAATCAAATAAGCGTCCCTGGCTGGATGGTTTTTTCGTCGTATAGCTCCAGGGAAACGATGAAATGGAAGGGGTGCCGCAGGTCCGACCCTACTGAGTCGATGTCCGCCTAGGGCATCGGGGCGGCACATAATGAATCCGAGATGAGGCGCCTTTGGCGCTGGCGTTGGCGCGTGTTACTACTCGTCGTTGTGCTTGCCATCGTGGGTCTAACAACGGCGAGTGTGATCGGGTACCAGTGGCAGTTAAGCCAGGTGAACAACACCCAGACGACCAACGGCATACCTGGCTCGGGATGTCCAGATCCGATAGACGATCCTCACTGCACACACTGACCCGGTTATTTGTCTGCGGCGCCCTGACAGCGCCCCTTGTGCCTTACTGGCTGGTGTGCAGCGCCCTAAAGCGATGCCTCATACATGGCCAGCCGCTCCTTAGAAGCTTCGGGTTCCAGTCCCATCCATCCCCGCCACCTTGCGGGCATCGACAGCCGTACCTGGACAGTCAGGTACAGGCCGCGGATCCTCCGACACACAAAAGAACAGCCCATAGCAACGCGACGAGGATTGCCAGGACTGGGGATCCCAGGAGAATCGCACCGAGGATCCAAGCAAGGGATTTAGACCGTGCTCTTGGAGTTCGCCTGGCAAGAACGATCGTAAGAATCCCGATGGCCATCGGGATGCAGAAGAGCAGTTGAGTTGCTGCGGTCCGGGACCCCGGTCCGAGCAGCATGAAGATGACACCGATCAGCGAGACAAAGCCCAGGCCAGAGCTTGCTGCGACGGTCCACCCCGGAAGAGACCTTGGTCTGGGTGCTGGCGCACCAGATGCTCCCATCAGGTCGGCGCAATCGTAGCTGCAGACAGTCTCATCGCTCGTTCGATGTCGCGATCCAGCCGGCGATCTGGGCGCGTGAGTTGAAACCCAGCTTGTTCAAGATGCTGCGCACGTGGCTGTCCACGGTGCGCTCGGAGATGAACAGGCGCGCCCCGATCTGCTTGTTGCTCAGGCCTTCGGCGATGAGCCGCGCGACCTCGGCCTCGCGCCGGCCGAGCAGACCAGCGCTATCGTTGGACGCGGTCGGTGCTTGGCGTGACTCGCCGAGCGCCAGCGCAATGGCCGCCACCCGGTCCATCCGCTTCCCGGCCCCGAACTCCGCGTCAAACTTCGACCGCCCAAGCACCGCGACAGCCGCCGTCTCGGTCTGATCGAGCAGCGGAGCCAGGGGCGCGATGATCCCAGCGCCCGCTCCCAACCGCGTCGCCTCTGCGGCCCCCAGCAGCTGCGCCGCGAGCCGCCCGTGGTGCGAATGCGCCGCGTAGTAGCCGAATGCGGCCATGAGATAAGACTGGGCGAGCCGGTCATCGATCCGCCTCGCGATCTGCAACGCCTCGGTGTACAGGGGCCGGGAGCCGTCGGCGTCGCCCGAGAACAAGAACGTGAAGGCCAGCTCCATCAGCATGATCTCGAGCACGTACTCGTCGCCCGCCTCCCGGCTCAGCCGCACGCCCTCCGAGGTCGCCTCCCGGACAGCGTCAAGCTCGCCGGCGAACATTCCATTCAAGGCCCGGGTCTGGAGGACCGCCGTCCTGGAGGCGAGGTCGCCGGCGCCTGACATCGCGGTCAGCGCCTCCTCGTACATCGCGTCGGCGGCGGCCCGGTCGCCGGCCGACATCGCCGCGATCGACCCCATGGCCTGCGCCTGCGCCTGGAGTGGCAGGTCGCCCAACTCCCTAGCGGTGGCGGCCGCGCGCGCCAGCCACGGTCGTGCGGATGCAGGATCGTTCTGCAGGACAGCCAGGAACCCGCGCAGGAAGCACCCCCAGCCCAGCGCATCCGGATTGCCACGGCCTGGACCGATCATCTCCTCCAGCCAACGCACGCCCTCAGTTGTCGCGCGCGTGATCCAGAACCAGCCGAGCGACGCGACGAGGTCGACTCCGCGCTCATAGTCTCCACCCGTCAGGCAGTGCCGCAGGATGGCGCGGACGTTGTCGATCTCGAGCTCCATCCACCCGAGCCATGCGGCCAGCCGGTACCGACCCGCCGGCCCGGTCGCAGCGCACGTGAGCACGTAGTACTGGGTGCAGCGTTCCCCGTGCGTCGCGTCCTCGCCCGCTTCGCGCAGCTTGAGGACGGCGTACTCACGCATCGTCTCGTGCAGCCGGTAGCACGCCTGGCCGCGCACGTCCTCTTTGATGACGAGCGATCTGTCGACAAGCGACGAGAGCGAATCCAGCACAGCCGCGGCGGGCAGCTCGTTCGAAGCGCAGACACCTTCAACGTCTTCCAGCAAGAACCGCCCAGCGAAGACGCATAGCCTGCGAAGCAGGGTGCGTTCCGCCGTCGAGAGGAGGTCGTGGCTCCACTCGATGGTGGTCTGCAGTGTCTGATGCCGGGGCAGGGCGGCGTGGCGTCCGCGGACCAGGAGGCTGAATCTGTCGCTCAGGCGATCGAGGATCTGCTCCACTGAGAGGGCCCTGGTTCGAACCGCCGCCAGCTCAATGGCCAGCGGCAGGCCGTCCAGTCGCCGGCACACGTCGACGACGGCCGCCTGGTTCGAGGAGGTCAATTCGAACGTCCCCGTCGCCGCGGCGGCCCGCTCGACAAAGAGCATTACCGCCTCGTTCTGAGCCAGCTTGCCGTCGCCCACCGAGGGCAGCGCCAGAGGGGGGACGGGGAGGACGTGCTCTCCAGGCACGTCCAGCGGCTCGCGGCTCGTGGCGATCACCCGAACGCCTGCCGAAGCCTTGATCACCACGTCGACGAGCTCGCCCACCGCCTCCAGGAGGTGTTCGCAATTGTCCAGCAGCAGCAGCAGCTCCTTATCGGCGAGGTAGGCGCGCAGCAAGGCGGACGGCTCCGTCGCCGCCTGGTCGCGCAGGTCCAGCGCCGCCATCACCGCGTTGCCCACCAGTGCCGGGTCCTGCACCTCGGCCAGCTCGACGAGCCAGGCGCCATTCCGGAACCCGCGAGACAGGTCCGTCGCGGCGCGAATGGCGAGGCGGGTCTTGCCCACGCCTCCCGGTCCCACAAGGCTCACCACCCTGGCCGAAGCAAGCTTTCTGCGCAGGTCGGCCAGCTCGCGCCGGCGGCCAATGAAGCTGGTCGCTTCGGCGGGCACGTTGCCAACACGGCGAGTGGGCTTAGCCATCGTGAGTGCGCAACTTACTACCGAGCCAGGAATCGGTGATTCCACCGATTCCGACCAGGATCGGGCTGCGTAGCGTGGCCAGCGTGACGGAGGTACCTCAGTTGAGAAAGGTGGAGGTCAGCTTCGTGGGCGCGCCGCCCGCGCAGCAGATCGCGCGGGCGTCCGGCGTCAGCAGGGTCGAGACCCACGGCCGGGTCCTTCACTGCATCGTCCACGGCAGCTTCCAGCCGTTTCTCGAGGCGTTGCAAGGTCACGAGGTTGTCAGCCTCGCATCAACCGAACTCATCCAGGAGGAGTGAACCAGTGGTCAGCAGCTACCCGGTCCAGTTCGACGTCGACTTTCCCGCTCGCCCGCTCAGCCGGCTCACGACAGCGTTCCGGTTGCTGGTCGCGATCCCGATCGTCGTTTTGCTCACCATGCTGTCCGGCCAGACCTTTCAGGACGATGACAATCAGAGGGCGCTGGTCATCGGCGGCGCTGCCGTGTTTCTGCCCCTCGTTCTGATGCTCGTCTTCCGCCAGAAGTACCCGCGGTGGTGGTTCGACTGGAACCTCAGCCTGCTCCGCTTCTCCAACCGCGTCACCGTGTACATGGCCTTGCTCGACGACCGCTACCCCTCGACCGACGAGGAGCAGTCCGTGCACCTCGACTTCGCGTACCCCGACGCCAAGCAGCTCAACCGCTGGCTACCTCCGGTCAAGTGGCTGCTCGCCATCCCGCACTACGTCGTGCTCTTCTTCCTGTGGATCGGCGCCGCCTTCGCGATCATCGCCGCGTGGTTCGCGATCCTGTTCACGGGGACCTATCCGCAGGGCCTGTTCCGCTACGTCGTCGGCGTGCTGCGCTGGAACAACCGGGTGACCGCCTACGCCTTCACCCTCGTGACCGACCAGTACCCACCGTTCAGCCTGAGCTGACGTACATGAAAGCGATCGTCTGCGAGAAGCGCGGCATGATGAAGCTCGAGGAGGTCGAGCTGCCGGCGGTGCCCGACGACGGCGTGCTGGTCCGTGTGCACACGTCGTCGGTGAACCCGGTCGACCTGTTTCCCCTCTCAGGCGCGGGGCGACTGACGCGAAAGCTGACGGGCAAGCCAAAGCGTGACATGCTAGGGACCGACTTCGCCGGCACCGTCCAGTCAGTCGGCAAGAGCGTCACACGGTTCCGGCCAGGCGACCAGGTTTTCGGGGGCAAGCACGGCTCCTTCGCCGAGTACATATGCGTCTCGGACTCCGACGCGCTGGCGCTCAAGCCGTCCAACGTGTCTTTCGAAGAGGCGGGCTGCGTGGCGGTCGCGGCGCTGACGGCTCTGCAGGCGATCCGGGACCACGGCCAGGTCAAGCCAGGCAACAAGGTGCTGATCAACGGCGCTTCCGGCGGCGTGGGAACGTTTGCGGTGCAGATCGCGACGGCGCTCGGCGCCAATGTCACGGCCGTCTGCAGCCCGAGCAACGTTGACGCCGTCCGCTCGCTCGGCGCCCAGCGAGTCATCGACTACACGCGCGATGACTTCACGCGGAGCGCAGAGCGCTACGACGTGCTCATCGACATCGCCGGCAGCCGCTCCTTGTCGGAGTGCAGACGCGTCCTGCAACCCGGCGCCGTGTTCGTGATAGTTGGTGCTGCCGCAGTCCAGCACACCAGTGAGATCAAGGCCTTTGGCCACATCATCGGCACGCGTCTGCGTTCGATGCGCGGCAGCCAGAAGGCCGTGTTCTTCATCGCCAAACTGACCCAGAAGGACATGGAGGCCATCGCGGGGCTCATGGCGGCGAGCAAGGCGACGCCAATCATCGACCGGCGGTACGCGCTCGACCAGCTGGCCGAAGCATTCGCCTATTTCAACAAGGGCCATGCGCGGGGAAAGATCGCCCTCGAGCTGAACCGAGCGGAGCCAGCCGATACACGTCAGGGCGTTCAGGCGATGTTGCTTACCATGTGAGCGACATAGTGGAAGTGAACGCCGAGGGTCCTGTGTGACCGAGAACCCGATTACCGGCGAGCCACGGCGGCGCGCGAGGCGGCCCCGGCAGCTAGTCGCGATTGCTTGCTCTGGCTGCTGATCGTCCCCGCCGTCGTCGTTGCGTTCTGGCTGGGGGCCGTTATCGCAACAACAGATCTGTCAGTGCCTCTGGGCAATGGGCGAGCCTTCAAGAAGGTCCTCGCCGTCTTTCCGCATGCGGATGACGAGACTGTCAACTGCGGGGGCACGATCCGCCGCTTCTCGGCCGAGGGTGCAACATCAACGATCATCCTGCTGACGCGAGGCGAGCGAGGAAATCCAGAAGGCGTCCATGACGCCACTCTGAAGGCGGTTCGAACGGCCGAAGCCGAGCGCGTGGCCAGAATCCTCGGCGTATCGCGGCTGATTCAGCAGGACTTTGGCGACGGAATGTTGAGACAGCATCGAGAGGAGGTCACCGCATATTTGGCGCAGACGATCCGAGAGATCGGACCCGACCTGCTCCTGACATATGACCTGGCAGGTTTGGACGGCCATCCGGACCATGTTGCTTGCGCTGAGATCCTGGTCGAGCTCAAGCGAACGCAGTTTCCGGGGATGGCCCTGTGGTGCGCAGCCTTGCCGCACATAGTGGTCGACCTGCTGAAGTTGGCGGGGCAGTTCCATTCTGAGCCGGTCATCGATCAGCGGCGGGCGGCGCCGACACTCAGGATCTTCATCGGGAATCGAGTCATTCCGAAGATCAGAGCCTGGTACACGTATCGGAGTCAGCGGGGGTATATCGCAAAGGGCTTTGGCAGGCTCCTCCCTATCTGGTTCGCGGTCAGCGCGATGCAGTTTGAATATTTCGCCGCCATTCCCTGACCGATGCGACGAGCTCTCCTCGCGCGACTAGGGGTGGCTGCCGCTGTCGGCGCTGGCCTGGTCGCTACGCCGCTCATGTTGGAGGCGAGACTCGCCAAGCCTGAAAGAAGAATCGATGACTCCTGGAAACGCGCTCCAGTCAGGCCGCGGGGCAAGACTCTATTGGGGTTCAGCTTTCGGCCGCTCCAGATCAAGGCTTTCGGTCTTGACCCACAGGCGACACTGGACGCCCTCCTCGTCTACCCATTCGATCTGGTTCGCGTCCCGGTCTACTGGAGCCAGATCGAACGTCGGGAGGGCCACTTCGACACCACTGACCTCGATCGACAGCTCGAGGCGATTGAACGAGCTCAAAAGCAGGTGATCCTGTCGGTTGGCGCGATCAAGAACTTCGGCTACCCGGAGTTCTTCGTTCCTGAGCATCGGCTCAGCCGACCGCTGCGCGAGGGTTCCCTGATCCGGCCGTCCACCCACCCCGACATGTTGGCGGGGGCTGAACACTTCATTCAGAAGGTGGTCGAGCGTTATCGGGATCGGACGTCGGTCGTCGCGTGGCAGTTGGAGCACGAAGCGGTCGACCCACTGGGGGTCGAGCATTCGTGGCGTCTGGCGGTGGACTTCGTCCAGCGTGAGCTCGATGCGCTCAAAGAAGCGGATCCTTCTCGGCCGGTCATCATGAACGGCTTCTTGCCGACGTCGTCAGTCGTAAGGCTCTCGCAGTGGTGGCGCACACGCGATCAGGGTGATTCACTGGCCGTCGCCTCGCGCCTGGCCGACATCGTCGGCATCGACTACTACCCCCGCCATGGGTTGCTTGCGCTAGGGTCCAGGACGCTGTATCTCGACGCCGGCCGCCTCCCTTGGCAGACGGCTCTCACCAAGGCAGTTCTCGACGAAGCGCGAACGCAGGGCAAGCGCTTGATGGTGGCCGAGGGGCAGGCCGAGCCGTGGGAGGCGGTGACATTGCCGCCCAACCCGGAACAGTCGGCGATGTTCAGCTGCGCTCCCGATCGCGCAATCCGGAACTACAACGCCGCGATGGATTGGTCGACTCCTGATGCAGAGCTCTATGCATACCTGCTCTGGGGAGCGGACTACTGGATCCTCAGGGACAGATCAGGCGACCCAACCTATCTACAATCCGTCGCTCGGATACTCGCCGAAGCATGAAAGCGCCACCAGATCACGCCGTAGGATCGCTCAATGCGGATGGCCGTCGTCGTTGTGTCGGCTTGCCTGATCGCCTTGCTGCTGGCTGTCGTCGGCTTCACGAACTGGGGCATGCAGCCCCATCAGCAGCTCGACCACCAACAGTTCTGTTTCGCTGAATGGTGCATCATGCCGACCGCGTTGACGAGGAGCGCTTCGTCGACCGTCGTCCAGGTTGAGATTCGGAGCAGTGCAATCGCTGTGACGCAGCGCGCCGACCACTCTGAAGCGTGGCTTGTCGATGGACAGGGCCGGATGACCGGAGGACCCCAGGAACAGCTGAACGCCGCCATCGGACCTCAACAGGAGCGTTTAGCCGACCTGCCTTTTCAAGTCGTAGCTGCCGAATGCACGACGTTTCTTGTGAGCGAAGGGGCGTGGCCGTCGTTTCTTCAGCTGGGCTATGCCCCGAGCCCGTTCGGTGAGCGGGCCAGCTGGCGGCTTTGCGCCTAGCTGGCCAACGCACTCCGCGACCGTCTGATAGGGCACTCGCGGCTAGTCTGAGGGTGCACCGCTCAAGTCGCCCAGATCCGACCACCGAAAGACCTGGTGCCGAACCCCGTTCGCCCACGACACAAGCTCGACGCCAACCAACGCAGCACCAAGGCGCTCGTACAGACGTGCCGCATCTTGATTCCCCACGATCACACCCAGCCGCATGCTGTTGTAGCCGCGATCTCGCAGCTGCGCAGCCAGCGTTCTCATGAGGAGTGTGCCGGCCCCGCGCCCTCGAAGCCGGTCGATGACATGCAGGGACTCGAGCCAGGGGTCCGGCTCCCGGTCGAGGTACGCGAGCGCAAAGCCGACGACGGCTCCATGAGAGTCCTGCGCCACCAGCAGCTTCGTGGTCGGCCGGTCGGCCTCCCGGCGCAGCTCGGCCAGCTGCTTGCTGCGATCCAGGAACGGGCGCAGCACGGCCGGCTCGAGAAGAGCGCTATAGGTCTTCGCCCAGCTCCGGACCTTGATGTCGACCACTGCTCCAAAATCTGACGGCGTGCCCTCGCGAACCGAGAATTCAAGGGTCATGGACATTGCAGAGTTTGACCTCGGGAAGGATGATGGGGCCGTTGTCTACGCAGAAGGATCCACTGCACTGACCATCACCTTTGGGGATGACACCTCCTACGGCGCCACGGCCACGAGCAGCGCCGTCGTCGTGTTCGGATACGAGACGGGAGTAGCGTTCGTGGTCGGGGACCGATCACGCGATCTGGCTCGACTCGCGCTGGCGACGTGGCGCACATCGTGAGCGTGCGCGTGGCTGCGGGATATGCCAATGATCCAGGTCATTCAGGCGCCGGGACGATCGTCGCCGTCATCTGTTAGCCCTTTGCGCAAGTCGAAAATTTCGAACGCCGAGCAGCGAATGGCCGCGATCGTGGGGCGGATTCGACGGATTCCGAGAGGCTCGGTCCAGACTTACGGCGGCATCGATCCCGAAGCGCCGCGCCTCGTCGGCCGCGTCCTTGCGACCACGCACCAGGACCTTCCCTGGCACCGCGTTGTCCGGGCGGACGGCAGCCTTTCCCAGGGGCAGCGGCAGCGCGAGCTGCTGCTCGAGGAAGGGGTGCCGATGCGGGGCGACCGTGTCGACATGAAGCTGGCTCGGAGGAAGCATCTGTCGAAAAAGGAAAGCGTCCCTTCACAGGAAGCCACGCAGGCTTAGTCCATCTTGCGGCGGTCGCGCTCGGTCCGGGTCGCGACCGCCAGGAGACCGGCCAGCACGCCGCCTTCGAAAAGCCCGTAGAAGATCGAGCGCCCGAGCGGCTGGTAAAAAGGGCCAATGTTGAGCGCGAAGGTGACGATCGCAAAGATCGGAAACGACAGGACGAGCTGCTTCCAGGTCTCGAGCGACTCCCACCACAAGACGGCTCGCGGCGGGAGGTTGCCTTGGGGCTTCATCTGGGTGCTTCCATTGTTGCTGGCCGCAGCCTGTGACCCCGTCACTGGAACCGGCCCCGGCACGCCGCCTGACCCGCGGCAGTATCTGAAGGTCGACACCGTAACCCAGACCGCGGTGGTCACGCTCATCGCGGGCTACCCCGCGACCGATTACCAGTTCAACTACGACGGGTATGGGAACGGGACGCTGGTGTTGAAGGTCCCGGTCGGCTGGCAGGTGACCGTGCAGTGCGCGAATCACGCGACGGTGCCGAACTCGTGCGCGGTGGTTTCGAACGCGAGCGCCACGGAGCCGGTCGATCCCGAGTGGAGCACGCCTGAACCACAGCGAGGGCTGGACCCCGGTCAGTCATCAAGCTTCACCTTCACGCCAACCACGGCCGGTTCATACCGGATCGCCTCCCTGGTCCGGGGCAGCGAGGCCAGCGGCATGTGGCTGGACCTGGAGGTCGTGCAGGGCGGCAAACCAACCCTGACCGCTGCCCAGTGACTAGGTTCACGCGCTTTGCGAGCGACCTGACCGCTTGAATAATCTCGTGGTCACGATCCACGACGTGCGCGCTCTCGCGTCGACCTTCCCCCTGAGCTACGAGGCGCTGGTCGGGGGGCGGGTGAAGTTTCGAGTCGGCCGCATCGTCTATCTGTCCTTCTCGCGCGACGAAACCGTGATGGGCTTCGCCTTCCCCAAAGAGGAGCGTGACTGGCTGATCGGAGGCTCGCCGAACAAGTTCATGCAGCCGGCGGCGGCGGACCTCCGCTACAACTGGGTGCTCGCACGCCTCGGCGCGCTCGACCCGACCGAGATGCACGAGCTGGTCCTCGACGCGTGGCGGATGGTCGTCCCCAGGCATGTGGCGGCTGCATACAAACCAGGCTTCTAAACTAACCGCCGCGCGATGGCTGCCCGACCACGACCCGAGACCAGCGGCTTGAGGGGCTCGTACATCCTGGTGGGGGTCGCGGACGGGACGCTGCTCCCCTTCGTTCCGCTTCTCCTCTTCGACCGCGGCCTCAGCGCGCCGGTGATCGGCGCCGTGCTCGCCGTTTCGTCCCTGACATCGCTCGTGGCCGGTCTGGGCTGGGCCTACCTCGCCGACCGAAAGCTGCGCCCCGAGCAGATCGTGGTCGGCGCAAGCGCGGCAGCGGCGATAGCGGCGGTGCTGCTTGCCCTGTCGAACGGAGCCGTCGCGCTGGCCGGCGCGATCGCCGCCCTGTCCCTCGCCCGCGCGCCGCTGATGCTCCTCGACCCGATCGCTCTTCGCCGGCTGCGCATCGCCCGCCGCACGCATTACGCGCGAATCAGGCTGCGGATGAGCGCAGGCTTCGCGGTCTCATCGGTCCTGGCGGGCGCGGCCTATCAAACACTGGGTGTGAGACTCCTGCCATTCGTCTACGCGCCTCTGAGCGCGCTTTTCGGCCTGTGGGCGTGGGGCGCATTGCAGCCGGTAGGCCCAGAGCAGGCGCCTGAAGCCGATCCGGCGCGTGCGATCCCGGGGAGGCTTCCGAAGATCCCGCTCACCATGGTCGGCTTTCTCGTCAGCTCGTTCTTGCTCGGCGCGTCGCTGGCTGCGACGGGAAGCTTCCTCACCCTTCAGATCAACCTTCTCGGCGGCGGCGCGATCCTTGTCGGCGCCGCGGCGGCGTTCCAGGCCCTGACCGAGATCCCAACCATGGGCTACACGCACGTCCTGACCCGGCGCCTGAGCCACAGGACTCTTTTCGCGATCGGCTGCGGAATCTACGTCGCCGTGTTCATCGCGTGGGCGTTCGTGTCGAGTCCGTTGGTCGCGGCCCTGCTCAAGCTGGTCATCGGCGTCGCTTTCGCTCTGACGTACGTGGCCTCGGTCATGATCGCCGACGAGCTCACGCCTGTGCAGCTCCGCGCCACGGGGCAGGCCCTGGTGAAGTCCGTGACGTTTGGGCTGGCGCCGGTGGCCGGCTCGTTCGGGGGCGGGCTGGTCTACGGGACGCTGGGCCCGCGCGCGATGTTTCTGGGCGCGACGGCGGCCGTCGGAGCCGCCGGCCTCATCGCCCTCGTGGCGGTGCCTGCCCGGCGTCGTCGTGGCGGAAGGGCCGTGGTCGTGCCCGCCCCCGAGCCTGCGCCTGCGGCGCCGTGACTCAAGCCCCGAGCGGAATCCAGAACTCGACCCGAGTGCCCGAGCCCGGATTGCTTTCGATCCTGTAGCGACCGCCCGCCATGAGCGACCGCTCTCGCAGCGCGAGCAGGCCGAGGTGTCCCGGGATATTGCTGCGCTCCGCCACGACGAAGCCCTTGCCGTTGTCCTCGATCACCCCGAGCAGGCCGCCCCCAGCCACAGTCAGGGAAACCTTGACGCGAGTTGCGTTGGAGTGGCGTTCGACGTTGCCGACCGCCTCCGACACCTGCCGAAAAACAGTCGTCTTCAAATCCGGGATCAGGTCGTCCGGAACGTCTATCACGAGCTCATGCGTTATGCCCGCGGAGGCGAGCATCTCAAGCCGGTCGCGGATCGTTTGCGCCAGCCCGTCGGGGCTTTCGAGCGCGGGGGGGCGGACCTCGAAGACCAACCGTCGCAGCGAGCTCTCGGTGTCGTCGAGCAAGCTGCGCACTGTTTCGAGAGACGAGGGGTCGGACGTCTCCTGCTGGACGAGACGGGCAAGCTGGAGTTCGGCGGCGGTGAGCTTCTGCAGCGCGTCGTCATGGAGCTCGGTGACGAAATGCTTGCGTTCCCTCTCGGCCACGCTGCTCATGTTCTTGAGGAGCAGCTGACGGGCGCCGTCGACCTTGGTGAGCCGATCCACGGTCTTCTTGAGCTCCTCCTGGGTGTGCCAGAGCTGCGTTACCAGACCCGCGGCGAGGCCTGCTTTCTGGAGCACCCACGTGTCTTCCCTGGAGAATCCGCCGGGACGCGAGGAGTCATAGGCCGCGACGAGCCCCAGGCGTACCTCGCCGGCACGCCACGGCACGCTGATCGCGTTCGACACGCCGAGCGTTTCGAGCACTTGCGCGAACTCGGCCGGCCAGTTCTCGCGGCTGGCGCGAAAAAGAAGGTCGTGGTAGACGACCTGGCTGGCGAGGTCATCGCCTCCAGGCTCGCAGGGCGTTGCCGTCAGAGTCGAAAGGAACGGCTCGTCCACGCCATGACCTCCGGGAAGCGGCGTCAGCATATGGTCGTCTCCAAGCCGCCAGAAGAGGACTTTGTCCGCGCCAACCAGCTCGCCCATGGTCCGGGCGAGCCGGCTGTAGAAATCCGTCAGGCTCTGGCCGGCGACCGCGTGGGCCGACACCGCCAGGAGCACGTCGACCTCCAGCTCGTGCGCTCTCTCGAAAGGATCTGCGCTTGGGCTCATGTCATCCATCGCCGCCAACAGGCGACGCTTCTTCATCCTTCCCCGCCACGACCTTAACAAAGCTTTACTCCGCCCGATGTGCGGCTCGTCTCGCAGGGGCGTGAACCGAACATTATGATCACGCCACGGTGGGATGGGGACCGGGGGGATCGGAGACGATTGACGTGGGCGCGGCGCCCCTTCACTGGTTTCCGAACCAGGCTGGCACATCGGCGAGCAGGTGGTTGCGGACACCGTTTGTCGAGCAGCGCGTGCAGGCCCGCAAAGGCTCGGCGGTTCACGTCTTGATGATCGAGGACGACGCCTCGATCGCTGAGATGTACAGGCTGCAGCTCGAGCACGACGGCTACAGGGTGACCGTGGCGACGACCGGCGAGGTCGGGTTCTCGACCCTGTCGGGGTCGGCGCCGGATATCGTCCTGCTCGACCTCCTCCTGCCCGATCAAAGCGGGTTCGATGTGCTCGCTTCACTGAACGAGCGGTTTCCCAACCACCCGCCCGTCGTCATCCTCTCCAACTACGGAGAGCCGTCGATGATCGACAAAGGCCGCGCGCTAGGCGCGGTCGAATACCTGGTCAAATCGCGCGTCACGCCGGCCGAGATCTCTGGGCAGATTCCGGTGTGGGTTGAGCGCGGCCGGAGGGGGCCCCAGGAGTCTTGACCCTCGCGGTCGCCCTGGTCCAGGACCTGACGGCGGCGGGGTTTGTCGGCCTCGCCCTGGCCATCGCCTACCGCTGGTACCGGGAGCGCGGTCGCGCTCAGGGCAAGCTCGCGGTCAGCCTGCTCGCGCTCGCCTTCGTCGCCGGAGCCGCCAGGCTTCCGCCGTCGGCCTTGCTGTCGGTCGTCCTGATCATCGCGTTCATGCTCTCCGGCTTCTTCGTCCTGTTGTTCCGCAATGAGTTCATCCCGTTGGGCCGAACCGCTTACCGGGCCGCATATGTTCTGCTCGGGGTCTCGATCGTCCTCGGCGTGCTCGACGTCGTCGCCTTCCAGCATGCGAGCCCCCTGGTCATTTCGGCCGCGGCGTTCGTCCTGATCAGCGCCTGGGCGATCTTCACCGGCGAGCCGATCATCCGTTTCTGGCTGGCGAGCAACTCGCTTCCCGCGGTGCAGAAGGCGCGCCTGCGGTTCCTCAGCTTTGGTTTTGCCGTCCTGATCGCGATTCTCTTCGTCGACGTGCTCGGCGGCAGCGCGCTGCGGAGCCCCACAGCGTTGATCATCACGCAGCTGCTTGCGCTCGCGGTCGTGCCGCTGATCTTCGTCAGCCTGGCGCCGCCGGCGCTGCTGCGCCGGATCTGGCGCATGGGCGAGGAGAACGCGCTCCGGCCGGCCATGCAAGAACTGCTCATCTTCAGCGCGAACCAGCAGGACCTGGCCGACCGCGCCGTTTTCTGGGCGGTGCGGCTGCTCGGCGCGACCGCGGGCTTCATCGCCGACCCGAACGGCAAAGTCATCGCGAGCGTAGGAATCTCCGGCCAGGGTGACGAGTCGCACCAGGTCGTTCGCGCGCCGCTACACCTTGGCGAGGAGGGAGAAGGAACGCTCGCGGTCGTCGGTGGCCGTTTCACGCCTCTTTTCGGGACAGACGAGATCTCGCAGCTCAGGGCGTACGCCAACTCGGTCTCCGCCGGGCTGCAGCGCGTCCGCGTCACCGAGCGCATGGCGGCCATCGAGAAGAACAAGTCGCAGTTTCTCAACCTCGCCTCGCACGAGCTGCGCGGTCCGGTGACCGTGATCCGCGGTTACGTGTCGATGCTGGAAGGCGGCCTGCTCGGCGTCCTGAACGAGCGCGGGCGCAAAGCCGCCGGCGTGATGGCCGCCAAGGTCTCGGAGATGAACGAGCTGATCGAGGAGATGATCGAGGCTGCCCGACTCGAGGAGGGCGGGCTGACGCTCCGCACCGTTGATTCGGACCTGCGCGAGATCGCCCGATCCGCCGCGGCGACCGTGGCCCCGCTCGCGGATTCCCACCACCGAGTCGTCCTCGATCTGCCCGAGCGCCGAGTCCGCGTCAAGTTGGACCCCGACCGGACCAGGACGATCATCGCCAACCTCCTCAGCAACGCGATCAAGTACTCGCCCGACGGGGGAGAGATCACGTGCCAGGTAAGGGCGCGTGGCGGCGTCGCTCGGGTCGCGGTGACCGACCAGGGTCTGGGCATCGCCCGTGACGACCTACCAATCCTGTTCACTCGATTCGGCAGGGTCATCACGCCCCAGACGGAACACCTCAAGGGCACAGGGCTCGGCCTCTTCCTTGGCCGGCAGCTCGCCCAGCTGCAGGGCGGAGACATCACGGTGGCGTCCGTCGAGGGCGAGGGCAGCACGTTCACGCTGCAGCTGCCTGTCGCCGGGGCGGCCGAGCCGGGGGCGCATCCGCCGGAGAGGCGTTCGAGCGATGGCGACGGGGCGGCCGGCCGGCAATCGGGCGCCTCCCCAGCGCGGGCCCAGCACTGAACCGAATCCGGCCGATGAGTTTTACTGTTCGGGTCGGTCTAGGTCTCTGTGAGGGCCACACTGGTTTTGGCGCGGCAACAGGTTCCTGAGAAGGGGGGACGAGAATGAGCAGCGTTCGGGTACTGGTCGGCACGCGGAAGGGAGCCTTCGTCTTGACCTCTGACGCCACCCGCAAGCGCTGGAAGGTCGAGGGTCCGCACTTTGCCGGATGGGAGATCTACCACCTCAAGGCATCGCCCGTGAACCCCGACCGGATCTACGCCTCGCAGTCCAGCGGCTGGTTCGGCCAGGTGCTGCAGCGGTCCGACGACGGCGGCAAGACCTGGGAGGCAGCCGGCAACCAGTTCAACTACGCCAGCGAGACAGGCACCCACAAGTGGTACGACGGTTCCGACCACCCGTGGGAGTTCAAGCGTGTCTGGCACCTCGAGCCATCCCTGAGCGACCCCGAAAAGGTCTACGCGGGGGTCGAGGACGCCGCCCTGTTCGAGTCGCCCGACGGCGGCAAGACGTGGAACGAGCTGACCGGCCTTCGCACGCACAAGACCGCCCCTGAATGGGCGCCTGGCGCCGGCGGGATGTGCGCCCACACGATCGTCATCGACCCCAGCAACCACGATCGGATCTTCGTCGCCATCTCGTCCGCCGGCACCTTCCGGTCAGACGATGCGGGCAAGACCTGGCGTCCCATCAACAACGGACTCAAGTCGAACTACATCCCGGACCCAGACGCTTACGTCGGCCATTGCGTGCATCGCATCGCCATGCATCCATCGCGTCCGGACACGCTCTTCATGCAGAAGCACTGGGACGTCATGCGTACGGACGACGGTGGTGAGAACTGGCGCGAGATCAGCGGCAACCTGCCGACCGACTTCGGGTTCGTCGTCGACATCAACGCGAACGAGCCCGACACCGTATACGTGCTCCCGATCACCAGCGACTCCCACCACTTCGTTCCCGACGGCAAGCTCCGTGTGTTCCGCAGCCGCACCGGGGGTGACGAGTGGGAGGCTCTGACCAAAGGGCTGCCGCAGGAGAACTGCTACGTCAACGTGCTCCGCGACGCAATGTCGGTCGACACGCTCGATCCGTCCGGAATCTATTTCGGCACGAGCGGCGGCCAGGTTTACGCGTCGCCAGACGGCGGGGACACCTGGTCGGCGATCGTCCGGGACCTTCCAGCGGTGTGCTCGGTGGAAGTCCAGACACTCAAGTGATCCAGGTCGTCCTTCCTAAGAGCCTTCAGATCCTTGCCTGTGTGGGCAGGGTGGTCGAGGTAGACGTCAAGGGCCCCGCCACCCAGCGGTCGATCCTCGACGCGCTGGAGGCAAGCCACCCCGCCCTGGTCGGGACGATGCGCGACGCCGTGACCAAGAAGCGACGGCCGATGATCAGGTTCTTCGCGTGCGAGGAGGACCTGTCCAACGAATCGCCCGACGATCCGCTTCCGCAGGAGGTCGGCTCCGGCAAGGAGCCGCTCCTGATCATCGGCGCGATCGCAGGAGGCTAGGCCGAGTTCGTACTCGACCGAAGCAGCCTCCCGAGGGTCACAATTAGCCGGGGCGGGATGGAGAACGATGGGCGCTCCGAGCGCCGGTGGAGAGGCGGTCGAGGCGGAGGCTGCGGGGGTGGATGCGCCAGCGCCATCGTCGTCCTGACGATCGGCCTGATCCTGACGATCTTCAACACTGCGCTCAGCATCGGCGTGTCGGCCAGGGTTCCATTCACAGGGAGCAACCTGACCATCGCCGGCTCGGTCGGCAAGAAGGAGAAGGTCCCCGACGCTCTGCCCGCCTACGTGCACGGCAAGCTCGGAGGCAACCAGAACTTCATCAACGGATCGCAGACCCTGACGATCTGGGTCGCAGAAGGTACCGCGATATTCGTCCTCGGCCACCAGGAAGGTGCTCCCCTGATCGACCTGCACCTCGAAGCGCGCTAGCTGACCACCACCGTCAAGTCGTACTTGCCCTCGGCCCCGACGCAAACGCGAGCCTCCCCGCAGCTGACCCGGCTGGCGTCCACGGTTGCGGTTCCCGCCTTGACGGCGCGGAACACCTCCGACGTCGCCCCGCAGCCCTCGCCCGGGACACAGGTTCCAGCCGAGGCGGGTGAAACGGCCTGCTGCCCGTCTTGCTGCAGGACGGCGTCATCGGAGCTGCCGGAGAAAGTCCACTCGGTGCTGTCAAGCGTCGCGCGGACCGTGTCGCCCACCTGCACCCTGACCGTCAGGCGGTTCTGGGCGACTCCGCCGCGTACTCCTGTGTTGACCTCGGGTCATGCGGTCCGCATGCGACCACCGCGCACGCGAGAATCGCCAACAGCCATAGCCGCAAAACACCCTAGGTATACCCCGGCCGGATCGGGACCGGCCATACCTGGTCGGCGTGGATGATGTAGCGCTGGGTCGCGAACGCGCCGGCCCACAGCGGCCAGCAGGTCGTGAGCGTCAGGTGATAGCCGTTCACGTCGGTCACCAGCGCCGTGCGGCTGGTCGGGTTGACGATCTCTGTGCTGACGAGCCGGTAGCGGTAGAGCCCGTATCGGGTCTCGAGGTCGATCTCGTCGCCCTTCGCGAGCTCCGGAAAATTGATCCAGTAGACGTTGTGCGCGGCGACTCCGACCGTACCCGGATCCCCGGGCCATCTCGTCGTCGGGTAGTGCCCGGGACTGGCATACAGCACGCCGCTGCCCACGCCCTCCTTGATCGCGGCGAAGTAGCCGAGCCTTGGAATCCGGATCGCGAAGTCGACGCCGGCGACGGGGCGCTTCAGGCTCGGGTCGATCGCCTTGGGTGTCGTCTTGGTAGGGCCGACCTGGTAGGTCCAGACGTGGTTGATGTGCTGTTGGTCGGAGACGCCCCTCCACATCCCGTAGGCGAAGTCGCCCAGCATGACGATCCCGGTCACCAGGCACGCGATCCATACCAGGGTGAGCAGCCTGCCCGACCCGGACCGGGGACGTGCGGGCGCCAGGGCATGGCGAACAGGCGCACGGCGGGCGTGCATCTCGTCTGTAGAACGCCCGGCGGAATGGTTTTACAGGACGAAGTAGAAGGTCGCTCCCTCGCCGACGGCTCCCTCGGCCCAGATTCGCCCGCCGTGGCGGTTGACGATCCTCCTGGCGGTAGCCAGGCCTATGCCGGCACCGGGGAACTCGCTCTGGCTGTGTAGGCGCTGGAAGGCGCCGAACAACCGGTGCGAGTCGATCATGTCGAAGCCGACCCCGTTGTCCCTGACCAAGATGCGCGCCTCGCCGTCGACCATCTCGCGCCCGATCTTGATCTCGGGCGAGCTCTTCAGGGCGCTGAACTTCCACGCGTTGTTGACCAGGTTGGTGAGAAGAATGTGCACGAGGCGCTTGTCGGCCGAGGCCAGGATCCCTGGTGCGATGTCCACCTCGACCTCGGAGTCGGAGTGGGGGCTCGCGGCCCGCATCTCGGCGACGATCTGCGTCGCCATCGCAGTGATGTCGACCTCTTCGCGGCGCATCTCACCGCTGGTGAGCCGGAACAGCATCTGGAGGCCGTCGAACACGGAGGTCATGCGCTGGCTGGCCTCGCGCATCCGCTTCAGGTAGTCCCTCGCCCTCGCGTCCAGCTCGTCGCCGTACCCCTCGAGCAACGTCTGGCTCAGTCCATCGAAGGAGACCAGCGGCGCGCGAAGGTCATGCGACACCGAATAGCTAAAAGCCTCCAGCTCGCGGTTGATGGAGGTCAGGGCGATCGTCCGCTCCTCGACCAGCGTCTCGAGCTGGGTCCGGTAGCGGCGCAACTCCTGCTGCGCTCGATACAGCTCGACGAAAACGGTCACCTTCGCGCGCAGGATCGCCGGCACTACGGGCGCGAACACGAAGTCGACGGCGCCGAGGTTGTAGCCGCGTCCCATGTCCGTCTCGGCCTGGTCGAGCGCGGTCACGAAGATGAGGGGGGTCACCTCCGAACGTGGGCGCTGGCGGATGAGCTGGGCGGTCTCGAAGCCGTCCATGATCGGCATCCTTACATCGAGCAACACCACCGCGAACTCGTTGCGGAGCAGCTGGCGGAGCGCGTCCGCGCCGGACGAAGCTTCGACGATGTTTTCGTCCAGCGGCAAGAGTATCGTCCGCAGCGCGAATCGCTTGGTGGCGTCGTCGTCGACCACGAGGATGTTGACTTTCGGCCTGGTCTTCGGCGCCTGGGGCTCACTCTCCGAGGTGGCTCGGACCGACCGCGTCACCATCGAAGCCGCACCTCCATCTCCTCGAGTTCGGTGCCTGTCCCTTCGGGCCCGAGTGATGCCCCTTTACTCCGGGTCACGGAACCAACGATGACCTGAGCATGGAAAGCAGGTGCTCGTTGTTGATCGGTTTGGCGATGTAATCGGATGCTCCCGCTTCGATGCATTTCTCGCGGTCTCCTTTCATTGCCTTTGCGGTCAGAGCGATGATCGGTCGGTCGCTGAACGATCTGAGCTCGCGCATCTTTGACATGGTCACGTAGCCGTCCATCTCGGGCATCATCACGTCGACCAGGGCGACGTCGATTGCGTCGTTCTGCCGCAAGAGCTCTAACGCCTCCTGGCCCGAGTCGACCGACACAACTTCCATCTGCTGCCGCTCGAGCATCGCGGTCAGGGCGAAGATGTTGCGTATGTCGTCATCCACGACCAGCACCCTCTTGCCCGCGAGCGCGCCGTTGGCCCCCACATACTCATCGGGGCCGCCTCGCTCGTCCTCCTTCCGAAGGATGGAGGTCAGCTCCTGCTTCAGGCGCTCCGGAGAACGGGCGTCTTTGATCACGATGCTCCTGGCCACATTGCGCAGCCGGAGCTCTTCGCGGTGGGTGAGGTCTTTCGCCGTGTAGACGAGCAGGGGCGTCGAGCTGAGCGACTGATTGGACTTGAGCTCTTCGATCACCCGCCACCCGCTCATGCCCGGCAGGCCCAGGTCGAGGACCACGCAGTCGAACTTCTCGCTTTCGAGCAGGGACAGGGCCTCGTCCCCGGAGGCAACGCCAACCGTCCTGGTGTTGGTGGGCGCCATCAGGTCGGTGATGTACTGCCTCTGGATCGGATCGTCTTCCACCACCAGGAGCGATTTCTTGGCTTCAGACCCGTTTCCTCCCGACGGCGAGCTGACCGCCTCCGAAGTCCATGGGCCATTGCTCCCCGCCCCAGCGAGGACGGGCTGGTGGGCGGCTTGCGCTGACGCGTCCATCGTCCTGGGGGGCGCGACGCGTCTCGGGTGCGCAGGCGCCATGAGGGGCAGGAAGACGGTGAATACGCTTCCGACCCCAGGCTCGCTCTGCAGGCGGATCTCGCCACCCAACAGCCTGGTCAGCTCGCGGCAGATGGATAGACCCAGCCCGGTTCCGCCGTACTTTCGGCTCGTCGAGCCATCAGCCTGCGCGAACGACTCGAAGATCGAGTGCTGCTTCTCCAGCGGGATGCCGATGCCCGAGTCGGCGACCCTGAACGCGATCACCTCGGAGGCGTGGTTGAGCATCTCGTTGGACGGGCCCCAGCCGGAAGCAGCCACCTCGGCGATGAACGCGATTCTGCCCTTCTCGGTGAACTTGAACGCGTTGCTGAGCAGGTTGTTGAGGATCTGTTGGAGGCGCTGGGGGTCGGTCGGTATGGCCTCGGGCAATCCGGGCCGAAGTTCGATCTCGAAGGCAAGCTTGGTGGCTTCGGCGACGTGCCGGAAAGTGCGCTCGAGCATCGGCTTGAGCTCGATGAGCGGCCAGTTGCTGATATCCAGGGCTACCGTCCCCGACTCGATCTTGGACAGGTCAAGGATGTCGTTGATCAGCTTCAGCAGGTCAGTGCCGGACGACCGGATGATGGTCGCGTAGTCGACCTGCTTCGGCAGCAGGTTGCCCTCCGGGTTGGCGGCGAGCTCTTGGGCCAGGATCAGGAGGCTGTTCAGCGGCGTGCGGAGCTCGTGCGACATGTTGGCGAGGAACTCGGACTTGTAGCGCGACGTGAGCGCGAGCTGCTCGGCCTTCTCTTCGACCAGGACCTTAGCGGTCTCCACCTCGAGCCGCCTCTGCTCGATCTCAGCGTTCTGCTCCGCCAGCTGGCGCGCCTTTTCCGCCAGCTCTTCGTTCGTCCGCTGGAGCTGGTCCTGCTGGCTCTGCAGCTCGGTGGCGAGGGACTGCGACTGCTTCAGCAGGTCCTCGGTGCGGCTGTTAGCCTCGATGGTGTTGAGCACGATCCCGATGCTCTCGGCAAGCTGGTCGAGAAAGTCGATGTGGGTCGGGCTGAACGGTTGGAACGAAGCCAGCTCGATGACCGCCCGCACCTCGCCCTCGAAGAGGACGGGCAACACGACCAGGTTGGCGGGTGTCGACTCGCCAAGCGCCGACGCGATCTTGATGTAGTCCTTAGGGACGTTGGTGAGGACGATTCGTTTCTTCTCGAGCGCACACTGGCCGACCAGCCCCTCGCCGAGAGCGAACTCCAGCGGGATGTTCTTGCGCTGCTTGTAGGCGTAAGCCGTCTGCAGGCCCAGGTAGGCCGGTCGTCCATTGGCGGCGACCACTCCGTAGAACACGCCGTGCTCGGCTTGGACCAGCGGAGCCAGCTCGGACAGGATCATCTTCGATATCGTCATCAGGTCCCGCTGGCCCTGCAGCATCCGCGTGAAGCGGGTCAGGTTGGTCTTCAGCCAGTCTTGCTCGTCGTTCTTCTCCGTGGTGTCGCGTAGGTTGCCGATCATCTCGTTGATGTTGTCTTTCAGGTTGGCGACTTCGCCCTTCGCGTCGACGCCGATCGACCGCGTGAGGTCGCCCTTCGCCACCGCCGTGGCCACCTCCGCGATGGCGCGGACCTGGGTGGTCAGGGTTGCCGACAGCTGGTTGACGTTGTCGGTAAGGTCGCGCCACGTGCCGAACGCGCCGGGCACGCTGGCCTGACCGCCCAGGCGTCCCTCCGCTCCAACCTCGCGCGCCACAGTGGTGACCTGCTCGGCGAACACGGCGAGGGTCTCCGTCATGCTGTTGATGGTGTCGGCGAGCTCCGCGATCTCGCCCTTCGTCTCGAGGGTCAGCTTTGCCTTCAAATCTCCATTCGCGACGCGGGTGACCACGCGCGCAATGCCTCGGACCTGGTCGGTCAGGTTGCTGGCCATCGTGTTGACGTTGTCGGTCAGGTCCTTCCATGTTCCGGCCACACCCTTGACGTCAGCCTGGCCTCCGAGCTTTCCCTCGGTGCCAACTTCACGGGCCACGCGCGTGACCTCTTTGGCGAAGGCGTTCAGCTGGTCGACCATGGTGTTGATGGTCTGCTTGAGCTCGAGGATCTCGCCGCGGACGTCGACCGTGATCTTCTTCGACAGGTCGCC
>Ga0209648_10000435_pt1 | contig 31633 bp, 42 predicted proteins | sample GraSoi2013_115cm_FD_185830 | JGI IMG/M metagenome (GOLD analysis project Ga0209648, IMG submission 185830) | Grasslands soil microbial communities from the Angelo Coastal Reserve, California, USA - Sample 9_17_2013_115cm (SPAdes) (version 2) | ecosystem: Environmental > Terrestrial > Soil >...
GTAAACCGCTTGGCCCGAGTTGGTGTGATTGACGATCGGGCGGCGCATGAGTTCGACTGGTTTCTGGCAACCATGATCAGAAACGAAATCCTCGCCGGAATTAGTTTTGACCATTTTAGCTTTGATCACGGTCGATTCGTAAGTGTCGCCGTGCTAATTGGCCGTTTTGCCTTTTTGGACCGCGTAGCAACAGGGTTCATGCTGATAGCTGTAGTGACCTCGCGAAAGCGCGGCATGTTCCTTAACCCAAATCAAAGTAGCGCGTATTTGATAACCTAATTTTTCAATCCCTTGCATTACCTTCAAGGAAAGCCCACCAGGAGCATGCCAGACATAAATCACTGGCACCATCACGATCTTAAATGAATCGGACCAGTCGAATTTAGAATCACCATCTGCTCCCTGACTCATATATTCAGTTCGCTTGACTCCAAATGGAGTAGCTTCACGCCATTTAGGATCGTACTCCACGCCATAGGGCGGATCAGTTACGAGCACGCTGGGCGTGACGCCAGAAAACAGCCGCGCGACATCCGCAGCATTGCAGGCGTCGGCGCAAATCAGCCGATGCGGGCCCAGCGCCCAGATTTCGCCGAGCTTTGACACCGCGACCTTTTCGAGTGGCGGCGTATCGTCCTCGCCTTCACGTGGTCCGTTGAGTCCGAGGATATCATCGAGCTCGTCCTGATCGAACCCGGTCAGGCTCAAATCAAAATCCAGGTCGGCTAGCTCGAGCTTTAACGCTTCAAAGTTCCAGTCGCTATCCAAGGTGAGCCGGTTATCGGCGAGGCGATACGCGCGTTTCTGGGCGCTCGAGAGGCCCGACAGGCGTAAGCATGGCACCTGGGCCATGTTGAGCGCCCTGGCAGCCAACAGGCGGCCGTGTCCGGCCAATAAGGCGCCCTGCTCGTCGACCAAAATGGGCACAGTCCAGCCGAACTCTTTAATTGAAGCCGAAATCTTAGCGATATTGGCCTCGGAATGGACCCGAGCGTTACGCGGGTAAGGCGTTATTGAATCGATGGGCAGCAGTTCAACGGTTTGTTTTTTCATAGGACACCCAAAAAGGTGCAACAGGATGAAGGTGACTAGGGCCCAGCAAAAGGCGCCGGCGAGCAGGCAAAGGGCGAGATGTTTCAGGGGCATGTTCTACGTGGAACGTTGGCACTGAGTACGAAGTTGGCACGCTATTAGCTAACGGTTTACTGCAATAATGCTAAAATGAATTCTTACAGTTCTTACATTTAATGCACCTTGCTGCTACTGCAATATATCCCTTAGGATATTGCAGTTGCAGTAGCTGGTGCACCTGCAGTTGCAGCGATTTATTTCTGCACCTTGACGTTCCATCGGTCGTTGAGTTTGGACTTAAAAACCCGGTTGGCTTTCTTGAGTGCGCCTAATTTGAGAAAAAAAGTTCGCTCTTTCCATCCGAACTCTTCAGCGGCCTTTTCTTGCAATTCTTTGGTTGAAAACTCGTCGTCATTTTCCCGGATCAATTCGAATAGATCCTCAGGATCGAAAACCTGGTGGCGTCCGCGGATCTTTTTGATTTTCGCCGGATCCAGGTCAGTTCGCACCATGATCGGCGCCTCCCATCGCACGACAAAGGAATCGATTGGCGGGTGGTCCCGGATAATGAAATCCAGCGTAAAGGCCAGGTTCTCCTCGTGCTTGGTCAAAGTGATGACGTCGTCGGCATCCCGAACGATCGTGCCAGCACCGCTGATCCGGTCCTCGGGTTCCTTCGATGCCTGGTTACCCTTAGAGAAATGAATGCCGAAAGCGCTCGTGATATCGCGCTTATTGACCTCGTCAAAGCTGCGCAGGACGGCACCCATGTGCGTCTGGCTGTTTTCATCCTCAAGCTGTGAGAGCAGCCGATAGAACGGATCGATAAAAATAATATCGATACCCAGATCGTTACAGCGCCGGAGCAACTCGGTTACCAATTGTTCCCTGGAGAAGGCGAAGTCGCGCAGATTCCAGATAAAAAAACTCGATTCGGCCAGTGAGATATCACGAACGCGGCGAATTTCGGCCAGTCGGCGTTGCATGTAATATTCTTTGAGCTCGAGGTTTACATACAGGACTCGAGCCCGGTGTGTCTCGAATCCAAGCCAAGGCGCACCGGCGGCCAGCGACACGGCCAGATCACACTGGAGCCAAGTTTTAAAGGTTTTCGAGCCGCCTCCAAACAGGATTCGTGAACCGCAATCCAGGAGATTGGTGATGAGCGGCTTGGGCTTAGCCATTGGCAACTTGGCAAACGCCAGGTACTCGACCGTTGCCGGCCATTCTGGACCACGAAGTTCATCACCCTGTTGCCGAAAAACATCAAATCGGTCGCCTTTATCCTCCATGAGATGGCTTTCATTTCCGTACGATTTTCACTTCAATGACATCTAGAATTTCTTCCGATTTCCAAGCGCTGACCCAGTAGTGGCGCCCAGCAATTTTTGCCTCCCCGGTAAAATCCGGATCACTCGGTTTGCGCTTGTTTTTGTTCGGCAATAAATGCGCGTGGCCGCCCATAACACGGATAACCGGTTGTGGCGGATCTAGTGCACGATTATGGGCATAGGTCTTGAGCGTCTGGAGGTAATGTGTAAAGATTTCCTCTTCGGCCTCCGGGCTACTGAACCCGTAGCGATACTCTTCGAAGACGGCGTTTACGCCGAGTAACCCGCCACAGTCCTCAAAGTGACCGAGCTCGCGCAAGACCTGCACAACGCTGGCAAAGTCGCTTAGCCCCAGCTCGCGGTAAGCCAGGTCGATCGCTTCGAGGATAAAGCGCAGCTCTGGCCTCGTGATATGGATTTGCGGGTCGAGCTCGCGATAAACTACGGCAACCCGGTGCGGTGCCTGGAAACAGAGCGCTACCAGGGCCTGCTCGATCTCGGGCGCAAAGATAAAGGTTGGCGGCGCGGCTTCATCGTTCACGGTCGGCGCCTCTGGTTAGTATTGAGTGCCAACTTGGCGCTACATCGAGTTGACGCATGAGGTTGGCGGTGATAAAACTCTGGGGCGTATTGGGCATTCATAGTTTTCGAGAGGCATGAATGCCGCTTCGCTCGCTACTCCATCAGCACCAAAGGCTCGGGGATGTAACCTCCCCGGGCCTTTGCGCTTTTGGGGTACGCGCGAAACGGGAGGGAAAAACTTAGCACTCGCTCGCAACCGTAGTCGAGTTTTTTAGCGGCTTTTTTCCAGCGCCCGCCATGATGCCCTGCCGGAAGCGCGAAACGCGCCAGAATCGGCCCACAGGAACGCCACTGGCCGATTTAGCTTGTGCCCGTGGCGAAGTTGAGCCACGATTGGCTAATCGTTGCTTAAAACTTGTCGGCCCGCTGCTCTAGTGGCAGCGGGTCTTTTTTTGCCGCAAACAAAACGAAGCCGACCCCGGCAGGAATCGGCTCCGCTTATGATGAAACATGAACTCTTGCCAAACTAAACTCGGCCAAGCTAAGCGCACGGGAGCGTTTGAGGCAAGCTTTACTTGCGTCGACTGGCCCGAATAGCGCCCCAGAGCAGGAGCGCCAGGATCAGCATCGAGAAGGTGTGCAGCATGACGCTTAAGGTTTGGTTGTGAAAAACTTAACGACTGTGCCGATTATGCCCCAGATGGCTGCTGCCGCCAAGGCTATGACCATGCACAGGAATTGGAATCCGAGGAGTGCGAGCCCGAGTCCAACGACTAAAGCGCCTGCAGTTACGAGAAAGCTAAACATAGGCGTTATTGACCGAGTTGCGAGACGTGGTGGATGTGGTTGGCTCTCATGTAGGTGGCGATCTGGGTAACTTGCGCGTCGCTCGCCTCGTTATAGCCCAAATCGTGCAGGTACATTTTGATCATCGGCTCGCTATCGTAGCGGTCACCGATTTCAGGGACTGGATCGCCGTCAACCAGTTGATCAACCGCAAGAGTGCGTTGCGTTTCCGCGTTGCGGTCCCCGTTGGCCTTTAACCAATCGTTATACATTGATCTCATATGTGCATCACGCGGAATCAGCGCATTTTGGGCCAGTGTTTTAAACCAGGTCTCCAAAGCCGCTTGATCACGAGCTCTCGCAAAAGCCAAAGTACGCGCATCCTCTTCGGCATGGGTAGAATGGATCATGATTTGCGGATCATCCGCTTTGACGCTTCCCGCGAGTGCGTAGGCACCCAAGGCCAGTAAAAAAAATCGTTTCATCATGCTCCTCTAATACGACCGAGTAGCGGTAAAATTAAGCCGATTCCGGCCGGCCATCGAGCGGATCGGCAGCTCGGGCTTTAGCCCCGCGTGCTTGAGCCGGTTGTAGTGCGCGTCACAGAACCCACGCGCTTTGGCCGGACGCAGGCAATCGGCAATGCTGCAGCGTTGCCACCGGCTCATTCGGCCGCATGGCGCAAATCGCTATGATAAGGACACTGGGGATCGATCAAAGCCCGCATCCAATAGCCATCATCGCAAGTACACCATTGTGGCCGGGCGACCTTGCCTTGCTGCCGTAAAATATGTTCTGGAGTTTCGTCGCTCATGCCCGTTCCTTGAGCGGCCGCCCGTCTCCGTCCCGCGCGACCTCCGGCCCACGCAGTAACCGGCGGGTTGCCTTGAGCAGTTGGTACGTCACGTACAAGAGCCAGCCGAAATAGACCAGCAGGCCGCCTACCACGATGGAAAGCGCGCACACGATAATAAAGACGACATCTTTCAATCCTTTAAGCGGCCGGCAACAACGCAAGCGCCTCCTGGTGGGATTTTTCCAACGCGCGTAGTGCCACAGGGCCTTCCTCTGCGGCGATCGCGCGAACTGTAACCAGGCCGCCCTCAATGGATTCGAGGATCTCCTGCCGGTTAGCGGATCGACCTTCCCGGAACCAGAAGGTTTGCTCAGGCGGCCCGAGGCGAAAGAGGAAGCCGCCCATCTGATCGGGCACCGGCCAGTAGCTTTTGGTCACCCATAGAAGGGTCACGCCGGGGTTGCGATCGAGGCCGAGCCCATCGGGCTCACTGGTGTCTTCTGGCAGGTCCCGCGTGCGGCGGTGCATCTTTGGCATGGCGAGAAACGGGCACGCCTTGGCGGCAAAGATCGCGCAGTCCTTGTGGCTCGGGGGTTCGGAGCTGATCCGGTTGAGCGCGCACATCGGCCCGATCACGAAGACTAGGTACTGGCCGAGCTGCTGGCCACAGATCCAGCATTTTCTTTTATGGTAAGCTTCTTCGCGTTTACCGGGCCCGATGCAGCGAAAATCCGGTTTCCCGTCGACCCAAGCAACAAACCACGGCACGGGCCGATCGTGCTTGTCAATTGGTAACTGGGAGATGCGGCCGGGGATCTCAATAACGTCTTTCATTGGTTTAGACAGTGGCTCAATCTATCGGGTTGGAGTACGGCCCGCTCTTGTCCGCGCAGTCTTGAGCAGCATTGCGGCGCCGCGTAGGTTTTGGCAAGATCAGCTTGAACCCGCATTTCGGGCAGAACCAGACACCATCTTCGCCCAGCTGGAGTAATGCGATGCACTCACTTTGCTTTTGGGTCATCTGAGAATGCCTCCACGACCTCGACCGCCTTCTCATAGCACTCGAGTATCTTGTAAATCCCGCCCCGGGCTTCGTGCCGGGCACGCCAGGTTTCCTGTTTAGCCGAGAGTTCACCGCCGAGGCGTTTGAACTCGATCGCTAGGCCTACCCGGCACCCGATGATAAAGTCCGGTACACCGAGGTTAGCGGTCGTGCGCCGGTCGGTCCGCGAGTGGCAATAGGCAAATTCGTTTCTATCCAGGTAGCCCAGGAACTTGTTATGTTCTTCGCGTTCCAGCTCGAGTCCGGCTTTAAGCATGCGCTCGCTCGTAGTGCGCCCGTATCTGCGGCGCTCCTTTGGATCGGCAATTTTGGTTAGCATGTGATCGGGTAGAATCAAAGAAGATTTTCCCTCTCTGCGCCCGGCCGCCTTCTCGAGCTTTTCTTTACTCATTTCTTTCGCTCTCGTTTCTCGATTGTTACTTTGAGCGGCAAATCCGCCTGCGCGGTATCGATTGATTCCTCGACGGAATCCTTGATCCGGTGACTGAAGGAGATTGATGTTTTAACGGTCCGCTCGCTGCCTTCGTAGCTAAGCGTATGGCTAAAGGCTAATTTGATTTCGTCCTCGCCATCACGGTAGGAATCAATGTCGCTCCAGTGATCCTGGAGCAGGCGGCTAGTTTGCGCGGCGATCAGCCCGATTAACTGTTCGTGTTCGGTGGGAGTGGTGGTCATTTCTTTAATTCGAGAGTTGTGATTCGGCTATGCAATTCGCTGCACTGTGAAAATGTGGTCGTGAACACTATAGAGATAACGAAGGCGACTGCCGCCGCAACAATTCGGTTAAGCCATAATTCCGATTGTTTGTAGTATTTATCTCTGTCCTGCTGTTCATGCTCCCTTTCCAGATCACTTTTCAGCGAGCGAATCGCGCTCTCAATTTTGCTGCTGATCGCTTGTTCACTAAGCGGCAAAATTGGTTTCAATTCATCGCGCAATCTCATTTCACTCAGCTTGATCATGCTGCTGACAAAGCGCTTAGTTGCCGGTTGATCCTCAGCATCCGCCGCCGCTCCGGGTTCCGCACTCATGGGGTGCAACTAAATTGTTTGAAGTTCTTATCGGTACCATTAATCAAGAGTCCACGGATGGTTTTATTGGTACCGTTCATTACTTTCCATGTTTTTGTTACTGAATCTTGATAAAGATATTTCTGTGATTCCAAGCATCGCAGAGTACGGTGCAAACTCTCCTTAGGAATCTGCAATCTATAAAGATCTCCGAAAGACAATCCATCCTCGGAGTTTCTGACCGCTTTGAATATGTTCGCAGCCCATTTCAGTTTTCGCGCACGCTTCTTAGCTTTTACAGCAACGCCGTTCAAATGTTGCGGCTTAATCCAAAGACATTCCTGCCGGAGATCCTTGGCGTTAGTCTGGGCGTCCCGAACGCACAGCTCCCAACCACCGTAAAGCTCTTCGTACAGTTCGCTTGGACAGCTTGAAAGCACGACCGCACCTTGAGCCTGACGCAACACTGCCGCCAGCGCGCGATGAGATTCCTCATCCATCATCTCATGGCGGTAAAGATTCTTTTTGCGCTTTCCAAAATAGGGCGGATCGACATAAAAAAGCACCTCCGGTCCATCGTACTTTCTGATCAGCTCGATTCCATCCCGGCACTCGAAGATTACGCCGCGGATTCGCTTAGCAACTCTATCTAGAAAGCGTTTCCGTTCTTCAAACCGATCCAGCAAGGTGCGTTTCCGTTCCCCTACCCGTTTTTGTGTTTTAAAAGTCTGCGAATGGCTCCAGGTCGTATTGTTCGCTTGAAAGAATCTGCGCGCTAACTCAACGGTGTTCTCCGTCAGCTTCTCATCAATCACTGCCGAGTATAGACAACCGTCAATTGCCTCTACCAACTCAGGCTTGCTGGCCAGCGTTTGGAAAAACAGGACGAACTCACGATCCACATCGTTGTAAACTTCCAGCTCAGACCGTTCTTTAGCTAAGAGCACCGCCGCACTACCGCCGAATGGCTCGCAATAAAGCTGATGTGGTGGAAAATGGGAAATAATCCAGGGGGCAAGTCTGGTTTTCGCGCCTGCTACATTAAGTATCTGCATACAGCTCCTTAACGAAATTCAAATTCGTCAGTCACCGAGTACCAGACGTTATGCCCCAGCTTTAAGAGCTGACCATCAATGCGGTCGCGCACAAATCCCCGCGGAAACATCGCGCTTAGCTGTTGATCGACGTGATTAAGGAGGAAAGGAATCTCGTGCCCTGGATGGTTCATCTGGCAATCAGCCGCCATAATCCGGAGCATGACCTCGAGATGATCCTTGTGGACTTCAAACCCGAACGGTTTATGGCCTGGGCGGAAAACGCCGCGAACAATATTAGGTGCCAAATCGTTCATAAACTCGCTGGTGGCATGCGGTAAACGCGCTTTCGCCGAGGATTCGAAAGCACTTCGGTAATAAGTCCGTAAATCTTCAGAAACGAACAGTTCACCTGGCGCGAGTGCATTGCCCAAAGCTTCTAGACGTTTGGTCCGGCTTAAATCCTTAATGATTCCGATCACCTGCCGCTTAGCCAAAAAAGCTTTGTAAAGCCTGACTGCCTCATCAAGGGCGGCAGACCATTCATGAATGATTGGACCATCGAGAAAGACGTAGGGTTCGTTGATTTTTTCTAATGCGTGGACGGTTTCCCAGTAACGTAAGACGGCGGTGGGCTTAATTGAATCAACCAGTTCTTCTTGCCGTAGGATGTATTCCTTGGTTCCTGCGGTTTGCTCCAGCTCTAGCAAGGTTGACCAGACGACCAGGTACTGGTCAATTTTGCGGCGGTAGGAAACTGAACCTACGCCACAGCAGAAAGCTTGGACGGCGCCAAAATGCTGCATATCCAAGACCGTGCGACCGTCAACAGCAGCCACCTCTCCCGCCAATAGTTCCGGCGCTGAACTTTGAACACCAAACTGCATTTGATGCAACCGGTCTGGATACGCCTCGATATGCTGCCGAGCACGTTTTGCCGCGTCCATGGCAGCTGGACTAGTTAACCCGGTGATGATTGAATCAGTGACTAAACCTGGATTAACTAGAAAATCGTTATATTGATTTTCGCGACTGTTCCGAATCAGGAGTTCGAATGAGGAAGGCTGCTTTGTTGCACTCACAGAAATTTTCCTTTGTTATCGATCCGTTCGAGCTCGCAGGGCGAGGGCGCAAACGCGACCGAAAGAATCGCTGGAGAATCGTCCATCTTTACCAAGCCTTTTCCGCGGGCTAACCGAGTCGACCGCTGGGCAAACTCTTCGCCCATGGCCTGCGTCGCGTCCTTGGCCACTCGCAGATTGTTCTGTTTCATCACGATATGGGTGCAAAGATTCTGCATCACATCGGGAGGTAGCTGGCTGGCATTCTGAAGCGAGAGCACAAGCGCATGATTACGGCTACGCCCTTCACGCACTGCGGTGTTGAATGCGCCGATTAACGGTCCGGCAAAATCGCTTTTATTATCAAAAATCCGGCTGGCTTCATCGATAATCTGGGTAATCCCGATAGCGTCATCATTTTGGCAATACTCGAACCCGGATCGAAGAAAATATGCCACAATCATGGCGTGATCACCGGGGTTACGGATCGATTCCAGGCTCACATGCACAAGCCGTTCCGGCGTAACGACGTTCCTAAAATCGAATTCCTCAACTAGCCGACCACTGCCTCCTCCAAATGCACCAGGCTCGAGATCCACCCCAACCGCGTCAAGCCAGGTTAACCGGTTCCGGCGTTTACGGACTTTACTGATTACTGAATCGACCGTCCGCCCGTCCGTGCTGCCGCCATTTGGCTGGTTTTTGCCGCCTCTCCGGCCTTTTTCCACTGTGGCTAAGACGTCATCAATCGTGTAATGATTCCAATTCTCCGCGAGCATCCGGCGTTGTAATTCGGAAGCAGCTGCTTCAAAGGCTTCAAACTGCAGTTTCTCGCGCCGATCCTGGAAAAAGAGGCTAGCCAGTTCATCCGGCTCAAAGCTTGAGGCCCAGAATCCAACGACTTTGTGAACCCGCTTCTTATTGCACTTCCCATAGAATCCGATCGAGTAAACATTGTTAAACCCGTGTGGAACCTTCTTTAGATGGCTGAACGTGTTCCATATTTTAGTTACCGCCCGGTCGCTATTAGACTCTGCGATCAACCGGAAATCCGGTTTGCTGTCATACAGGAAAACGCAATCCCCGTTAGCAAGCGCTTGATCCGCAACGTTCATAATCACGTTGCTTTTACCTGAATTGGTCGCTCCGCTAATCATGACGTGAGAGTCGAGCATCAGTTCAGTCAAACAGAATGGTGTGTTAGCGGCGTTGGTGTTTATCCCGATAGCGTTAGAGCCGCAGATTGACCGTTCCATATAGACTGGAATCCGAAGATATCTGACAACATCTTCTGCAGTCATCGTATTGACTTGAGCGCCTCCAGCCCATCGCGTTTCGATCTCGCCCATCTCGCCATCAGTGATTTCGCCGCGGACTTCGACTTTAATGATATGGGCAATTTCACCTGGCAGAATCCCAGGATTCTGCGCCATCAGTTGTGCCAAGTTAAGCAAAGCTGGTGAAGTCGGGTCCTGGTTGGAACGATGAATCGGAATCGGTGGTTGGGTCAATTGCCCAACCCAATGCGTTAGTTTGTTCGCAATCCATACGTAATCACCGGACTTGAAATGTTCGGATTCCTCACATTGAGCCAGGATAAAATTTGGATCAGCATCGATTGTTTCAATTAAAGTAAAAGCCATAAAATGTACGCCTCACGGCAGCTCGATCGTGACCAGTTTTTTTCCCGACACTCTTCGGAGCGAGGCCGCATTGGATTTCTCCTCAATCAAGCCGTTCAGGATCTCACCCATGCGCGCCTTGAGCTCTTTGCCGCGGAGCTGCAATTTCTTGCCCAGCGCTTTCTCGAGATCGCCCAGCCGGTAGTTGGCCGCGCCTTCGATATCGTCCAGCTCCAGCCATTCGCCTAAGCGTCGACGGGCAGCCTCCCAATCGGTCACCTCGCGTCGAACCACCCCAGGCACCATCGCATAACGCGGCAGATCGTAGCTAGGATCTTCAGTCAGTCGGCGAGCGTAATATTCCCGAATCGAATCCAAGCGTTTCTGGAGCACTTCCACTGAATCAAGTAATTCGGCACCGATCTCACCATCGGGCAATGCTTCAACTTCCCTCATCGCTGGGGCAAGACTCTTGACCGCCTGGCACACATTGATTGCCGGACAATACCGGCATGCCTCCGGGCTTGGAGAGAGTGGCGCAAGAGGGTCTTGGATAGCCCGCAGCGTCGCCAAGATATCAGAATAGGCCTTGGCAAGCGCCGGGTAATCATATGTAGCCTCGCTCACCCCGTAAGGCCCGCTAATGACTTGTACGATCACCTTGCACAACGTCCGCGGCAAGTTCAACCCTACTAAGACTGCTAACAGCTTCATCTGGCTATTTTGCTCGGCCGAATCCGGCTCAGCCCACCCGGTCTTGAAATCCTGTACCAGCGCGACGGTGGGCGTGTAAACGCACCGATCGAACCGGCCGCTAGCCAATTTCTGGCCGTTGACCATGAGCCAGAGCCGTTTCTCGGCCAACTCTAAAGTCGGCTCATCGCCAAAAATCCGATGCACTTGATCGGTTGCGCGCTCCTGGAGAAAATCAGCAGTCGATTGCTCGGAGTCATCGAGCTTAATTTCGGTGCCGTCTTCATCGACCTCGCCGGCCAGATAAGCATGGATAAGCGTACCACGTTTGGCTGCTGGACTGCCTACGTGCGCCTCCTGATTTAATCGTTTGGCTTCCTGCTCAAGCTGAAAAGCTCCTGTACAGAGCTCGTATCTTCTGAAAGCCGAAGCGCTTGGCAACCCTTCGCGTTCATCAATCATAGCAGCCCCTTTTCCTTGCACTTGCGTATAATCCTACGTAGGAGACCATGCCACGCTCGATGACAAGTAAGACACAGCGGCTCCACTTCCCACGGCTTATCATAGTCAGGATGATGCAGTTCGACGTTTTTACGGCTGCCGCACTTCTCGCATTCCAATAGGCCCAGACACCGCTTAGCAGCAGCTATATTTTTATATTCCATAACTAAAAAGGGATATCATCGGGTGCTAGATCGTCCCCGCCGGCCGCCGCTTGAGCGGCTTTTGCGGCTTTCTTAACCTCGGGCTCGCTATAGCTTGGCGGCGGCTGTTCGGCGGTTGGCCCGACCTGTTTCGGACGATGGAACCATGCCACCTTGTTAACCTCTTTGCCGGCCAGCGATCCTTGGCTAGCAATTTCTACTTTCAGCCGGCATTTGCCTTTGGCGCCGACTAATCGTTTCCAATCCGGCTCTTCGCCGATCTTCGGTACCCGATTAACGGCTAAAAGGAATTCGGCAATGCCGTCCCGCTTTTCACCGTTCTTGTCCGTCCCGCACCACGGGTTAGCGAACACCGGTACACCTTGCGGCTGAATGCTTTAGCTTGACCGGCAAAACGTCGTTGCCGCTCTTTGGATTAGTGTACGGCTCGTCAATCTCAGCCACCACAAACTGGTAATCACCTTCCGGCAACGCGCCAAAAACGCGCTGCTCGGGTTCACCTTGATAACGATAATTGCTCATCGCTCGTAAAATTTATTAATGCCAGCCTCAAGCGCGGCCCAGCTGAATTCAATCGGTGACTCTAAATCGAATCGGTTCTTGGCGATAAATCCGGTCCCCGGTTCAGTCCAGAGCAGCCGATCGCCGCTCACGATTCCCCTGCCTTTGCGCGCCTTGGGCGAATCCTTCTGGATAGTCGTATCGAGCTGGGCGAAGAGCACCGTATCGACCGCTTGATAAACAATCGCTGCGCTTTTCTCTTGCAACCTGACTTGATGCACGTCGTAGGGTGCCGAAAGGGACGGATCGGCAATAGTCTTGATCATCGAATGCGAGATCAGAATGACATTCATCCGTTCGCTCATATCGGTGAGTTTATTTAGGAGACCAACCCAGAGCTCACGAGCGCGCTGGAATCCTTTGCCGTATCCGCCAGCGAACTGCTCAATGCTGGTGACCTTCCCTTCCTGGCATACCCGCCCAAAGATCAGTAATTCAGTGCCGTCAATCGTATCCAGTACGGCCGTTTGGTAGTCGTGTTCTTCCTTGTCAAGCGCATCGACTTGCTCGTAAAGCGATTTAAAATCTTTGGGAGCCGGCAACTTGGCGACGTTCAATTGGTCAAGTCCGCGCTCGGTAGAAATAAAGATCGGCTTTGGCGCGCCAGCGGCCCACGTGCTTTTGCCTATGCCCGGCTGACCGTACAGAAGCGCCATCACCGGCCGCTTACGTTTGCGTACCGTCACCTGGTTAAGCACGCTTGCCTTCTTCGGCTTAGCCGCCTCCTCGGCCGCCCGCTCGGCAAACGGGTTAACTTCGGTTGCCGGTTCAATGGTAGTGGTTTGGTTGTCGTTATTCATGGGTTAGGCAATGAAAAATGTGGCATCGTAAATGGCTTCAAAATAACGTCGGCCTTCCGAATGCTCCGGGTGTAAAAGCCACAGGCTTTTCAGCACACGGCGAGCGCGCCAGCGATTATCAATTTGAGCGATGCGAGGATGTCGTTTCATGGTTATTACTGAATACGACTGAGTCGTACTAAACTTAAGGACTTTTCCCGTCAGAGTTGACCAGTCGCCGAATATATTGTGATACGGTCAGATCGAGGCTTTCAGCCCGTTGCCGGATCAGCGGTTTAAGCTCTTCCGGAACAGTAATTGAAAGTTTCTGCACGGGAACTTTGTGCTTTGTTTTCATCGTACTGGGTCGTATTGTCATGTTGTGACCGTTATTGAAGCATTGAATAAATTGAAGCTCGCCGGCTTACCCGATAAACAGGCGGAAGCCATTCTTGAAACTTTCGAGGAGCGCGACCGTTCATGGTTCGAAAGCCACTTTGAAAGGCTGCGAACAGAAATGGAAAAGATGCGACGCGAATTGCAGACGGAGATCGAAAAGGTGCGACGCGAATTGCAGACGGAGATCGAAAAGGTGCGACGCGAATTGCAAGCCGAGATCGAAAAAATGCGACGCGAATTGCAAGCCGAAATTGAAAAGGTGCGTACCGAAATCAAGGACGCCAAATTCGAGATGATTCGCTGGATCGTTGGCACCGTAATCGTTGGGACTCTCATTAGCCATTTCTGGAAATGACTACCAAAAAAAACGCTGGCCGCACCTACGTCTCCCTCTCCTTCAGTTGCCCGCCCGAGATGGAAACCGCCATCAACCGGCGTTGTGTGGAGCTCGGCCTCGATAGCCGGAGCGATTATCTGCGCCGGCTCTTTGAGCGCGACCTGATCGCAGTCGGCTTGTACAATCCTCGCGACATCGGGCGCGATGCACCGCCACGGATCCGGCGTGGTCGCCAGCCAAAAGCCAAAAAGAAATAACTGAGTGTTCATGGGACTGGGTTGCGGTATGGTCTCCATTTTTAATTTCCTTGGTTTTCCCACCAGATGAGAAAGGTTTTGCGTTTGAACCGCCAACCTCCACGTTTGCCGGCGACCTGGAACGCACCGGGAATCTGACCCGTGCGCGCCAACCGACTGATTGTCCGCGGATGAAACCTCATGATCTGAGCAAGATCAGCAATCGTCAATGGCGCCGACTTTTCGCTGAAAGGAGGAAGAAACAATTCGCTCATAACGGCCATGCAGGAAATCCGTGCATATGCCTTAATGGCCCTGATTTCAGTTCAGCCTTTTGCGCGAGGGACGTTTTCGGGTCACTTTTGGACCGATTTGGACCGATTCAGGGTCACTTTTAGGCGATTTTTTCCCCTTGATTTTTCCCAGTCGTTTCCTGGAACCGCTTAGCGATAGCCCAAGAACGTGTGCGGCATCCTTGGCGCTCATCTCGATCCCGAATTTTTGGGCGATAAGAAGAGCAAGCTGTGCAGAACCGCCAACCGCATTGATAAAATGGCTGCGAAGTTCCGGCTCGAGTTCGAGCAACTTCAGATAAATATCATCGAGCCGATCCACGATCGGGAACCCTGCGAACTTGGAAAACGTTTGCGTGGAAACGTGGTCCTGATTTCTTTTGATACTTAAGAAATCAAAAGCTCACTTGAAAATCACGCTTGCATTTCCGCCACAAAATAGGCACAAATCACAACGTTGCGCATTGTTGGTCATTACTGATCGACCCTGCGTATTGTTTAACAAAGGTGGACCACCTTAAAGAAACAAAAGAACGGCTCGGGGCTCACGATCCTGAGCCGTTCTCTTTTTAAAGAAAAAAGACAAGGCGGGGGAATCGCAGCTTCTTGTAAAGAAAAAAAGTCCCGTTTGTCCATGGTTGGAAAAAATCGCTATTCAAATCATGCCTCTATCGTTCGAGAGGCAACTGTCAGGAATAGGAATCTTGGATGCGAACCGCAAGGAAAATTCCTGAATTTTCTGTAATAATTAGATATATTGCAACTTGCATGGAATGCATACACAATTCTAGGCAATTATTGGCAATTCTTAAGTCGCGTAGAATTTCAATGCATGGCTTGGTTTTTCTCGGAAGCGCTTTATGCCTAGGAGAAAACGAGAAAAGCGGAACATTAATTTACCAACTTGTCGGGCATCGGAAACTGAAGAAGCCAGACTTCACGAACTGGCTGAACAATTTGGATATGAAAAACTTGCGCAGCTTTGGCGTCGCATCATAACCCAATTGATTGAACAAAGCGAAGGAGGTCGAGAAATTGAACCGCCTTTGCGCTTTGTTGAAAAAACAAAACCCGGCACCGAGAAATCTTCTCAATACCGGGGTAAGGGATTGAAATAAGCCTAAACTGCGATCGAAATGATCTTTGGTGAACTACTGGGCCGGATATCGAACCAAGCTCTACCGATCCCTGGCTCAAGCAATTGGGTATAGAACCGTTTGATTGTTGCTTCGAGATCCCCGCACGCCTTTGCCACGTCGCCAGCACTCCGGAACGTTTGGGCATAAGACGCATATGAATTGCGGAGACCGTTTTCAGGAAGATCAATCTCGAGCGCCTTGAAAAGTTCCCGAGTCAACTTGGTATGGGTCGATTGCCAAATGCTGACGACTGGGCCCGAGATTCCTTTGACCATGAGTAACCACTCCTTGGCGGCCGGCTCGAGCGGAATCAGCCGACGCCGATCTGCGGCTCGGGTTTGTTTGGCGACCTCATCCCGGATCGAGATCAGATTCTTGTCCCAGAGAATATCTGACCAATCAAGAATCGATTGGCTGACCCGGTCGCGAAGGAGCTCGGCTCGGCGCATACCGGCGAGACCACCAAGCACGAAGTATGGAAGCAACCCGATGTAGCGCATTGTCGGAGATCCCCCGGCTTCAATCGGTTCCAAACCCGCGGTCACAAAAAGCAACCGACGGAAATCTTCAATATCGACGATTTCATTGTTGACCCCCCATTGATCAAGTGGCCGAATCCGTGCCATCAGATCAATTGCCAAGTAGCCTGATTCATACGCCCATTTGATGAATTTCCGCACGGCCTTGTAATGACTGCGGCGGTTGGATCCAGGCGGATAGTGTTCGAGGTATTGACGCAAGCCGATCTCAGTCAGCCGGCAAACATCGATGTTCTCGAATGCCATGCAAAGCTTGGCTAAACGTTGACGATCATCGTCGAGGGTGCGTGCTGCCCGATTTTCGTGCATCTGACGCTCAAGAAACTTTTCGGCCAGTTCAAATAAATGCGCCCGTTTGCTGACGTTTAAAACGGTTAAGCGATACTGCCGGAAAGCCTCCGGGATCTGTTCGATCGTCAATCCTTCCGTTTCTGCCATTGCAAGAATCGCACTTTGTCGCTCATTTAGTTGCGGTTTTGTGGAAGTACCGCGGCGACGAATTCGGGTAATCTCGGTATTGGCGAGTTCTTTCGTTTTAAAATACCTAACCTTTGGTTTCCCATCCTCATTGAAATAACCCGGGACATAGACCCGAAAATATTTACCGCCACGGTAAGATTGGGCTTTCATTTTCCTTGCACCTCCCACCAAGCAGTAAATTCCTTACGTTTGAAACGCCAACCGCCACGCTTACCGGCAATTTGGAATGCTCCGGCACCGGCAAGCTGCCCGGTGCGTGCGAGTCGGCTGATTGTCCGAGGATGATACCCCATAATTTCCGCAATTTCGCTGACCGTAAACGGGCGCGAAGCTTTATTGAATGGCGGGAAAAATAATTCATTCATAAGCCGTAACCAAATCGACGGGTCTACCACGTTACTTTAACCATAATCTGCGATATTAGAATCTGCAGTCTCTCAGCTTTCCGAAATGTACATATCAAAAAGATGGTCTACCGATCAAGTATTAAAGCGCTTCTCGAGAAGAAATCGGCTTTGGGTTGGGTGGGGCTCGAACCCACAACCAACGCCTTAAAAGGGCGCTGGCAACTGAATCACAAGTGGCTTGTTTAGAACGACTTGTTATTTAAGCGTTTGCCATGTAACAGCGTTTTTCGTGGTAGGATGCAACGGCAACGGTTATTGAAAAATCTTTTGTAGCAAGGTCGGCCCGTTCTTTTTGACCTGCCGAATCGTTTTGCTAAGCTGCTGACGTTTAGCCGCCAATGCCCGCTGCTCTGCCACTAGTTGGCGCTTATCCGATGTGGTCGCTACTTTTGCCGCCACTACAGTGCCAGTGCGGCTACTCGCTGCCGCCGCCCGGCTCGCCGCGTTGGCCGCTCCTCCTGCCGCGCCGGCCGCGTTCCGCGCAGCACCAGCAGCCTGGGTTGCCGCCATTTGGCTTCCGAGCGCGGCCTCCTTGGTCGCTTGTATCTGGGCCACCAGCAGTTCATTGGTCCGACTAGTGGTATCGAGTGTTTTTTGGATATCGGCCTGAGCGGCGTTGACGTTTCCGACAATGCGATCCAGGACAGCAATACTCGCCGTTACCTGTAATGCGCGGGTATGCTCGGCGGCTCGTGCGTTCACTGCCGCAACCTCCGCGATCTGGGCTTGGCGTTGCACCAGTTCAACCTCTTTGTTCTGCAGCGCGATAAGGTTTCTCATCGCTTTGGTCAGCGAATCGATTCGGGTCCACACGACCGCAAGCGCGATTCCGACGACCACGAGATGACAACCCCAGAACAGTAAATCATTAATCGCATCCTGGCTGAACCGGCGTTTCTTGTGGGGCGGCTCCACGGCGCCTCGGGCTTGCTCCTCAACGCGGAGCAATGTCGGCAGATTTTTCAATCCGTTCGAGGCGCCGGTCGATGCGATCAAAGATGACATTGTTCCTTTCAATAATTTTGCCCATCTCGCCCACCATGGTTTTTAAGCTGGTCACATATTCTTTGCGCTCCTCGTCATTGGCTGCCTGCAACTTCGAGAGATCTTTTCGCGTGCTCTGCAGATACAGCCAGCAGATCCCCAGCACCAGGACGAAGAGGCCAATGTTCAATGCCTGAATCGGCCAGGAACTGACCCGCTCGACTCCCTTAAGGGCCTCGTCAACCATCTCGGTGCCGAGCGCCAGATAGATTTGGTAGGCCAGAATAATCATCATGACGATTTGCGCCTTGGCTATGACGTAGATGACGCTGGGCGATCCAGAGGCCATTGGTTCTAGGCTTAGGCTCCCGGCGGCGGTTTGGCGATAAAATCGGCAATCACCTTCGGCAACGCGCTCGTCACCACAAATTGCACATCGCTGTCTTGCACGCTTTGCCCGCTCGGGTCGGCTTGCACCGCAGCTTGAATCGTTGGGTTCATCGCGACCGGCCACGCAAACGGGTTCCAGGCGACGCTTGAGTTCTTATTTGCCCAGGTTGCCCAGGCCAGCCGGTTGGCGTGGTCGGGCGTCGAAGGGTCTTCGTTCGTGATGTCTTCAACGTCATGAATGACGGCGACTTCGATCTGTTGTTGGACGCTCGGGATCTGGTACCGGAGCGCATAGCTTGAAGTGTAGGGAGTGCTCATAAGAATTGGTCACCAGCCGGTGTCTGCGATGTACTGCAAAGAATAAACCCAAGGCGTCGCCGGACGACTGCTAAGGTTAAAGCCGCCAAAACCATTTTCGCCGTAGTTGATAACTGCGCTAATCGTACGATCAACTCCATTGCTTAAATCTCGAATCGCGTTGCTCGCGCCGCTCACCGGACTCCAACCGCTGATGGAAACCGGTTTTTTAGCCAATGTTTTTTTAAATGCAATCCAGCCGTAAGCATCTCCGTTTGCAACGGCTGCAAAAGGCGGTGCATTATCTGACGTAATCGTGCCGTTCGGCGTGGCATAGGCATAACTTTTGGTAAAATATCGCAAACAATCGTCGTAGTTCTGCGTAAACGGGCAATCGATCGGGGTCGTGCACAGCGCTCCTGGCTCGTCCTGGATGAAGGCGGCAATAAACTGGCTATTTACCGGATTACCCGCAAAATTGCTCATTCCCGGCGCACCTATGAAATTGCCGTTTTGCCATGTATCGGCTGCCGGAGCCATGAAAGTGGAACCACTAGCCAGACAAATACTTAATTGATAACCGCCAACTCCTGGCGCCGAACTGAAATTTCCGCCGCTCATCCACAGCGGAAGATTTGGCAGGGGAATTAAGGTCCAGACACTCGCAGTCGGAATAGTGCACAGCTTGACTAAGCTTTTGGCGGAAGCAGGATCGCGTAAGGCCACCGCGAATTTCAGATTGGCCACATTGGAGTAAACCAATAATGACAATGAATGGACATCTTGGGATAACTCTCGGAATTGTGGACCTTCAACGACTTGATTTATAAATACATAATCGCTTGCTCCAAGTGTTGCCTGTACTGTGGAGACGACCACCTGAATGGCTGCACGGCTAATGAGAAAATTTGTACCCGGAAGGAGCGGCAACACCCCTGGAATAATTTGTCCGCAGGTCATCACCATTGTCCCAGCTTTATTAAGCGCCCATCTATCTATTCCACCCGAAACAACTTGAGTACCAGCTTGTTTCTGATCGACCTCAAACGTCGGGTTGCCCACCGCATTAAAGCTGCGCAACCGCACGCTCCAGATCTGCGATTGCGGCACCAAAATATGATTATCGGTCCCTAGCGTAGCGATATTACCTGCGTCAGTGGAAACCACATCAGGCGATGATACAGTCACATCCCCAGTGCCTGAATCCGCACCTGTGCTCGATAGAGTGATGCCGCTGCCCTGGACCAATTTGGCCACGACCGCTTGTCCGGCAGTAGTGATGTCCAGATCGGGTCTCTGAATAGACCCGTCTAGAACCTGCTTGCCTCGAATGGTGGTTATCGGCATCTGTTTATTTGAAATAACACGCTTTCAACCGATCACCGGTAGCTGGAACTAGTAACATGGTTATAGCGGCACCACTAATGGTGTAATCATTTCCTGCTCCTGGCTCTAGTAAAAGTCCGTTAAGAAAGATTTGTTCAGTTCCCACAATCGGGGTATTGGCCAGAGTGAAGGCCGTGTTGACGCCATTGATCGTTCCGGCGGGTGTTTCCCGGGTAACAAAGTCAGATGGAGCCATATAATCAGTTCCGGGTACGGCCGCCGAAATTGCTGTTCCATTACCCTTCAACATTCCAGTGACACCAGTGGAAATGGTAATCGCCGGCGTCGTTCCAGCATTAGCCACCGTGCCGGCAAAGCCGTTAGCCGTGACGACTGATACGGTGGTTACGGTCCCGGAGCCACCACCGGAACTATAGATGGCATCCCAGGTTCCCGCAGCAGTGCCATTGTTGATTAAGGTAAATATTGCGAAACTGCTTGCGGCCAATGTTTGGAGCAATCCACCACCATTCATATTAACCGTTACCGCGCCACTTGAACGGTTCATGACGACAAATTGATGCCCAACGGCCAAAGTCGTGGCATTCGGCAAAACAACTGTCTGCGTAGCAGAACCGGTGAACTGTTGGGTCTTTGCACTAGAAACTGTGAGCGTAGTCGTTGTCCCAGCAGTGGCCGTAGTTACCGCATTCTCAATAAAGTTGTTTGCTTGCAAATTGGCATTACTATCGCGAAACGCTACAGTGCTGGCCGTTGGCGCACTGGTTATTGGAACCGCCGTAGGCGTAGCAGGACTACCGGTAGCATTACCAATGACACTATTGGCAGCTAAGTTTGCCATCTTAGCCAGTGTAACAGCAGCATTAGCAATGGTTGTAGCTAAGGAAGCGCCTGGAGTAGTAACGTCTCCGGTCAGAGTTGGAAACTGTCCAGGTTGCAGAGTGCCCGTTAGCTGGGTGGCGGCAATCGATTTGTTCGTTAAGGTCTGGGCGGTACTTAGATCAACCGTAACCGCCGTGTTGATGGACAAGGTGTTGCCCGCTTTCTGCAAACCATTCCCCGCGATAACCTCCCCAGCCCCGGTAAACTGCGTAAACGACAGGGCCGTAACTCCAATGGTATAGGGCCACGTGGTCATCACCCATCCACTGCCCGCATTCGCCGTGCCTTCGCCTACAAACCAATAGGGACTGCGCACGGCATCGTTAACGTCGGCAAAGTCCGGTGTTCGCGTCCAGGCCCCGGCAGCTACGGTATACGAGCCATTCTGTGAGCCCGTAGTCTGCGCTATGCACAATACCGTATCGCCAGCCGACAAGGCCACGCCATCAACCGTCTGGGTGCCGCTTAAAACAAGGTTAGCTGATGCCAGGACCCGCACAGATTGTTTGGGCGCCAAGCCTTGGGCCACATTATCTACATAGTTTTTAGTGGCGGCATCGGTGGGTACCGTAGGATCGGCCAGACTCGTGATCTTTTGCGAACCCATCGACTGCGCTGCCGTAAACGGCGTTGCGCCGTCCGGCGTAATGGGCACTTTTGCCAACTTGGTCAGGGCAATCGCCGCCGCCGTAGCGACCTGAGCGTCAGCGATGGTTAATGCTTGGATCTGGGTTGTGCCGCGAATTTGTGTGCTAGCCATAATGCCTCCTTTACCGAAATTACATGTAATCGATGCTCAGACTGTCTCCTGGCAGTGGAGCACTAAGAAATTGGAAAGACTGATTGCCGGTTTCCACGTAATCATTAGCACGTCGCAGTCGTAACCCATTGAGAAAAACTGCCAACAAACCTGGAGTATAAGAATTTGCCGTAGTGTAACTCCGATTAGTTCCATTGATGCTTCCAGTCGGTGTTTCCCCCCAGATTGTTGCTCCTCCCGATCCCTGTGGCCCGGGCGGTCCCTGTGGCCCGGGAATGCCCTGCGGCCCCGGCGGTCCACCGCTGATCTCAATTGGTCTGATTGGCGGCAACCCAACATCAATCGTTGCTGACAAAGCGCCCGATTCAATTGTCGTCGGACCGTCCTGAACTACTTCGATAGTGGCGAGCCAACGGCTAATCTCAATCGGTCTAGTCACCACATCGGGCGCAACATCAATGTTGAAAGGCTCTCTCATGGCGAAGATCGCTGTGTCACCGTTGGTCTCAGCACGATTGTACCAGCCAATTCTGTCGTCCGATCCGTACCAGGAACCGAGATGCTTTTCAAATCCCAAAACGTTTGGCTCTTGGCTTCGACCGGTGCGGTTTTTGCGGCGGGAATGGTCAAAGAAGTTGCTCCGCTAGTACCGTCGCCAATCGTCCAATTATAGATCCAAAGGGCGTCTAGATCGGAATCTTCATAGCTGCGTTTCCAGCTGAACATGAAAGTGAATCCAGAGATATCCTTCGGCACGCCGATAACTGGCGGAGTCGCATCCGGATCAGGACGTGTATTCCAAAACTGGATAGGGACGGTAATCGGATCACCCTGAATGCCGAAAAGCGTTATATTAAAACCGTCATTCATAATGCGTATCCCAGAAGGTTACGGTAAAAGAACGTGTTCCGGATCGTAATGGCATAGGGATCGGCGGTCATCGGGTGTACGGGTAATTGATGTAAACGGCATCGAGAGCAATGTGAAAATTGGTCGTCGAAGCGGAATTTCGATAGAAGAAAACAATCGGCACCATCGGCTGACTTAAAGGCGCAACCCCGGTTGCCGAGCCAATCTGAGTACCATTAAGCCAAGCCGTCACGTTGCCTGCGGTATCAACTTTAAGCTCCCACCAACCATAACCGTTCGGAGTCGGGGTTCCGGCGGTGCAGTTAACGTAACTGATCGTCGTGCCTGGGTTGCCGTAACCGTTATTGAAATACCCGATCCGCAGAATTCCACTGTTGTTATCCGGCGAATACTCCAGAAATAGAGCCTCATACCAGTTTGCAACTCCGGTCGGGTGTCCAGCGGTTCCTTGCAGCCAGAGACCCGCCCGAAGGACATAGCCAATCCCGGTCGGTGGTAAGGATGCCTCTTCTAAAGCCAGCCGAAACGCAATATCACAGGTACCATAGCCAAGTAAGATTGAACCGTTAGCTGTCCCGCTATTCTTGCCACGAGCAACCGAATATCCGGAATTGTTAGCGGCCGCTACTCCGGTCGAAAGCTCAATAATGCCCTGAGAACGTCGAGTAGCATCAAGCCCGTAGGTAGAGCTAAAAGTAATAGCGCCGCCGCCCCCGCCGCCTTGGCCCTCCCATTCCTGAGGCAGCGTGGTGCCGCCTTGATACGCAGGGTTCCACAGAAAATCGTCATAAATAAAAATACCGTTGCGCGGATCAAAGAGCGTCGCTGTTCCGCCACCACCGCCACCGCCGGTCGGTCCGGTCGGCCCGGTCGCTCCGATTGGCCCAGGCGACCCAGCCGGTGACACCTGCGCGCCCGAGCTGATCACCGTTCCTGCCGCAGCGTTGCCGATCGTTCCGCTATTGGTCAAGACGGCATGAGTCGAGTCGGTGACAACCGACACACTGAGATAACCGGCTGTGGGAATAAAAAGGTTCTGCCCCTGCGCCATCCATGCCGTTGACGCCACCGTGACGGTGACCGTCGAGCCGCTGGTCGGCATCGTGAAGTTGGCCGTGGTAGTCGTAAACGCGCTCGTGCCAGCTTGCCCGTTTAGCCCCGATGGAACCACCCCGCCACCGCTGGCGACCGTCGCGCCAGGTGCCGCGTTGCCGCTATAGCCCAGATTCGTCACGACCGCGTGATTAATGTCCGTGACAGACGCAACCGTGTAATAGCCGCCACCTAGGATAAAAACAGCTTGCCCGACCACCATCCAGGCCGTGGTGCCAACATTAATCGAGACCGTGGCAGCCGCGGCAGGCTGGGTAAAACTCGCGCTTAAAGTCGTAAAAGCGTTTAAACCCGCGCCACCGGCACCTGCCGGCCCGATCAAGCCACCAGGCGATACGTGGACGCCGGAGGCAATCGTCGCGCCTACGGTGGCGTTTCCCGGATAATTGAGAGCCGTTGCGCTAAAGACTGTCGGACTTAATATGCTCGCGACCTGGAAATAGCCGGCCGAAGTTATGTAAATGACCTGACCGGTACTGAGCCAAGCCGTGTTGCCGATCGTAACATTCGCGCTTGCGGCCACCGCGGGCATCGTGAAAGAGGCACTGGTCGCATCATAGGCGTTCGCCCCCGGGGTACCGGTCGACGATGGGCCGGCGATCCCGCCCGGTGTAACCATCGCCCCCGAGCTAATCACCGTCCCAGGGGCCGCGTTGGTCAGTGGATACGCTAGATTGGTCAGCACCGCGTGCGTCGCATCGGTGATCGATGAAACCGAATAGTAACCAGCCCCGGCGATAAAGACCACGTACCCGGCGCCGCCTAGCCACGCTGTTGACGCTAAGCTTACTGCAACCGTCGTCAACGCGGCCGGTACCGTGAAGTTGGCGCTCGTGGTGCTAAAAGCGTTCTGGCCCGGAGATCCGCCGCCGCCGGTGCCGCCGAGCGACGTCCAAGGCAAAATCGCCGCACCGCTCGTGATCGTGGTGCCGCTGCCGGCATTCCAGGGATCGCCCAGGTTCTGGATCGTGACATGAGTTCCGTCCGGCACCACCGTCACTGAGTAATAACCGGCAATCGGGATCCGTACCCATTGACCAACCACGAAAGCACTCGAGCTCGAGACCGTTACGTTAACCGTGCCACCGGAGGCCGGAGTCACGAAATTGGCCGCGACGCTCGCCGCGATTGAAGCAAATTGCAGATTCCCGGCGCTGGAAAGATTGATCGTGGTCCCGTCGACCGGGATAGCTGCCGCAATTAATTTAGCCGAAGAATTCAGGCCAGCGTACCCGCTCGCCACCCCTTTGCGCGTAAGCAGCTCCAAGAGCGACGCATCCGGATAAGTCTGGATGACATTCGTTGCGGCGATCCCGACGTTCGTACCGCTAGGAATCACGGTTGCCGGCGCAGCGTTGCCAGCGCCACCCGTGTTCTGGGCAACAAAATCGGTCGCGTTCGTGATCGAAACGACCTGATACGCACCGGCACCCGCCCCAATCGCCAGATTTAGCCCAGTAGAGAGCCAGCCGGTGTTATTGATCCGGACCGTGACATTCGCGTTGACCGCCGGGGTCGTGAACGCGGCAATCGTCGTATCAAGGATCGTCTCGCTTAAGAGTGAACGCTCAACCGTAAAGGCGATATCTAAAGTGCGCGCGATCGTGCCGAAGCTGGTCTGGTACCGAATCTCGCCAACGCAAGTGATTGACGCTTGAGCCCCGATCGCCGCGGCCATCTGAACCGTATTAAAGTTCGGGTACCCGACGTAGGTCACTCTGGATTGTGCATCGAGTATTCGCGAGAAACTGCTGTATGCGACCAGCGCATTTGGCCCGCTACCAAACACCCCAAACCGAATCCCCGGAGAGGTGCCCAGATCATAGTTAACGTTCCCCTTGGCGAAATAAATCGAGAGCGTCGGCGTATCCTGATTCTTGACGGTGATCGGGGGTGCAGCCTGTTTCGAGCCGAACGATTGAACGGCCTGCTGCAAATCTAAATCTATGATTATTACCATGGCGGTTCTCTAAGTGGTTGGCCCCATCTCATCAATTTTGGTTCGGTAAAAAATCAGATACGGCGTAACCCACTCAAGAAAGTATCTGGAATCGACACCGTAATTCCACAGGTAGGGCGCATTGTGACCGTTCCAGAGTGGATTACATGCATAACGAAACTCACCAGGCCATCGCCATTTAATGGTTACAGTTTGCGGATCAGACATGGCCGGGCCACGATAATGCCATTGCCACAATGGACCGTATGGCGAGAATCTAATGGCTTGGATCACCTCAGTGCTCGGCAATTCAATAAACCCGGTAAAAGTAACAAGACGTCTGCCATCTCCTTGAATTTGACCAGGACCAACCGGAGTAATCCCTTGGATTGGTCCAGAAACTGATAAAACAATCGTTCCGCCATAACTCACAGTTAGAGGACCGAGCGGCAATGGCGCTCCATCTGTCATGCCTCCAGTTACCGGCAAGCCGAACCGTTTAGGGTCAGATCCAGGCACTAATTGAACCAGCAAACCCCATTTGCGTACCCCTTTAAAATACGAAACTGCGGCCGCTTCCTCGCTATAACTAAAAACCTGTAAACGATTAGAGGTCTTAGGCGCGATCGCCAGACCACCGCCGATTGGACAAAAATCCGTGTCCGGAATAACAACCGGAAATTCCGTTCCGGTCTGGTCAAGTGTGGATTGATTGAAATTTAACACACACGGATCACACGGATAGGCCGGACACCAGGTTTTGGCATAGATCATGATGGCGCCGGAGTAGGATTATCGGTTGGCCTGGTACCGTAATACCAGAGATATTGTTGAGTACACTGGTTATTGACGACCTTAATAACCACTAGTTGCTGCCAGCTGCCGCCGACCGGTCCGCCAGCACCCACTTCCCCTTGCTGATCCGGTTTGCCGACAACTTTCAAGAGCATGCCGCTGGGCGATTGTTCAACCGCGATCGTGGCGCTCCCAACCGGTCTCTGCTGATTAATCGTGTCAATGATCCCGTTCAAGGTGCGCTCAAGCCATCGCCAACCTATTCGGATGTGATCCATAAGCTAATAACTCAATGGCACCGATCCCTGTGGAATAGGATCTACGGGCCGAAAACTCTCTGATACCGACTGAATCGCCACCCCGGGAGTAAGCGGCTGATCATGGTTAGCGACCGCCGCTCGATTGACGTCATGGACCGTGCCGCTCTGGCCCCAGGCTGGATCAATCGCGGTCATTAAATAGGTGTCATATCCAGCCGTACCCGCCGGACTGGTGGGAAGCGGCACCCCGCTATAATTGGCAGCGGCATACGCTGCCCCGCTCGTTCGGCCGGAAGCCTCCGCGCTGGTCGGCGCTTGATCATTAAGCGTGGTTTTCACCGTGATCGTGCCACCCGGATCACCCCCGGTGTAGTTGCCTGGGAATTGCCGGCTTTGATAGGTCTCACTGACCCGGTACCAGCCGTCCGCTTTATCTTCGATTTTCACGTCGGTACAAGTCAATTTCGAAATCGGCGTACCGGTTCCGCCACTGCCGCCGCCTGGCGTAAACCCAGTCACCATTTCCCAGACATTAGTAAACCCAAGAAATTCTTTGCTTAGCCCGATGTTAGTCGGGTTGCCGTTTGGCCGCCGGTTGGTGATATAAGATATCTGGCAACAGCGGCCAGTATACCTCCTTGAATAAGTGAAGCCGCCTTGAGAATACGATACCTCGCCTTCCATCCAAGATTGGCTGATGTCCGGCACACTGGTGTAACCGTGCGTCCCAGAGTTATCCAGTTTGCCATGGTAATTAATCGTCACCTCAGCCACCCCGGCCGCCATCCGCTTAATGGATGTATCGATCACAGTCATTAAATTGGCTTCCGGGTGCGCTGCTCCTATCCGCGGCACGAAATAATCTTCGGCATAGCTCGGCCCCACCCAGACTTCGGTGAGCGTATCCAGATCATCCCGTTTCACCCGGCGCTTGGTCCGCTCGGGTTGCTGCACAAACTGGGTAATGCTGTTAAAAAGGATCGCCATTTCTCTCTTTGGCGCTTTTACCCAGCGCCAGCTAATAAATCGATAAAACGACTAACGGCCTTAGACAGGTCATCGGTCGGATTAGCTAATGCCTTTACCCCATCAAAAAACTTTTGTACTATGGTATCAAGAGAGACTTTGAATTGGTCTCCCATGCCTTTAATCGAATTGGTATACTCGGCAAAACCTGGTGGCGCGGTCACGGCCTGCGGCCCTACTCTGGCAAACTCCGCCTTGGCCCCGGCAATACCTGCCTCCCTTCCCGTTTTCTGCCTTTCGATGGCCGCTCTTCGATCCTCATCGGCCTCACGGAGATCGCGCATTTCATCCTGGTGCCTTTCCTTGTACGCCTGGATCACGTCCCGGTAACCAAGCCAACCGCCCTGTTCAGCCGGACGTAACGCCTGTTGCACTCCGATTGGCCCTAGCGTTTTAGTCAGTTCGGCAACGCCCTGCTTGTACTCATCAAGCTGACTCTTGAGCAGGTTCCTCTGTTCCTGGCTCGCGCCGGCCGGGATCAGCGCTCCCTCCCGACCTCTGGCAGCCTGTTGAAATTGTTGAGTCAAAAGTTCCTCACCTGTCCGGGTACCGCCGGCATATTTTCGATCCCATTCGGCCTGCGCGTTGGCTAACTTCTCCGTAATGGATAGTTGCCGGTCCATTGTGCGCTCCCGTTTTTCGCCCATCCGTTCGGTCGCGCGCATTACCGCATCCATGCTTTTCTCGGCCGTGGCCTGTTCGGCTTCGAAATTCTTGAGCTCCCTAGTCATATCGACAATGGTCTGGACCAATGTCCGTCCAGCCGCAGCCTGTTCACCCATCATGTGCGTCACTAGACGCATATCCTGAAGCGAGCCCTCGCCCTCAGACACACGGCCAAGAGCCTGCGCGAGTGTATTGGCGTCAACGCCAAGCACATTAGACCATTTACCTAAATCTTTTACGGCCATACCGGCCTGATCCGCACTAGCACCGTAATCTTGCAAAGTCTCTATTACCTGAACCGCTTTTCCCTCCGGTATCAGTGCCTCCTTGGTATCCTTTTGTAGCTGCTTAAATCTGGCACCTAAATGATCCAGCCCATCGGCCATCGCGTTAAACTGGATCTGGGCTTGTTGAACCTTAGAAATTTCATCAAAGGCGTATTTGACGCCTTGAATGGCGAGCCGGATCATCTCGAAAATCACTATGCGCGTTGCCATGCGCTCGGCCATGCGCCCAAAATCTATCCCGGCCCGTGCGGCCTTGTTTCCTGCCTCCTCCAGTTCAAGCCCATAATTTTTCATGGCAGTGCCGGCCTGGGCCGCCGCAGCTGCATTGGCCTTGGCTGCAACCGTTGCTTTCTCTAGAAGCGTAGCTGGCGCTCCGCCAAAAGCCGCTGGCAACGGCGTCAGAACACCGCTCCCAGGCGCACCCGGCACAAGGCTCTGTATCTCTCTCTTGACCTTAGTGACCGCCGCATCAAGCTCAGTGGTATCAGCCCCAAAAGTGATGTTGATATCATCGGCCACGGTACGCCCTCGCTTTCTTGAGCCGCTCTAAGAGTTGCGGCGAACTTTTATCAATCACAAACTCGCACCCCTGCATCTGTAGATAAACCAACTGAAACTGGTAGGCGACAGCAGCCGGCAAAATCCACAAGACTTCCTGCAGCGTCATTCCAGTTAATGGCATGATGCACGCGGCAACCTCTATAGCCGAGGCTGCCCTCCAACGTTTTTTGGCGCGTCCCCGTCCTGGCCGCCGCGCGCCCGCGCCTTGGTACTGGCTGCCAATTCATCATTAAGCCGTTTGTAGGCGTCCAGCAGCGGCTGGTAATTGACGATCGAGTATCCTTGAGCCTCGGCCCATTCAAAAGCGCGCAGCTGGGCTTGTGCTACGTCCTCGTGGACCTTTAACGCCTCCAATGGCTTGAGCGTACAGACCCAGACCGTCATCACGGCGTTAAAGAAGTTGCTGCTCGAACTCCGGCACAGATCAATTGCAATCACTTGGCGCAACAGGCTGAAGGGTTGCAACTCAATGTCGCCAACCTGTTTCGGTGTCAGCGCCGAGACCAGCGCCTGTTCGGTTGTCATGTCAATCTCTTCGACGTTCATAGTTTACCTAAAAATTCGGCCTGCAATTCCGGACTTGACCGTTTGCCGAGGGTAACCGATTCACCGGCACGATCACCTTTGATAGTCTCCCATTTCGCATCCGGCCGTTTATCCCTCCAAAGCACTATCAGTTCGCGTAAATGTTCGTGCGCCGCCAAAATGGCCGTTCGCGCGCCATTCGCCATTAAAGAGCTGATTAAATCGCCGCCTTGGATTCGCCAAGCGCTCAAGATTTCGTCCGGCAAGCTGACTAGTTCAAAATTAAAACTAATCCGGGTCTGCGGCGGTGATCGGCGCGGATCTTGCAAATTTTCAAGGTACGCGTCCAGCGAAGGATAAATATCATTCCATTCCAACGGCAGGTGTTGCCGCAATTTGCCGCCAAAAATTAAGCAGAGCACCGCAAACTTCATGTCAACGGTGCTGAAACCCCGCTCGTGATATACAGCGCTCTCCATCAACGATCTAAGCTGCCACTAACGGATAATAGGTACCCGTAATCCGCACACTCATATTCTTTGCCCGGCCCTTGCTGTGCGCGACGCCTTTACAAATAAATATTCCAAGTGCACCAACCCCGTACTGCTCCTTGACCAGATTGGTCAGGGTCATCGATAGACCCAACACAGCGGTGAGCGCGCCAGTCATTTCACCGGTTAAAGTGACCTCGCCGCGCGGGTTATGGGTAACGACCTCGATTACTTCGCCGACCCCGTTTTTCTGTTCAAAGGTGTCGGTCTGATCGTTTTGTTCGTAGCTTTCGACCGAGATCCCAGTCTCATCCGTACTCCCAAATGTATAAGTGGAAACAGCGGGAAATTTTACTACATAGGTGGTTGGTGCTGGCATAAGTTTGTTCCTGTTATCCGATTAATTTTACGTGGGCCTGAAAGCTGACATTGTATTGCAAAGGCGGCCCTTCACTCAGCATCTCAAATGGCCGTTTTATCCCGATAAAGCTGGGCGTATCCGCATCACCTGGATCGGTCGCCAGCCCCGTGGGCAAATGGTGCAAAACAGCAAAGACGCGCTGCGTTAAGGCAATCGCCCTGATCTTAGTCCCGCCGTTGCCTTGATTAGCCGGAACGTTTTCGAATACCGTCACGGTGATGAGAGCCCATCCGCTCATATTAGGAAGCAATTCATTGAAGAGCTCGAGCAACGGCGTCATCACCAGCGCGCAGATCCCCACTGAGCCCAGCGCCGTCTCAATCTGAGTCATGATATCGCCCTTCAGCTCGGTCACGATCGGCACCGGCTGCGTGTTGGCGCTCACTTGGCCGCTGAACATCGGATCCGCCGCCAGGGCATCGACCGCGACACCCTGCAATTGCTCGAGCATGGAGACGGCGTTCATTGCTGTTTTGCAATATTGCGAATCTGCTGGCGCACCGAATCGGTGAACACTTTCTTTATCTGGTCATCCGGCGGCATTGCCCCTTCAGTCGGCGCTTGGACTACCGATTCCTTGAGCGCGTAGATCGCCTCGAGCCGTTTGCCGATCCGCCGACACAGCGCGTTCCCGGCTCTGAATAGCGGTGTCCCCTCCTCGGCTTCGTACTCTGCCACGGTTAATCCCTTGGCATCTGGCACCAGCGGAATAGTCAGCATCCGCGCGCGCTTGGGCGTAATCGTGCCCCCCGTCGTCTTCCACTTGAGGAGCCCGAACGTGTTGGTAATCGTCACCCGCTTACCACTAACTACCGGATCCTGCCAGCCACGAACAACTTCCTGCCAGAATAAATTACTCCACGGTCCAGCCATATACCGCGAGCCTTGCCACTTTTGGCGAAAGCGCACATGATAGCGCCGAAGCCAATCAGCCACCTCACGGCCGGCCTGGTTCAGCACCACGCTGGAAAGTGCCGCAATCTCACTCAGCATGCGCTTGAACCGAACACTCTCCTGGATTGAGACTTCGACGTTCATGATTCAAATTCTCGATTTCAGCCAACAATAGATCAACGTAATCAGTCGCGATCAGCGGCATCCTATCGCGAAAATATTCATACCGTTCCTTAATTTGCTTAGCGTTAATCACCAATACCCTCCCCAAACTGGTCTGCCTTGCCAGACCGGGTACGGC
>Ga0209648_10000436_pt1 | contig 31617 bp, 25 predicted proteins | sample GraSoi2013_115cm_FD_185830 | JGI IMG/M metagenome (GOLD analysis project Ga0209648, IMG submission 185830) | Grasslands soil microbial communities from the Angelo Coastal Reserve, California, USA - Sample 9_17_2013_115cm (SPAdes) (version 2) | ecosystem: Environmental > Terrestrial > Soil >...
ACGAGCATCCGGGAACCGGCGAGGTGGTCGATAACTGCCAGCATGTGCTGCTCGGCTGTTGCACCAACCTCATCGACTTCTATCAGCGGTTGGGGGTAAGCGACAAGATTCGCTGGTTCAGCGAGCTAACCTTCATCGAGCCTGGTGGTCGAGCGAGCCGTTTAGCGCCATCGTTCTTGCCGGCTCCGCTGCACGCGGCGCCCGCATTTGTCACCGCCAAGCACCTTGGATTGGCAGATAAGCTCGCGATTGCTCGCGGCCTGAGCGCCATGCTCCGCTCGCCCGCCCTCTCCGACGACTCGCAAGAAAGCTTTTTGCACTGGTTGCAGAAACGCCGGCAGACGGAGAGAGCGATCGAACGCTTTTGGAAGCCGGTGCTGGTGAGCGCGCTCAATGAGGATTTGGATCGGGTCTCGGTACGCTATGCCGTGCAAGTCTTTCGCGAATCGTTCTTAAAATCTCCCGGCGCCGGACGGATGGGCGTGCCCAGCATTCCGTTGTCGGAACTCTATTCGAGCGCGGCAGACTACGTTCGCGCGCGCGGTGGCCAGGTGCTACTGCGGGCGGCGGCAAATGGCATTGAGACTTCGAACGACGGAATTAGCATCCGCGACGGCGCCGGCGTGCAGAAATTCGACTTCGCGGTTTTGGCTGTTCCTTTTCAAACTGCCGCGAGTCTCTTGCCGGCGGGCAACGGTGCGGATCCGTTGAGGCGCCAGCTGGAGCGTTTCGAATCGTCGCCGATCACCGGAATCCATCTGTGGTTCGATCGTGAGATCACTCCTTTGCCGCACGCTGTCCTGCTCGATCGCACGATTCAATGGATGTTCCAAAAATCCAAGTTCCAAGAAAACCGCGAAAGCACGGGTAGCTACGTTGAGCTGGTGGTAAGCGCCTCGAAGACACTGGTGCAGAAGTCGCGCGAAGAAGTGCTGGAGCTGGCGCAGCAGGAGCTGGCGGAGTTTTTTCCCGCGGTCAAAGAGGCGAAGGTCGTGAAGGCCGCGGTGATCAAGGAAATCTACGCAACGTATTCCATCCTGCCCGGGTTGGACCAGTATCGCCCAGAAGCCAAGACGCGGTGGCCGCGATTGTTCCTTGCCGGCGATTGGACCGCGACGGGTTGGCCGGCCACCATGGAAGGCGCCGTACGCAGTGGCTATCTCGCCGCTGAGGCGTTGACGGCGTCAGCAGGCAAAGCCAATAGATTCCTGGCGCCGGATTTGCAGGCCCAGGGACTCATGAAATTGTTGGCGTAACGGTGGAAGAGCAAAAACTCCAAACTGCTTACGCGGCCGATTCGCTTTGCTCACCCACGGCTGAAGCCATGGGCTAAGGGCTGCTCTGACTTGCCTCGCGGCACGTTCCCGGTGATCTTGAAATCGAACCCCACCCTTTCGCAAAAACACGCGAAAGACCCATGCCCCAAGCGCCGGAGGCGCGCCGACAGGGTAGCCCACGGCAACCGGGACCCCACCGCGCGCTTTCGCGCGGTGGGGGCGGGACGCCGTGGGTGTCCGGTTCATATAGAATTTCGGAGCGCTGGAGGCGCGGCACATGTCTCACACCTATGCGCACAACCCCGTCCATGTTGTGTTCAGCACCAAAGACCGGCGCAACCTCATTCCCAAAGATTCTCAGCGACGTCTATGGGCCTATCTAGTGGGCGTTTGCAAACGACAAGAGATTTTCGTGCATGAAATCGGAGGCATGGAAGATCACCTCCACATGTTGATTCAGATTCCACTCACGTTGGCGTTTTCCGACGCGATGCAGGAAATCAAGACCAGTTCATCGCGATGGATGGGCCGTAATTTCGCATGGCAGCGCGGATTCGGCGTCTTCGGCGTGAGCGCCTCGAATGTGGACGCCGTCGTGCGCTACATCCGGACCCAGGAGGCACATCAAAGGAGGATGACGTTCGAAGAGGAATTCATTGCTTTGTTGAAGAAGCACGGCATCGCATACGATCCGCGATACGTATTCGGCTGATTGTGCCGCGCCTCTGGCGCTCTAAATTCATACACACGTTACCCACGCCTGTGCCGTGGGCTACCCTGTGATCGCGCCTGACGGCGCTCGGTTCCTCTCTGCCGAAGGCCCTCGTGCAGCGAAGCAGAGCGCGCAAACGAGGAACCAGAGCACAGCAATTAACATTAAATGCTCCGAATCTCGCCTTCGTCCACGGTTTTGGCACATCGCCACGCCGACCCGCGGATAAGCCCAGAATCAACGCCGATGCGGCCAACGCCGCTGCTTTGGAGCTGGTCCAAGCCGCGCGCCACGGCCAGCAGGGCATTGGCCACAGCGGAGGGCACAGTATGTCCCCACAGCCAGGGTTGATAAATGGGGGACGATAAATCGGGGACAGACGAAACGTTGTCTGGTATGCCGCCGGCAACGGCGTGCCCCTAAGCTACCGCGTTCTTTTGCCGAATGAAAATGAGGCGCCATCACCCCTTGTGGACGACGTTGATGCTGGGCGCAGCTCTGCCAAATCGCTTCATGTAGAGTTCTTCAATGAACTCCTGCAAAGGCAGCTTCCACGGCTCCTGCTTATGATTGTCAATTTTGCCCAGTTTCGCTGGATTCATTCCCAGTTCGCGGGCCATCTGCACTTGGACTTTGAGACAGATGGTGACGCTTTCGCGCGTCATCCCAGGCTTTCGTCTTCTGCTCTGATTTTCTTGTCTGCATGATTCTTCTCCCAACGGTTCCGGGCAGTGCCTTCGGCGACGGCAGCGTCACTGCGCAAACGCGCGCGGTCGGGCCTTCTTCATACCCCCTGCTCCCTTTCCCGGAAGCAGCACAGCCGCCTTTACGGCGATCGCCTTCCCGCGCTTCAATTTTGGGCCAGACAGCTTATCGGACCGCGCAGCGGGGCCGCCCGGGCTCGGAGCCATGTCCAATCCAAAGAGCTCGGAGAGGTCTTCGCCACCGAGGACCTTGCCGGCCGCCGGGCCTCTGGTCACCAGCGGAAGCCCACGGCCTGCCTGGGCGATGAGCTCTTTTTCGTCGATCTGATGAAGCCTGAACAGGAGTTCGGGTTGCTGGTCGAGCCGCGCGCCGACGCCATAAAGAACCGCCGCGACGTGCTTGCACATCTCAGCCCAGTCCGGGCAGCTACACGAAAGCTTGATCTCTCGCGGTGAAGGAAACAAGCCCGTCTTCTGCCGGCAGATACGGTCCATAACGCCCTTGGAGAAACGTCCCTGCAGAAGCTCGACCAGAGAGTCGATGGCTCCCGCGCAATCCCTGCAGATGGATTTCCAGCGCGCCTTGGTCACGGGAGCAACCTTCACAGTTACTTTGTAGATCTCCGACCCGCTAACCAGGGCCTTGATTTCGCCAGGGGCCACTTGCAGGTCGATGATTGAACCGTTGCGCACGTAGGTGCGACCGCGGGGAAGGCGGTTTTGAAAATCACTGTATTGCTCGAGGTTATCGCACCAAGCCTTGCCCCAGAATGTGCTGGCGATGGTACGTCCCCGAAGAACAACTGGCGAGACAGCGCGGCCTTTCTTGCGAAGCTTCTGAATTTCACGCAACCCTTGGAGTCGGCGTTGCGCTGCGGAAACATAAGGTCTCCAGCCCCAGCCGTCGTACATGGATCAGGCCTCCTTGAGCGCTTGATTAAGATCGAGCGTGACCAGTTTTAACAACTCTTCATCTTTCAGTTCGGTCAAGAGCAGGTCCGATCTGCCATCGAGCAGGTCCCTGGAAAGCTGCTGCTTCGATTCGATCATCTGGTCGATTTTATCTTCAATCGTTCCCCGGCACACGAATTTGTGTACCAGCACGTTCTTGTTCTGTCCAATGCGAAAGGCGCGGTCCGTGGCCTGATTCTCAACGGCGGGGTTCCACCAGCGATCGAAATGCACGACGTGCGAAGCAGCCGTAAGGTTCAGGCCGGCGCCACCGGCCTTGAGCGAGAGCACAAAAAACCCGACAGACTCGTCTTCCTGGAACTGGCGCACCAGATGCTTGCGCTTTTTTACCTCCGTGGCTCCGTGAAGAACCAGCCCCGGACGTCCGAAGACCGAGCCGAGGAACGCCGCCAAAGGCGCCGTCACTTCGCGAAACTGAGTGAAGACCAGCACTTTCTCTTGCTTAGCGACAATGACCTCGACAATGTCCCGCAGGCGCGCCCATTTGCCGCTATCGTCCTCGTTCCATGCGCCATCGCCCAACCACTGGGACGGGTGGTTACAGATTTGCTTGAAGCGCATGAGGAACGACAGGATCATGCCCTTCCGCTGAATGCCCTCGCTTTTTTCAAGTCGTTCCTTCAACTCTCCGACCGCCTGCTGATAGAGCGCCGCCTGTTTTGCGCTCAGCTGGCAAAAGGCCTTGACCTCCGTCTTATCCGGCAGATCGGCGATTACCGTTTTATCGGTCTTCAATCTTCGCAGGATGTAGGGACGTGCGAGTTCGCGCAAGGGGCCGTAGGGATTGTGGGGCCGCTCCGCAAGACGTTTAGCGAACGTCGTAAACTCCTTGGCCGACCCGAGGAGGCCGGGACTGATGAAGTCGAAAATGGACCACAGATCTCCTAAATGGTTTTCGATGGGGGTGCCTGTAAGCGCAAACCTCGCGTGCGCCTTGAGCTGCTTTGCGGCGCGAGTCTGCTTGGCATCCGGGTTCTTAATCGCCTGCGCTTCGTCGAGCACGACGAATTGCCATGATGTTTCTGCAATCCACGGAAGTCGAAGCAACGATCCATAGCTGGTAATCACCAGGTCCACTCCCTGCAGGCGGTCAGTTCCAAGCATCCGCAAGTCGGCCGCAGCCATCGCCGAGGGATGTACGATGAGCGCTTTCAAGCTTGGCGCAAAACGCTCCAGTTCCAGGGCCCAGTTGGCGAGTAGAGAGGCGGGCGCGACGAGCAGACTTGGCTGACGTTTTCCATCCTTCTGGCTCTTGAGCACGAGCAACAACGAAAGCATCTGAATCGTCTTGCCCAGTCCCATGTCATCAGCCAGGCATGCGCCCAGTCCGAGTTTGGCGATCAGATAGAGCCAGCGCACGCCCACCTGCTGATACTCGCGCAGGCTCCCGTTCAGGGCCGCTCCAGGGCTGATGCGCGCCAGCCCCTCAGGACTGCGAAGCCCTTTCAGCGTCTCGGCCAGCCAAGGGCCTGCGACCACTTGGGACCAGTCGGCATCGACGGCCGTCTCTCCATTCCCGGCCGTATCGGCGCCGGCAAGCATGCGCATGGCTTCTCCAAAACTCAGACCATTCTCGGCTGCGGCACGCTCGACTCGGCCAAACTGTTCGATCATGCGGCTCAGTCGATCCCGGTCAACTTCAACCCAGCGTCCTCGCACCAGCGCCAGCCCCTCGGACTGAGCCAGCAATTCGCGGACCTCGGCGGCGGTCAAGGCTTCGCCATCGAGCGTAACTTCCATGTGGAAATCGAGAAGCGCGTCTTTTCCCAACCCTGATGGCTTGTTGCCGCCAACCTTGGCCGTCACTTGCGGTCGCGGAGGACGGTTGGCCCGCCATGTCGCTGGCATCCGCACGACGACGCCCGCGCTCTCTAATTGCGGCACGTCTTGCAGGAGCAACAAGGCCTCATCAGGCTTCCAGCGCAGGGGATGGAATATCTCACCCGCGTCTACCATCGCCCTCAGCCAAGGGCAGTTCTCCGCCGCTCGCTGTACGGGCAGAAGCAGAGATAACAACCGATCCTTGTTGGCTGTGCCCGCGTACTCGCGCAGCGCTTGGCCCAAAGGAAGATGCTGCGCCTTGGCTTGAGCGGACAACCGGGTCGTGTAGGTCGCAAGAAATGCGAATGGCGCTTCCTCATCTTTGCGATTCTCGGCCAGATTGAAATGCACGCGCCCCACAAGGTTCCAGGCTGGGTTCCGACGCTTTAGAAACTCCTGGACCTCACATTTCGACTCTGACAACTCCAATCCCAAGGCAGCGTCAATTTCCTGCCAAACAGCATGGAGGACCGTTGCCGTCAGATACTCTGCTCCGGTCATCGCCGGCGCGGCCAAAGCCAGCCTCTCCAGTTCTCCGTTGAGCGGAGGCGCTACCCGCGCGCCCTGGCGCGATACTCCAGTGTCCGTTTGCGCGCAAAGCGCGGTCACATACCGGGCGCCGAAATCGCGCCAGTAAGAAAAATGGGGGGGAAGCAGAGTTCCAACTTCGCCGGCGCCGAGTTGAAGCAGGCCATGCCCTGACCCACGCGCGAAAGAGTGCCGCAAACGTTGTGCAAGATCTGGATCAAGAACTGGGGCATCATCCTCTTGGACCAGCGAGAGATGACCGTGCGGAGTTAGGATGAGGCCTAGAGACACCGAAACCATGCACAGAACTTACCAGCATGGACAACCGGCCGCAACGATATGATTTTCCAAGAGCGTTGTGATAAAAGACTCTGTCTCGAATGCTCAGCGACCATTTGCGTGTTAGACGCAGATGGCTGGTGTCGTGACCGCGTAATTCTTGCGTAAGCCATCGCGACGAAAATGGTCTTTTAAAGGCAGGAACGGGGTCTGGCTGGCCACTGATCCTCAGCGCTGGTAGACGCGAAAACAGGTTAGCCCACCCTGGAGGCAAAGTGGCCAGAGCTTTTTCAAAAATGCCTTCAGAGCCTAAGGCACCCGTTCTCGGAAGGGGATAAAAAGAGGGTGTGTGAGAACTAGAAATCGTCATCTCGAAGGGCGTAAGCGAGCCCGCGCCGTCTTCAGCGGGCGAGTAGGCCTGAGGGACCTCGTGGTTTGCCAGTGTTTGATTCGATTCCAACACCAACGCAAGGTCCCTCACCCCTACTCGGGCGCTGATGACAGCGCGCCCTCGCTAACGGGGTTCGGGATGACGCCTTTTGGATGTGTCAGGCAGTTCTCACACACCCTCTAAAGCCCGCATTCTAAGCGCCTCTTTGCGGCACGGTTTCGCTTCGCTCACCCATGCCTAAAGGCAGGGGCTGGGTCATGCTCTGTTACGAATCGTTTTTTTAAACACGCTCTAATCAGAACGTCAGCCGCAGCGCCAGCTGAATCTGCCTGGGGTTGAACACCGCTCGTGGCGTCCCATAGTTTGGATTGGGGGAACCCTCGCGGAATCTCTGCGTTGCTGAGCAGCCCTGGGCTGTGGGGTTGAACGGACAGAAATCCGCTGCGCCGTACACGGTGTTAAAGAAGCGGACGTTGACGGTGTTGAACAGATTAAACGCTTCCGCCAAGGTCTCGATGTGCAGGCGTTCGGTGGCCTTGAAGGTGCGGGCCAGCCGGAGATCGAAGGTCTGATAGCTGTCGCCTTTGAACGTGTTGCGCGGCTCGATGCCCACGCGATCGTTGTTGCCGAAGATGTCGCCGTTGGCGTCAAAACCGGCAAACTTGGTGAAGTAATCGGGCGACTGCAATGTGACGATGGTGCTCAGCTGGAAATTGTTCACCAGGGGATTGCGCTTGGTCGGGCCGTCGATGGTTGTGTTGAGCACGAAGCGCTGGCCGACGCTGTCGGAGGAGATGGCGCGCTCGGCCTTCAGGTTTTGGCTGTCCTGGGGGATCAGGACAAAGCTGGGGTTGGGGCCGTCGTCGATTCCTTTTGACCAGGTGTAGCTAACCCCAGCGCTGAAGTGATGAGTCATGCGCTTGTTGTAATTCACCAGCAAGCCGTTCCACTCCGAGTTCCAGCGAGACGCAGCTTCGAAGTACACGGCGTAAAGAACCGGGAAGCCCGGCCCGGCGCTGCGTGAACCCGGAATGCCGGGAGCCGCGAAGTAAGTATTCTTCAAGTCGGACTGGCCTTGCGAATTGTGGACCAAAACCTGGCCAGTAGGGTTGGGCTGGTTCACGTTGTAGAAGCTGCCGAGGTGAACGCCCTTCGAGCGTAGCCCGCTGATGTCGAGGGCCGAGTCATTCGAGGGTTGAAACGCCAGCCCGAAGCTCATCTGGATGCCGTAGGGCGGCGCGTGGTTCTTGTCGAAACGGACGATGGTGGCGTCGCCGAAGAAGCCGCAACCGGAGACGACACCGCCAGGACAGAAGCCAAGCGGCGCCGCATCCGGATATGTCCCACCCAGGATGTCAGCCAGGGCGATGGATGTGATGTTCGGCCCGCTGGCGAAAGCAAAGAGACGCGTGGTTGCATTCAGGGCGTCGCCCTTGGTACCGGGATAGGGTCCCGCGGTCCCGCCGCAAGAGGGCATCTGGCAGGCCAGCAGCGGCATAGGGATCACTCCGTGGTAGATGCCGGCGCCGCCGCGCAGCACGATGTTGTACTTCGTGCCGAAGCTGTAGGCAAATCCCGCGCGAGGATCGAACTGCTTCATGGGATTGTTCAAAGCCGCAGTGGGAAAAGTTTCAAACTGGTAGCGCAAACCGTAATTCAAAGAAAGCTTGCTGGTGGTGCGCCATTTGTCCTGCAAGTAGAAGCCGGTGTACGTATGGCCGATCGTGCCTTTGGCCTGGTTGCTGATGGCGCTGGGAATTCGCTGTCCCTGGAAGACGGATCGGTTGAAAGTTGGCTCGGTGAAGCTTGGCGCCCGGAAGCGTTCGAAGAAGAGCACCTGCGGCGCGCCGGCTTGCAGGCTGAACGGGCACTGCGTGGCGAACAGGCATCCGAAATCGGCTTCGAAAGGATAGAAGAGCGGGAACGATTCCGTGGTATTCACGTAGTTGAAATCGCCGCCGAAGCCAATGGCGTGTTTACCCTTCTGCCAAGACACGTTGTCGTTGAACTCTTCGCGGCTTTCGGTGTAGGAGTCCGGATTTCCGCGGTTCACGCCCACCGTGAAGGTGTTGAGCACTTCCAAGTGCGGTTGGGTAGTGTCGGTCGGAAAGTTAAATGTCCGGTGTGCGAATTGACCTCGCAGCTCATTGCTCAGGTTGGCAGTGACGATCGATGTCAGGCTTCCCACCAGACTCTGGTCGCGAAGGTAGTTATCTTTGAAGCCGGAAGGCAGATCAAAACCATCATTGAGCGGAGAGACGTTGGTCAGGCGGCCGTCGTTGAAGAAGTAGCGGAAGAAAGAATATTGGCGTTGCGAGAACGAGTGGTCCAGCTTGACCAGGAAGTTGTCGTAATCACTGTTGCGCGTGACGTTCAGGTTCTCCCGCGCCAAACCAAAGGCGGTTTTGAACGTATTGATGCTGGCAATATTGGCGAGGATCACGGAGTTGTAGAAAGGATTCTCGCTGCGGCGCTGGCCCTCATAGTTTCCGAAATAGAACGTACGATCTTTCTTGAACGGTCCGCCTAGCGTGAAGCCAAACTGGTTCTGGTGCAGTTTGTTCAATCCGGGAGCGGCAAGAATACTGTTGGCATCGAACGCATTGTTGCGAAAATATTCGTAGGCGCTGCCGTGAACGTCATTAGTGCCGCTTTTGGTAATGATGTTGACGATCCCGCCGACGGCGCGGCCTGCCTCCACGCTATAGGTGTTATTGATCACGCGGAACTCGCGCACAGCTTCCGCGGAGGGCGTGGTTTTCTGGACGCCCGAAGCGGTAGAGATGTTGTCGGCCCCATCGATGGCGATGAAGTTGTAGTGAATATTCTGCCCGGCGAAGGACAGCTTGGTCACCGGCTCGATGATGACATCCGTGCTGCCCGAGGTCGTGTCGCCGATGATGACGCCAGGTGCGAGCAGGGCAAAGTCGATGAATTGTCTGCCATTGACCGGCAAGTTCTGAATTTGCTGGGTTCCGATCACAGAATCGACGGAGGTGCGTGTTGTCTCGACCAGTGGCAGCTCGGTCGTGACCACAATGTCCTCTTTTACCGAAGCCGGCGACAAAGAGAAGTCCAAAGCGGCGACCTGGCCGATCACCAGCTGGAGCGTATGTGACAGTGTCTGGAAAGTGTTTGCTTCCGCGGTAGCGCGGTAATGGCCCACGGGCAGCTGGGAAATCTCGTATTCGCCACTCGAGTCCGCTTTGGCGGACCGCGAGAATCCGGTTTCGATGTTCACCGCGGTAATCGCTGCGTTGGGAACCACAGCGCCGGTCCGGTCGAAGACTCGTCCTTGAATCGAAGCGGTAATGGCTTGTCCGAGAGCGAGAGAAGTGGAAAGCACAACCAGGGCGATGGTACCGAAATACTTCGTCATACGATCCTCCGACAAGTATCGTGGAACAGGGCCCGAAGATTTCAGTTGGATACTATACTATGGGCTAGCAAGAAGTTACTTGAGTAGAGCCACGCCGACACAAACCAGAACAGCCGCGATCCAGCGGCGGTGGTCCACAGCCTCTTTCAGAAAAATCTTGGCCATAATCGCGCTAACCACGAAGGTCATGGATGCGGAAGCTGGCGCGACCAAGCTTAGTTCGCCCCAGGAAAGAGCGGTAAGCAGGCTGAAGAAGCCGACGGAAAAGCAGCAGAGGGCCAGCAAGAAACGCTTTTCCGTGAACACCCGAACAATTACGGCCAGTACACTGCGACTGGCCCGCAGCTGGTCGAGATCGCCAATACGCTTCATGGCGCTGGAGAGCAAGACATCGCCGCCGCTTGAGCCGAGCACGATCATGAAGATGGCCGTCCAGAGCTCAAGCGATTTCATGCTGCTCCTCGCGCGGATGCAAGCGGGGTTCTCGGGGCTGGGGTTTGGTGAGCTCCGGACCACGCGTGACCCAGCCCACGCCGCAGCTGATCAACAAGACCCCCAGCCAGCGCAGTGGTGAAACGTTTTCGTGAAGAAAGTACTTTCCAAAGAGCGTGACCAAAACATAGCCCAACGCGGTGGCCGGCAAAACGTAACTCAAGTCTGCCCAGGAGAGGGCGGTGAGGTACGAAGAAAAGAAAGCGGTCAGGCAACAAATTCCCAGGAGCACCCAAGGGTTCCCAAGGGCGGCGATCACGTGCCAGGGGTGATGCAGGTCGACCGGTCCAAAAGAGTCCATACCGCGCTTGAGCAGAGCGTCACCAATGCTGCCGAAGCACATGACTGCCAACAGGACCAGATACTTTTTCAAATTCACCGGTTAATCCCCGGAACTAGCCTGCGATGATGCCTGGGCCGCGACCGCCTCCGATTCCTGGGTTCCGTTGGCGCGCATTTCCTTAGCCACACGGTTGCGTTGCGCGCGCAGCTTCAAGAATGACTTGGCTTCCTTGTAGAGACGTTTCCGCTCTGTGGAATCAAACGCTGCCTTGCGCACTATACGGAAGACAGCTTTAGGGCGGAAATAATATTCGTCGTAGAATTTGTGCACCATCTCCAGCATGTACTCCCGGGGCAGGCCGGGGTACTGGATTTGCGCGACTTGATGCCCGCCATCGTCGACCATGCGTTCGTTGCCGATGATGAAGCCGTTCTTCTTGGCGAAATCATAGAGCTCGGTGCCGGGATAAGCGTGAGCCAGCGAGACCTGAATGGTCTCGACGTCAAGTTCTTTCGCGAAGTCCATGGTGCGGCGAATGGATTCGCGGCTTTCACCGGGCAAGCCCAGGATAAAATCACCGTGCACTACCAGCCCAAGCTTCTTGGTGTCCTTAGTGAACTGGCGCGCCCGCTCGATGGTCGCGCCCTTCTTGATGTTCTTCAAAATTTGCGGATCACCAGATTCGTAACCCACGATCAGCAGCCGGCATCCCGCTTCGCGCTGGGCTTTCAAAGTCTCATAGTCAGTAGTGACGCGCGAAGTGCAAGACCAGGTCATCTTCAGAGGCTTGAGTTTCTCACACAGCTCGACGGTCCGCGCCTTCTGGATGTTGAAGGTGTCGTCATCGAAGAAATATTCCTTCACCCAGGGCCAGTATTCTTTGGCCTGGGCCATCTCGCGAGCCACGGCATCGCTGGAGCGCTTCCGCCACGGATGTCCGCTCAGCGTCTGCGGCCACAAGCAGAAAGTGCACTGCGCGGGGCAGCCACGCGTGGTGTACAGCGAGACGAAAGGATAAAGCAAGAACGGAACGTTGTAACGGCGGACGTCGAGATCGCGGTAGTAGACGTCGGTGACATTCGGCAGTGTGTCGAGGTCCTGAACATCCCCGCAGTCGGGATTGTGCACGACCTTCTCGCTCGCGTCGCGATAGGAGATGCCGCGGATTTCCGAAAGCGGAGTGCCCTTGGCGTACTCCACAACTGAATAATCAAACTCGCGACGGCAGACAAAGTCGATGTCCGGGCATTCCAGCAGCGAGCGCTCCGGCAACGTGGTGACGTGCGGGCCGACAAAGGCGATCTTGAGTTTAGGATTCGCCTCCTTCATCTTGGCGGCCAGGCGTATGTCTCCCGGGAAGCCCGGAGTCGAGGTGAATAACACCAGAAACTCGTACTGCTTGCCGATCTCAATGGTTTCCTGCGCCGAGACGTGGTGCGGAGGCGCGTCGAGCAGGCGCGAGCCCTCCAGCATGCCCGCCGGGTAGGCAAGCCACACCGGGTACCAGTAAGACTCGATCTCGCGGGTGGCCGGCCAGCGCGAACTGGCGCCACCATCAAAATTCTCAAAGGACGGTGGATTAAGGAATAGCGTCTTTAATGGCATGATGTTGAGACTCTATACTAACATCCCGGTGGCAGGGTAACTGCCAGCGAATCCAAGCGGTTAGAAGCAGGGGGTGAATGGCCCTTTGGTGCAGCGAATGGTGGACCTTAGTTTGGGAAAGAAGCTGTTAGCCGTTAGTACTTATCCGTTAGCCAGATCAAGGGTGGCCGCAGTGGGTCAGTGTGGTTTACACAAAACCCCAGCCCTGTCATCTTGAGCAAGCACGAAGGAGGCAGCGAAGCGGGAGACGGAGGGCGCGTCGAAAGCCCCGTCCTGAGCGTAGTCGAAGGAATCCCGAGAGTGCGTCCGCTGCCGTGCCGACACGAGGTGTTCTCCCCAAACTGCTTGCGCTACCCTTCTCCGTGTGCGCGACGTCTTCCACCAGCAAGTTCTGAGTCTGCATCGTCTCCAGCCGGTCCGGCACGCTCTATGTCGGAACTAACGCCTGAGCTAATTCGGCTTTTCTTTTTTCTTTCCCCGCAGGATACGTTCATCAATGGGCTTACGGCCCTTGAAGCCTTCTTCCAAACCGTGCCAATACTCAATTTTCTCTTCGCCGAGCTTCCAGCAGAGCAACACGATCTCACCTTCGACGGCGCACGGAAAATCGAGCAGGCCGATGTCGAGATCTTTTACCTGCACTCCGATGGCCTGAACTTCTGCTAGCGCGTCCTTGATCTCCTGCATTGCTTTTTCACGTTCAGCTCGGCGGGCAGATAGCTTGGCAACATCCACCGACAGGCCGCCGCTTAAGAGGATGCGGTGACGCACGTCCTGAAGCTCTTTTTCAATCTGTTCGATGACCTTCTTGCCGTTCATGGCGCTCTTCAGCAACGACTTCAGAACCGGCAACAACGCCTGCGCCTGTTCGAGAGTAAATGTTTTTGGTTTTCCCATGGCTCTTATCCCGGATAGCTATTCAGCAATTGTTTCCTTTTTCACGTCAGTCGCGCCGTGCCATTCATAGCACGGATGATTCTGTCGTCCCACGACCGGAATGATCGCGCCCGTAACATCTCTGCCCGGTTCCGACGCCAGCCATAATAACAGCGAGCCCAAAGAGCGCGGGCTCACCCACTTGTGCGCCTCGGCTTCACCGTACCATGATCGCACCTGCGGCGTGTCAATAGTGGTCGGCAGCAAGGCGTTCACCGTCACGCCTTGATCGCGAAGCTCCGCCGAGGCAGTTTGAACCAGCGTGCACAGCCCGCTGACCGAAGCGTTGAACGCACTCCAGGTTACCACCGGATGCATCACAGCGCTTGACCCAATGACCACGATGCTACCGCGACCCTGAGCGCGCATCGGCGAGATCACCGCCCGCAGCATATTGACGGCAGCGCGCAGGTTGCCGGTAAGCATCGCGTCCCAAACATGGTCGCTGGTGTTTTCGACCAGGCCACCCTCTTCGAAAACGCCGACCAGGTGTGCCAGGCAGTGGACCGCGTCCCACTTCTTCGTAGTCTTCTGTACCACGTTGTCCGCTGCCGATCGCGAAGACAGATCGGCTTTTGTAACAAGGCATGAGTCGCTGGCGCGCATTCGTTTCGGCCAGTGGCGATCGATAGCCGAGACACGATATCCCGCGTCCAAGAACATTTCCGTGACAACCACGCCGAGCCCGCCGGCAGCGCCGGTGATCAGCGCGACTGGTTTTGCAGAAGCCGCCCTCGCCATCAAAGGGCAGTTCTAGCATACTTTGTAGGCTGTGCGGAAAATATTCCGAGCGCAGCGAGGAATCCCTATCGTAGGAAGCCCCTTGAGGGGTTCGTCGTAGTCTCCCGCACATCCCTATCGCGAAAGGGGCCCCTCCGCCTTGGGCGTTCGGGGACTAACGCACCTCCAGCATCCGATCCAAGGCCACGTGTGCCCAGTGCTTCACATCCGCAGGTACCTGGATGCGGTTGACCACGTTGCCTTCCACCAGATTCTCCAGCGCCCAGCACAAATGCTGTGGGGAGATGCGGAACATGGTGGTGCACAGGCAGCCCGAGTCGTCGAGGGTGATCACCATCTTGTCTTCTTGAGCGAACTCTTTACCCATGCGGTTGACCAGATGGATCTCCGTGCCAACGGCAAACTTGGTTCCCTTGGGAGCCTCCTTGATCATCTTGAGCAGACCTTCCGTCGACCCGATGCCATCCGCTTTCTGGCACACCTCCCAGCGGCACTCCGGATGGACGATGACCCGGATCCCCGGGTATTTTGCGCGGACGTTGTCCACGTGCTCAGGAAGAAAACGCTGATGCACCGAGCAGTGGCCCTTCCACAAGATCACGCGAGCCTGCCGAAGCCGTTCGACTGTGGTACCGCCATTGATCATGAACGGATCCCATACCACGCAGTGCTCCAGGGGGATGCCCATCGAAAATGCGGTGTTGCGACCAAGATGTTGGTCAGGAAGGAAGAGAATCTTTTCGTTGCGTTCAAAAGCCCATTTGAATGCCGCGGGCGCGTTCGACGAGGTGCATACCAGCCCGCCGCGTTCGCCGCAGAAGGCTTTGATGGCGGCAGCGGAATTCATGTATGTGAGCGGCGTGATGCCACGGCCGGCTTCGTTGGTCAGTCCCATGGCCACCAGCTGATCCCAGCAGCTTTCCACCTGCCCGATCTCGGCCATATCAGCCATGGAGCAGCCGGCGTTCAGATCCGGCAAGATCACTTGCTGGCCATTGCGAGCCAGGACGTCCGCGCTTTCCGCCATGAAGTGCACACCACAGAAGACGATGTATTCGGCTTTGGTCCGCGCTGCTTCTTGGGCAAGCTTGTAAGAGTCGCCGCGAAAGTCGGCGAAGCGGATGACCTCATCGCGCTGGTAGTGGTGCCCGAGAATGACAACGCGGTTGCCCAATTCGCGACGGGCCGCGGCAAGGCGCGCGTCCATACTGCGATCGGGCAGGCTGAGATAGTTTTCGAGCGAGCAACTTACGCCACGCTCTTCAGCAGGAGCAATAGCAATCGACATTTTCGTTTCCGCCTTCAGTTCCTCACTAGGGAACGGGGATGTTGAAAGCATCCGCAGGCTCCAGTGAACTCACTGCGCTTGTTCGTGCGCCCAGCTCACGGGGTTGTTGAAGCCCGCAGTCTTACAGTCAATTTGATGCCCTACGCCGGATCTTCGACTCGAAAACTAGAGCCTCCGGCAAGGCTCGAAATCATGGTTATTTTGCCATTCCCGAAGACGCGATGCAACTATGCGGACAAAGCGACCGCCAAGCGGCTGAGCCGGCAATTGGCGCGGCAGTTCGTACTATGCGCCGGCCGCAGGGATGCGAAGGCGAGCGGCTGGTCGAGATCGGCTTGAAGGAAGGGCAGGAGACGCCTGGCCAGTAGTCCAGAGGGGAGCGGCTTAGACTTAATCCAACAATACAGTTTGTGTCACAGAAGAGTGTCATTCCGAAGCGGAGCGAGGAATCGGCTCTGCCGCAGTTTACGAAGCAATACTTCGTTTACATCATTCCAAATCAACTTCCACGCTGGGGACACAGCAATTCTGAAATTGCTTTAATTGGGAAGATTTGAGTCTCGAGCCGGAAGAGGACGACTCGTGGCAAGCTCTCGAAGATTCGCAACTAGTCCGCACATCAAAAGAGGAGTCCCTCAAGATTGAGTTCCGCAGAGCCGATTCCTCGCTTCGCTTCGGAATGACACTTCTTTAAGAACCACAGTTTGGCTTTCCCGATCCAAACAGGTCTCCAGAGATCGAGCCTAAATTCAACGTGTCGGACTTTTAGTTAAAGAGCAGGTCTTTCGCTATTTCTTTTTCTTTTGGTGTGCGGGCTTCTTCTTCGCCGGCTTTTTAGCAGCTCTGTGTGCCGCCTTCTTCGAAGCCGGCTTTTGGTGTGCGGCTTTGGCTTTGGGGGCTGGCTTTACCGGTACGGGAGCCGGTTTCGCTTTCCCGGCTGCGGCTGCGGGCTTGGCCGGCGCAGCAGCCGGTGCACCTGGTTTGCCTGGTGCCGGCGGAGTTTTGCTGGGCGCGCCTTTTGCGCCAACGACAGCTTGCACGGGAGGCGGAGCAGCGACTGGAGCTGGCGGAGCGCCAGGAACCGCCGACTTCGGTTTGCGTCCGCGCTTTTTCGGACCGGCAGCGGCTTCCGCGCCGGGAGCGCCCGGCGCAGCTTCTTTCTTAGCAGCGCGGCCACGGCGTAGTGGAGGCGGCGGAGGCGGTGGCTCCGGTGGCGAATAGGGCGTTAGAAACTTGACGATCTCGTTGTGAGAGCGCAGCTTGCCATCCATCAGCAGCAGGAAAGCTTGATCCAGGATCTTCTTGTACTCGGGATGGTCGGGCGTGATACGCAGCTCGGGCATCTCCGGGAAGGGAAGCTTCTGCCGCAGCAGGGGCCACTTGGTGAGGAAGTTTTTCAACTTCTGCTCGACCGCTGAGGCGCGCGAGGTGATGGCGGCGTGCAGCACCGTCTCCGGACGGCTTTGCATCAAGAACTTCCAAGTCGCAGAAGGCAGAGCCAGATCTTTCGCGATCAACCGCTTGGCAAAACTCTTGGCGTCGTCTTCCAGATTACGCCAGCGTTCGACGAAGCCTTTGTTCGCCAGCTGCCGCTGGATTGACGAAACTTCCTTCTCTCCCAGCTTGCGGGTGAGGAAGTTCATGGCGATGGGGCTGGCATCAGGATTCAGTCCCAGGTCTTGCAACTGCTGCTTGACCTTGAACATATGGGCCAGCCCGGAAGAATCAACCTTAGCCAGCGTAAGATGCGGGACGAGGACCTTGAGCCAGTCTTCCTTGTCGAGAGCTTTCAAGGTCTCGATGGGATTATCTTCGTGCGCCAGCTGCTCGATTTCGTGGCTCAAGGCGCGGTCCGAGATGTTCTCGATGTAGTTGTTCTCTTTAGCGGCGATGTAGCGAGCCTGGGTGCGCTCTTCAAGGGTCCAATGGAACCGCGTGGCCAGCCGGGTGGCGCGGATCAGCCGCGAGGGATCTTCATAGAAAGCGTAGTTATGCAGAATGCGAAGGATTTTGCCTTCGATATCGGCCACACCGTTGAAGGGATCGGTGAGCAAGCCGCGCGATCCGGGATTGAGCGAGAGCGCCATGGCGTTGACGGTGAAGTCGCGGCGGCGCATGTCGTCATAAATCGTGCCGGGTGTGATCTCGGCGGGCTTGCCCGGCTTGTCGTAGCGCTCGGAGCGGGTGCTGGTGACCTCGGCGCGAACGTTGCCCATCAGCAACAGCATGATCGTGCGCGTGGTTTCGTCGACAGCTTCGGTTACGGCGCCGGCTTTTTCGAAATCTTTTTGCAGCTTGAGGGCGTTGCCCTGAACCGAAAAATCCAAATCGCGAATCGGGAACCCGCTGATGATGTCGCGGACCGCGCCCCCGGTCAGGTAGACGTTCATCTCATGGGCGCGTGCGACATCAGTGACCAGAGCCATCGCCCGTTGCTGGTCCGGGGAGAGCCGGGTTTCCATCAAATAGATAAAATCGGCCATCGTTTCAGACGCACACTTTGGGCTGGCCGGGACGCCCCCCAATGCCCAGTCGCTCTCCTGGATTTTCCGTAAGTTGCACTTTATACAAGACTTAGACGCTTACCGCAGGGACACATACAAACTCGAAACAATAGCATAAAGGTTAACCATTTGGCTACTATCGGGGATGGAATCTCTGATGCCATCTTTGATACCTGCGGAACCGTGCGAGAATCACCTTGAAGCCATGCCGTCAACCCACAAGAAGGTCATCGTACGCAAACGCGGCCGCGACTCGGTCAGCGGCTACGTCGCGCCGGCGAATTTCATCGCGGAAGGCAAGCTGGAACTGCTGAACCCTTCGGGAAAAGTCGTCACCATCGACCTAGCGGAGATCAAGAGTGTGGACTTCGTGCGCGACTTCAGCGAGCTGTCCAGCAACGCGCGCAAGACCTTCACCAGCCGCCCCCGAACCGAAGGCCTTTGGGTGCGGCTGAAGTTTGTCGACAACGATGTGCTCGAAGGCATGATGGCCAACGACCTGGTCCAGATCAGCGCGGAGGGTTACTTGATCACACCGCCGGATACGCGCGGTAACATTCAGCGCGTCTTCGTACCCAAATCGGCACTGGAGGAGATGACCGTTTTGGCGGTGATCGGCCGTCCCGAAGCGCGTCGCAAACCCGCCGCGGACACGGGCCAGGAGACGTTGTTTACTGAACAGAGCTGATCGGGCTATCGGGAGATCGGGCCATCGGATCACCTATGGTTTCCGGTGCCGATTTCGGAGCGATGGAAGCAGCGGACGTACTTCGGATGATCCGATGACCCGATCTCCCGATGACCCGATCATCCGATCACCCGAGGGATGGAATGAACCTTAAAGAAATCGCCAGGCGTTTGGGAGCCAGGCTGGAGCCGCCCGACGCCGAAGTCGAGATCACCGGAGTAGCGCCAATCGAAAGCGCTGGACCAGGCCAGATCACTTTCGTCGCCGAACCCAGGTACGCTGCCGCAGCCAAAAGCACGAGGGCTTCCGCCATCATCGTGGATGAAACGTTTCCGCCCCTGGAATCGGGCCGCGCAGGCTTGCGTACCAAGAATCCCAAGTTCGCCTACGCTCGCGTGGTCGAGCTCTTTCACAGCCCTCCGCGCTACCTTCCCGGCATACATCCCACCGCGGTGATTGATCCCACCGCGCGAATCGGCAGCAGCGCATCGATTGGAGCCTGTGTTGTCATCGATGCTGGAGTGGAGATTGGCGAGAACTGTATCTTGCGGCCGCACGTAGTGATCTATCGCGACGTCAAGATCGGCCACAGCTTTTTCGCCCACTCCCATGTTTCTATTCGCGAGTGTTGCGAGATCGGCGACAATGTGCTGCTTCACAACGGCGTAGTGATCGGCTCCGACGGTTTCGGCTTTGCCACCGACGACCACGGGATGTGGTACAAGATTCCGCAGTCCGGCACAGTCGTGATCGAAGACAATGTGGAGATCCAGGCCAACTGCTGTATCGACCGGGCCAGCCTGGGCGAGACGCGCATTGGCCGCAATACCAAGCTCGATAACCTCGCGCACGTCGGTCACAATTGCAGCACCGGAGAAAACTCCATGCTGTGCGCGCAGGTCGGACTCGCGGGTTCGACCGAGATCGGCAAGAACGTGATCCTCGCCGGTCAGGTCGGCGTGGCCGGGCATTGCAAAATCGGCGACGGTGTAATCGTGACCGCGCAGAGCGGGACCCATGGCGATATCGAGCCGGGAGCGATGGTCAGCGGCTCGCCGGCGTTTGACCATAAGCAGTGGCGGCGCAGCGTGGCCGTGTTTGCCAAGCTGCCCGAGTTGGCGCGGGCGATACGGGACGGATCGAAAGCGGGAAAGGGCCCTACGGAATGATCGAATATTCGGCATCATGACGGAAAAGCCCGAGGCAAAAAAACCAATCCGGGTATTGTTGCTCGACGATCGCGAGGACAACCTGATCCTGCGTTCCGCCATTCTTCGCCGGCACGGCTATGAGGCCGTCACTTCGGCTTCGGTCGAAGATGCTGAGACCCACCTGGCCAAGATCGACATCGCCGTCCTCGATTATCACCTGGGCGCCGGAAAGTTCGGGACTGAAGTTGCGCAGTCACTGCGCGACAAGCGCCCGGAAGTTCCCATCATCATTCTTTCCGCGACTCTGGAAAGAAAATTCGGCGGCGTCGAAGACATGCACCTGCTTAAAGGGTACAGCTCGGTCGACGATCTGCTGGCTGCGTTGCGTTCGTTTGAAGCCAAGCGTCGTGGCAAGCCCGTGGTGGTGCATGCCCGGGACTTTTTCTACTCAAGAATTGCCATGGCTATGGGCGAGGATCTGGTGCTGGAAATCCTCGACCGCGAAGGCACCTGGCAGTACGTCAACGAATACTGCGCGCACCTCTATGAGAAGAAAGCGTCGTGGTTCCCGGGCAAGAACCGCTTTGCGGAATTCCCGGAGCTGGGAGAAGAATGGAAAGACATCATCCGAACGGTGGCCGACACGCGGGAAACCTACGTCGACCGCAGCTTCCGCGGCCTGCCGCATGTCCCGACAAAAAAGCAGCGCTGGAACTGGAACATCCTGGTCTTTCCCTTGAAGTTGCACGACAACCGCAACGGCGTGGTGCTGAGTGCTCGAGTAATCGAGAAGAAATGACTGGAGTCATGTTGCACAGTTTGGGCCGCGAATCAACGCGAATGGACACGAATCAGGCCGATTCCTCATTCGGGCGCGGGTGTCCCACCCTTTCCACGGTACTTCTATCTTCTTTGAGAATCTTCGGAAAGGGTGGGACGCGACACCGCCAAGAGTTACATGTCGAATATCCCACGCTTTGCTCCGCAAACGGTAGGGCACTCGAGCGAATGAACACGAATCGCCCGGACTTCCCATTCGTGTTCATTCGCGCAAATTCGCGGCTAGCTCTGGTTCTGCTGATGATCATGGCGGCTGCGGGCTGCCGCTCGCACGTGATCCAGGTCACGCTGATTAACGCCAGCGCGCAGCCCGTCTCCAATGTCATCGTCGACTACCCGGGAGCGACCTTCGGCAAGAACACGCTGACGCCGGGCGAGGCCTATCGCTACGTGATCAAACCGCTGGAGACCGGCCGTCTGAAGATTCAGTTCACCAACGCTGCGGGCGAGTCGCGCAATTTCTCCGGCCCCACGCTGCACAAAGATCAGGAAGGTTCGATCGAGATCAAGCTCGATCAGGATTCCGCTTCGGCCAGTCCGTCACTCATGTAGATCGCGCCCAATCGAGTGTCCACAGAGTCCTCCCACAACGAAAACGTGGATGACGTCGATTCAGGAAGAGAGCGGTTTGTCTCTGGCGACACCAAACAGTTTGTAAAGCGGATAGCTCACCGCCAGTACGGCAAGCGAATACAGACTGTTGCGCGTATCGCTCCACACGGCTCCGGCAAGGAATGCCAGCGAACCGATCAGCGCCAGAGCCGTGGTCCAAGGATAACCCCAAGCGCGGTACGGACGTTCCGTCTCCGGTTCGCGCCAGCGCAAGATGAAGACTGCTGCGTAAGCCAGCGCGTAGTCGGCAACGAAGAAGAAGGCCATGATGGCGGCCACGCGCTCAAACGATCCCGTGAGGATGAACCCGACTGAAGCTGCCACACTGAGTAACAGAGCCGATGGCGTACCGCCTTTGTTGACCGCGGCCGCGCGGCGGGTAAGCAGACCGTCGGTCGCCATAGCGTAGGGGATGCGGCTGGCCATCAGGTGATAGGCATTGATGCCGCTGATCATGGAGACGATCATCAACACGCGGATGAAGGTATTACCGTGCGGGCCAAAGACCAGGTTCGCAGCCGCGCCCGCCGGCATCTGATCGCCCGCGATCTTGCTGAGCGGCAACGCATGAACCAGCGCCACATTGACCAAGACGTAGATGGCCATGACCGCCAGCACTCCGCCGAACATCGCGCGGGGCACGTCGCGGCCAGGCTGTTTCACTTCTTCGCCGAAGTAGATAACGCCATACCAGCCGTCGTACGTGTAAATGACGGCTTGCATGGCCAGGATGATCGCGGCCGCGAAACCGGCTTGATGCACGATCTCGGGGTGCGAGGTCTGCGTCGCGCTGGGAGCGAGAATGAGAATCGCCGCGATGAGCGCAACAAATGCCAATGTCTTGGCGCTGCTGGTGAGGTTCTGCATCAGGCTCCCGGCCTTGATGCCGCGCCATTGCGGGATTGCGACCGCAATCGCTGTGAGGCTCGCCAGCAGGACTTTCTTCTCGACGGAAAATCCTGGGAGCATCAGGGCTCCGTGCAAAGCCGGAAAGAGGTCGCCTAAATACTCGCCGATCACGATCGCCACCGCAGCGGTCGAACCGCATTGCGCCAGGAAGTCGGTCCAGCCCACGACGAAGGCGGGGAACTCGCCCAGAGCGCGGCGGGTGAAGATGTAATATCCACCGGACCGCGGCATCATGGCGCCTAATTCGGCCATCGAACAGGCGCCAAGCAGGGCGTAGAGTCCGCCTAGCACCCAAACGCCCAGGTAGATCCATGGCACCGGAAGCGATTTGGCAATGTCACCGGGCGTTCGCAGGATTCCGGCGCCGATCGTATTGCCAACGATGACCGCCAGCCCAAAGCCGACGCCGAGAATGCGAAGAAGCCCGCGGCGCGGCGCCGCGGGTGGCGCTGCAGGTTCAGAAGTGGTCATGGGCATTGGCGAGTGAGTCGATGTGGTCTTGCCAGTTTTCGCGTTCAGCAACCACCAATGCGCGAACGAGTTTAATTTTTGGGGACAAGGTTTTAGGTCGAGTGTGTTTAGTGCTAGATATAAGACGCGTTTCCGCGCCCGGCGTCAAGCTGCGGAAAGCCCTCACATTCCGCCTTTCTAGATCACTGAATCGCCGAAATCGCCGTAATCGCGCGAAATCGCCGTGATCGGAAGAACCAGATTCCGGCGATGTCGGCGATCCCGCGCGATTCCGGCGATTCCGCCGCTCAGCCTCGATGCGGCGAAATTACCTTCCGATCTCCCGGCCTTGTGGCATTGACCTCCGCAGACTTTCCTTTAGGAATGCTCAGCGTCTTCCACTCTTTGCCGCGCAGATGCTTGCCGAGATAGAGAATCTGCCCCACGTGGTACGACGTATGCAGCATGCTGCGATTAGCGGCCTGCATCACCGAATGCGGTTCTCGCCTGATGTACACCGTACATGTGACGTCCTCCGGCTTCAGGCTCCTGATCGAGTTGAACACCGTCTCCCAACTTCGCTCCCAGCGGCGCATGAGCTCTTCGCGCGTGTCGGCGGTGACTAGGATGAACTCCGTGTCGCGATTCCGGTCGGGCTTCTCGCCGTCGCTGGTAAGAAAGTCCTCCCAACGTGAACGCAAATTTCCCGTCATGTGCTTCACGATCAGGGCCACGCTGTTGGATTCGGGATCGGGAAGGTGGAAGAACTCCTGATCGTTCAACTGGCACAAGGCTCCGTCGGCCAGACGCTTGTAGCCGCGGAAAGCGCGGAAGGCTTCGTCCAGGTAGTTGGCTGCGACTGAGGTCTCGTTTGTCATGGGCTCCTCGTGGAGTTTAGTGTAGCAATGAAAACCTACCACGGAGACACGGAGGCGGGTGAGTAGATCGGGTGATCCGGTGATCTGGTGATCGGGTGATCTGAAACCCGTGGAGTCTGATTTTCTGATTCCGCCATGCGTAAATCGTTGTAGGACCGACGACGCCGATGGGCTGAACCGATCACCTGATTACCCGATCACGCGCCATCACCCGATCTACTCACCTGCGATTCCTCCGGTCTATTTTCAATCGCGCCCAGCGGCGCTGGAGAGTCGTAGGTTGCGGGGTTGTTTGCTACAGCCACGGTCGCCGTCCCTGCAGACTCCTCGCCAGATATAATCTGCGCCGGAGGAAGACATGCCGAAATCGCGCAGGGAGTTCTTAACTCATACATCGCTTGGCCTGGTCGGGGTAGCCTTGGCGTCCTGCGGCAAAACGCAGAGATCGAGCGAAACACCGGCCACGCCAAAGGCGGGAGAACCGCCTGCGGGTGCTCCACCGGCTTTTGGAACGTCGGCTGCAGTTGGCCCGGAGGTTTCGCCTTCCACGTTTGCCGAAGGGGAGAAGCTTGTCATCACCGAGCTAAGCGCGCCGGAACGCAAAGTTGCCGCCGACAGCTGGCGCGTCACCATGGCACCGCTGTATGAACGACGGATCGGGCCACGCAAGGTCGCCATCGAGCCGGCGGTTGCTCCCGCGACCATCTGGGATCCGATCTTGCCTGGACAGAAGCCGGGGCCGCAACGCGACCGCTTCGTCCGGACCGCCGTCGATCCCCGGCTGCTTCCGGTTCACGACCAAGACATTGCCTTCGCTCCGGTCACGCGATTGTCCCGCTGGATCGAGAAACGACAGCTCACTTGCGACCGGCTGACCCGGATTTATCTCGACCGGCTGGACCGCTTCAACCCTACTCTGCGTTGCGTCATCACACTGATGCGTGATTCCGCGCTGGCGCAAGCCAGGCGCGCCGACCAGGAAATTGCCGCAGGAAAATATCGCGGACCATTGCATGGCATTCCTTGGGGCGCAAAAGATCTGCTGGACACCGCGGGCACTCCCACCACCTACGGCGCCGAGCCGTTTCGCAATCGTGTTCCCACTGCGGACTCCGCCGTGGTGCGCCGCCTCAATGACGCCGGAGCCGTGCTGGTAGCGAAGTTGAGCCTAGGTGCGCTCGCCCTCAACGACATATGGTTTGGCGGCCAAACCGTGAATCCGTGGCTGCTGGAAGAAGGAGCCTCTGGTTCGAGCGCAGGTCCGGGCGCGGCTACTGCAGCCGGGCTGGTGGGCTTTTCGATCGGCAGCGAGACCGGCGGCAGTATCGTAAGCCCGAGCATGCGCTGCGGCATCACCGGTCTGCGCCCAACCTATGGCCGCGTTCCGCGGACCGGCGCCATGACTCTTTGTTGGTCGCTCGACAAGCTGGGGCCCATGACTCGCAGTGTCGAAGACGCCATGCTGGTACTGCACGCCATCACCGGCCCCGACTCGGGCGATCTCTCCAGCGTCCCCAGCAAACTTGACTTTGACGCGAACGTGAGCGTGAAAGGCCTGCGCGTCGGTTACTTTCCGAAGTGGATGAAAGAAGCACCGGCCACCGACGTTGATCGCGCGGCCCTGGAAGCTGTCGGAAAGCTAGGCATGGTGCCGACCGAAGTTGCGATCCCGGACTGGCCTTACGATTCGCTGCAGCTCATCCTGTTTGCCGAAGCCGCCGCCGCATTCGAAGAGCTGACACTTACCCACAAGACCGACGAGCTAAAGGCCCAGGTGCCCGACGCCTGGCCCAATCTCTTCCGCCAGTCGCGTTTCTTGTCCGCGGTGGATTTCGTGCAGAGCGACCGCTTCCGCCGCAAGGTGGCAAACGAGATGGCGCGAGTATTCTCCGAGGTCGATCTTCTGCTGGTTCCTTCGCTCCGCGACGAGATGCTAACCATCACGAACTTCACCGGCCAGCCCTCGCTCACACTGCGGGCGGGGTTCGTGCAGGTATCGGAGGCGAGGAGTGATTGGGCTCCTGATCCAGCTCATCCCCTGCCCAAATTTTCGCCGCCGCGGCGGGTCCCGCACGGCGTGACCTTGATAGGCCGGCTTTTTGACGAAGGCACCATGGCACGCGCCGGCCTCGCCATGGAACGGAGCTTCGGCGTGGTCGATGAGAGGCCGCCAGGGTTCTGATGGAACCATGGTACTGCTTAAAAAGAGGAATGGATGCAGCGATGACCGAATCAGTTGAGCTTCAGTCGAACAACTTGTGCCAGCTTGCGTTGCTGCTGATCGAATGAATAGAGATAATCCACGTCGAGGTCGAGGGCTGCGGCAACGTGCAACAGGTCAGCAGTCCGCGTCCCTAAGCGTGCCGTCGTCTGCCGAGACAACTGGCGTGCGCGCTCGAATATGCGATCGGAGAGCGGGCGTAATTGAAGCACCCCATCGCGCAAGTCCCTCTCGAAATCCTTTACGGAAGACTGTGCCTGCAGCGCGGAAAGTTCCTTGCGAAACACACGCAGTTCCAGCGCGTTAACTACTTCTAATTCGCCAAATAGCGTAATGAAATGGTCCGCCCCAGAGGACCTCATGGTTGCCGCGGCTGCCACCGAATTCGCGTCAGGGCTGTAAAGGGAGATGAGAAAGCTGGTGTCCGCGTAAACTTTCAATATCGGCTCCGGTCTTGTGCAACCAGCTCCGCGCCGCTGACTTTCAGGGTTTTATCTCCGTAAATGGCCCGCAGACGCTCAAGAAAATCCGGCATCCGGCGGCTAGCCTGGGCACTTTCGGGAACCAAGCGGGCGATCACCCGCCGGCGTTTGGTGATCTGGATCTCCTCTCCCTGGTGCAGAAGGCGCTCGATCTTCTTAAAACCGTACCGCAGATCGCGAATGGATGCTTGTTTCATTTGTGATACATTTTAGCATCACATTAATGACGCTGGCAAACGTACGTCCATCTTAAATGAGAGGCCGCCAGGGGTTCTGAACGTCTATCCGACCACGCTCAGCGAGGCGGGCTTTGCTTCCGCGCCGGCTGCGAACTTGGGGTTGGAAGAAGGCTGCGGCGGGTTCGAGAAGTCCAAGGCGCCGTCGTCAAGCGGGGTCCACTTCAGGCTGATGGCGTCGCGGAAGTAGTTTTGATAGACGCGCCATGGCTTCCTGGCGCCCTGCTTCGGCCAACTCGAGAGGGCGCGCTGAATGTAACCGGATGTGAAATTCTCTATGAAAGGCGCAGCCGCGCTTTCGCCGCGGTCCTTGGGTGTGACTTGGAGCACGCCTTTCCGGTCCATGAGGTTCAGAAGCCGGCACACATAATTGCAGATCAGGTCGGCTTTGAGCGTCCACGAAGCATTGATATAGCCGAACACCGAGGCGAAGTTCGGAACCCCAGACATCATTACCCCTTTGTAGGCAAGAGTCTTGCCGGGATCGACACGCTCGCCGTCGACGGAGAGGTCGATTCCACCGACGGCCTGCATGGCCAGCCCGGTGGCGGTAACGATGATGTCGGCTTCGAGTTCTTTTCCCGATTTGAGCAGAAGACCTTTCTCGGTAAACGTGTCGATGTGATCGGTGACGATACTGGCTCGGTTCGATTTGATGGCCGCAAACATGTCGCCATCGGGAACCAGGCACATCCGTTGTTGCCAAGGGTTGTAGCGCGGGGTGAAATGGGTGGCGACGTCGTAGCCGGGCCCCAAATCCTCCTGTGCTCTCTTCAGCAATATATTTTTCATGAAATTCGGAAAGCGCTGCGAGAGCTGATACAGAATCGTCATGAAAACCACATTTTTCCAGCGGCTCAGCCGGTAAGCCCACATGGCGGGGAGCACGCGACACAGCCCATTGGCGATCCTGTCTTTTTCAGGCAGCGAAATGACGTAGCTCGGCGAGCGCTGCACCATGGTTACATGGTCTGCAGTCTTTGCCATTGCCGGCACCAGCGTCACCGCGGTGGCGCCGCTACCGATCACCACTACGCGTTTTCCGGCATAGTCCAAATCCTCAGGCCAGGCTTGGGGGTGAACCATGCGTCCTTGGAAACGGCCGGCGTTAGGAAACTCGGGCGCGTACCCGCAGGAATAGCGGTAATAGCCTGCACATGAGAACAAGAAATTGCAGGTGAAGGTCAGCGGCTCCTCTTGACCACTGGGCGACTTGCGGACGGCTTCGACGGTCCACCTCGCGTCTGGTGAGGACCACGCGGCCCGCTGAATTCTATGCCGGAAGCGGATATTGCGATCAATGTCCTCGTCGCGGGCGGTGGCGGCGATGTAGTCGCGGATGTCATCGCCCGGAGAAATTGCCTTGGGATGGGTCCAGGGACGGAACGAATAGCCCATGGTCAGCATGTCCGAGTCGGAACGGATGCCGGGATAGCGGAACAAGTCCCAGGTCCCACCGATTCGCTCGCGCTGCTCGAGGATGACGTAGCTCTTACTGGGGCAAAGTTTATGCAGATGATAGGCGGCGTCGATGCCCGAGAGACCTGCCCCCATGATCAGCACATCGAAATGTTCGGCGGCCATCGGCTGCTCCCGCTTCGGATAAAAGATAACACAACGCCGCAGTGCAAATCCTACCACTGATGACGCTGATGACACTGATTAAGCTTGTTTCGATCAGTGTTCATCAGTGTAATCAGCGTTGAGGTTTTTGCGTCCGAGTCTGCTAGAATTTTGTGCCATGATCCGTCGAAATCTGCTGCTTCTTCTCGCATTGTTATGTATTGCGTCCCTTTGCGCCACCGCGTCCACGTCGGAACAGGTTGCGCACTCCGTCACCATCTATCGCGACAACTACGGCGTTCCCCACGTCTTTGGACCGACCGACACGAGTTGCGCCTTCGGTTTCATTTACGCGCAAGCCGAAGATAACTTCTGGCAGATTGAGGACAGCTATCTGCGCGCGCTGGGACGGGCGTCTGAGGTCTATGGGGCGAAGACGCTCGAAGACGATGAACTGGTGCGCGCCCTGGAGATTCCCCAGCTGGCGAAGGCGGAGTATGAACGCTCGTCTCCGCGTACCAAAGAGATGCTCAATGCGACGGCCGACGGACTGAATTATTTCCTGCTGCGCAATCCGCAGGTGAAGCCGCGGCTGCTCACCAAGTTCGAGCCCTGGTATCTGCTGGCCTTCAATCGCTATGCGCTTTACTACCAGTTCATCTTCCGGCACAGCGGAATCCGGACCGAAGAGATCAAGACTGTGACTGAGCCACAGGCCGCGGGTGCGACGCCTGTAAACAACACGCTCAGTGAGATCGATGCTTACAAAGAGGCGGCGGTCCTGCAAGGCTCGAATATGTGGGCGGTTACTCCGGCCAAGAGCGCTTCCGGCCACGCCATGCTGTTCATCAATCCGCACCAGCCATTCTTCGGTACCGGCCAGTGGTATGAAGGCCAGGTGCACAGCGATGAAGGCTGGGACATGTCCGGTGCATCGTTCTTTGGCTCGTCATTTCCGACGATCGGCCACAATGAGTTTCTAGGTTGGAGCCACACGGTGAACGCGCCGGACATCGTCGACGTTTGGGAAGAGACTTTCGACAAAGCCAGTGACCCGCTGGCCTATCGCTATGATGCCGGCTACCGCCATGCCACGGAGTGGACCGAGACCATCAAGATCAAAGGAGATGCCGGGCTTAGCGAGCGCAAGTTCACCTTCCGCAAAACCCATCATGGACCGATTGTGGCGAAACGCAACGGGAAGTGGCTATCGGTAAGGATGGCGCAGTTCGCTGAGGGCGGACAGGTGGACGAATGGTACGCGATGACCAAATCGCGCAACCTCGACGAATTCAAGAAAGCCATGTCGGCTGTGGCCGTGCCCATGTTCAACGCGCTCTATGCCGATCGCGAAGGCAACATCTTCTATGTCTATAACGGCGCGGTGCCGCGGCGCGATCAGCAGTTTGATTGGTCCAAGCCCGTCGACGGCAGCATCTCGCAGACCGAGTGGCAGGGATACCACGCCTTCAATGAGCTGCCGCAGGTGACCAATCCCAAGTCGGGCTTCGTGCAGAATTGCAACTCCACGCCGTTCCAGACCACGATGTTTGAAAACCCCGACTCCGCGCAGTATCCCAAATACATGGTGGGCGAAGGCGATACCGCCCGGGCGCGGATCTCGCGGCGCATCTTGTGGAACAAAGACAAATTTACCTTCGATGAGTGGGCTCGCGCCGGCTTCGACACATACGTAATCCAGAGCGAGACGGAAATTCCGGAACTGGTGAAAGCCTGGGAGAAAAACAAGGTCGCGCGCGTTGCCGATGCCGTGGCTGAGCTCCAGAATTGGGACCACGTTAGTCGCACCAGCTCAGTGCCCATGACGCTCTACATGTTGTGGCACGAGAAACAGTATGGCACCGCAGTTGTGAAGGCTGCCAAGGGGCAGGATCCGGTGCAATCGCTCGAGCAAGTCCTGGACGACCTCACCACCAACTTTGGCGCCTGGCAGGTGCCTTGGGGCGATCTCAACCGGCTTGAACGCCGACAGTCGGGTGGCGAAGAGCCCTTCCGCGACGACGTGAAAAGCCTGCCCGTGGCGGGAGCGCCCGGCGACGTGGGCATCGTATTCAATTTCTACGCGCGGCCGGAAAAAGATCAAAAGCGCCGCTACGGCGTGGCCGGCCACTCGTTTATCAGCGTAGTGGATTTTGGTCCAGAAGTGCAGGCGCGGTCGATCCTGGTCTTCGGCGAGAACTCCGATCCGTCGTCCCCCCATTACTTCGACCAATCGGAGCTTTACGCGAAGCAGGAGTTCAAGCCTGCGTACTTCCGATTGGATGCGATCAAGAGCCACGCAGAGAGAACGTATCATCCGGGTGAAGGAAAGAATTAAAACGATTGTCAGTCCGAGCGGCAGAACCGTGTCTCAGCGCCTCCGTGGTAGGTGCGCAGAGCTCAGAATAGGCCCAAGGAGGGAAAATTCATGTGCGTGAAACGGCGCTCGTTTCTGTTCTCCTCCGCCGCGCTCCTCGCAGGCAGCATGCTTGAATCGAAAGATAGCCACGCCGACCAGATGCATCCTCGCCACGTTCACGCGGCGTCACTCATGACTGAGTGCGCTAAGCGTTTTCTCGCCGCGCTCGACGCTGATCAGCGGGCCAAGGCGACATTTCCCTTCGACAGCGAAGAACGCATGAACTGGCACTTCATCCCCAGGGAGCGCAAGGGCCTGCCCTTGCGCGAGATGACGCCCTATCAGAAGCACCTCGCCGGCGCGTTGCTCGCCGCCGGGCTGAGCCAGACGGGCTTTATCAAGGCGGTGACGATCATGAGCCTGGAAGATGTGCTCAAGGTCATCGAGAACGACAGCGGTGAGCGCCGAAATCCGGAGAAGTATTATTTTTCTGTATTCGGGACTCCGTCGGACAACGGTACCTGGGGCTACCGTGTCGAGGGCCATCATCTTAGCCAGAATTACACCATGGTCAATGGCAACGTTATCGATGCCCCGAGCTTCTTTGGAGCCAATCCCGCTGAGGTGCGGCAGGGGCCGCGCAAGGGCCTACGAACGTTGGCTGGGGAAGACGACCTCGGCATCGAACTCATGCACACTCTCGACGAACAGCAGCAGAAGGTCGCGATCGTCGACCCAACCGCCTATCCGGAGATTCTGACCGCGGCCAGCCGGAAAGCGGCGTTGCGGGGCCAGCCGTCCGGCCTCGCGGCTTCCAAAGTGAACGCCATGCAGTTCGACGCACTCATGACCCTTATCGAAGAACACGCCCGCAACGTGCCCGACGAATTGGCCAAAGCCCGCTTAGCGCAGATGAACAAGGCTGGCCGGAATATCTACTTTGCTTGGTCGGGCGGCATCAAGGCCGGCGACCCGCACTATTATCGCCTTCAGACACCCGACTTCCTCATCGAATTAGACGACACGCAGGACAATGCCAACCACATCCACTCCGTGTGGCGCGACTTTGGAGGCGACTTCGGCGAGGACCTGCTTCAGCAGCACTATCACGCAAGCCACAAATCGCCGTAATCGCCGTGGTCGCCGTCATCGCCGTCATCGGAAAAGCAAAGCGTTCCCACACGGTTTCGATCAGTTTCATCAGTGCGATCAGTGGTATGGTTTTGTTTTACAGCGTTCGCGACGTCAACATCGAACCGCCGTCGACAACGATGGTCTGGCCGGTCAAGTACGATCCGCCTTCACCGGCGAGAAGC